>Ga0265297_10002631_pt1 | contig 35631 bp, 34 predicted proteins | sample Munlanlwell13791_FD_192502 | JGI IMG/M metagenome (GOLD analysis project Ga0265297, IMG submission 192502) | Leachate microbial communities from a municipal landfill in Southern Ontario, Canada - Leachate well 137-91 | ecosystem: Engineered > Solid waste > Landfill > Unclassified | place... | reverse complement strand
AAAATCTGATCGAAACCCACCCTGAGATTTTAGCTACCGCCATTCCTTATGCCAGTGATATTGAACGCATGGGTCTGGAACGCATGCCGCTGGGCGGCTTTATTAAAAAAAGCCAATCAACAAAAGCTTACAATGAACTGTGGCAGGAAATCCTGACTCGCACTACTATCAAACAGCACTCAATAAATTGACCATTAGCATCAAACTGGCTTAAGGGAACCTCTATTAATTGCAATTTAAACCACCTTGTTGCGAAAGTGCTGAAATTTTTAAATTTTTTCAAAACCCACGCATTTTGAGGTCAATTTTTGTTTAAAAGCCCTCTTTTCTGGAGAATTTCTCCCTTTTTATGCTTTTATAGGCGCACCTTCCCAAGTTTGACCTTAGCGACGTTTTTTTCAGAGTGTCTATTACGACCTCATGTTAGACGTACTCTGGCAGAATTGACAAAGGACATCAATGACTTTAATCTCTTGATAATTTATCGTTATTCTGCGAGGCTTCAAAGATGCCGAAATTGCGCACCCCGTATTATCTTATCGACGAAGCCGGACTGCGAAAAAATCTCGAAATCATACGGTTCATACGTGAGGAGTCCGGCGCAAAGTCTGTCCTGGCGCTGAAATGCTTTTCAACCTGGTGCGTATTCGATCTGATGCGTCAGTACATGGACGGCACAACCAGCAGTTCTCTCTTCGAGGCGCGACTCGGTCACGAAAAATTCGGAAAGGAGGTGCATGCTTACAGCGTTGCTTATTCTGCTGAAGAGATTGAAGCGGTCAGCGAGTTTGCCGACAAGGTGATATTTAATTCCGTCTCTCAACTAAAAATGTTCTACAACCGCGTAAGTGGTCTGAAAGTCGGACTTCGGGTCAATCCGGGCATCAGTTATTCCCATTTTGATCTGGCAGACCCGGCGCGCAAATATTCGCGACTGGGGGTATGCAGCGAACATGAACTCCATGCAGCGGCCAACCTGATCAGCGGGATGATGTTCCATTTCAACTGCGAAAACGACGATGTCGAAAACATCTCTGCCGCCATAGACCAGATCGGCATAAAGTACGCTTCTCTCCTGGAAAAGATGGAATGGGTAAGCCTCGGTGGCGGTATTTATTTTACGAAAGACGGTTATCCACTAGAAAGATTCTGCCGGATATTGAAAGATTTCGCCGAAAGATATGGTGTACAGGTTTATCTTGAGCCGGGTGAGGCAGCTGTCACCTGTAGTGCCGAACTGGTAACCACGGTGCTTGATGTAGTACATAACGAAGTTGATATCGCTATCGTTGATGCCTCTGTCGAGGGGCATCTGCTGGACCACCTGATTTACCGGACAAACCCGAGAATTTCATCTCCTGGCTCTGGGACTCACCGAGTTATGATTGCCGGACGGACATGTCTAGCGGGTGACCTGTTCGGCAGCTACGAACTTGACGCACCGTTAAAGATTGGAGACGAAGTGCGCATCGCTGATGCAGCGGGATACACGATGGTAAAGAAAAACTGGTTCAACGGGATTGCGATGCCTTCGATTGTAGTACGAAGACTGAACGGCACTGTAGAGCTGATACGCAGTTTTGAATATAAAGATTACATTAGCAATTTATCATAAAGAGGAATTCATAACATGAAAAAGAACGTAATGATAATCGGTGCAGGCGGTGTGGCGCACGTTGCGGCCCACAAGGCAGCAATGAACAACGATGTCCTCGGTGACATCTGCATCGCATCACGGACCCAGGCTAAATGTGACGCAATTATCGAAAGTGTGACTCGGAAAGGACATCTCAAGAATCCAGCCGGTCGGCTTTATTCAGCTCAGCTCGATGCACTGGATATTCCGGCGACAGTAAAGCTGATAAAGAAGTGTAAATCCGGGATCGTGATCAACCTTGGCTCGGCCTTCATCAATATGTCGGTGCTTGAGGCTTGCATCGAGACCGGCGCGGCGTATATCGATACCGCCATTCACGAAGATCCAGACAAAGTCTGCGAAGAGCCACCTTGGTATGCTAATTACGAGTGGAAGCGGAAGGACCGCTGCGATGAAAAAGGTATAACTGCAATACTTGGCGCCGGTTTTGATCCGGGTGTGGTAAACGCCTATTGCGCTCTTGCTGTAAAACGTTACTTTGACAAGATTGATACGATAGACATACTGGATGTGAACGCAGGAAGTCACGGCAGATATTTTTCGACCAACTTTGACCCTGAGATTAACTTCAGGGAGTTCGTGAAAGTCTGGACATGGATCGACCGTGAGTGGAAGGAGTATCCCACCCACTCAGTGAAACGGGAATATGATTTCCCTGTAGTCGGCAACCAGCCTGTCTACCTGAACGGTCATGACGAGCTGCACTCCCTGTCGAAGAATATCGATGCCAACAGTATCCGTTTCTGGATGGGGTTTGGTGATCACTACATAAATGTTTTCACTGTACTCCGTACCCTCGGTTTTCTGTCACATCTTCCAGTGACACTGACTACCGGCCAGGAGGTTGTGCCGCTCAAGGTCGTCAAGGCGTTGCTCCCCGATCCGATGACGCTCGCCCCCGGCTATACAGGGAATACCTGCATCGGCACCTACGTCAAGGGTTGGATGGAGGGGAAAAAGCGCGAGGTGCTGATCTATCAGGTCTCGGACCACAAGAAATGTTACGAGGAGGTTGAATCTCAGGGGATCAGCTACACAGCCGGCGTCCCGCCGGTCGCAGCCGCCATGCTGGTTGCCAGCGGGGTCTGGGATGCTAAGAGGATGGTCAATGTCGAGGAGCTTGATCCCGAGCCGTTCATCGAAATTCTTGACCGGATCGGCCTGCCTACAGAGGTGAAGGAAATCAAGCCTGACAGCAAGCATTCATTCGACGGAACAGTCAGGTCTCTTGAGAAAGAGCTTGCGGAGTCGACGGCTACGGTCACGGTTTCTGCAGCGAATCCCATGATTGCGCTCTCTCCAGGCAAGCCGGTCAAGTCAAAGCATTCGAAAGATAAACCGAATTCTGAAAAAGAGAAAAAATCGCACAAGGAGAAAGACAAGTAGAATCGTCGCCATATTTTACTGCTTAAAAGGTCTGTCCGTATAGGGGGCAGCCCTTTCTTTGGTGAGCATCCATGTCATGTTGATAAAATATTGGGGTTACTAGCGGAGCACGGCGTAGCGAAGATTTTTAGTCCCCAGAAGCGATAGTGCATGTGTTTTACGAAGCGCTTTTTGCGTAGTGAAAATGCAGGCTTTCCAACATCGCGTCGAGTCATTGCATAATAAGTTTTATACCCCTTGTTGGGTATAAAACGAGAGAAGCAGGACGACTGGGGCCGCCGGAGGCATGGTTGCCGTGTGATTTTTTGCCGCTTGCTTGGGCTGGGATGCCCAAAACAATCTTTCGCAAAAATAGCGGCACTATCATAGTTATCAGACTGATAGTTACATATTTTGTGTGTAACAACTGATGCAATATTCATCGTGCGATATCACAACATTTATGACAAGTTATCGCACTTCAACAAAAATTTCTATCGAACGAACTGGCCCTCAGTTAAAATTGGTTAAATGATAAAAATAACTAAAACAACGTGTTAGTAATTCTATCCATATTAGAAATATCTAATTTTTACCTTTTCAAGGGGATGGGCAAAAATAGCCACAATGTAACTGCTCAAGTGTGCTAAGCAGGTCAACGGTTAATGTGGACGACCTTGGCCGGTGGAAAACCGTTGAAATAGGTGGATGTCGCTCCGCTATAGGCACCGATGTTTCTGCTGTAGAGGAAATCGTCACGCTCCAGATTGAAGGGGAGTTCTTCCGTCATCGAAATAACGTCTAGCCCGTCACAGGTAGAACCGAACACAGTGCAGATCTGGGTCAACCCTTCTTTTTTGAAAGCGTCAAGGTGATATTGACAGTGGTCGAAGATTATGCCGGAAAAGGTATGATAGACCCCGTCATCGATGTAATAGCATAGTTTCCCGTGCCGTACCGCCTTGCCGATGATCTTCGACACCGCTGTCCCGGCTGTCGCAACTAGGAATCTCCCCGGCTCGGCAATAATTTTTACTTCTGGCGGAAAAAGCCTGTCTAACTCAGCATTTATCCTCTTTGCTAATTCACTGAAAGGCTTTACTGAGGCATCATAGGGGGCTGGAAAACCACCACCGATATCCAGTAAATTCATCTTTTCGTAACCGCGCTCCCTGGCCTCCTTGAATATAAGAGCCGCAAGATCGATGGCCTGCACGTAGTTCTCGAAATTGGTAGTCTGGCTCCCGACATGGAAGCTTAGCCCCTCGACGGTAAGCCCCTCCTTTTCGGCCTCAAAAATCATGTCGACCGCCTCTTTAGGCTCTGCTCCAAATTTTGAGGAGAGCTCTACCATAGCTCCGGCGTTGGAAACTCTGAGGCGGAGTACAAGCCCGGAGTTAGGGGCGAACTCTTTGATCTTAAGGATTTCATCACGGTTGTCAAAGGTGAGCAGCGGATTGTACTTGTCAAGCTCCATTAAAGTCTCGTGCGCCTTAATCGGATTCGCATAAATGATATTTTCCCATATCCACTGATGCTGCTCCTTCTCCGGTATAGCCTTTATGTTTTCATATACTATTCTGAATTCTGCAATTGACGATACATCAAAACTGGCTCCGGCCTCGAAAAGCGTCTTTACGATGGCCGGATCCGGATTCGCCTTGACTGCGTAATAGGCTTGGACACGGGGGAGATATTTTTTGAAAGTTGCATAATTGCTCCGCAGTTCGTCATGATCTATCACGAACAACGGTGTTCCTTGGGTTTCGGCAAGTTGCTGCAAAACTTTTATAGTGATCACGGAATTTCCTAAGTATTAGTGTTTTTAGCACTACTTGCAGTATAAAAAACGAAAGAGTGCCTCGGATTACGCCACTCAGCTGTATGCCTGACAATGTTTCACGTGATTAGCAAGGAACCTCAGCCAGCACCGTCATACTGGCAGGGATGCCGGTATCCAGTGCCATGGATGGTAACTTACCAATAACGCTGTGGCATGATTTAGGCACGATGCCAGACCATAGCTTTACATCCCTGTGCCTAGATTCCGGCTTCCCTGCCAAAATGATGCACTTTTTACCACTGCCTGAAAAATCTTACTAATCAATATGTTTCATGAAAAATGACATGTCCTAGTTGGCGTTAGAACTCAAAGTACGATTGCCCTTGGCAACTGCTTTATCTCTATTCGACTTCAAGCCTATTATTCATTTTTAAAAGCACAGTGATCTACACCCACTCTAAACGATACAAATCTGCACGTCGATTCGCGAGATTGCGAGCTGCGCCACGAGTACGAACTTGTTTTAATAAATCCAAATTAACATCGGCAATCAGCGTCATTTCGGTATTTGGAGTTGCTTCCGCTAATATTGCATCATGTGGAAATGAAAAATCACTGGGGCTAAAAATGGCCGCTTGCGCGTATTGTATGTCCATATTCTCTGCATACGGTAAATTCCCAACACTGCCAGTAATCGCCACAAAACATTCATTTTCAATGGCGCGAGCTTGAGAGCAATAGCGTACCCGTTGGTAGGCATTTTTGGTGTCGGTCCAGAAAGGCACAAAAATTATTTGCGCACCCTGGATAGTCGCTAAGCGGGCAAGTTCGGGGAATTCTGAATCGTAACAGATTAATACCGCGATCTTTCCGCAATCGGTATCAAACACTTTTAACGCATCCCCGCCTTTAACTCCCCAACAACTGACTTCGTCAATCGTGACATGGATTTTGTATTGCGCTTCAAAAGTGCCGTCACGTCTGAGCAGCCACGACACATTATAGAGTTCATGCGCACTATACTCAGGTAAAGAACCTGCAATAATATTAATATTATAAGACATGGCCATTTCTAATAAACCATTCCGAATTTCACTACTAAAACCCGCTAAGCTTCGGATGGCATCGGGAGGATTTTTATCATTAAACAATCCCATTAGTGGCGCACTCATATACTCAGGAAAGAGGACAAAGTCGGCTTGGTAACCGGCTACCGCATCAATAAAAAATTCGGCGTGCTTGAGCAACTCTTCGACGCTGGTCAATGTTCGCATCTGCCATTGCACAACGCCTAAACGAATAATATTTTTGGGGCCACCAATCGAGGGCGTTTTATCTACATAATCAAGATTGACCCATTCAAGAAGTGTAGCAAACCCCTTCGAATCGGCATCTACAGGAAGATATCCGGTTAACAACTTACGCACATGGAAGCCGTTAACCAGTTGGAAAGAAAGTACCGGATCAAAAATTTCCCGATTTTTGACCTCTTCAATATAACGCACTGGCGTTAAACTATCGGCGTATTTGGCATAGCCGGGAATCCGCCCGCCCGCAATAAATCGACGTAGATTAAGATTTCGGCATAATTCTTTGCGCGCATCATACAACCTTCGGCCTAAGCGTAGCCCTCGATACTTTGGATGAACAAAAATATCGACACCATACAAAGTGTCACCCAACGGGTCATGATGGGTTAAATAACCATCGCCGGTAATTTGAGCGTAGGTATGGACATCGCCAAAACGAGCATAATCAACGATCATACTTAATGCAGCAGCCACTAACTTACCATTATCTTCAATGACAATCTGCCCTTGAGGGAAACGAGTAATTTGTGAAGCATACTGATCTTTCTTCCAGGCACCACCCAAATTACCATAAACATGCTCCATTAAAACCGCAATGTTATCGTAATCATCAAGGGTTAGATGCCGAAGTAAAAGCTTATGTTTTTCATTTTTGGTTTTTTTCATGATCTATTGAGTATAACTTTGTTTTTTGACAGCCCTGTTACAATACAATTAGTTCGTGCTTAAAAAATCGAAGCAGAACGACTGGGGCAGCCGCAGGCATGAGCGGTCGCGTGTTTTTTGCCGCTTGTTGGGCAGGGATGCCAAAAAAAGCTTTCGCAAAAATAGCGACTCCCCGGCAACCCCTCTTCACCTTTGGAGGAAATTGAAGACATTCCTCATTCGGAAGGTCGTTTACATGACCAGGAAATGACTACTGGCCTGCCGGGAAAGATCAAAAGCGCCGGCGCAGGCGGCCACACTTTTGAGCAACCAACTGACCCGAAAAAACACGAAGCCGAAAGTTTCGCGCATAGCATTGCCCAGCATCTGGAAGAGGCGCACAACGCAAACAAGTTTAAACAATTATTCATTATCGCAGAGTCCTCTTTTCTTGGCCTGCTACGGAACCAGTTATCGGAACAGATTAAAAAAACTGGTCAGTTTTGAACTTGAGAAAAAATATCACTAAGCATAGTGCCGCAGATATTCGCCAACACCTTCCGGAACATTTACCAAGTATTTGATAAGTTTTCTCGTTCCCACACTCCAGTGAGAGAACGAGAAATATTCTTCAACACCAAACACAACAGCTAATACATGCCCGATAGTTATTCACAAAACCTGTTGATAACTCTGTGGATTGATTGTTTTATTTGTCTCTTACCTGCGGTTTTTATTACAGTTTTGTTAAATTGTACAAAAACATAACAACTCTATAATTACACAAACTATCAATGACTTACGATTATCTATAACCCCCATCATTACCGCGGCTTTCTCATAAAAAGTTTATTGACGTATTGTAAAATGCGGATATTTTAACTTACGACAATATGCCAGCCATAACCTCAGCGGATAACTCGGGGAGTCGCTATTTTTGCGAAAGCTTTTTTGGGCATCCCTGCCCAACAAGCAGCAAAAAACACACGTCCGCTAATGCCTGCGGCTGCCCCAGCCGTCCTGCGTCTCTTGTTCGCCACCCAACAAGGGGTGGCTCACATCGTCCCAATGACTCGACGCGATTTCGGAAAGCCTGCATTTTCACTCCGCACAAATCGCTGCGTAAAAACACATGCACTATCGCTTCTGGGGACTACTCGACTCCTGTCTCGCAGCGAACGAACTTAAAATTAACTTGGGCGCAGAAGAAATAAAATTTATCAAATTTACCGTTAATAAAGCGGTGTGCCATTGGTAGACGGCGCTCTTGATCTAAAGTGGAAGCCCCTTCCTTCAGTTGGGGGGAGTCTCCACTTCAATGGCCTAGTTATAATTGGTGTAGGTTTAATCCGTTTCTGGTTCTTGCCGTACATATAACCGGCCCGAAAAAAATCCGAGTCCTTATTAATTAACCTATGTGCCTTGTCGCACAAACCAAATCTAGTTTTGCTTGTACTGTTTGTCCTAGACATGATTGTCACAGTTCCCAACCATAAAAAATGGCACGTTTTATAACAAGATATTCGCGATAACGGAATTTATTGTAGCCTACAAAACACTTCGACTCTCCAAAATAGTGATCATTCCAACTGGAGATCATTATGGAACCTGTTGCTATCCCAAAAACCATTGACGATCCAATTCATATCTTGCTCTGGAGTGCGGATGAGATCGTGCCTTTCATGGTTTGCATGCTCACCGGCATGTTAATTGATCAATTCATACCCGCCCTGGCTATTGGGGCCATCGCTGTTAAATTCTACCGTCGATTTCGTGACAACCGCCCGGACGGTTATTCCTTGCATGCGATCTACTGGCTGGGTTTGCTACCCAGCAAAGCCCTCACCATCCCCAATCCCTTTATTCGGATATTTTACCCGTGAGACTTTCGGACTTTCTTCGCACCTGGGAGGGGCATGAGACCGAGAACCGTTTCAGTCGCCTCATCATTCTGGGCTTGCTGGTGATTTGCGTGGTCACCTCGCTGGCCGCCTGGCGCACCGAACGCAGCATCATATTGGTACCGCCGACACTCACGAAGGAAGTCGAAGTGACCCGAACTGCCGCATCCAGCGAGTTCAAGGAGTCCTGGGGCTTGTTTCTGGCAGAACTATTGGGCAATACCACTCCGGCCAATGCCGATTTCCTGAAAACTGCCATCGAGCCGTTGTTGGCGCCCGAGATCTACCGCACAGTGCTGGATGCGATGACCGATCAGATCGAGGCGATCAAGATGGACCGGGTCGCGATCAGTTTTACACCCCGGCATGTCGCTTATGAAGCCGAGACCAACAAGATCTTTGTCAGCGGCGAACTCAAAAGCCAGGGTCCCAGTTCCAAGCCGGACATCAAGCTACGCACCTACGAATTCATCATTGTCATCAAAAACTACCGCCCACGTCTGGAATTTATCGATGTCTATCCTGAAGATCCCAGAACGCTTGAACATCTGAAAGTCTTGCAGTCGCAACAGAGAGCATCAAAACCATGAAAAGAGCCTGCCGTCCATTCGCGTTATTGCTGGCAATCAGCATACCCGTGTCCGCTGAAGAATTACCAAATAACGGTTTGCCCACTATGCCGCAGACAACCAGTAAAACCATGGAATCCCTGCCTTTCCTGGATTCGCAGAGCCCGGTGAATGCACCGCCACCGCTGCAAGTCGAATTGCCTCCGGTCGATGCCAGTGTCTTGAAAGCCGCCAAGCAGCAGGCTACTACCTCAGTAGCCCCGCAACATCTTCAGGTCAAACCCGGCATCAACGAACTCATGCCGATTGCGGTCGGTCATTTGAACCGTCTGGTGACGCCGTTCGACAACCCCGTGGTAACAACGACCAGTCAAGCGACCACCAGCACCAAAGGCAAGATCGTCTATATCGCCACTGCCGATGAAACTCCGGTGACCTTGTACATCACCCCCGGCGACAATCAGGACATCGCTTTATCGCTGACGCTGATTCCCAAACACATTCCCGCCCGTGAAATCCATCTCAGCCTGGATAAAGACACTTACAAAGTACTGACCAAGCTGCAACAGCATGCGACGTCTGCTACCAGCAAACCAGCCGATAAGGAACAGGATTACATTACCACGCTGAAAAAGCTGTTTCGCGATCTGGGACTGCAAAAAACACCACCAGGTTTTTCGTTGCGCTATCCCGGCAAAACCGAAAACATCCACTGTCAACAAGACCGCGTTCAAATTCGCACTGGCCAGATACTGGAAGGCCAGGATCTTGTTATTTTGGTCGGTATCGCCCGTAACACCGGCGCAACATCGATCGAATTCAATGAACGTTCCTGCGCCACCACCCAAGACGAGGTACTGGCCGTTGCTGCCTGGCCTAAAGTAGTTCTGGGGCCCAGTGAATCCACCGAACTTTACGGCGCGGTCAGACGGTCCGCCGAGCAGACCTCCACGCTCAGACCGTCGTTACTGAACAGGAGCGTGCCCTGATGGCTAGCCTCGACAACTGGTGGTCAACACTCAGCCCGACCGCCAAACGAAATCTTGCGGTGGGCAGCATCGGCACGCTGCTGATTGCCACTATCATCGCGCTGGCTTCGGTTTCTCCGGAAGTGGCCAAGCCTTCCAGTAAACAGGCCACCATTCAGCACATTCTCACCGACAGCGATCCCCGCTCGTTAGGAATCGACGGCATTTCTGCCCAACTACGCGATTTATTGCAAAAGAACGAAGAGCAAAGCCGTCGTCTTGCCGCAATTGAAGAACAGCAAAAACGCGAACAACAATCCGATGAGCTTCGTTTCAAACAATGGACCTCTGCTGAGCGGGAAGCTTACGACGCCAAGTTAAAAGCCGTCTCTGGAGAAGTGGAAACACTCAAAAACAAACCGGCATCTTCCGGTCAGTCACTACCGGATACGGACTCGTCGCCAGGTACCGCATTGCCTATGTCAAATTCTACCGATCGACGTTTAAGCACCGCGCGCGCAACGCCTGATCCCAATGACCTGACCAGCGCTTTCGAGCAAGCCGCCGTCCCCCTGCTCAGTCAGGGCAGTCCCGGTGTCTCCGGCGGGCGCTCTGCCCAGAATGCTCAACCGCAAGCTACCTTGCAGATTCGCGTGATCAAGGATGAGAAAACGTCACAGGAAGCTAAACAATCCTCAGATCAGCCAGCAAAACACAGCGAAATGTTCATTCCCGCCGGCAGTATTTTAACCGGTGTCTTATTGAATGGGTTGGATGCGCCGACTGGTAAAAAGGCCAAGAAGGAACCGATGCCGGTGCTATTTCGGATCAAAAAGGAAGCCATTTTACCCAATCGCTTCCATGCTGATTTACGCGAATGTTTTCTGTTGGCATCAGGATTCGGTGATTTAAGCGCCGAGCGGGCCTATTTTCGAGGTGAGACTTTTTCCTGTGTTCGTCAGAACGGTGGTGTCATTGAAGTGCCGATGAATGCGTATGCCACTGGCGAGGATGGCAAGAACGGTGTCAGAGGCCGTGTCGTCTCCAAGCAAGGCGCGTTGCTGGCGCAGTCCATGATGGCTGGCTTTCTGCGCGGATTTTCTGATGCTTTTGGTCGTAACCAGATTCCGGTGCTGATGACCGGTGGTCTGGGTAGTCTATCTGGCACCACACCGTTTCAAAGCGCTTTTTCCTCACAGTCCATGGAAGGCGGTGCTTTGAAAGGGGCAGGCTATGCCATGGAGCGACTGTCGCACTTTTACATGGATATGGCCGAAGAAATTTACCCGGTCATTGAAGTCGATGCCACCCGGCAGGTCAATTTCATCGTTCAAAAAGGCACTGCCCTCAAACTTAAAACCCCAACCTGATGCAAATGATGGACGTTTTCGCAATTTATTGTCAGTGCTTGCGTTGCTGTAGCCAGTAAGCTGTTTTTAACTTATTCCAACACAGATTGCCACCATGAATAGTCTCAGTCGATTAACCCTTCTGCCACTGCTTTGCATAGGCGCTGCTGTGCTGGCAGACGATAAGCCCAAGCTGTCCCCTGCCGACATCGCCGCCGGTTTACTGTCGGTAAAAATCGACGGCATGCAGGATTTGCCCATTACCGGGCTCAAGATGATCAAGACCGGCGATAAGGTCGTGTTTATGTCAACCAATGGCCGCTTTGCGCTGTACGGCGGCAAATTACTCGATGTCTGGACCCAACAGGAAATCAAGGATCTTCCCGATATTGACCGGATAGCCAATCGGATTGATCTCTCTCGGATGAAACTTAATATTGACGATTTAGGACCCGTCACCGTCGGTCACGGCAAAGACACGGTACTGATTTTCATTGATCCACGCTGCCCATATTGCGGCAAGGTCATGAAAGACCTTCAAGCTTTGCACGATCGTTACACCTTTAAACTGGTGATGGTGCCGATTTTGGGTCAGGAATCGCAAAATATCGTCGTACAACTGGCCTGTCAGCTAGCCTCCCATGATAAACAAGTTCAGGACACCATCCGTCAGCGACTATTGGAACAGGATTTTGCGGGTCTTCCTACCGACAACCCCGCGCAATGTAACAAGGAGCCGCTGCAACGAGCCATCGTTACCGCCAAACTGTTTGGCCTGCCCGGTGTGCCGTATCTAGTTGCCCCGGACGGTCGCACGAACAGCGGTGCGCCCGAATCGCTATTCGACTGGCTGGAAAACAAACCTGCCGTACTACAGGCGCAACCCAAATCTGACAAGACGGATAAAAAACCATGAGCCATCACCTTTTGATCCGACTATCTCTCGTAGGCTTGACAGCCCTGCTCAGCACCGGCTGCGCCACGCAATATGGCTGCAAAGGCATGCCCGAAGACCCCACCTGTCTGTCGACTACAGAAGCCTATCAGGTGACCGATAAAGCTTGGCCGGAACCGACCAAAGTCGATTCTGTCGAACCCACTGTATCGGCCAGCATGTCAAGCAATCAACCGGGGCCCGTCCCTAGAATCGATGACCCCACGCCGATTCGAACCCCGGCTCAGGTCATGCGACTCTGGATTGCACCCTGGGAAGATAGCGAGGGCGACTTGATGGTCTCGAACTATGTCTATACCGAACTGGAACCACGTCGCTGGATGATCGGTAAAAGCGCACCGACGTTGAGTCCGTCGCTAATTCCGCTGCAAATCGAACAACGTCCCCCTGAAAAACACCTGGATCTTGAACAGACTGACAAAGAATCCCGCAGTTTGCTAACAACGCCCATGACCGCCACTGACAAGGACAAGAACTAACGCTTTATACCACCGGTATCTATCAGGATCGGCGAGAACCAGCGGGCAACCGTTTATTCATTTATCCATGAGGTCGTTTACTATGAGATTGTCACGTCAAACTGGGGCGTTGGTAGCTTTGGTGTCCTTACTACTAGTGATGTTAGCACCCGATGCCATGGCCGGCGCCGGTGGTACCGAGTTCAACAACGTCTGGACACTACTCACCGGCTGGGTCGAGGGTTTACTCGGCCGCATTATCGCCATCGTCTTTGTGATTGTAGGACTGGTCGCCGGCGTAGTGCGAGGCAGTATTATGGGCTTTGTACTGGGGATTGCCAGTGGGGTTGGTTTGTTCGCCGCACCGACGATCATTACCAATATCGTCACCGCAACGCTGTAAGCCCAGTATGAACGATGTAACCGGATGCACTCAGTGTACCGAGAGGACGGCGGGCAACCGTCGCGCTTCTAATTTGTTGACCGTTCTGGTGATGGCTGCGGATGGACAACCGCTCAATCCCTGTCATCCCGCACGCGCCCGTGAACTCATCCGGAAGCAACGTGCTCTTCGCATCTGTCGCCATCCGTACACGATACGCTTGTTACCGCCAGGTGCGGATGAAGCTGAAACTGCCCATTCTCAGCAGGTATCCTCATGAAACATCCCCGTATCCATACTGCCGACAGCCTGTTTTCTGCTTTGGCTTATGACCCCGATCACCGACTATTTTTGCTGGCGGACTCCAGCATCGGTTTTGGCTTCATCTGCCGCCCACTGACCGGCGCCGATACAAGTGTTTCGGCCAGGGTCAATGTGTTGTTGAATCAGGATTGGCCCACCGAGACCTTGCTGCAAGTCAGTCTCTGGACATCGCCCGATATTGAAGAGTCCTTGGCGGTGATGCAAACCCGCCGTTTAAAACAACAAAAAACGACCTATAAAGTCATGACTCAGGCCAGCATCGATTTTTTGCGGCAGGGTACCTGCAAACCGCCTGAAGCGATTTCAGGGGCACGCCTAAGGCGTAGCCATGTGATCGTCACCGTCAAACTACCGATCGCTCATCCTCGGCCCAGCGACAGCGAACTGCGTAGCGCGGCTGAATTACAGTTGGCCACACGGCAATCCTTGGTCACCATCGGTCTTTATCCTGATATTCTCGACGCCAATCAGTATGTGCGTCTCCTCAATACCGTATTGAACTGGAGTCCCAATGCCGGCTGGAAAGATCGGGTGGTGCCCGAATGCGATCCAACTCAATTGATCCGCGACCAATTGCTGGATTATGACACCGCTTTGCAGGCTGATGAAAAAGGCGTTTGGCTAGACCCAAAGCGAGTTAAAACCTTGTCCGCCAAACGCACCCCCGATCATTTTTATTTTGGCAGCGCCAAAAGTTACCTGGGCGATATTTTGTCCGGTACCCGTGGCATCCGCCAGAATGCGTTAATCAGCCTGACCCTGCATTACCCGGATGCTGAATCCACCCGAGCCCGTCAGGAAGGCGTCAGGCAGTTCATTACCAATCAGGTCAATACACCGATTGCCCGTTTCCTGCCGGCGCTGGTCCAACGCAAGCATAACTTTGAGGTGCTGTTTGACGCTTATGGGGATGGTGACCGGCCAATTCGCAGTTATTTTGGCTTGGTGTTGTTCTGCGATGACCAAGAGGAAGCCGCAGCCATTTCCAATGCCCGCGTGTACTTCCGGGAACTGGGCTTTCAGCTCCTGGAAGACAAGTATTTCTGTCTGCCGTTTTTCCTCAACTGCCTGCCGTTCGGTGCTGAACGGGCTGCGATACCCGATCTTAAACGTTACCGCACCCTGGCCACCCGGCATGCCATTCCGTTGCTGCCGCTGTTCGGTGATTGGGCCGGCACCGGCACCCCCACCTTGAATTTTGTCTCTCGTAATGGCGAACACATGGCGGTGTCGTTGTTCGATACCACCGGTAACTACAATCTTTGCATTGCCGCCGAATCCGGCAAGGGCAAATCGTTTTTAACCAACGAGATCATCGTCAGCTATCTCACCGAAGGCGCCCAAATTTGGGCGATTGATGTAGGCCGTTCTTATGAAAACCTCTGCGAGGTGCTGGAAGGCGATTTCGTTAAATTCACCCATGGTTCGGAGATTTGCATGAATCCCTTCGAAATTGTCCAGAACTTTGAAGAAGAAGCCGACATGCTGGCCGGGTTAGTCAGTCAAATGGCCGCTCCCACGGAAAAGCTCAGCGATTTTCAAACAGCGGGCTTAAAACGCATCCTGAAAAATCTATGGACCGAGAAAGCCCAGGCGATGTCCGTCGACAACATTGCCTTTGCGTTGTGCGCGGAAGACGATCAACGTTTAAAAGATGTCGGCGAACAGTTGTTTCCGTTTAGTACGCGCGGTGAATACGGCCGTTATTTCAATGGCCGTAATAACGCTCGGTTTGTCAACGATTTCACGGTACTGGAACTGGAGGAGCTGAAAGGCCGTAAACATCTGCAACAAGTGGTGTTGCTGCAACTGATCTACCAAATCCAGCAGGAGATGTATCTAGGGGAACGCAACCGCCCCAAGATCGTGATTATCGATGAAGCCTGGGACTTGCTCACCGAAGGCGATGTCGCCAAATTTATGGAGCACGGCTATCGGCGCTTTCGGAAATACGGCGGCGCCGCTGTCACCATCACCCAGTCGGTGAACGACCTGTACCGCAATGCCGCAGGACGTGCTATTGTCGAAAATTCAGCAAATATGTATCTGCTGGGTCAGAAAGCCGAAGTCATCGAAGGCATGAAACAAGACCGGCGACTGCCCTTATCGGACGGCGGCTATGAATTGCTGAAAACCGTCCATACCTTGCCAGGGGCGTATTCTGAAATCTTTTTCCTAACCGAAATGGGTTCGGGGATAGGCCGGCTGATTGTCGATCCCTTCAAACGGCTTTTGTTCTCGACCAAACCAGAAGATGTCCAGGCAATGAAACAACTGAGACGCCAGGGTTTGAGTTTAGGCGATGCCATCCAGCAACTGCTCGATAGCCGCAAACCCAAAGATCGGGAGGTGCCCTATGGCCGGTAAAGCCCAATGGCTGGGTGTTACCCTACTGGCATCAGTCGTAGGTTTACTTAGCGGCACGCTGTCCGCTTACCAGATGCTGAAAATGCCTTTGCAACGCTTGAGTCTCTCCACACCGGTATTTGTATTGGATCGTGCCCGACTGATCCAGGCATTACCGCCGAATGCCACGCCAGAGCAGATGGCTCGCACCGTTGAAGACTGGCAGCGCCTGGCCACCAAGTTAAGTGCCGCAGGTTACCTGGTGATTGATTCGACCGCCGTGGTGGCAGCACCGGAGGATGTCTATGTCAGACCCGAAGGACACTGAGGCCATGACCAGCAAGTCCCCTCCCCCAGTCACTCAACCTAAAACTGCGCTCGGGTTGTTCTTGTTGAAAGCTCTCCCCATCGTGTTTATGGTTTTGTCCGTTGAACAGTACATCGGCCAGCGGTTTTTAATTGGCGGTGATGATCAAGTAGATCGCTGTTTGCCAGACAAACGAATTTATATCATTGACACCTATAACAAGGACATCTGGCGGGGTGATCTTATCGCCTTTCGGGCTGAACGCATGAGCCCATTTTTCAAGGACGGCCAGGTGATCGTCAAAATCGCTGCCGGCGTGACCGGGGATCACGTCCAGGTCGATAGCCGTCAAACCCTGATCAATGGCTCGGTGATTATTGAGGGGTTATCTTTGGCCAACAAGCTCAAACAGTTGCCGTCCGCGTTCAAACGCGACGAAACCATACCCGCAGCCGCCTTCTGGGTCACCGGTCGAGCAGCGAAAAGTTTTGATTCGCGTTACTGGGGGTACGTCTATGACCATCAGGTGATTGGCCGGGCTTATGCGATTTTTTAAGCATTATCCTCATTCAAACTCTGTGCCACTGATTAGTAAAGCGACTTTGCTGACTGCCGTTTTGTGTGGGCACTGTCCTGCTCATGCCGAAGAGGACTGGCTGACCCGCTCACAGCACATACTCAACGCCTTGCAAGGTCAAACCCGACCTGCTTGGCTGGACAGCAATCCACATCAAGCCGAGTCCAAGCAACAAGCGTTGGAAATCCTCAATGCGTCCAACCCCATCATCTTGGGTGCCGCATCCGATAATGCAGAAGCGGTCCAAAATGGCAGACCGTTGCGAGTGATGTTTGTGTCGTTCTCGCTGGGAGAGTCGGTGCTTAAAGGTATTTTTGAAGAGGCTTCGGGGCAAGATGATGTGTTGCTGGTCTTGCGTGGCCCTAAGCCCCATCAAAAACTGCCGGAATTGTTCGCCGATCTCAAAGCGCTTTTGAAAGACATAGAACCCGTGCCAGCTATCGTCATCGATCCCACCCGCTTTCAGAAATGGGCAGTAACTACAGTGCCTGAAATCGTGGTGGAAGACCAAGGCAAAGACATTCTCCGCGTCAAAGGGGTCACCAGTCTGGATTGGTTAAAGTCCCGTCAGGATGCCGGGCGACATGGTGATCTGGGACGCTTCGGTGATGTCTATGAGATTGCCGAAATTGACTTGCTCGAAGAAATCAAACGCCGCCTGGCCGCGATGGATTGGCCGCGCAAGCAACAACAGGCCATTGCCCACTTTTGGGAACAGCGCCGATTCGAAGTGCTGCCCGAAACCCAGGAAGATCGTGAACGCTTGGTTGATCTGACCGTCACCGCACCACGCGATTTGGTGGCGCCGGATGGCAACCTGATTATCCGTGCCGGCCTAACGGTCAATCCCTTGGACAAAATGGCCTTTGGTCTGTGTCTGATTGTTTTCGATGCCACCCAAAAAGCACACGTCGATACCGCCCGGAACTTGTCCTGCCGAGACAAGAAAGCACGGGTGCTGTATCTGGCGACACAATTACCGCGTCAGGACGGTTGGGAAGGTTTAAAAACGCTGGAGACTGCTTTGAATGCACCAGTTTATTTACTGACGCCCGATGTGCGTCAGCGTTTTCAATTGCAAAAAGCCCCTACCCTGGTGGAACAATCCGGCAACCGTATAGTGGTACGGGAACGCAAAGTCACGAGCCCTGCGGCAGGCGAACACTCATGAAACGGCCGCTTGCTCAATGGCTGTTTTGTGTATTACTGAGTCTGGCTACCAACAGCCATGCCGCTACAACGACCCGTGCTACCGATCCACTGTGTGCCGATGCCGAACTCTGGTCGGGGAAACTGATCAGCGATATTTGCTGGAGCTGTTTGTTTCCGATTCGTGCAGCCGGCGCATCACTCGGAGGTGGCAATGTCCCGAGTATCGCTACCGATCAGAAGTTCTGCTTTTGTACCGATCCTATGGGGCTTCCACAATTGGGCATAACCATAGGCCTGTGGAATCCGGCCCGGCTGATCGAAGTGGTCAGAAATCCGTGGTGCTCGCCGGCCTTGGGCGGACATACCTTCAGTGCCTCGAAAGTCCGTTTGATCGCCACCACCGGCAAAGGGGATTTTGATGCCAGTGAGATGTCGTTTTTCAATTACCACTACTTCGCCTTTCCACTGACCATTTTGCTGGATCTGTTTTGGGATGATCGGTGTAACGCCGATGGCTATCGGGATTTTGATCTGTTGTATGTCTCGGAACTCGATCCCACCTGGAACAGCGATTTACTGGCGTTTTTTACCAGTCCCGAAACGGCGTTGTTTGCCAATCCGGCGGCCATTGCCGCCTGTGTGGCCGATGCGGCCGCCGCAGCCACCGGCAACCCACTCGATGCCTTATTCTGGTGTGCCGGGGCGTGGGGTCACCTATATCCCTTATCCGGCATCTCGCCGACCAGTTACGGCACCGATCCGCGCATTACTAGTTTGCTCGCCACCCGCGCGACCGCAGCCTTACATCGCCGGGGCTTGGCCTGGAAGACCTCGGGAAACGATGCCTTGTGCGGCGGGATGATCTATCCCTTTATCCCTAAGTCCCAATACCGGCTGAGCATGTTTTATCCGGTCTCGGAAACCGAAGCCAATCATGCGATCGGTGAGACCACCTTCAAATGGGGGGCTGGTCGCACTTACCCAGGGCCCGGTGAAGATCATCTTTATATCCTGTGGCGCTGGCAGGACTGCTGCGTGGGGCTGTAGATGGGAGTGGGTGGGATCTTTGAGTATCACTTGGGTTTAACCCGCTCATTAGCCATGACCCTGAGTTTAACCATGGCCTGGACGCCATTCGGTGTAACTTGGGCGGATGCCATGCAGGCCGCAGGCAACGACGGACAGCAAACCGGACAACAGATTCTGGGTGGTTTTCAGTTTCCTGTGGATACCGGCACTGGCGTCATAGCGCTGAACCCTGGCACGAGCCAGGAAAGCACGGTCAATATCAACACGCTGTTTCCGGATTCTGGTAGTGCCAGCAGTACCACAGCCAACATCACCGGTCTGTATGGAAATAATCCAGGCACGATTGCCGCCGGTCTTAATGCCCAAACCACGTTGAACAGTGAAACTAGTGCGACCGGCGAAGCCTATCGCAGCCTGATCAACAATGCCCACCAGTCCCATCCGGATTTACAAAATGACGCGCTCTGGAAGGCAGGCGATCGAGTGTTTGCCAATTTTACGCCGTGGGCACAGTCGTTCTCGGACTGCACGACTACCACCACCCAAACTACTACCCGTCACGCCGTTCACATCCCCGACTATCAGCTGTGTTTACGACAACCGACCGTGCCGCAAAGCTGTAGCGCGACCCACGAGGTTAAAGTGGAGCCGTTACTCCGATATGTTTCAGGGAATGGTGGCCTATCCAGTTGCGGGCCTGGGTGCATGGATCTGTATGTGGGGGTGGTCGGCGATAATTATTGGTCGGCCGGCTGCGCCGTGTTCACCTGGGAGGTGACTTACCATGTACTGCATCCTGAAGCGATTGTCAGTGCGACGCTCGAAGATGTTGAATTCGACGATCATGCGCAGGTGTACTATGGCGGCAATCTGATTTATACCGGGTCGAGCGGCTGGGGATCGCCGTGCGAACTCAGAAACAGCTGGGTAGACCATCCTAATAAGGATGTCACTTATGCATTTAACAGTACCGGCAACAAAGTCTTTAAACAAGACACTCTGGTGGGCGGCAATGGTGAAGGTTATTCGCGTATCCGTCTTCGTTATGACTTGTCAAAATTAATTACCCAGGATCAGTGGAGCTGGAGCGGTCCGAACTGTCAGAATCTCGCTAATGCGATTACCGATGGCATTTGCCAATCGGGCAGCCTACTCAGTTGCAGTAATGACCCAGCCAATACCTCCGGGTGTTATGTCGATCCGGTATCGCAAGTCATGGTTTGCGCTACCGATCTGGCCAAAGCCCCTGTGGCCAACTCGGCAGGTATTCGCAATACCTGTATGAGCATCACCGCCGCCGGTCAGTGTGATCTCAACAGCACGGGGCAATGCTGGACGGACACCGCAGGCAGACACTGCCTGACGCCGCCCACCACGGAAACGCCAACTACTTCCTGCTCTGCTTTGGAAAACCAGGGCTGTGCATTCATTAAAAGCCAATGCCTGGATATCCTGGCGTCGGGGACCTGCTGGGATAGCGTAGATACTTATGACTGCGGCCAGCAAGTCGGCATTCCCGGCATTCAAAGTAGTACACACCAGCAATGCTCAGGTCCGATTCGCTGTATGGGTGAGGATTGCGTAACGGTGAATAGGACACAGAGTCAGGATTTCACCAAGGCGGTGGCATTACTCAATACCGCGCAACAAATGGCCATGGATTTAAGTTGTGATGCTGCCAATACCAACTTGCAACAAAAAGATCCCAGTTCCTGCCAGGTGTTCAAAGGCAAAGACGGCAGCTGCAAAATGGTCGGGGGCGTGGTGACACTGGTCGATTGCTGCAAGACGCCCTCCGGCAGTATGGGGCTGGGTCGATATATCGATTTATTACTGGCCACCAGCCAATTGGATAATGTCGTAAAGCGCATGGATGCTACCTCGGCGGTGAGAGGCACCTGGGAAACCCTACGCACGCCGTTTTCAGTGGCGGGTGATGCCTGGAATAGCGTTCAGGCGAATTTTGCATCGGGCGTTAACGATTTGGTGGGCTCGGATATGCTCAGTGTTACGGATGTCGCCGAACAAGGCTTGCTGGACTCACTGAAAGGCGAATTAATGAACTCGGTGGCCGAGTGGATCGGCAGCACCTTTGGGGAAGCCGCTGGTAACGCACTGTTTAGTGCCGGTGGACAAGCCGCGTTTGATTCGATGGGCAACCTGACACCGGCCGCACAATCGGGTGGCGTTGAACTCGGCGGCGGTGCGGCAGTTGCCGGAGAAATGCTCAGTACCCTGCTGGGAGCCTACACCATCGTGATGATCGTGATCATGATTATCCAGATTGTCTGGTCGTGCGAGATGCCGGAATACGAACTGGCCGCCAAGAAACAATTGAAGGTCTGCAGAGACATAGGTACCTTCTGTGCCAGCAAGGCGCCGATAACAGGACTCTGTCTGATCCGCAAGGAAAGCTACTGCTGCTACAACTCGCCGCTGGCAAGAATTTTGAACGAACAGATCAAACCGCAATTGGGAATGGATTTTGGTTCGCCTGAAAATCCCCAGTGCACGGGCATTAAAGTGTCGGATCTGGACAAAGTCGATTGGAGCCAGGTAAATCTGGATGAATGGCTGGGGTTACTGGCACAAACCAATTATTTACCCACCGCAGAAAACGCCGCTTCGATGCTAAATCTTAATCAATTGACCGGTGAGGGCAGTCGACTGAATCCCCAAAAGTACGGCGCCGCAACCAGCAGCCGGCAGGACACCTTGACCCGTACCCAAGGCCGCATGACTGACCTGGACGTACCCACCGTCAAACGGCAATCGGAACTGGAAGGCTGGGGGATAGGGCCGCCGTAATCAGCCCAAAAACATTCAAATGTTAACTGCGTCTTTTAAGGTTTTTCCGGCTTTAATGCAGGTGTTTTCGATGCGGCAATGCTTCGATAATCCGTAAGCATACACGCTTTGAAAACTGCGTCAAACCCCATGCTTCCTGATCTGAAAATTGAATGCTTACTTTAATTTCGGACTTCTCATTCGACAAGCAGATGGCTCCTTCATCAAATCAGTTTTCAACATCATTTTCGTCAACTTCGCTATCCTCATTGTCGTTTTCCGACAAAGCCTCGGGCTCAGCCAATAACCCCGATTCTTCTCTGGCTAAACGCACTTCTTCCCCTCGCCCCTGCGCATAAGCCGCCTGATGGGCCCGCTGTTCTATCGAAACAATACGCCGTGCTAGCCGGTGTAACCGCTGTTGCCATTGATACCTCGCGATTGAACATTGCTTGCTGGTTAATATTTGGCACAGCCACAGGGTATCCATGGCAATCATCAGTTGATCCAGCAATCGGATCAGCTCCACAAACTGAGCAATTTGCGGTGAAGTGATGCGGGCGTTGAAATCCGTCGGGTTGGTATAGCGTGGCGACTCGGCAATACCGTTATCAGCACAGAGTTTGTCAAGCCGGGTTTTTTCCTGCTGAAGCTGCTGGGCGCAGTCGCCGATCATTTTGCTGACAATGCCCTCGACATCATCAATCGCCTGTTCTTGTCCGACTATCCGCAAGGTGACATCAATCGCATACAGCGAACGAATCAAGCGGCCATAGCTTCTGCGAATCACCCGAATCGCTTGTTCACTGTAAATCTTGATGGTGCGTTCAAATACCGGACGGCTGATCGCCGGGCGAACTGTTTTCTCCGGTACTGTATTGTCTGCCATGCGTGTTCCTTTGAATGGTGGATGGATCACGCCCGATGGTAATTTTCTTTTTTCTCTCCAGACCTGCAAAAAATAGCCGAGTTACTGATCTTTTGCTGACACCGATAGGGTGGTATCCGCTTCAATGCCTAGCAATTGCGCTGAGCTTTGTTTTTTAAAATCAGCTTACCGTTTTTATGGAGGACGCTCTGTCTATCCACTGAAAACCCAACATTTCATGCCGTCTTTCGAGACGACTTGATCCGACTTTGGTCGGCGTTCCGCCTTCAGGCGGCGTGGATGATGTTCATCGACGTGTCGGATGCGTTAAGTCCGATGATGTTTGAATGTGTTGAGCATTTTTTCAATCCTGTCCTGGAATAGCCAATTGCCCGGTCAGGATATGTGCTTCCCGAACACAAGACTCGCAGCCGCGCAGGTGGGTTTTAATTCAAGTCTTGATCCGGGCGCGGCCGGAGGAGGTAAAGAGTATGGCAAGTCGTGGAGTTAACAAAGTCATCCTGGTCGGCAACTTAGGAGCCGATCCTGATATCCGTTATCTACCCACTGGCGGCATGGTCACGGCGCTTCGTCTGGCAACGGGCGAAGTGTGGAAAGATCAAGACGGTAAGCCCCAGGAGCGCACCGAATGGCACCGGGTGGTGTTTTATCGCCGCCTGGCAGAAGTCGCCGGTGAGTTTCTGAAGAAAGGCAGCAAGATCTACGTTGAAGGCAGTTTATGTACCCAGCAATGGGACAAAAATGGTGAAAAACACTATACCACCGAAGTGATCGCCAACGATCTGCAAATGCTGGATCGGGCATGATGTTTACAGTAACAACTCTACAAATAGGCTGTAAATCACTGACCAATTTGAACATTGATTAACCGGCCGTTGCAGCCTACGCTGTTACGGTTTTTTAACCCCATGGGGACGTATTTCCCCGGCTGGGGCATTGCGTCCTCTTTTTTTACAAGGAGAAATGCAATGACCCATTCATCTAAAAACAGCCCTCAAAAAACCCGGAATCTGCTTATGCCGGTCGAAGCCAATCAAGTTTACGGCCTATCGGAGCAGTCCTGGAAAGTGCTCACCGATGTGACTTTCCCCACCGCCAAAACCCCGGAAGCCATCATCATGGCCTTGGATTACTGTAAAGCCCGCAAGTTGGATATTTTTAAAAAACCTGTGCATGTGGTGCCAATGTGAGTGCCGCCTTGGGTCGCAGTGTTGAAACCGTCTGGCCATCGATTATGGAAATTCAGACCACGGCTTCCCGAACCGGCCTTTGGGCGGGAATGGATAGACCACTCTGGGGACCTGATGTCACCCACACCTTTACCGGCCGATTCAAAGACGATAGCGACACCTGGCAGGAAAGCACCGTCACGGTGACATTTCCAGAATGGGTGGCTGTTACGGTTTATCGCCTGGTCGGTGGCCGTCGCTGTGCCTTTACTGAAGAAGTGTACTGGAGGGAAGCATACAGCACCGCTGGCGGCAAAAATTCCCAGTTACCGACCGCCATGTGGATCAAACGGCCCAAAGGCCAGTTAGGTAAATGCGGCAAAGCGGCCTCGCTGCGAGCAGCCTTTCCTGAAGAATGCGGCTATGCCGCCGAGGAGATGGACGGCAAAAGCATTGACGATATAAACGAAGGTGCCGTGCTTAATGGCAGTGCCAGTCGCATCGACAATGTCGATGGTGCTGAAGCCAACGCCAGCTTCACGGAATCACCCAGCGTGCTTGATCTGTCGATGATCAGCTTCAGGGTCCAAAAAGCAGTCACGGAACTGGTCAGACGCACCGCCATGGCCGGTGCCTGGAAAGCCGCCTATGACTATGCCAACAACAAGTTTTCGGGATTGGATTTGACCTACGCCATCACCGAGTTGGACAAAGCAGCGCAAGCTGCCAAGGCGACGTCGAATACCTTCGATTTTGGGAATCAGTCAACAGATGCTTCTTCGATGCCGCCCGTTTCCACTCCCGCTTCGGAGGCCCTGAATAAAGCCCGTGAGACTTTGGGTTCGTTACGCTAGTTGAGGCTAAAAACCATCCTTCACACCATTTCTTTATCAACCCTTCCTGGGCCGTCATGCATTGCCCTCGGGCGATGGTCATGACGCCCTTTATTAATAAGGAGAAGTCATGAATGCTATCGATCAATCCTCCAACCGGATACCCTGTCATACCGACTGGCACCGCTACGATTCACCCACCGTGCTTCGTCGACATGGCCGCAGTTTTCTGGAACGATCCTGGAAATCGGGATGGACATCAAACAATACAGCAATGTTATCCAAAACCGAGCTTCACAGCCTGGTTGAAAGCTATGGCGGCCAATGTCTGACCACGGCCGACCACCTACTGCTGATTTTTGATGACTATCACTGGACCAGTCGTTGTGAAATTCAACTCCGCAAGCTCGGACTGTCAACACAGCGTTGGGGTTGCCACATTCAACTTCACCGGGCTAGCTGATGAACGTCATCAACGTTTCTCAGCGAACTCCCGAATGGCGATTGTGGCGATCACTAGGAATCAGTGCGAGTGAGGCTGCAATCATCATGGGTCGCTCTCCGTACAAGACGCCATGGCGATTGTGGGCGGAAAAGACTGGACTCGTGCTGGAACAACCCCTGGAAAACAATCCGTTGATTCGGGTCGGTATCGAACAGGAGCCACAAGCACTGCAACGCTTTGAGGAAAAGCACGATGTCATGCTGCTGCCGCTTTGCGGCGAGTCTGACCGTTATCCCTTGATGCGCGCGTCGTTTGATGGCTTATCTGAAATCAATGAGCCTGTTGAAGTGAAATGTCCGCATGAAAAAACTTTTCTGGATGTGCTGTTAAATCGCGAACAATCACTTAGCTTTCAGCTGTACTGGTACCAGGTGCAACAACAAATACTGGTGGCCGACGCACAGCGCGGGTTCTTGTTTTTTTATCACCAAGGGCAAGACGTGGAATTTGTGATTGAGCGTGATGAAGCCTTTCTCACGCAGTTAATCGAAACCGCCATGGATTTCTGGTCGGCGGTTAAATCCGGTTCAGAGCCTCAGAAGGATGCTGAACGTGATCTTTATTTACCCAAAGGCGCTGCTAAGCAGCAGTGGCAACACTTGGCTGCGAACTATCGCCAGAATGCCTTGAAGATTGACGACATCAAATCCCAACTCAAAGCCATGGAATTGCATCAAGCCAGTATCGAACAAACGTTGATGGGCTTGATGGGTGATTTCATGGTGGCTGAGCATTCAGGTTTGCGTGTCAGCCGCTTTCAGGTGCAAGGCAGTATTGATTACAAATCGGTGATGAATGCCCTGTTGCCGGCTATGCAGGAATCGGAACTGGAGTCCTACCGTAAAAAGCCGGCTAACCGGGTCCGAATCACCTGTCGCGATGACGATGGTAAACGAGCTGAAGTGCCTTTCGATGCAGAAGTGTTGAAAGACCTTGCCGAGGTCGATTACTGGTTTTAATGGTTGTCTTGGAGCAGTCCTCCCCCCTGCATGGCCGATTAGGTCGTGTAGGGGATCCTGATTTTTTCTCTGTCCTTGCCCACCAAGGCCATAGAAAAAATCAGAACATTTCAGGTGTTCCTTTCGAGGAAGCCCGAATCCGGTCTCAACCGGCGTTCCGCTATTCAGCGGCATGAAAGGCAACCCCTTTCGTGTATCAGGTGCGTTAAGCCTGGTTTTGCAGTCCCGTCGGGGTTCATCACCCGGTCGGGTCATGGTTCCCCCTATTTTCATCAAAGGAGGTCCATCATGAATAAAGACTTTTGGAAAACCCTGTTTTGCTGGCTGGAAACGGCCAGCCTGGAAGAAATCATGACTAAACAGCAGTTGGTGCGCCAAATGCTCTACGAAAGCAATGACCACGGATTAAAAGCTGATATTCGCAGGATCTTGCGCTTTATGAACGAGGAGATTGTCGCCCGCGCAGAATTGGCGAACATCATGCGTGTGTCAATAGCGGGATAATCCTATCCTGCTTTTTTACTTTAAACCATCTTACACATCCCCTGGATTGCCAGGGAATCAATCAACCCGAAGGGAAACACTGTGCCCTTCAGGGTGTTGGTGTGACTTTCGGGTTTTAACCCAGATTTAAGGAGTTCACCATGCATCAACACTATTCCATTGCCGACACGTTCGGCATTTCAGCACCCGCTTCCATGAAGGTGGAAGGTTTTACTCCGGCACAAAACCCGTATGTGCCGGTCAAAAAATCGTATGTCTTTCGCAAGGATCATTTGCGCGATGTGCTGGCGTTTCTTGGGTTCCCCAATGGCGATGGCTTGTACCTGACCGGCCCTACCGGTTCAGGAAAAACCTCGTTACTGGAACAGGTCGCCGCGCGTCTCCATTGGGGCGTCCATGCGGTGACCGGGCACGGTCGTTTGGAACTCAACGATTTGCTGGGCCAGTATATGCTGGTCGATGGCGGCGCCATGAAATGGATCGATGGTCCGTTAACCCTGGCGGTGCGTCTCGGGCATGTGTTGCTGATCAATGAAATCGATGCGGTCGATCCGGCCGAATTGATTGGTTTGAACGAAGTTGTTGAGGGCAAACCTTTAACGATTCCGCAGACCGGCACCGTGATTACGCCGCACCCTAAGTTTCGGCTGGTGGCTACCGGCAACAGTCGTGGTGCCGGTGATCAGTCGGGCTTGTATCAGGGCGTGTTGAGACAGAATCTGGCGTTTCTGGATCGTTTTCGTTTATTGGAAGTGGGTTACCCCGAGCCTGAAGACGAAATGAAACTGCTGGCGGATGTAGTTCCCAGCATGCCGGAGACGGTACGCGAAAGCATGATCAAAGTCGCCAATCAGATCCGCAAGGTCTTCATCGGCGGTCAAGATGGCGCGGGCATGTTATCGGTGACGCTGTCGACCCGAGGTTTAGTGCGCTGGGCTTCCTTGGTGGCTACCTTTAAAAGTGCCCCCAATGCCTTGGCCTATTCTCTGGACAGAGCCTTAACCTTCCGGGCTGAACCGTCGGAACGCGAAGCGATTCATCGCATCGCTAAGGATGTGTTCGGCGATGACTGGCAGGTGTAGTCATGGCGGCCTGGCGTTTATACCGTCACCGGAACAGTGATGGCAGCTCAAAAGACTGGGCGGTGATAACAAATCCTGATGGCAGAATAAGTACCCGTTGGGGTAAAACCGCAGTCCGCTTGCCAGGGGTCAGTACCCGCAGTGGTGTCGGGCAATTCGACATTGAACGGGAGAAACAGGCCAAAGGCTATGTGTTCGTGGCTGAAGTCGATATCGACAGCGAAGGTAAGGTGTTTGTACCCGGACAGTCACTGCCAGACCCTCCCCTGCCCTTGGTCGGTGTGTTGTATTGGCATATTGATTGCCGGGCAAACACTGACACCTGCGTGGCATTGGCTATTGAGATCAAGCGACTGATCAGTGACATTCAATCCTTGTCCGAGAACAAAGCCGTGCCCGATCAAACCTGGGAGGGTTGGCAACAGCTGCTTGATCTGAGCTTAAACGCCGAGCCGTTTGTACAAAGCGGCCAGATTAAACCAGTCCATGGCATCCTGCCGTGGCTGTTTTTAATGACGTTAAAACTCAACCCGCTTGAGGGTGTTGAGATTGGGATCGCCACGGAAAGCAGTCGTGAGGTATCAGTCGATCTGAAGGCTGAAGAGGATGTTCTGGATTTTTTCGGAACGGATCTCGACAGCATCAGGGGAGTAGCTGAAATTTTAGGTTTGCTTAAACCTCGACTGAATCTGGCTTTAGCCTTGTCCGACACAGGCAATTGCTGGTTTTAGGCAACGTTCAATACATTTCAATTCAATTCAATTAATTTTCTTTAGTTAACCCGGAAGGGGCACGCCTGCCCATCCGGGGCCGGTTCGCCTCTTTCTCAAAGGAGGTTCCCATGACTCATGAAGCAAACATTATTTTAGATCGCGTCGTGTTGGTGAAAGTCGAAGCCAACATCTACGGCGCACGCAAAAAACTTAAAAAGGAAGACCTGGTGCTAGCCGATGGTAGCAAATTGCCACCCGAGGATTTAGCCAGTCTGGGTTCCAAGCGCTTGCTCGATCCTGACCAGTTGACGGTGTTCAACCGCTTGAAAAAGGAAGCCGAACGCATTTGTCTGCGTATCGGCACCCGATTTTTGGGCGGTTTTGTTATCCCCAATGAGTCAGCCGCTAGCATTACCGCCGAGCTTGAGCGCATTGCTCAGGACTTTGCGGGGGCTAAAGCTACGTTTTTGGCCGGCTATGATGCCGCAGTGACTGACTGGGTGGTTCGCCATCCGGAATTTGCCAGCATCATCGAGCAAGCGGTGGATTCGGTTGAGTTCGTCTCGACGCGTTTGTCGTTTGACTTTTTGATCGTCACCGTCGGCTTACCTGAAGCACTGCCACCGGAAGACGTTGCACGTCTCGAAACCAAAATCGATTCCTTGAGCGAGCAGATGTTCTATGAAATTTCAGTAGAAGCCAATCAGTTTATCGAGCAATCGCTATTGGGTAAGGATCAAGTGACGCGTAGCGCGCTGAGACCGATTCGCCGTATGCGCGACAAACTCGACGGATTGGGATTTCTCGATTACCGGGTAGCACCTGTAGTCAGCACCATTGATTTGCTTTTAGAGAGGATTCCTGACAAAGGTGCGATTGAAGGCGGTGTTCTGCAAGAGATTCTCGCCACCGCCATGCTGTTGGCTGATCCGGATAAAACCCGGCGTCATGGCGAAGGCTTGTTGGCCGCACAAGTGTTACCGATGGAAAGCGCTGTCGAGGATGAGGTTCTTGATACGATTGTGGATGCACCCTTGGCTGTTATGGAAGTGTCGGCATCTGCGCAGGAAACGCTCTCCTCGGATGTCGACAATCCAATCGTCACCATCGAAGACTCAACGCCGGAACAGACCGGATTTTCCGATCTGTTCGACGGCATTTTTGATGATGGCGTTGAGTTGGAGGATGAATCCGAGCTTGAAGTGGTAACTGCTGAGGAAGACGCCGAAGCAATATTGAACCAGGATTTCTGGTTCTGACACACCGTATTTTTTTAACCCATTGGGGCAAGCCATTGTCCCTTTTGGGCATGGTTTGCCCCCACAATTAGGAGCAACCCATGAAAAACAAAACATTGCACAACGCCTTTCCGATTGTGGCCGCTGCGATTGGCAATCGCTTTGGCATCAAGGTCAGAGTCGGCGGCGATCAAGCCTATACTGACGGCAAAACGATTCAGTTGCCGGCATACAATGGCGACGACCCGGATTATCAGGATGTTGCCTGGGGATTGCTGGCGCACGAATCTGCCCATATTCGCTATTCCGACTTTACGCTGGATTACGGTGGCTCGGTGTTGCGTCGGCGCTTATGCGGCGCTATCGAAGATGTCAGAATCGAATATGAGCTGGCGAAAGATTTCCCCGGTACCCGGCTGACGCTGAGAACGGTGATTGAAAATATGATCGCCAACGGCGGCTTTACCGCCAGCAGTGACGATGATCATCCGGCAAATATGCTGTATGGCTATGTCTTGAAAAGCCTACGTGCTCGAGTACTCGGACAAATCGCCTTGAATCCTTTGGTCGAGTTGACCGAAACGGCGCTGAAGGCACATTTTCCTAAAGGTGCCGTGATACGACTGAAAGGCTTATTGTCGGAAGTCCCCGATGGACTGAAGACGGAAAGCGATTGTTTGCATCTGGCGGATCGTATCCTGACGATGATTCATCAGGAATGCAAGCACCAGAGCCATCAGTCTAAGCCTTCGTCGACACCAGACGATCTATCTTCTGATGAGACTAATGCGGTGCAATCGCCTAACTCATCGAATGCTGATGAGTTAGGTCAATCTGAACAGAATGGAGATAGCACTCAGTCTACGCAAGATGACGACAAACTGTCGGACGATAGCGCTGATGACGGTGAAACCGAAACACCCGATTACACCCAGGTCTTGGACGCGCTATTGAATGCTGCGGATAGCGATATTGAACAGGATGTTTTCGAAGCCGTTAAAGCAGCACTGGCTTTGGAACACGATAGTGTCACCGAGCAGGTCATGCCCATTGGCAATGAGCCGCCGACTGATGAACGGTGCGGTTTGCATCTTTTTCAAAAGGTACAGGGTGAATCGGGAAAAATCCGGGCCGCTCTGCTAGGGCTGGTGCAATCGCAAAGCCTGAGTCGCTCTCAGCCTAGCTGCCGGGGACGACGAATCGACGGCAAGCGCTTGCACCGTTTACGCATGGGTGAGACCAAGATGTTTAAGCGCAATACCCTCAAACCGTTACCGAATGCGGCCATTCATCTGTTGCTCGATAAGTCCGAAAGTATGGGCTATCAGGTGCTTGATAGGCATGGAAAACCGATGGGCACCCGCATGCCGATTGCATTGGAGGCGACATTGGCGCTGACGCTGGCTTTTGAAGGTATTTCAGGGGTTAATACGGGCATTACTGCCTTTCCGGGTGGTCATGATGGGTCGGTATACAGACTATTGGATCATGGTCAACGCGTCAGACAGCGTGCTGGTGCTTTTGCGCTAGCGTCAGATGGCAGTACGCCGATGACCGAAGCGATTTGGTTTGGCGCAGCTTCCTTGCTCCGTTGCCGGGAGCCACGGAAAGTCTTGATGGTGATGACCGATGGGCAACCGGACGATGTCTTGAGTACGCTGGATATTTTGCAGCGTTGCCGTGACAGTGGTATCGAAACCGTAGGTATCGGTTTAGGAATTGATGTCAGTCATCTGTTTCCGGTCGCCATTGTCATCAACGATCTTCAGGAGTTGAGAACGCAATTGTTCGAACTCTCGAAAGCGGTGTTACTGGCGGCCTAACGCCTTGTCGGTTATCAGTAGCCCAATCTCTGGCCTCAAGCCAGGCGGTTATGGCTATTGATAATCGACAAATCACTGCGGTTTTCCCAATGATCTTGTTACCCCGAGGTCAACGGAAAAACAAACTTTTCATGCGTTCTTTCGAGAATGCCGAATCCGGTTTCGGCCGGCGTTCCGTCTTTAGGCGGCGAGCATGGGAAACCGTGCGCGTGTCGGGTGCGTCAAGCCCGTCAATTAAACATGCCTTTGGCATTATTTTTTCAATCCCACTTCGGGCGATCAGTGCCCGATGGGGATTGTTCATTCGAAGTTGCTCAATAAAGGAGACTTTTAATGAACTTTATCTTTGGCATTATCGTTTTGGCGTTGTTCATCATCGCCGTTAGGGTGATTTGGGCAACGCTGTTACAAACCATCGCTTTTTCAAAAGCTGGCATTCAGGTTCTCAGACAGCGAATAGCGCAGCGGTCTGCAAGATCATCCGCGCCCGTGGTCATGCCCTGTCTGCCACACAATGTCGATTGGGAAATCATGGCGGATAGCGTTCGCCGTGAAATTCATCAGCGAAACACAGGTCTTGGCAGCAAAGCTGATCGACTGGATGCGCAGTTACATGCAAAACTGAAAACCATGGATCTGATCAAAGCCGATATTCAAATCGCCAAGCTAGAGCAAGAATTGCAGAAAGTTAAACCGGCTATAGTTATACAAGAGTCCAATACGGGAAAAAAGCGCAGGTGCTCAAAACAGCATCCATCTGGTGTTGAGGAGGACATACCCTCCAAAACGCCGCCTCAGGTACACCAGTTACGGGCGGCTTTAAAAGCTGGCATTGTGCAGGTTGAACCCGCTAATGAAAACTCCCGCCATTAAAAACTGACCACTGGATTCCCGTTCGCGTCATTATGGTCCGAACGGGGCTAGTGGCGGTTTCATGTTCGTCTTCCGTGGACATCCGGTATGAAGGTGACAAAGTGGCGAGATCTTGTAAGGTCTCTCGTCTAAGCTGATGGATTTTAGTTAGAAAAAACCAAGCTTTTTCAGGATCGTTTATGTCACTCAGTACCTCGGCTTCCGCTTCATCCAGTTGTGTGAAGATTTTTTTGCATAATTGAATGTTGTGAGCGTTAGAAGCAACCGGAATCGCCATCGGTTTTCGTAGCTGAGGGCTTTGCTCAGTCCGGTCTGGACGGAGGAAATTTAAAATGCTGGTAAATGGATAAAACATGGCTAATTTCCTCGAAGTTAAAGGATGTTAGCTAAAATATACCGAATTTATCGTAAAAACAAGTGCGCTGTTGAAGGTTCTTTCAGTGCCTTCGCAGTGTTTTTAAAGCCGACAGGAACAGTCATCCTGCCTGATGATAGTTCCCGCTTTTTTGGAGGAGCCATCCATGCCAGCATCACCGCTTGACATTGATCAAGCCCAATCTGAATCAGCGCCAGTCCGGCACTTGAATCATTATCGCTGTCCCACTTGCCAGTTGGATTGGTAGCATGAATGGGATTGTGTCCGTAATGACCGCTGTCTGCCCTTTCATAAAGCAATCGTCCCTTTTCAAAGCAATTTTATTTAACCTTAACCCGGCGGAAGTCTGCGGCTCATTGGGCGTGGTTTCCTGCCTTTAATTTGGAGGACACCTTGAAAAGAAAATTTGTCGTCTCATTTGAGATAGATTACGTCCATCGGGTATCAGTGGGCATTGAAGCCCTCGATGAAATCGAGGTGTTGACGCTTGTTGAAATTTGACCATTTAGAGCAAGTGGTACCGGAATCGGTATGACCAGTGTCATTTGGGTTCAGAACGATAATAAATATTAAGCTTTTTAACCCTTATTCCTGGTCAAAATTCAACCGGTACAGGTGGTCAATGTTCAACCGGCGCCAACAGGGTCAGCTGTCTGATGAAAATATACACGCTTATAAGCAGTTTATGGTTTTAGCAGGATAATTTTGTCCGCAGATAATGCGGCCCGATCTTGTAAATATTTGCGACAGAACCATCAGGCCCATGATCGTCACCTCAGTTTCTAATCTTGTACCCAGTCTTAAACACCCACCATATAAAAGTCAGGCAGATGATGAGAAAGCCAAACGTCATGCCAATACTTATGGCGATATGCACATCGGCAACACCGTAGAAGCTCCAGCGAAAGCCGCTGATCAAATAAACCACCGGATTGAACAGGGTGATCTTCTGCCACAATGGGGGCAACATATTGATCGAATAGAACGCGCCGCCCAGGAATGTGAGCGGGGTGACGATCAACATCGGAACCACCTGTAGTTTCTGAAAACTATCGGCCCACAGGCCGATAATGAAGCCAAATAGACTGAAAGTAACAGCAGTGAGCAGGAGAAAGGCAATCATCCACAAGGGATGGGCGATCTCGTAGGGCACAAAAATGCGGGCGGTACCCAGAATTAGTAGACCCAACATCACCGACTTGGTCGCCGCAGCTCCCACATAACCAATCAGCACTTCAATCCACGAAACCGGTGCTGATAACAGTTCATAAATAGTGCCAGACCACTTGGGCATGTATATACCGAAAGAAGCATTGGATATGCTTTCATTCAGTAAATTCAGCATGACCAGCCCTGGGATGATGAAGGCGCCGTAACTGACGTTGTCAATGTCGCCCATACGCGAACCGATGGCTTTGCCAAATACAATGAAGTACAGCGAGGTGGTAAGCACGGGTGCGGCGATGCTTTCCCACAAAGTACGAAAGGTGCGCGCCATTTCAAAGTGGTAAATGGCGCGAATGCCATAGATGTTCATTCCAGCGCCCCCTTGGGCTGATGCACTAGACTCACGAAGATGTCCTCCAGTGAACTCTCGCTGGAGCGTAAGTCTTTGAAATCGATGCTGTGCTCACCTAGCGCTCGCAACAGCGCGGCAATACCGGTTTCTTCTTCCTGGGTGTCGAAGCTATAAACCAGGGCGTGTCCGTCGTCGGAGAGCGCTAACGACCAAGCGCCAAGCCCGGCCGGGATGCTGGTCATGGGCTGTCGCAAGGTCAGCGTGAGTTGCTTTTTGCCGAGCTTGCGCATCAGTTCACATTTGTCTTCAACAACGATCAGTTCACCTTTGCTAATGACGCCGATGCGGTCTGCCATGTCTTCGGCTTCCTCAATGTAATGTGTGGTCAGAATGATGGTGGTACCCTGTGCACGTAGCTCGCGCACCATGCGCCACATGTCGTGTCGTAACTCCACATCCACGCCGGCACTCGGCTCATCAAGGAACAATATCGTTGGCTCATGCGCGAGGGCCTTGGCAATCAGCACTCGGCGTTTCATGCCGCCTGATAGCGTCATGATTTTCTCGTTGCGTTTGCCCCACAGGGACAGATCGCGCAGCACTTTTTCAAGGTATGCTGCGTTGGGCGCCTTACCGAACAGCCCCCGACTGAATTTGATCGTGGCCCAGACCGACTCAAACGAGTCTGTATGCAGTTCCTGCGGCACCAACCCGATGATTGCCCGTGCCGCGCGGTAGTCTCGCACGGTGTCGTGACCATCGGCTATGATGGTTCCAGAAGTGGTATTTACGATGCCGCAGATGATGCTAATCAGTGTCGTCTTGCCCGCACCATTGGGTCCTAGCAAGGCGAATATCTCGCCGCGTTTTATCTCCAGGTTGATTTTTTTGAGCGCTTGGAAACCGCTGGCATAGGTCTTGTTAACACCGCGCACGAAGATGATGGGGACGGAATTTTCGGCGGTCATGGTTGCGGATGTGGGCATTGTATTCATGGATTAATGTAATACAGGGTATCCCCCTTCCTTGTTGTGATTAGTTTAACGTAACATAACGTCCTTTATGTTACGTTAAAATTAGGGTAGGGTGGATAACTTTTAGTTAATAGGAATACCGTATTTAAAATTCGTTCGCTGACAGAGATATCTTTGATACGCGTATAGTGTTCGGCCATATTTTTTTAAATATGCAACATGAAAAATCCCATGTTTCAGCATGAGTACTCAAACATGTACGAAAAACACCGTTATAAAGTAAGCGTTCTAATGTCGACCCTGATCTTGC
>Ga0265297_10002629_pt1 | contig 35659 bp, 65 predicted proteins | sample Munlanlwell13791_FD_192502 | JGI IMG/M metagenome (GOLD analysis project Ga0265297, IMG submission 192502) | Leachate microbial communities from a municipal landfill in Southern Ontario, Canada - Leachate well 137-91 | ecosystem: Engineered > Solid waste > Landfill > Unclassified | place... | reverse complement strand
ACACGAGCTTTTTTTGATGATTGCACTTTTTATGATTCAGATTATCAAATGAATAGTGCTTATGAAAAATATAGCAAGACTAGATAATAGCAAGCACACTAACAAAGCTAGTAATGGATGAAAAATGAAAACATACAGCTATAGTACAGATGAAGAATATTTTATTGGCAATTATGAGTCGGCAGAGAATGCCGCAGAAAATGCCTTTAATGATATTGAAGATATTGACGAGGTATTTGTAGGCGAGAACAAAAAACATACCGCCCATGATTTTATAATTGCAAGCCGTATATTAGAGGATATTTCAGACGTAGCAAGTGACGAAGGGCCAAAATGTGCTCAATATTGGTTGTATGATGGATTAGTTAAGGACAAAGAAAAATGCGCTGAATTGCAAAAATTGATTGGCGACTGGATAGAATTAAACGAACCTGTAAAATTCTTTACAGTTGATAATATAGTCATATTTAATCGCATAGAATTTAAATAACACTAACAAAGCGAGAAGGAGTAGATATGAAAACATATAAACCAAAAATTAACGATAACGCTCCAAGAATAGGTGAATATGCAATATTAAAGAATGCATGTTGTACATGGGTTGATTTTAAATTAGGTTTTATACAGGAATGGGGAAGAATTTCTGATCATTTTCCAACAAGGAAGGAATGGATTGAAGCAAGGAATGAATGGTATATAGGAAACACAGGGTATGAAGCTGCACAGGATATTTTTAATGAAAGACAAAAGTAAACAACTAACAAAGCGAGAAGGAAATGAAGTTAAGTTATAAAATAGTTATACAAACAGATGGCTCACAAAAAACAACACGATTTATTTATTCTGAAAATATTGATAATGCAATAGAAATGGCTGCAACAATAGCTGAAAGAATGGGCGGTAGTTTCTTAGATATTATAAGTGTTGAATTAGCTGGATACATAGATGATAAAAAAGGATGTTATTAAATGAAACAAACATCAAAAATCCGCACCAACTGGATCCGCCAGAAGCGTGATAGTAAAGGGCGTTTTATGCCGTATAAGGAATTACCAACAAAAACATATCCAATTTCATTATTGGATGATTTTAAAGAAGCACTAAAGGAATCTAGTAAAGAAAAATTTAAAAAAGAATATATGTGTGATTTTGATCCAAAAGATCAAACCTACACACTTGAACAACTAGAACACGCCTTCTACGCTGGCCTAAAAGCAAACAACAGCTTTTATCCACCTAGTAAGTTGTGGGAATTTTATAAGAGGGATAGGGGGTTAGAGTGAACATAGACAAACTTATTGCTGCGGCAAAGCGCATTGATGAATTAGCCAAGATTCAAGAAGAACGATCAAAGGCGTTTCAGCAGCTGGCAATGGATGCAAGAGACGGACTAGACAGAAAAGAAATTAATAGCAGAAAATTAGCTCTTGATTCTGTTCGAGTAGTTGACTTCGGTGGCGCTATTTATGATTTAAGGCGCGCACTTAGGGCGAGGAAATGAAAAAACAAATTAAAGATTTAGAGTTATGGGAAATAGATTATCTTGTAGGTAAGGCAGAGGGATTAAAGCCTTATATTAGTGAAAATAATTGTTTTATTATAGTTAATGAAGATTGGAAATTTGAAGATTACTCACCAACCACCAACCCATCACAAGCGTGGCCTATTATTGAGAGTGAGAGAGTAACAATAGAACCATGTGAAGATGATAGCGGAAATGATACTGAGTGGTTATCAATAAAAGGTGAACTTAAAGCTTTCAGCTATGGCAAAACATCACTTGAAGCGGCTATGCGTTGTTTCGTTGCTTCAAAGTTTGGGGATGAGGTTGATATTGATGATTTATAAATAAATAACTTTACATTTGTATTTTTATGTTTATAATACTTAACATCATCTAAATAAATTGGAGAGAAAAATGAAAATAAGAAAAGATAAAAAATACAAAACAAGACTTGGGCTTGATGTAATTATTTACAAAATATGGGAAGAACAAAATGTTATTCATGGAGCCGCACTATCTGGAAAATTAAATCCAGTTTGTACGTTAGAATGGGATTTAAATGGAAGTGTTTTCACAAGTAGTGAAAATGATAATGACATAATTGAAATATCACCCTACGCCGACTTTAAGATAGATGATAAGGTTTTGGTTTGGGAAAATTCAAGCATTTGTCCAGTAAAAAGAAGGGGGCATTTCTCTGGTATGGATGAAGATGGACGCCCGACAATATGGGATTTTGGAAGAACAAGTTTCACAGAAACTAATAGAGTTACATGGGACAATTGCGAACATGACTAAACAAAAGAAAGAAAAGCAAAGCGGAATTGCCATTGATGAATCGTTCAGGGATGAACTAAGGCAGTTTTGCGCGGAGCGCAACTTGGTAGCAAAGGGATTGATTAGTACGGTAATGAGAAAGTATTTTAAAGAGGTGAGAGATAATGAAATTAACAACAATTGAAAAAATAATTATTGTATTTATTTTGGCATGTTTAGCTATATTGTCATATTCAATTCCAAAAACAATTGAATTATTGTATCATTGGGAGGTAAGCAATGATAAAAAAACAACCACATAAACATCGTAATCTTATTATTGCTTGGGCTAATGGTGCTGAGATTCAATTAAAAAATATATATAATATATGGGTTTATATTAAGAATCCAACATGGGAAAAAGATATAGAATACCGCATAAAATCTGAAGTTATTAGGTATAGGGTTGCTTTGTTTACTGATACTGAAACATGTACTGCGGACACGGAAGAAGAAGCCAAATATTTTGAAAATGATAGATTATTTTATAAATGGATAACAGACTGGATAGAGGTAGAAGTGTAATGGCATTACCAACAAAAGACCTTGATTTTGACCTAAAGGCGCTTGATTTTGAATCAAAGATAAAGGCAAAGCCTGAAAAGAAGCCACAATTTACTGTTATTTACGGTAAGGGAGGAATTGGCAAAAGTACAATGGCGAGTTACTCGCCTGATCCTATCATTATACCAGTAGGAAAAGAAACAGGTCATGAGCGCATGTGCGTTCCTAAGTTCCCAAGCTATGCTGAAATGAACTTAACACCAATCAATCATGTTTATGCTTGTATGCAATGGGTTTTAAGAGCTGAGCATACTAGAAAGACATTAATCATTGATAATGTTGGATCATATCGTGAAGGTGTTGATGAGGATGTGGAAGATTCAAACAAAGGCGTCGATCTTAAAGCGTATGGTAAGGGAGCGGCATTTGGTTATCCATATTGGACGCGCTTATTGGCTGGAGTAGATGCTGTAATGAAAAGGCGTGATATGCACGTTATATTATTGGGGCATGATGGCTCTTATAACGTCAATAATCCTGATGGTAGCTATTATCAAAAAATAAGCATAAACGCGCCACGAGGTGAAAATACCAATGTTATGGGATTACTTGAAGCTAGAGCTCACAATGTTCTGTATGTTAGGGGAGAAGATCAAATCATCGCAGATAAACGCGGCATTGTTAACAAAGATGGACCAGTTAAAAAATACGCAACAAGCGGAGCGACGCGGCGTATCGTTTATACTAAACCAAGGGGTGATTTTTTCGCAAAATCACGGGTAAATATGGAGGAATACTACGAAATAGAGCAAAGCGAGACAGAAGAAGAATTATTACATAAACGAACCAATCCAACATTAATACAACTATTTTCGGACTTATACCATGACTAACTTATTTACAAAAAGCACTGGCGAAGCAATCGAACCAACAACAAGCTACGAAAACGCAGGATTTCAAGAAATTATTCCAGACGGTACACAACTACACGCCAACATCCTAGAAGCAACATGGGAAGAAAAGACTCAATACGCAAACCAACTGATTAAGATTACCTGGTACATTGTTGAGAAAGGCGCATACAACGGCTTCTTGATTAATCAAAAGCTACACCTAAACGACAAAAAAGCATCAAAGGCTGATAAGGCCAAAGAAATGCTTGCGACCATTGATACAAATTGCAAAGGACAATTAATGAAACTTGCGCAAGCCGGTAAGCTGGTAGAAGGCGATAACATGCAACTTGCAAGGGCGTTAAATGGTGGTTCTGCGCTATTGACTGTAGCAGAGTATGAAATGGATAGGGATGACGGTACAAAGATGGCAGGAAATTGGATTCGGGCTGTTTCACCTGTAGCAAAGAAACAGGCGGAAGAAGATAAAAATATAATTGATAAAGCACCTGTTGAAGATATTGACTTTGATGACGATATCCCATTCTAATAATTAACTAACATATAGCCAGGGATGGCTTTTAATAGGAGAGAATAAGTGAATAAATGCACAGATTGTAAATATTGCATAAAACAAGATGAAGGCCATTCAAACTATACCGTTACTGGTATGTCTATTGATTGTTTATTACATTTAAATCCTGATATGCCAACAGACGAATGGTACGGAGAAGCAAAAGAATTAGATTTTGCTGATAAATGCGTAAAATTTACAGAAGTAGATCCTGTTTTTGTTGATGTTGATAGAGAAGATGGCGCGCTTGAAAATTATTCAAATGATGAAGAAATAAAAGAGTTGTTGAGGAATTATTAATGAAAATAACTTTAACAAAACAAGATTGTGAAGAAATAATGGATAAAGAAATAACATTAGGGTCATATAACAATAAGACATTATCTTTTAACGCATGGATGCAAGATTTTTCATTGTTTCATAATAATGAACTAATTGAAAACGGTCATTGTTTGGATGAGTTATTAAAAAGGTATAATGAATTATGAAAATATATGAACTAAAGAAACAACAGCAAGAATTATTAGATGAATTGTACTGGGTTGAAGAAGGTAGCGAAAAGGATATATTAGAAAGTCGTTTACAATTTATAGAAGGAAGCGTTGAGCGTAAATTATCGTTTCTTACGTCCGTATTAGCTGAATCAATAGCATTGAGTCAATTATCTACAGAAGCTAAAAAAATAGCCGCGGAAAGGCTAGAACGAAAGGAAGCTCAAGCAAAAAGAGCAGAATTAAAACTTAGGGAATTTATCTTGTCTGTGATGAAAGACTTTGACATTAAAAGCGTTAAAGGTGATATTTTGAATATTTCACGGTATGAGCGAGATGCAGTTATTCAAATGCCTGATTTTGATATTGACAAACTACCTAGCAATCTTGTTAAAGTTATTAAGGTTATAGATAAAACCGCTATAAATGAAGAATTTAAACATGGTGCTGGTGTTGATGGCTTTGAGCTTGTTAAAAAATATTGTTTAAGAATTTCTTGATAAAGGACAATACAATGACTAAAGAAAAATATTTTGTGTGCAAATTCCCTTCGTTTCATGGAACACCGTGGAAAACAAATAATTATTGTGTTGCTGTTTTTTTTGCATTGTGTAGGAGCATATCAAGTAGTTATCGTTATGAGATTCGTGTAATAAATACGGAGACAAGCGAGCATATTATTGTATGGTGATTGATACAATGCTATACTAAACGAACTAATCCACGTGCAGGTGGATAACAAGAGCAACACCAAGCCTCATTTAGCAGACTGCACTCTGTTACTTGGGGCTTTTTTATTTGTGGCAAATTATGACTAAAAAAATACCACGCGAACATCAACAAGAAGCATATGCAGTAATAATAAAAGATATTGCACTAGGTGAGCGACCATACGCTCACATGTCTACTGGAAGCGGAAAGGCTTTAGTGTGTTCCATGCTGGCTGAAAAGTGCAGGAAACAGGGAGGGAGGGCGCTTGTCTTAGTCCCATCATCAGAACTTGTTTCACAGAACGCAAAAGAATTTCACGATTATACGGATGATGTAAGGTCATACGGGATATGCTCAGCAAAATTAAGTAAAAACCAAGTAACTAGACAGATTGTGTTTGCTACCTATACCAGCTTTTTAAAGCGTAGGGCTACAAGCGGAAGTTTTAACATACTTATTATTGACGAGGCTCATTATGTATCGCCTAACCCTGATACTTCATATCAAAAAATAATCAGGTCATTGATTCGCATTAATCCTAATATGAAGATTTGCGGGATGACTGCGACACCCTATCGAGAAAAGCAAGGATATATACATTTAGACTGTGTTGAAGGTAAAGCGACATTTACTCGGTGTTGCTATGAAACTAATATACCTGATCTTATAAAGAAAGGTTATTTGTCGCACATAGAAAGCATTAGCGGAGATATAGAAGCTGATTTGACAGGTGTTAAGCTTAAATCAAACGGCGACTATAACGATGAGGAAATGGGGCAACGATTCGAAAATATAGTGGTTGATGCTACCAAGGATATGCGCATTAAATTCGACCATTATAACATAAATACTGCTATTGTTTACGCGTCAAACCTAAGCAACGCGAGAAAGATAGTAGAAGAATGGAACGATGATTCCACTATACGTTTGGCTTATGGAGACATGCCAAACAGCGAAAGAAACGCATTAACTAAATGGCTAAAGCATGGGGAAGGAAGAAGGATTGTTGTTAATGTCGGTATATTCGTCACTGGCTTCGATTACACCCAGCTCGACTGTGTTGTATTGTTCTTGGCAACCAAAAGCCTTGTTAAGTATGTGCAAATTTGCGGCCGGGTTATTCGCGCTAATGATGATAAAGAATTGGGCTATGTTTTGTGCTTTGGGGGTAATATAGATAGGCATGGGCCTATTGATGCGACAATTGCACCTAAGAATAAAAAGCGCATAGGGGATACTCCTCGAAAAAGTTGTATTGCTATAGTAGAAGAAACTACAGAATTCGAAGGATTAACATATTTAAAAGGTTATGAGTGCGGATATGCAAACCTATTAAGCGCGAAAAAATGCAAAGTTTGCCGCGCTGAATTTGTGACAGACAGCGAAACCGGAAAGTATGTAATGCGTACACGTGGTGAGATACTAAAGGCCAAGATAGATGCCGAAACTTACACATATCAAGTTGATCGGGTAACATTTGAAAAGGCGTATAGCAAGAAAGACCAGACAGAAATGATAAAGATCAATTTTATTGATGAAAGTGGTCTTATCTTGCACAATCATTATATGTGCCTGTCCCACACCGGATATGCTAGACATAAAAGCGTAGGACATTTAGTTAAGATGATGAAACAGCCAGAGGATTTCCAGCTTATTGCATCTGCACCGGGAGGAGTTAATGTGGAAAATGTTTTGTTGTTATTTAACAATGCTTACGATAAATACTTTAAGCGGTTTAAAACGATAACACTTGCACCTAATGGTAAATTTAAAGAATTAAAAAATTGGGAGTTTGTACAATGAAAAGAGAAGAACTTACACAAGAACGATTAAAAGAACTATTACATTATGATCCTGAGACTGGTGTTTTTACTTGGAAGGAAAGGCCATTAGAATCGTTTGCAAATGTTATAGCTGGTAAAAGATGGAATAAAAGATTTGCTAATAAAAAAACTGTATTATCAAAAAGCAATAGAGGTAATATTATATGGTTACTTGGAAAGATTTATTTATCTAGGCGTTTAGCATGGATGTATATATATGGAAAATTCCCTGAAAACGGAATTGATAACATTGATGGTAATAAATATAACGATTCTATCTGTAATTTACGAGAATCTACAAGAACAGATGATATACATAAATGCGATAACTCTAGAAAAAACCAAAAATACATGAGAGGAGTAAGTAAAATAAATACAAAAGGCAAGGATGGTTTTCAATATTGTGCTACGATTACAACAAATAAGAAAAATATTTATTTAGGAGGATTTTTAACCGAACAAGAAGCCCATAATGCCTATGTAGAAGCTAAACGCCAAATATCACCGGAGTTTTGCATGTTATGAATATATTAGAAGAACTAAAAGCATTACAGCAACAACTCAAGCCACCAACACACGCAAAAACAGGCGACAGCTATATTAGCGATGCAGTAGTGCACGCCGCATTATATAAGGCGGGCTGTGACGAAAGTGTTATTAATGAAGTTTTGCTTGAGCCTGTAGAGAAAAGGGAAGAATGGATACGTTATTTTGAAACAGTAGGAAGGAAAAATGATTGAACTAACAAAAGACGAAGCAATGGCAATATTGCAAACGCTCTCTATATTTGAAGGATTTTTATTTAGTGTAGAAGGACAAGGAGCCATAAAAATTGCTGATTTATTATATGGTCCAGTCGATATATTATCGGAGAAATTGAAAAATGATTGATTCTAATATATCAGACCAAGTTTTTAAAGATTCTTTGGAGGTTGCGCTTAAGGGTCGTGGAGTAAAAAAAGACAAAAGAATAGCAATAATAAATAATCTTATGCACGCTTCTATATCATCTAGGGATTCATTAATTGATATGGAAGAACGTAATACAAGGGAATATATAGAAGCAAAAAAAGAATCAAAAAAAATACGCTCAGAATTTGAGGAGCAATGCGAGTTTGTACATTGGTTTAAAAAAACCTATCCTGGCGTAGTTATTATGTCGATACGAAATGGAGGCTCCAGAACACCACGTGAGCGATCCGATCAAATACGGGAAGGATTGCATCCAGGTGCGGCGGATTTATATATTCCATCAAAAAAAATATGGATAGAATTTAAAAAAACAAAAGGAGGAATTCTAAGCGAAGAGCAAAAGATATTTAGAGCTTATGTTTGTGATGTTTGTTGCGATAATTGGATGTTGGCAGAAGGTTTTGAGGATGGGAAAGTAAAAATAATGGAATTAATAAGAAATAAAACGTGACATTTATATTTTTATGTTTATAATTAGATGCAACTTAACAAGAAGCACTAACGGAGAGAAAAATGTACCAAGACAACTTAAACGATAAACACCTAGAACGAGTTGCAGAAATAGAACAAAGCATCATAGATGACACTATAAACTATGACGGTGACAAAGGACTAGAGTCATTCATTGCATTCATTACCAGCGAAGAAATAACAAGCGAAGAGGCAAAGACTTTAAATGACATCATTGTAGCAGCTTTATCAGCTCCATTTGCAGACCGTCATAAACCTATTAACGCTATTATTTGCAGGGCTGTTGAATGGCAGGCCGAGAGATTGGCTAAGTTGGAGGAGGAATGATGAAATATCCAGAATTAAACCCAAACGAAAACGCATACCCTAATGAGCAAGGAGCTTTTGGATTAACAAAGCGAGAACTATTCGCTGCAATGGCAATGCAAGGATTACTATCTAATCCAGAGTTAAGTGCGGAATTTGAAGCATATGCTTCCGATTCCGTTAAATTTGCAGATGCATTAATAGATGGATTAAACAAATGAAACTATACGACTTCACCCCTGACTATATTTTTGGTCGCATTTTAATGGCCATTGTAATTGGAATAACCATTGCAACAGCTGTTGTATTTGTGAAAACTGCACATGCAATTGACACCTACCAACAGCCTGATTATATGGTATCTGAAGACATGACAAGGTTTATGCAAAATGAAGGTTCTGGTCAATTATTTGAAGAGTGGGATTTACAATAATGAAAAACTACAATCCAACAAAACACAACGGCACAATCCAACCAGTCAATAACAGGAAACGTGTCGTTTACAGAACAACACATGAAAACGGACGTTTAAGTCATATTCACGCGCCTATAAGGGCTGAATATTTGAACTGGGGGAGGAATTTAACGATTGGTAGAATATATGATTATGAGGTTTTGAAATGAGCAGAAAATTATTGGAGGAGATATCAAGAGCTATAAGTTTTGATGTTAGTGCGGATTTGCAAAATTATCCACGACTTATAATCGCATTTAACAAAATAAAGGAAGAACTGGCAAAGCCTGAGCCTGAGCCGGCAGCATGGGTTAATGCGATTACAGGTGATTTTACTTTTGATAATAAGAGCCGCACCGTAAGCTGGGCTCCGCTTTACACATCACCACTAAAGCTAGAACCGTTGAGTAAAGATGAAATAATTAATTTGTCAATAAAAACCGCTAAAGACGAAACAGGATATGATATTAGACAAGAAGAGCTTACAGAAAGTGATTGGTTTTATTTAATTAAACTTGTAAAGGAAATTGAAAAAGCACATGGGATAGGTGAATAAATGAGCGAATTCGTAACCTACAAACAAGCCATGCAACTGTTAAAATCAGACGCGTCAAACATGCATAAAACGCTTAAAAAGCATGGCATATTAAGGGTAGATGCTGGTATACAAGGAGACAAAGCATACTATAGAAAAGATGAAGTTGTTAAACTTTCTGAAGAAATAGCAAGACGGCGCATACCTAAACAGCCTAACGAATGGGACACGCAAGAAATAGCAAATCATTTTAAGATGCACAAAACTAGCGCTGTAAAGTTGGTAAAACAACCAGGATTTCCACACGTAAAGCGAAAATACATAAAAGGAATATCTACCAACGCCACACGGGTTTGGGATGCTAATGAAATAAAGCTAGTAAGAAAAGAAGACTTTAAAAACTACAACTCACCGAGGAGTGAAAGAAAGCATCCAAAAGTAAAGAAGCAACAACCAATCACTAAAATGAATGATTTAGAAAAACAATTTTTAAGAGGATTTAGACTATGATTAACTTAAAAATAGATACTTATAAAGGAGATAAAGAAGAAAAAACAAAGCATCCAAAATGCCTTGGATATTATGATGAATTTTCAGGAGATTATGATTGTGAATATGGAACAAAATTAATATGTGAAGAATGCAAATATGGGATGGGAAGAAAAGATCCAGAAGCAAATTGCAATCAATTTAAATAATTTAAAAGGGAACAAAATGAAGAAAATATTAATATCTATACTACTAACAGCAACATTATTATTGTCATCAACCGCACAAGCATCAGTCATGACAATGCCTGACGGTAGTACGCATACTAACACCATTACAAATATTTATCGGTTTGATGTTGCACCGGGAGCGGAAGTTAGAAATGATGCTTATGGCGATGTATTGCTCCCAAAAAGCATCGAGGGAAATACCGTATATACTGGAGCAAAAGTTTGTTTAGTCCCCACCATTGTAAATACATCCGGTGTTATTACATGGATGCAAAAAGAGACGGATCGAATAGTGGCGCAAGCATGGCTCGTTAATAAAGATAATAACTCGTTATTGGTTGATGGTGTACCTACTGTTTTACCAAACAACTACTACTTTAACTCGCTGCTTTATTCATGGAAAGGTGACGGCTGCACAGAAATGGTTTTCGCAAATCCAGTACATTTAATGCACAATGTTGCTGTTGTTGTTAAATGTACTAACTTGAGTACAAGCGTTACATCGACTTGTAAAGTTACTATTTCTGCTTATGCTAAATAAGTAAATCACTTTCTTTTTTACGCCGTCTAGTAAGCCCCGCAAGGGGCTTACCTTTTACCTTTATTAATGTATAATATATTGAAATGACTAGGCTTAGCGGCTGAAAAATCCTTTAGCAAGATCTGTTATTTCACCCTTTCGCTAAATAATTCATGCTAAGGAATTATCAAAATGACAAATAAAATAATAGTTAAATGCGAATTATGTAAAATTTCTTTTGAGACTACAGAAAAAAGATTAACATTAGGTAGGGGTAAATTTTGCTCTAAATCGTGTAGAGCAAAATCATGTGTAACAAAACATGGGCATACAACTGTATCATCAATGTCTAGAACATATAATACATGGGCTAATATGAAACAGAGATGCAATAATAAAAATCATCCTAAATATAAAAGTTATGGGAATGTTGGAATAAAAGTTTGTAAAGAATGGTATTTGTTTCAAAACTTCTTAAATGATATGGGTGAAAGACCTGATAATAAAACTATAGATAGAATAGATGGAAATCTTGGATATTATAAAGAAAATTGTAGATGGGCTACTCCATCAGAACAGTCGAATAATATAAAAACAAATAAAATAATAAATTATAATGGAGAACAAATAAAGATAAACGATCTTGCTATTAAATTAAACATTAAAAAATCAATACTTTATTATAGAGCAGTAGTTAGAGGATGGCCTGAAAGTGAATGGATTAAATAATTTATATTAGCATTTCTGATTCTATTTTTCTTCTTTTTGATAATCCTTTTAAAGCAACTATATTTCCATTAATGGTTGCTTTATCCCACTTCAATATCTCATGTTGTGCGCTTTTCCAATCACCTGCATCAACTCTCTTTTTAAGCGTACTGGTTCGATAGTTACCAATACCACAATTATAGACAAAATCAGCGATTGCAGCCTGTCTTTCAATAGTTTCATGCAATAGTATAGGTGACGCATTTATTGCGTCGTGTAGGGCTTCTAACGCTCTATCATGCAGTTGTTCATCTGCTTGATGTTGTGTCCATACTGTATCCTTATTTATTCCTTTACCAGTAGCCCCATATCCTACCGTCCAAATGCCGGCTGGACATTTATACGCCTTAAGACTTAATCCTTCAAATTCTTTAATTAAGTTAGCTAATAATTGCAATGCGGTTATTGGTGTCATTTAACGTAACCAATACATGGTTTGTGAGTTTTATCCCCTCTAATCTCATAACGATCTTTTATCTTTGCTTCGGCGATTGTCATGTACTGTAAATTCTCTATAGAGTCCTTCCCGTAGCATTTAAGCGGGATAATATGATCTACCACATAACCTACGCACTTTTGTGTATAAGTTCCTGTAGCAGGGCAAAGCGTTTGTTCCTTGAAATGTTTCTTGACTGTTGCGCTGCGCTTTAGATAGCTTTTATCATTGGCTTGATAAACACCATAAGAAACGATTGGTGAAGCTACTGCCACCAAAATTAATATTGATCTTTTAATCATTTACTTCCTTTGACGGATTTTAACTGTTTAATATGATTTACATCTTCTGATGTTTTGTTGATAAGTTCATGCTGAATAGCGGTGTTGGATGCAATAGAATCCATTTTACTAGAAAATCGTGAGTTTAGGTCGGCATTATAGATCCAGAACGCGGTTACGGAAGTGGTTACAATCGCCCCGCATACCATGACTATCTTGAATCCTACCGAGAATTGATGGATAAGTGCGTCGAATTTAAGATTAATGTTATTGAGCGCTATTATTGCTTTGTTATCCTGATCGACTAATTTTGACAATAGGGCGGCATGATCTTCTTGTATTTGAGTTTGTGTATCATGCTTAGTTTCCAATATGGATACTCTAATAATCAAATCGTTCACAGGGTCGGTGCTCCGGCTGTGCATGTGTGGCGACATCCTTATTTTATCCCGCAGTTATTCCTAACAAATTTAAGTAATGTATTCTTTTCTATTGCTGCGAGGTCTGCTCGATGTAATTCTGCAAGAAGGTTGTAGGTGTTGGCTGCATCTTTTGTAGGCTCAACGGTATTATCACTTTTTGACACGGTGCAATGGCTACGGGGTTTAATTTGACGCACCCGATCATAATAAGCGTTAATGGTATTAATAGAACTTTCATTAGCTTTGTCCAATTCGTTGTTGGTGGCTATCGCTTCGGCTTGAGCTGCGTTGACTATCCTTGTAGCTTCTGCCATAGCAGAGCGTCCTTGCTCATTTGATTTTTCAATAGCGTTTTTAAGGGCGAATATTTCCGCATTGTCAATGGAATGTGCGGTATAAAATCCGCTTCCAAATGCTGTGATAATAATGGCTATTAAAAAATAAGGCATATTAGTCTTTATTGTCTGTTAGCATAACACCAAGACCCCCGGCTACGCCCATAGCAAGTGTTATAAGCGGCTGAACGTCTTTTCCCATCCAAGCCATAGGCAATCCTATTAACGCGGCTATAACCCATATTGCGCCGCGTTTAGTGCTGTTTTCTTTCCAGTCTATCTTTACCATTCTATCAATACCATCCCATCTGTTCCTCCAACACCCGTACCGCCTGAAGATGGATTGTCGAAAGCCACGCCGCCACCTGGGCCACCTGCCCCATATCCTTTTGGGATTGATCCGCCAACGCCAGAACCTAATCCGATGGTAATCCGCGGGCCATGACCACCCATTCCATATAATGACGAGCCGCCATCCCCACCGAATGACGAAACAACATGACCTCCAGTAGGGCCGCCAGGCGATCCTGCTTTTCCCGCCTGACCATCAATCAATGCGCCACCAACTCCACCAGATCCACCAGAACCACCCGCTCCATCGGTAAAGACATCGACTATTGTTCCTGCTGATATTTTTCCTGCTCTACCTCCATCCCCATGCGTCAATGTGACATAAGTACCGATAATAGTATCAGTACCGTTTGCCCCATTCATGGCATCATCCGCGCCCGATGTTCCGCCCTGACCATGTGAAGCGTCACTAAGCCCACCTAAGCCAACGGTAATGGGGATTACTTCACCCGGTACGACCGTAAGAAGCTTTTTATAAACAGATTGACCACCACCACCACCTCCGCCAGCCATAGCAATGGCATTGGCAATAGCATTAGAACCACCACCACCACCAGAACCACCACCCGCTACGCCACTAACCCATAATTTTGTAACACCAACGGGGACGGTGAAGGAGCCATTAGTGGTAAATCTGAACTGACCTTTTGTTATTGGTGTTAAGAAACCTGTTATCCCGTCTGAAGTCCAAATCTCAACGTCCGTTGATGTTTTTAAGACAAAGCGATATATGACCGATTCATCTAACCAAACAGACGCTTCACCTCTTGCGTCAAGAATGACGGGATTGGTATTATTAACCGTTCCTGTTGCGTCTGTCTTGGTAAATACGGGCGTTGTGGTACCTGAAATGTAGGTGTATAACTTCCCGCCGACAAGCGGATCACCGTTATTATCAAAAAATTCCATTTTTGGGGATGGTGTTAGCGTTGCCATGTGTTATCCTATATTTTTATATTTAAATAATTGGAGAGAGAAAATGAACCAACAAGCTATGCAAAATGCAGCACAATCAGCTATTGATTCTACTATTCATGAATACGCCAGCGTGTTTTTTGTAATGTTTTTAATCATACTTATTTCTCAGTATCCTTGGAGGAATTAATCTGTTGTAGAATATTGGCTATTTGAGCAGCATTCATTTTTTTATTGTTAATAGATTTATTAACAATATCATCCATTACTTTTAAAGTTTTAGATGGGTTTTTCTTTAATGCATTTGCCAGCATTTTTTGATATGGTTTGGATAATAATGCATTCCTGATTGGCGTACTTAATAATGGAGTTAAACCCATCAATGCGCCAGTAGGTCCACCTACTGCCATGCCACCCATACCCATAGTAGCCATAGATAAGGCTTCAAGCTTACTAACGCCAGGAGCCGGAACTTTTGCACCTTCTCTTATATATTGTGGGTAAGCTTGTTGGAATTGTCCTATTGTCTTTAATTCTTCTGTAAGTGGCTTACCTTTGCCTACCATACCACCAATTACATTGGCACTAACATCACCAGTAGATAAATTTAATGTTTTCTCAACAGTATATGTTTTAGCTATATTCTTTCGTGCTTCATGCAATGCCATACGCAAGTCATCACGCCCAGCAGCTTTTGCTGTATTGGCTATCTTTGCATCAAGACCACGCGCAATAACATCAAGGTCTTTAGCTTTTTTTAATTCTTCAGGATTAGCAGACCGTTTATATGATTCATACCAGCCTTGTGCGTCATTTCTTGTTTGCTTTAATGATTCCAAGTCTTGTGCTGCGCTGGTAATTGTTTTTTTAAACTTTGTTATAGTGGCTGGTTTTAATGATACATTTCCATCTACAAAACCATAACCACCACCTGTTTTTTCTTCCATCCCTGCCGATAATAATCCTTTTACAGAAGATGGTGCTTCTGGCTTTAATTTTTCCGCTACCGTACCTCTTACTTTCTCTGATTCTGGTAAGCTGTATCCTTTAGCCAATGAAGGTTGTGTAGGTAGTTCTGCTATTTCTCTATAGGTGCCACCTTGTTGTTTTCTAAGATCCGCTAATATAGTGTGGCTAATAGCCTGATCTTCTGGCAATCCTAACGCTTTACGCGCTAGAGCGTTTGTTATCTCCTGATTTATTCCTTGCGCATGTTGTTTAATTGCCGCTTTCCCTGCAATGCCTTCTAACCGTTGATTGATAAAAGTAGGAGCAACGGATGAAGGAGGGACAACATATCCTGCTTCCTGTCCTGCTTTTAATATAGCTGCTTTAGGTGCGTTTAATGCGTTTATTCTTTCTGCATTGGCTACGCTTTCTCTTAAAGCATTAGAAATGTCTGATCCTGCGACTTTTCTTGCTAATCCTTGGCCTAACTGAGAAGCTCCAGTTATATTCAAAAATGTGGATGCTGGTCTTTCTTCAATGGCTTTCTTTAATCCTTCAACACTTCCAAAATCCTCTATATAAGGTCTTACAAATGATTCAAATTGTGGCCTTGCTTCTGGGCTAATACCATGCTTAATAGCATATTCCGTAACTGCTGTTGGTAAAGCTTTTTGCATAGCTCCACGCGCAACAGTAGCCAATCCTGTTGCTGTATCAATAGGATGGGAAACCATCCCAATAGTACCACGACCAATATTTTTTATATCTTCAGGAAGATTTTTTAATGCTTGCTCTGGAACTTGTGACCACGGCATAGATGTTTTTTGTTCTTCAAATTGCTGTGATACCTCTGACGGCTTCCATGTTTTAGCAACAAACTCAATTGCCTGTTCTGGTGTCGCTCCTTCTGGAGCATCAACATCTACTGTTTTACCATCAGGCGTATTAACTTTAAATGTTGCCATGTTATTTCCTAATACTAAAGCCAGGATATTGTGGATGAGTTATTGATTCTTCTTTGCCTGTTTTACCTTGTCTTATGCTGTAAACAATATCCTTAAGATTCTCTATATCTTGTTTATCTAAATCCATTTCTTTATCGCCTTTAGCCCCAAGTGAAAATCCAGTTTCTTTTTGAGCTTTTTTAATCTCATCAATTAATTGATTCTTTTCTTTTCTCTCTGTTGCTTTTGTTGGAAATGGGTTTTTATAATCTGGTTTTGCATACTCATTTTCAAACTGACTATTAGACTCTAAATAATGTTTTTTAAGCGAGTTTAATTTCTCTATAGCCGCCGCTGGATCATCTGTTGCTTTAGGGATAAAAGGAGCCAAAACAGGGGACTCAGACGCGGTAATACTTGCTCCTGATAATTCGTGCCTTTTCTGGCTACTTATTTCTGCCAAAGCCGCACGAGTTGCCACTCCTTCTGGATCGGTTCTTTGTGTTACAAATTCACCTGCAATATTACCAATTCCTAAAGCACTAGGATTCCCTTTTATCTTTTCTATTGCATCGTCAATTTTAGTTAATGCAGCTTCATTTTCCATATACGCCGCTCTATGAGTAGGGGGTATATTTTCAAGTTTTGCAGGTTCATTTGCTTTTCTTTCTGCTTCTTGAGTTTTTAAACCTAACTCCCTTTCACCTAATCCTAATTGCTCTTGTCTATATCCACCTAAAGCAGATATTTCTTGTCGTCTTAATTGTTGGTCTATTTCTTTTGATGCGTTGTAGGCTTGGTCTTTTACCGATAAGCCTTTTTTAATAGCAAATTGCAATTCTGATGGGTTAAAAACTCTAGGCACGTTCTGCACGAACTCTGGTCCAGCAACTGATTCAGCTTCCTGTATAGCGGCGTCAAGGCTTGGTTGATCGTGAGCCGATGACAATAATTGTGCCACTAAGCCTATTTTTGTAACATGATCATCAAGTTCTGCTTTTTTAGCTGCTAAATCCGCTGTTTGTTGCTCTGTGATTTGTTTTTGAACTTTCATTGCTGGTTCAAACTGACCTCCAGCCAATAAACTTTCTTTAAGCTTTGATATATCGCCGCCAGATTCTTGATAAGCTCTTGACAGCGCATTTTGATTACCCATCTCTTGTTGCGCTTGTTGCATTTTAAGCGCATTCATTTGCTGCTCTTGTCCAGCTTGTTGCATGACTAAAGCATTGCGCTGACCTTCTTGAAAAGAGCCGCCCAATTTAGCGGCCATATTAGGATCTAGTAAATTCCATTGAACAGCCATAATTATTCTCCGCCCTTTATTAAGCCCATCTTCTGCCCCAAGGGTCTACGTTTTGATTACCGCCGCCCATCAATCCTTTATAATCTATCCCACCAAAAGCATTACCAATTCCTTGATACATAGAACCGCGAGCATTAGCCCCAGCCAATAAAGCATTGGCTTGATTTTCTCCGCCTTGTACGGCTAGATTACCCATATTTTTGCCATATTGCTCCCCTGCATTACCTAATTGTTGGGCAGTTAGCTGCCCAACCCCAGACAAAGAAGCGAGTCTGTTATATTGGTTAGTTTGACCTATCTGGAAGCGGTTAAATGCATTTCCATATTCTTGCGATCCCATTTCTTGACCATATCCTTCAGCTGCTTTTAGGGCTCCACCCGACAACAATCCTCCTCTTGCCGATGCACTACGGTCAAGGGCTTTTAATCCTTGCTTTAGCCTGAATTTATAGCCCGGATCAACTTGAAAATCTTCCATGCCAAATTGCTTCATTAGACCTCCGCCTTGCAATCCACCTGCTTTACGCTGGTTCTCATAAGCGGCACGTTGTTCAGGTGTCATAGCAGCAAGATTCTTTTCTAACTGCGCTTGTCCTGCTAATCTGTTTTGATTAAATTGCGCTTGTCCTGCAGCTGCGTTTATGTCCCATTGTCTAGCGCCATCTGGATCAGTAGGTCTAGCGCCCAATACAGCTTCAGGATCCCACGTTTCATCCATGCCTCCGCCGTAGGTTTCACCTGGTAATCTTCCGCCTAAACCTAAGCCATACATCAAAGCATTAAGACCAGTACCGCCTGCTTTCATCCAAGGCGCTAAGTCCTTGCGCTGGCTTTGCCACATTTCACGCTGTAGAGCCGTTGCTTCGTCTATTCCTTGTTGTTGGGCTTGGCCTGCTTTTTTAGCGCCTTTAGAAGCCATCATACCGCCAGCTATTGCGCCGCCTGCACCTATTGCTGCTGCTGTTATTGCCGCGCTCATGTCAATACCTCAATATCTGATTTAAACAAATCTGAAACCCAATCAATGTTTGGAATAGTAAATAATTCTTTTTCAATCTCGTTGATATCATCATTAGTAACAGAATGTATTGAAGTCCATGTAATATCTGAATGAGTATATCCTATCCTTCTTATACCGGATTTTGATTCAAACGTATAGGGGGCTTTTACGCGCTTCATTCCGTCATCTGTCATGACTGATATTTCACCTTCACTGAGAATGTTTATATGGTCATGTTCATGAATTTTACCAGTAATAACAATACCGGCTGGTGCTTTCATTTCCCTTGCATAAACACCACCGTTTATATAATTGGTTATTTTTAAATCATCAACTATATTTTCCATTTTATTCATGATAATCCATTCTATGACGTCAATCTTTTCACGATTAGACATAGATGAAATATCAATGCCATGCGCTTTGGGGATATCCAAGAAATTATATATTTTATCGAATCCTGCGTCGTTTATTTCCATGGCCTGCCTATAATCAATGGTTATTTCTTCATTAACCGAAATTGGCTTAATTGCTATTAAAACTAAATCATTAAAATCATTTATGGCAAAGATAGCATTAGGAGTAGGCGAATGATTAGTAAAGCGTCCTGCTGGTGTCCGCATTCCATTTATTCTTGCTGGGGCTATCATTTGACCAGCTTTAAAAGAAGATACCGTAAACAATCCCAATCCTTCAATATCAGAGAAATTAACAAATATATGCTCAAACCCTTCAGGCATTGGTATTTGATCTGATTCATTTTGTACAAGTGATTGAACATATTCCTCAGTCAATCCATATTCATTTAGAAATGCTTGATAATCATCAATCATAATGCCACCTCCCTTCCGCTAACCCTAAATGATAATGTGCTGGCCGTTCCAGCAACTGCCATTATTGAATCGCCGATATTTAAAATATGACCTTCTACTTTTGAGAACTCATAGGTTTCATCTGGTGCAATTCTTAAATTTCTTGCTATTCTATTGCTTGCTCCTGCAGAACCGCCAGAAGGTACAAGATATATGGTAATTATATCATCAAAAGCCGTAACATTAATGACGGTCATTTTATCAATAATAGTAGACCCTTTACTAACCGTATAATAATTAACATTAGCAGTTGTTAATAATACGGGTTCAACTAAACATTTTGGTGTGACTGCCATATAATTATCTAGGTATTATTACAAGTGAAGGAGCAGCTGTATAGGTTACTAATATAGAATCATAAGGTGATAATCGTATCATAGCCCTATTTGCTAATATTGTGTAAAAAGTTGAATAATCACGTGAAAATTCAATTGTGGTAATTGTTCCGCCTGAAACTAAAACATCTATTTCTGTGCTTGTTTTATTGATATAGGTAAATGGGCTTGCTCCAACAGCAACAGTATAGGCTTGAACCTCCCTTCTACTCTTTACTGGATCTTTTACTGTAGGTGAGGTTTGCACATCTAATAATGAAATATTATTTGAACCACTACCAGTAAGCCCAAACAAATCATTAAAATAACGATACCATTCGCGCGATATAAGGCTTGTTTTGGTATCAAGGAAAGGGACGCGAGAACCAGGGATTTTTTCGCTCATGACCGTGTAGCCGATATATCTAATTGAGCGCCCATGATGTCCATTCTTACTGGATCTGTTCCGCTAATCTCATAAACTCTATCCCTTAACTTAGTTGTCATACCAAGTCGCCGCCAAATAACTCGAGTGCCCCAATCTCCACCAGCACCTAAAGACATCGCATGATAATTACCCCATGTATGACCACCATCATCTGACCATCTAAGGTTAACTAATGGATGTTGCCCTTGTCCTGTTGCTGTCCCTCTCCCCGTTTCACAATCAAGCTGCAATGAATGGTGTATGGTACGTTTTAAATCATTTTGCCCTGTTGGTAAGGCGCGCCATGATCGCACCCATTTATTCATGTTTCCATTGTCTGTATAGACAGCCATATCAAACGCATAGATATTACCGTTATCAAAATCACCGGTTATGATTTCTTCATTAAAATAGGCTTGGCAATTGGAACGATGGCGAGTAAATGAATCGGTTGTTTCATTAAACTCTCCTCGCTCGTGCCAAAGTCCGGTTGATATGTCATAACACCACGTTTTATTCGCAGACGGAAAGGTTAATACATAAAATAAATGACCGTCCATTTGATAGGAATAGCCTATGGCATCAGTCATTTTCCCGTAATTTTGGATTTGCCACTCAAGCGCATGAGTTGATACCCTGATAGGTGTATAGCCATTGGTCCGGTAAACAATACCATCACCACGGGTATCTGATCCAAGCCAGAACAGAGAATTATCGCATTTAGCCAGTGAGCGATAGGCTTCTATACCTGTCTCGATATACGCTCCAGAAATAGGTGATAATGGATAATCAACATTGCCTGCGTTATACCAAACCTCGATTGTATTGGCTCCGAACAACCAGATCTCTTTATGATCTGCAATCAATGTCCGTATATTGTCTGTCCCCGCTTCTGCTGAAGCAAAATCAAGTGGATCTACTGACGTACCATCAAGCAATGTGGTAACCCACACGCGCTGGCTAAAGGGTTCATTAAATACAAAGTATCCGCCTATAAAAGCAACAGACCGTGCGCCTACAAAATCTGGGTCGGTAATCTCTGCAAATGCAGTGGTAGTAATGTTGTAAATAAACGCCCGTGGATTGCAGGCAATAAAGACTTGATAGCCATTGTCTGACATTGAAACCGTATCTACACCATTATCCACATTACCTATAAATACGGGAACCCAATCAGAACCAACTTTATAAAATTCATTTCCAGACACGACATAAAGAACGCTTTTTGATTGCCACATGCCGCGAATAGGGCCGGTCCCTACTGTAGCAACTAGGCGTGTACCAGGGCAGCGCATTAAATACCCTGCTTCCTTTCCTCCTTCCGGAGTTACTTCGCTGTACAGGTTAATCATCCTGTTAGCAGCTTCGTTGAGCGATCTTGCTGTATAGGAACCGCCAAGGATAGGCGTTTTAATTGTTGGCATTTTTATTCCTTGACATAAAATCTATACCAACTATAATTCATTTCGCGGCTGGGGTTAGCCTTAACTAACACGGCAAATATACGGTTTAGTACTTTAACGAATGAGTTAATAAAACGCGATCTAAAGTATCCTGCGCACATAGACAGATTAAATATCTGAAACCTAGGGGAGAAAAGATTGGTTCTTAATGCTTCGGAACAATGTATGAGAAGGAATAAAACATTGCAGCCGTCATAAAAGCCAGTGACAAGTCTGGATAGCACTAATAATTCCTCTATTAAAAGTAGAAATCTAAACAAATAGACTAAACATCTATAGCCGCAATTCATTAGAAATTACCAGCAAAAATATTAAAACGTTGCCGCGTTCCAACAATGCTGTATGGAATACTCATAACATCATTAGGATTATTGTTCCGCTTAATAGTCCTCTTTGATACCATTGCTACGCGCTGAATGGTTGGTGTTGGTTCAATTCCATATTCTGATGCTATTTCACACGCTAAATTATATCGAAACGCTCTTAAATAACCGGGTGGTATCAATAAATCTGATGCTAAAACAGCGGGCTGTGTTAATGGCTCAACACTAACAAAATGAAATTCAAGCGCCCTTGTGGGAACAGGATAAACACTAATTTCTGCGTCTGGATAAGTATCATTAATGAAAATGATTTGCGGATAAGTTGATGTAACTGTTTTAACGGCAATACCATTGTATTGCTGCTGATTTACTATCTTTAGTCCGTAACTAATACCAGTGGTAGGATCACGAAAATAAGTTGCGTCATCAAGCGTTATAGGTCTATTACCGACAAGCGTACCAGTAGGGCCAAGTGTTCTTGATTGTGCTGAAGCAGGCCAAGTTAGGATTTGATCTTGTGTTGAGAATACAGATAATTTCTCCGCTGACCAGCTATCAATCATTTGATTAAGGGCGCGTAAAGCATCATCTGCCATTTCAGACGATGGTGTTTCCCCTTCTGCGAGTACGCCTAAAAGCCTTAATGCACCGTTTATTTGATCGCCAGCCGTTGCCATATCAGTTTACCTCTTTCACTGGTCTACCGCGTTTTTTTAGCGCGTTTATTGGTTCTTTTTCATTCTCTACACGTTCCCATCCATGCTTCTCATCATAGTTTGCTTCAATATCTGACGTAGCAACTTTTGTTCCGTGTACTGGATGCTGCAAATAGATAATCATATTTATATTTATTTTTTAGGGATTAATAAAAAATCTTTACGGCCATATTCTTTGTCAATAGTAAACGCATTAACATCATTTTCTCTAATATCTATAATAACGCAACCATGAATAGTATCAAGAATTAATCGCCCGAATCCATCGAACTTATAATGCTCGATTCCTTCGTCATTGTCTTCATTTTTTATTTCTATCATAAATAAATCCCCCACCCATATTTTACACGAATGAGGGAAATAATACTACGCTATTCTTGTAAAAGTATAGGCTGTTGCGCTTGAGAACATCAAACGATAACAAGCTTGTCCTGTTACACCAGCCGGAACGGTTAATAAACCTGACCCTCCTGCTTCCGCCGCTGCTAAAGCAGATAAGATACCATTTACCGCCACCGCAATAGTAACAGTACTTGCACCTGCTGTATTGTCAATAAATAGGTCGAAAACAGTACCACTAACAGCACCTAAAGCAGCTCCTAATAATGTACCAGTAGGAAGCGTTATTGTCGTCGCTGCAGCTGATGTTGATGTAATATAACCGGATGCTACTTGTGCTGCTGTTGCCGTTGCTGTTGCATTGATAGCAACAGGTACATGTTTAACAACATCAGATCCCAACGTAGTGCAATTTAAAAACTCTGCATTTTCGAGAAATTGATCCCTAAACGCCACGCCAATTGATTTTGTATCTCTAGCCATAATAAAACCTCAAAAGGGGATGTCAAGCGTCCCCATATAAATTAAGAAATACGATTAACCGTCCACGCGCCTGCGGCTGTCTTTCTGAATCTCCAATGAGAAGAAGAACCAACAGCCGAAGTAATGGCAGTCGTAGCAAGACCTACTAAGGTAATTCCAGCGCCTACAGCCAATGTAATCACGCCGGAAGAAGTGCCTAGATTGATAATATTAAGATCAAATGCGCTATCGACTTTGCAATTAGTCAATAAACCATCTAAAGCCACGGCTGTTGGTAAAGTATAGGTTGCCGCGCTTGTGCTTGGATTACCGATTAAAATACCACCAGTGATTTGCGCTACTGTTAAAGTGGCTGTTGCCGTAGCTGTCTGCGGAGCTGGTTGATCAAAGAAAGTAACTTCTAATAAATTACCATCGCCTAATTGATAACCGCCGCCTGTGTTTGGAAGTGCCATATTTATTCCCCTAAATTAAAAGTTAAGTCCTAACCCCACATCCGAACTGCCATTGGAGGACGGATAGCGGAAGCACCATAAAGAATATCAATACGGCAAGGCATACGGTCATTGTTAATGTCATATTGGCGAACAATACGCAAGCTGATGCCGTTATGAGTTTGGCGAGAAGCCATATCAACACCTTGAGGAAGCAGCAAGTCAGCGGTAGCAAAAGTGAACGCGTCTTTGTGATAGATCAAGTTTTGATTGTACTGGCTTGACGCGGATCCCAGCATAGTGATTACATCGCCAGCTTGAGGGAAGCTATCAACAGTTGCTAAAGCGTGAGCAGCAGTATAGATAGGAGGCGAAATGCTCAATGTTGCTGTGGCGCTTGATGATGGGACATCCGCAGTGACGACAAATTGTTGCAAGCTTCCAGTTGATTGGCGCGTTTGTGGATTAACGCTATAACGGCCTGCAATTGTGAATACATCACCAGCTTTCCAAGTTTGAGCCGCACCAGTAAAGCTGATAGGTAATGTTGCTTGACCTTGTACGCTTACTGTTCCAGTTGAAGTGATTGCAGTACCCCAAGCGCCTGTAGTATGAACAGGGATTGATTGAGACATATTAATCTCGTCATAACCCAATACGCCTTCGCCCATCATGCCATTTTTGAACTGCGCGCTGATGGTTGGGTTTGGATTAAAGAAACCTTTCATCCCTTCAACTAACTGAGCATTAGCAGCAGGATTAACAGTCGCATAACGAGGATGCATAGGTGCTGCATATTCGTTTAGCTTTTGTTGGCCTTGTAGCAATACCAAAGACGTACCGGGAGTTGTTCCGGGTGTTCCAACAGATGAATAAACCTGCTTGTAAATGGTCTGCGCCACATCAGCATCAACAGACGCGGCAAGCTGTGAAATACGAGGTTTTAGCACACGATCTGCAAAGTCATCCAACTGCATGGTAAGCTCGGCAGTTGTAAAGTTAATGCCGATATGCTTTTGGTTTGATACGGCTAGCGTTGTATATTGCTCTTGGTCATCCTGAACCTGTAAAGCTGCGCCATCTGTAACGAGCGCGCGATCTGGTAAACGGATTCTCAATGTTGAACCAATCTTTGCGCCTTCGGTGGCAAAGCTGTCATCATATTGACGGTTAATGTTTCTGGTTAGAACTAAGTTATTTTCTAAGATCTCAAGGGATTTCCTTGTAATCATGTCGATCGTCAAAAGTGAATTAGGCATAAGTTTTCCTTAAATATTATCGTCGATTTTTCGCTTCCCAATTCCTAATCTGCCGCTGTCTTTCTGCTTCAATCCATTGACTTGTCGTCATCGTCTTAATAGAACGAGGATCAGTAGTTTCAACCGAAGTAGCAGTGGTTCTAGCAGAACCAACAGGGCTTATAGGCGCGGGAGCGCGTGTCGTTTGTTTAGTTGCTGGTGGTTCGTCGCTTAATTTAGCTTCGATACGACCAATTTCTTTTGCTTGCAAGAGCGGTGAAAGGCGAGCTATGCGTTCTGCTTCTTTAGGATTAGAGCCTAAATGATATGCTATATCAGGGCCGTTATCCGCTGACCGTATTGCTTCTGCCATTGCGTCGGATATCATCAATCTGTCGTTATAAACGACCTGTTGATAATCATCATATTTGCTTCTGGCTTCTTCTTCACGATCAATATAGCTTTCTAAAACTTCCGAGTATTGCTTCTGTTTTTCTCGCTGTTCCAATAGCTTCTCAGCCAATGCAACAGCATATTCCTCGGTGCTTTCGTACTGAGAGACATCAACAGATTCAACAGGTACTCGTTCAGTCTTTGCGGCCTGTTCGCGTTCCCACTTTCTTTGTTCTCTTGCTAGACGTTTGCTAATTGCTCGATCTAGCTCGTCTTGGCTAAATCTTTTTTCCTGTTCTTCTACTGTTTCTTCAGTAACTTGATCGCTAACAGTTTGCTCAAGTTCCGACTCGACTTCGGTCGATAATACTTCTTCGTTTACTGCGTTTTCTTCTTGATTCATTATTACAAGCCTTTTTAATAGCTTCCTGCGTTCGTCACAGTCCGTTTATATCTTTATGGGGTAATTGCTTTAGCTACAATATTCCCAATATCTTGATAACCAATATTGTTTGGATGTAAAAGGTCATACATCATACCAAGATCATTGTATGTATTATAGTCACCATACATATCGCTTAGGTCAATAATAGGTATGTTGTTTGCACTGGCTAATTCACGGTTTATGCTCAGATACGGCTCCATATCTCTAGGTTGCACTGGATTTCCTGGTCTTAGTATAACGCTACCATATAATAAACATTTTGTGATTAATCCTTGCAGCAAACTTCTGTATGTTGATGTATTAGTAAGAGCCCCTGAATCATTAATACAGCAATTTATGATAGATAAATGCGGTTGTATTATTTCAATTTCACTGAAAGCAGTTGTATAGCCTGGGTTCGATCCCATTGTGCCAATTGCCTTTCCAGCGATACCTGCATTAAGGCATAGAACTTGCTTCTTTGTAGAGTCATAACATACCCAACCGATTACAGTCATAATCTTGGCTGCGTCAGCAGCATGTTTGGCAATGTTTACAGTATGCGTACCGAGTGCTACAGTAGCAGTCGCCTTTTCTACTATTGGGCCATTTGCTGGGGTTGAGGTAAAAGCAGCTGCCCCACCATCAACGCCAATAGTCAATCGAGCGTATGAAACGTATTGAATATAATAGACTTCGATCGTATCGAAAACCAATGGTGCGCCAGCCGCATCTAATGGGGTGAAGTCAATGGGATTAACTGTAGTCGAGTTTGTCAGTCGTTGACTGATAGATGCGACTGCTTGAAATGACCAACCAGCTCCAACAGAAACTGTTGGGTTATAGTTTGCTAGATCTGCTACTAGGGTAACACCTGAGCCGCCTATTTGACTTGATACATTTGCGCTAATACCTGCATCTATTAATCTACGCGCCAATACATCGGTAGGAGCTAATTGTCGAGCCCCCGCGTCTAGCGTTGCTGCGCCAGACCCCCTAGTAGTCGAATCTCCAATTTCTAAGATAGTCGTATTACTAAGACCAGCCTGCGTTTTTGCAACAGCTGCTCTAAAATCAACAAGCTGCATATTTGTTGCAGTTGCAGTTGTATTACCCCAGCCAACACCATTGCTGTTATAAGTTATTCCTCCATCCTGCCATGTCCCAACTCCAAAATCGGCCGCAGTAGGCCTGTCTGATACCGCGCCAACCCCTGTTGTGTATTTTGTTGTCCCGTCTCCCTTAACAGTAGCTCTATAAGTAGGTGTTACTATATCTACCGTGCCATTGAAATCGGCTGGAACTGATTCAATAGTTGGATATTTAGCTAAATAGCTTTCTGATGGATTTATGCTACTAAATACGACTTGTTGGCCTGGTCTACCAACATGGACAGGTTCGTTTAAATTACCATCACCTGATTGAATAAACCCATTATTAAAAGTACTCATATTGATAAATCCTTAACTTATTAATATATAAACAGACGCTGAATGTATTGCAACATAATCATTTGCTGCTTCACATAACATACTGAACCCACAATTAAAATCAACAGAGGTATCAACTGCATATAGTGTAGGCTGGCTTAAATGCTCCATTACCTGACTGGTAAAACTGTGGCGATTGATGATGGCGTCTGCTTTAGGATTTCTAAATAATGTAGTAGTATTTGGGTAATCTATTGGATTTGTGGCAAAATTAAAAAAGACGGTTTTTGTAGTGGCACTATTATTATTTGATGATAAGAAAGAAATATGTATTTTACCGTCTAGTCCTAATACACTACCTTTTATAGTATTGTTTAAATCAGCTACAATAATTTCTGCTATGTTTGTATTTACTGTGCCAGTTCCTGTTTGAGATATTGTTGACGTACAGGTAAATGAATCAGCGCTAACATAAGTGAAGTTAGAGAAAAACCCTGGTGGTATTGTAGCGCCTGTAGCGGCAACTCCCATGTTTAGGTACACGTCTTTTGTGTTATATCCAGTAGCGGGTATATTATGACCAACGGAAGTAACAGTGATTGTTGTTCCTGTTTGTGAATAGGTAGCTGCATTAGCAGCCGCTAGAGATGGTAGAAGCCATCCTTTGCCCTTTTGAATAATCTCTATGTCACCTGTGTGCGACCATACAGAGCCATTGCTAGTAAATACAGCACCGTATTCACCGATATCACTGATATATATTTGTGACCCTACTGGTCCGGGTGCTGGCTTATTTGCAAACGTAGTTGTTATCAGAGGAGAGCCAGCTCCAAAACCGCTTGAATAATTAGGTCCATAGCCAATCATGCGTAGTAACTCACATTAATGATTGCGCCTGTTGTAGCGGCAATAAGCCGAATCCGGTTCAAGTCCCCATCATAACTAAAGTCTACACCAACGGATAAAGGCATTCCGACTGTTGTAGTGGGGTCTACGCCATCGTCACGCCATCTTACGCTCTGCGCTTCGCCTACTATCATGGCGAATGTAGCGCCTGTAGGAACAGTTAGTCCTACGGATGTTCCGGTAGCTGTTATTTGCTGATAGCCTAGACAAGAGGTAGTTACTTTTAAGCCCATTTTTATTCCTGATTAATATTTTATGCCACGTAGGCCAAATGTATGAGACACTAACCCACTAAAATCATCGTTCAATCTGACAATAAACTTATCGCCTACATTCATGTTAATTGGTTTTCCATAGTCTGAATCAATATCAACCGTTGTGTAGCCATTAAACTTAACTACATTTGTCATTTATTTATTTGCTGGATTTCTTCTATTTCTAATGATTGAGTGTCAAAAATAACAAACGACATCTCTACAGTGTCGGATATAATTTCTTCTCTCATTACATCGCCTGTTTGCGGGTTTTTAAATTTAACTTTAATGGCAACGTGGTCTTGATGTTTTTGTACTTTTACTGTTGATGTCATTGTATTGCGCCTTGGTTAATTGGTTGTTGGATTTGTTCTTGCTCACCTTGCTCTAATTGCACAGGTTCTTCCTGCTCCATTGTAGCACTACCAGCTAATAGCTCCTGCATAGCGTTTAAAACCTCTTGCTTGATGTTAGGCGGCTGTTCCGTCTGGAATGATGCTAACATACTCAATCGCTGAGTTTCGGCCTGATATGCCTTAATATCTGTCTCATAATGCTTGTTCTGCATTTCTTTGGCTTCAATAGACACATCAGCCTGCTTAAGCATCTCATGCGTCTGATCTAGCTCTTGGCTCATTTGCTGCAATTGCTGTTGTAATGCTACAACTTCTGGCGCCGCCTCATCATCACTTAACAATTTAGGGTCAAGTGTTTTTCTAAATCGCTCTGCCATTTCATCCGCACCTGGCCAATCCATATTCTTAATGAATAAATCCCCAGCTACAGCCCAAAGCTGTGGGTTGCCTTGAAGTAGCTGCGCCATAGCTTCCAAAGATTCTTGGCGCTTGGTCATATAGCTTGGTCCGGTCGTTACACAAACATCATATGTTCCAACACCTAAATTATAAATTTTCTTTATAATTGCGCCGTTTTCGTCTTGAACTTTAATAACGCCTTGTTGTTGTTGTGGATTAACCTCTACATTATCCGTTTCTCCATCAATCCCGATAATACGTGCCACACGTTGTGTATCATAAATCTTTGGAATAAGATCAACTAACTGTCTGGTACAATGGCGAACAGCACGAGCCAGATTATCAACATAATGATAAGTTCCCACATCAGACTGGCGTTCCCTTGCAAGAATGGCCTTACCGCTTTTTTCATTACCCTGCATCCCTAAAGAAGCATCGTATTGACCAGTGGCTGATTTTATATCGTCGGCTGCACCTGCTTTAGCTTGTAATATGCCGCTTGATGCTTGTGGTGGCATAGCGCGCTGAGGGAGCGGTAAAGGATTACCCATTCCGTCTGTAGCATCAGGGTTTGTCTCAAGATAAGGCCAATTGTTTATATTTGCTGTTTTCCATTGACTTTCATAGCCTTCGAACTGTCCACCATAGCCAATGAAAGGGGCTTTTGGCGCAAGAGCTAACATTTCAGCTTCTTGCGACACCCAATAGTTATACATTCGCTGCGCGTCTTTAGCATTGCGAATAAGGCCAGATAAGTACAATCGACCTTCTACTTCGTACTCGTTACCAACCACACGAATGATAGGAATCCATTTACCAGCCCAATCTTTCTTGTCTAATATCTCAAAGCCATTTGTTTTTATCCAACAAATCTTTTTAACATCAACTTTGCGTGTTTTTGATGGTTTTAGGCCATATTGTTTAGCCTGCTTTGCTTCTGGTGAGTCTGATAATGCTGCTGTTCCGTCTGGATATTGGTTTAATGTCTTTTGTTCATGCTCGACATAGAAATACTCAGCGATTCTTACCGTATCTTTACCGATCCAAACAGCAAGACTATCATCACCAATTCCTTGAGATTCGATTGATCTTAGTGGCTTAAAATCTGGATAATTAAGTTCGTATTCTTCTTTTGATATTTCAGTATTGATAATCGCCCATTCAGCATCAGAACCACAAGGGTCTTGCATCAATGGATCCATGTACACACTAAATGCATTGCGAATACGCGCTATTCTAATATCCTGATCGAAAGAGTTTTCATCGACATAATCGGTCAGTATCCTAAAATATCCCTCGCCGAAAGTAACTTGAGCGTCACAAGCCGTATCATAAGCCACATCAGCATCGCTAATATATTCAATATGCCGAACAATACCATCAAGAATTTTAGCGACTTCAATATCTGCCTTGTCATCGACTGGGATTACTTTTCCGGCTGGTCTGTTTTGTCGTTGGTCGTTGGTGACTTGAAGAACATGCTGTGGTAACTTGTTGATTGTGAGACACGGTCTTGCATTGATGGTTTGTCCTTGCACGGATCCGCGAGTTGCCAAGACGTCCGCAGGCCATTGCCAATTGTTATCAGGCGAACCTGCTTTAAATTTAAGGTCATTTAATTCATCCTCTCTTGAATCACTATAGGCGGCAATAGCCTGTTGCATACGTTTCCGCATAAGGGAAAGAGTTTCGCGTACTTCTGTGTCTTCGCTTTCGCCTTCTTCCAATTCATTCTCACCATATTCAGCCATACTTTACTTTTTACCTTTTGATGCTTCGCGTTTAACACTATAAGCAATTGCAACTGCTTGTTTAACTGGTTTACCAGCATTAACTTCTGTTGCTATGTTTTCTTTTAAGGCTTTTTTTGATGTTGATTTTTTTAATGGCATAAATTTAACTCCATTGGTTATTTATAACGCCAGGATAAGGTGTAAAACCATCTTTTTTTTCTTTTTCTAATCGTTCTATTTCATAAGCGTCATATATTGACTTTATTATAGATCCTGGTTTTAATCCATAATCTTCACAAGCGTCTGCTTCTATATTTACAAGTTTTTGTATAAACTCTTCAACGTTTAATTCTTTGTATGGTTCATTATATTCATTGATTTTCATAATCAATTCCCCATCCACCCAGTTAAACCTTGCGGCATTCTATAATTACTTACCGTTTCTTTGCGTTTCATTGTACTCGCCTTTCTTATCCCTTCGCAAGCATATCTTAATGCGTCAATTAAATGATTGTTCTTATCCTCAATGATTGGAAGGATTTCATCAGTTAGTTTATCGCGTTTATAACTGTAACTATTCAATTCATCAATCAAATGAACACATCTTGGATGAACAACCATATCGAATGACTGAAGAAACTGTATGCCTTCTTCGATTGAATCCTTACCTTTCATAGCTGATTGCATACGAGGATAGCCATTCTTTCTCATATAGCTTATAACCTCTGGCCTTGCGCTATCAGCACGACAAAACCATTTGCGTGACTCTGGTACGCGGTCGAACAGGTCTGGTAAATTAACGATCTCACAGCCTACCATATAGGCTTCATAATCAATGTACAATCTATTCCCTTCAGTCGATACACGAACAAGCGTAGAAGGATCTACACTATATCCCCAATCAGCACCAAGGCGATAAATAGTGCCTTCAGGTCTATCAAAGTCTTCAATGACAAAGTTCTTAAATATACGCGCTTCACTATTCTTTTGATACTCACCCAGCCAAACATGACAATACTTATCATAATCTCGCTTACGGTCATATTCCATTTCATCCCGTAGCACTTCTGGAAACCACGGATTATCCATGTAGTTGACTTGGCACACGATAGCATCAGGCGGTGGATTTTCGCATCGTAGAAAGGCATCTACTGGATCAGTTGCTTTACCGGGATTCCACGTTACCCAAATCTCACTGCCTGGCTTACGAAAGGTAGGGCGAACTATATCGAGTGATTTTTGCGAAACATTCTGCGCTTCCTCTATCCAAAGCACATCGAATGATTCTAAAGATTTGATGGAGTCTGATGTATGTGATTGAAGGCCAGTGAAGATAATCTCTGAGCCGTTTAAGCCTTTGATTATAGTATCTTGAACGATAAATAAATGACCGACTCCAAGCTGTTCGATCTTTATTTCTAATAGTTTCTTGACTGAATTCTTGAGGGACTTCTGGATTTCACGAGCGCAACAGATAGCCGTTTTATCTAAAATACATCGTTCTATTGCCATCTCAGCAAAGAAGTGAGACTTCCCAGAGCCACGACCACCATAAGCGCCTTTGTACCTTGAAGGCTTAAGGAAAGGTTTAAAAGCTCGTGGTGTTTCAATCAGAAGGTTTTGCATCGATTATCTGACGGGTGATTGTTTTAATAGATAAATCACCGCTAATTTTGTTTTCAACTTCCCTTGGTATAACCTTTGCAATTAGAGCTAGAAAGGCTTTTGGTTCTTCCAAGGCTTGCTGATAAAGGTATGTTTGACCGCCAGCATCATCAAGAGCTCCTAGAATCATTTCTCTAAGCTCTTTTGTAACCTTGTTAGGGATACCTGCTCTTGAGCCTCCTCCTGTCTTAACTCCTTTAGCCATCGCTTATATTCTCACTGTGCGATTAATAATCTTCATCTTCTTCAATACCATCAACAGGCATTTGCCTTAAATACTCGCTTATCTTCTTAAACCAATTACAGGCGCAATCTGGCCCTTCTTCTAAGGCTGCTGAATTAATGTATCTTTCTATTTTTTCTTTTGTCATTTTATTTGCTTGCGCCAGTTATTATAAGCAACTACTGGATTAAAACCAGCACCATAAATCCCACGGCCAAAGCAAAACCAATAGCCATGCTCTTTTCTAATGTTTGGTTTAATGTTTTGGTTAATGCTCATCATTTTCATAAATAATTTCCAATTCCTTCTGGCATCCTTCAATAATATCTAATAAATGTTGTCTTTTATTCATCTCTCCAACACGAAAGCACTTGGCTATTGTTTCAGCATAACCAACTTCATTATTAAAAGTCAATAACACTTTTTTTCCGCTATCTAATTTTACTTCTATTGCTTCCATAATTTTCTCAAAAAAAAGGCCACCTTCGATTTTTTACGTCTAAGCGGCCAAAACGCATCATAACACTGGGAGAGAGTGAAGGTTTTATGTATTAAATCATACTTTAAAAACAATTGCAAGTACTATACAAACAATCATTAAACCTAAGCACCACATTATAGCATCTATTTCATCTTTCATAATGCACACACCCAAATTCTTCTCCAACAAAAAACCTACCTCCTTCATCATAACTATAAAGCAACATATCCTTTGTCATTTCTTTATTCTCTATTTCCTCCTCTTCATCTTCAAAATAACCGCAGGGCCATCTAACATTATCTGCAAATTTACTGCTTGTGCACTCCCCTTCTTCGTTTCTAAACGTACATGTTTTACATCTTTTAATATTAAGCATTTCTTCAATTTCTTTATTTCTTTTGTTCTGTCCATCTACCAATTTCTTTACTGTGTCATTGTATTCATCATCTTTTTCTATAATCATAAATCCCCCAAATATCGCGCCTACGGCGAAAAAATAAATTATTAGTACAATCACTCATCTTTTAACTAAACTAACCACATAGCCATCTTCTAGTAAGGATTTGATAGCTTCTTTAATATCTTCACAACCTGTACGCTCTATGATTGCTTTTTCTAGGACAAAAGCATTAATCATCAAGCCATCTTTTTTTATTGTGTAGTGTTTCATAAATACCCTATAAAAATTTATATTTTACTTTTACTTGTTAAAGTATAATAACCAAGCCATCGCTTGTCGGACTTAGAACCGTATATTCACTTATCAACCATGGGTGCTTCGCTGGCTTCAGCTTATCTCCACACTTAAAACTTCTTTAAAAGATTCAAAAACTCTATTGCATTGCTTCGCTTTTTCAATGATGTTTTTGTAATATTCGTTCATTTGTTCAATTGTCTTTGAAGTCATTCCGCTAAAGTCGTATTTGGTTGAGCCGTCAATCATGTTTAATTTTAATTCGTATTTGTTCATCTCATCTCTCCTGTTTCAACTACCGAGTAAATCTAGGTAGTTGGCGTTTCTTAGTGTTTCTTAAAAAGTTGGTTCATTGTACCTTGTATAAAACATTTGTCAATAAAAAAATATAATTGTTTTAAATAAACATGCAAAACAACCAATAAATCGACTTGGTAAGGCCTTGGTAACGGCTATTACCAGCCTGTAAGCCTTGGTACTTGTGGCTTTGAGGGTGTTTTGGTAACATTGGTAACATTGGTAAGACGTTTTTATGTAAATCCTCTGTAAGCCGCATTCTTTCGTTATTAATAATAAATATAATGATGTTGTTACCAATGTTACTAAATGATATATATATATAATATTACTATTATATAACAATAACTTACGTTGGTAACACACTATTACCAACGTGTTACCAAGTGTTACCAAACAAAAGACAATAAAAAACCCGCCTAAGCGGGTTAAATATTTGTTACTTAGTGAGACAACACATAAACATATTTTCCAGTATGAGGCTCACTTCGTATAAGCATTCCTCTTTCAACCATCTCATCGAGTGTTTTTCTTATGGCTTGGTTTCTATCCTTCTCTATAGATTTAAAAGGCTGAGTGTTTTTTAACGAATTTTTAATACCTGCTTCTGTTTTCTCCCCGCTAACCTTTGTCATATAGCTTATAACAGCCGTGTACTCAGCTTTAAATCCTATAATCTCTTTATCAATACAAAGAGCAAGGTTAGCATTTAAAAGCTCATCAGCGATGTGTATAGCTGATTCTATGTGTTCATCATCAATGAATGATTTAAAGAACATCCCACCATTATTAATCA
>Ga0265297_10002628_pt1 | contig 35664 bp, 50 predicted proteins | sample Munlanlwell13791_FD_192502 | JGI IMG/M metagenome (GOLD analysis project Ga0265297, IMG submission 192502) | Leachate microbial communities from a municipal landfill in Southern Ontario, Canada - Leachate well 137-91 | ecosystem: Engineered > Solid waste > Landfill > Unclassified | place... | reverse complement strand
ATAAAATAATAAGGTTAGGAAGAAAGATATGAATACTCGTCTGTATGTAGGTAATCTTCAATGGTCTGTTGATGATATAGGACTTCAAAATGCTTTCAGCAATATTGGGAAAGTAAAAACCGCAACCGTTGTATTGGATAGAAACACAGGAAGATCGCGGGGATTTGGATTTGTTGAAATGTCCACAGAAGAAGAAGCGAACAAGATAATAGAAAAAATGAATGGAGAGTTTTTTAATGGCCGTCAACTTATGGTTCGGGAAGCAAAACCAGAAGGATCAAAAATAGAACAGGAATTTGAAAAAGTCATCAATCAATTTATAATGACCGCAAAATTACAGAATGAAACGGATTTTAGTGTAGGAGAAAAGCACTTCATTATTATCCGTGATAGATAGCCACTTCAAATAATCAAAGCCATTACAAGTCAATACAGAATCTCAAAATTATGCTTCTTTCAAGTATTCCCTCAAAAAGATGAATCCAGCTCCTACGATAGCCATAAGAATACCAACGTACCATTTCTCAGTAAGAAGTAAAGTTGATCCTGCTCCCATGAAGGCTATCCCTGCTGTTAATAATGTTCCTTTTCCAGTTGCTTCACGCGTCATAAAATTCACCTCATTCCCAATAATTCAAGTAATTTTATATACCACGGTTTTTTAACTGGCTTCTGTGATTGTGTTTTAAGTTCGCTTAGTGACTTTTGGAGTGCCTCTACGGTATTGGTAAGTGATTGTATTCTTATTTGATCTTTTTGTGTCTGATCGGTTAAAGTTGCAAGATGTTCTTGATTTATTTTCTTTTCTTTTTCAAGTTCCAATCTAACTAATTCCAGTTGTTTCTGTAAGGTTTCTGCTGTTGATCCAATGTCCCGTTTCTCTCTTTCAAGTTTTGCTATAGTATCTTCATAGGTAAGTGCTTTGTTGATAGTTTCTTTTACAACTGTTTCACTATCGGTAATTTTAAGAGTTTGGATTATCCATTCATAGAGATCGCATTTTCTTCGCATATTCTCAAAGTCTTTTTTAAGAACAGGAATAGTATCGCTTCCCACATCTTGTCCAGTATATTTTCTTTTTTCAATAAACCCAAAAGGATCAGCATAATTTGAGGCTATCCATTCTTTTGTATATTCTGGTGGTTTCGGCCAAAAATTATATCCTTTTCCTGTTGCTTTTCTTATTTCTAAATGGAGATGAGAAGGCCATCCTCCCGATCCACCACATTTTCCTATTTCCGAACCCATATCAATATCCTGTCCCTCTTTGCAAGTTATGGAATCTAAATGGCAATAGTGAGAATACCAAACTGAACCATCCTCTAGTGTGTGTTTAATAAAAACGTGGTTTCCGAATCCTTTTGTTGATCCATCCCAATATAAGCATTTTTCTACATATCCGTTTCCTATACACAAAATTGGTTTTCCTTTGTCTGCCTCTCCTGCGCCATAGTTATAATCCAATCCGGGGTGATAAGTATCACCTGTCCATTGAAGAAAATCATATCCAGCCCAAGAAGAAGTATTTGGTATACCCGTAAAAGACATGGGTTGAACGAAATATATTGCTATTTTCATATTACTGTCCAATATGCGCTCGCAATGAACCGATATAGTTGTTTACAGAAATTGCGAGATTGTTTACTCTCGTATCAAGCGCTGTTACCTCTTTATTAAACGATTCTACCCGCATACTTAAAAGATCAATTTTATTAGAAAGAAGCATATAAGAGGTTGAGATTGTTACTGCATAGATGACAATAGGAATCCAGAATTGAATTTCTGGTTTGCTTAAAAATGATTGATGTTCCTCTTTCATACAATTTTATTGTATCACTTTGGCAACAATCTTTTTATTGATTGTTTTTCTTTTACATCTTTTTTCTTCTCTTGGTACTTAAAATGATACTCCTTAAACACCTTTTCTTTTATATCTGCCTTTGCGCTTGTTGAAAGCGTTGATTTAGATTCATCATATAGATTTTTATATTCAGAAGTTTGAGAAATGTTGGTAAACCACTCACTATATGCTCTATTAAAATCTTCGTTTGCTTGTTTGAATTTGTCCAATCCAACTTTTTCTTTGAACTGCAATAACTCTTTTCCAGTACTCGTAGTCCAATCGGATTTATATGTATAGGTGCTGGTAGAAAGACCAAGACCATCTAAAATCATTGAACCTAGAAGAAAAGAGGAATTTGGATCGTCTTTTAATTGATTGAAGTTTTGAATTGAGATAGGAACAGCTAAATTTGATAGCGCATTTTTGAACGTGATCGGTTCACCTTGAAAGTTCTTTCCTTTCCAAATATCTCGTACTAATCCAGCCATAGGAGAGAGTTTTCCTTCCCAAAAGTTCTCAAACACATCTAATGCAGTTTGTTGACCATATTTTCCTTCTATAAGATTTGTCCAATTTCCCGTACTGCTTTTACTCCAAAATCCTAATTTTCCATTATGAACTGTTGGAACAAGACGGGAAGCAAGAGTTACCAATGATCCCATTCCACCAGTAATATCAGTCCAATGACCAAAAATTTTTATCTTTCCAAAATTAGTACTTCGTGGATCTTCATCAATACTATCTTTATTTAATAATTTAGCCATTGTTAAAATAGAAGCAATCGTACCAACAATGCTTAATAGATTTTTTGCTGACTCTTTTCTAGTAAATGGTGTCGCTTTTGAATCAAATTGGTGAGCAGTCAATGTATCAACATTTGATTTTAAAAACTTTATAGAAAATAAGAGGGCGTTTGCTTCTTTAGATAGAACCTCACCTTTACCAAGACCTCCACGACCAGTCATGGAGCTTATGAGTTGTCCTATTCCTTGTGCCTGTGCTTTATCTAATGTATTTATTCCTTGTTTTTCAGCAATTTTAATATATCTATCTGCTAGATCTGCCCGCAATCGGAGCGCACCGCCATTGTAGGCGACCTCAGAAGCCTTAAAGAGCCTTCCCAGTAGGGGTATCTTCTCTGGTATAGACGAGGGATAAGCTTCTTCTGATAAAACGCTTAAACCATAATTTCCTGCATCATACTTTCCATTTATTGCGTTAGGACGGGAATAAATATCAGCTTTAATAGCATCCATGACTGCATTATCTCCTGACTTGTACCATTTTCCTTTAGATAAAATTTGTTGGCCTATATCTTTCCACGATTTCAAAAAGTTCTTAACCCATAATTTAGATGTACGAAGATCAAGAAGTGTTTTTATTCCCTGTCTCCCCCAAAAGCTATTATCTAATGAAGCCACAGCAGATTTCATAATTCCCGGTATTTCTCCTGCTATATTTACTATTTTTTTCAAAGGTTCTTCTCGGAAAAATATCTTTTTAGATTGGAGTTTCAAATCATTGACATAATTCTCTAAATTTACTTTCGCCATACCGTAACTCAATCGTTCTGTTTCGTTAGAAAATGTACCATCTTCTTTTACTTTAGATTTTGTTTCCTGAATTTTATTTGATAGATCGCTTATATTTTTCGCTTCTTCTTGAGTTACATCTAGTTTGAGTCTAGTTGACGCTAAATCCTGTAAAAATTGTTCTTCTTCTTTTGGAGAAAGCACTTTGTCTAATTTTTCAATCCGTGAAAGCATATCTCGTTTGGTTTCAGGAGAAAGACTAATTATTTTTTTAGCCCAATTTACAAAACCTTGTTTCTGATTTTTAAGAAGCAATTTAGATTCAAAAAGGGAATTGATTTGTTTTGCATTGTTTTCTCCTACAAAACCAGAGAGAAACTTATGTCGTGCCTCGCTTGCCATTCCAGCGAGTTTAACTGGATCAATCGTCCCATCTTTCAGAGCCTTTTTTATCTTTTCCACTTCCGATTTCATTAGACAAAAAGTAGACATATTAGCATTGGATAGAGGAAATAAAAGCAGACCATTCGTCAATGTTTGGTGCTTTTACCTCTCGTTTTATATTTTCTACAACCCTTTTTTTAGCTTTGGCAACACTTTCTCCTTTGTGTTTTCTTTCAAATTCCTGTATCCGTATCTTTACTATATCACTCATGGCTTTTACAGGAGATTCTGGATCAAGTTCAGTTAATATACTCAATTCTTGTCCAAATCTTGTAGATCGCAATGATGCTAATTTTCTTGATAAATCAACATTTTTGTTTTCTGTAGCTAATCTTTCCATGGCAACAAAAATAGAATTACGCGCTAACCCCTTCGGTGTTTCAATCTCTCCGCTTAATACTCTTAGTGCCTCGTCTGGATTTTTAATTACATATTCGGAAGCTGATCTTATATTTTCTTTTTTATTCATCTGTTCAAAAGTAGATAATCCAAGTGTTTCTATTTGTCCTTGATTTGCTTTTCCAAGAACTCCTTTTATTCTCGCCTCAAGACGAGACACTTTTTCTTTTCCATCTCCAACTGGTAATTGTTCTCGTGGAACTTCTTTTGTTACTGTTTCATTCATGGGAGTTACTACCCTAGCTCCCCCCCCTGTTTCAACCGTTTTCTGTGGAGGTTTAGCTTCGGATAATGGCTGAGTTTGCCCTTGTGGTTTTTCTATTGTTTCCTTAAAATTAGTATTTATCCAATTTTTATATTCTGAAAATGACTTAAATGTTCCTGATTTAATAACACTTCCATCTAGTCTAGAAATATCAGCAACTATAGTTTTTCCTTGAGATAATTTTTCTAACTGATTTAATTGTTTATCAGATAAGTTATGAATTGTATCTATATTTATTTCATCTGTTGTTATACTAATTCTTGTGGCGTTTGTTTTATCCATAAAATAACTAAGAGCATCACTACCTGTCATTTCTGCTGTTTCTGAGTTATCTGGAATTGAGTTGACTGCTATTTCTCTATGATCTACGTTTCTTCCTTCCATTCCTGATCCTTGTTTTTTCCCTGATGAGTCTATTATTTTTCCGCTACTTGTTATAAATCCAGCGCTTTCTGGTACAGTAGTCGTTCCATATTCTTTAATAGCTTTTTTTTCTATTTGTTTGCCTATTTCTTCCATTGTACTTATGGGGGCTTCTTTTTGACCCTCTGTAGTGACCGTAGGAGGCTTTGTTTCTTCTTTAGGTACATAGATAAACTCTGACTTTAATCCACCTGAAAACACAAGGTCTTTGAGTAAAACTTGTGCCGTCATTACTTTTGAACCTTCCCGTTGCTCTACATACTTTTCTGCATTAGTTTTATCAAGTGTTACAAAATCACCAGTCTTTGTTTCAATATCTGTACCAGCCCGATAGACTTTTACAAGCGTATCTGGAGTTGCGGTTTCTGGTAAATTATTTGCTGGATAAGAAACAGCAATTTTTAACTGATCTGGATTGGACAATCTTGCTACTTCTTTTTTTCCACTCAATATATCAGCTTTTATAATCTCTGCGTTTTTAACATTTAATGGTTTGTTAAGATCAGTTATTGGTTTCTCTCCACTTGGAAGCTGTTTGGGTTTCACCGGGACTGGTTGAGGTTGTATTGCTCTTTCCACTTTTCCTAACTTCGACTGGATAAAATCATAGGCTTGTGCATATTTTTGTTCGAGAGCGCCAGTTTTTTTGAGAGTATTAAAAGCATTAGTCAACTGTTTTCGTAGTGCCATATTCTCAGCGTTTGGATTTGCGGTAAAGGTATCGGGTAGTTCACGCATTTTAGCCTTGAAAGCATCACCGACTTCTTTCATGGTTGCACTTGGCTCAACGCCCAATGTTGATTTGAGATTATTTATTTCCTGTGCTTTAAGGTTTAATTGGTTAATCTTTTTTGTTGCAAATGGTTTAGCAAACATGGTAGCCATAAACGCTACGTCTATTGCGGAAGCCCAGTTTACGTTATCAGTAATAACCTCTCCAACTCCCGGTTGATTTGCTATTCCTCTTGCTGGAGAATTTATCAACTCTCCCGCGTCTATTTTTCCTTGAAAGTATTTACGGACATCAACCCATGTATTAAGCGTTGCTCCGACTGCTGGTGCTATTGGTTGTAATCTCCATGAAAGTCCTAATGCGTCTAATCCTGTGGTCAATAAATCTGTTGCATATTCTTTTGGAGTAACTGGATTATTTATAACAGCTCGATAGGTTTGATACGCTGGTGTAAGTTTTCCTACTCCCTGAACACCATTGACAGCCATTGAAAGAGTATCGGTTAGATATTGTCTACCTGCTTGTTCTGCGGGAGTTTGACCTGCACCAATAATATAAGAAGAAGCTGGCGCTTGTTTTACTCGTTCAATTCCCGCTTGAGCGCCACCGGGAATCATTTTGTTAATTGTTTGACCAACTGTAGAAACAACTTCCCCAACTTTTTTTTTCGCAGTTTCCCAAATTGACGGTGTACGCTCTGGAGTCGTTGCAACCTGTTTTGGCTGTTCTGGTTCTTTGAATTGAAGCGCCTCTTGTCCTAATCGAGTAAACGTCTTGAATTTTTGTTCCTGTGAAGCAACCTGAGAAGGTTTTTTCTTCTTATCTTCCTCTCCTAGAAGGTAATCATATTTGCTGAATGTTGAGAATGGCATAGGTTAATCGTTAAGACCGACATAGGTGTCCCAATCTGGATTGGTAAATTTTTGAAATGCACTATCAAAGTCTTTTACATCATATCCCTGTTGCGCCCAATCGCTTCGAGCTGTAGCCCATTGTGATCCGCTAACAATTTTATCTGTTCCACCCATAAGCGTAAGTATTTGATTCATTTCTGAAAAGTCGGATTTCTTTTGTGTTGATGCACGTTCTGTTGCTGTCCCGCCAGTTGTCCGAGTTCCATAGGATTGTACACTGATTGTCCCATCGGGATTCCGCATACCGATTTGTGTTACCCCTTCATTGGTTGTTGTAAATACTATATCTGCTTTCGGATCTTTTTTTATTGAAGAAATAAGACCGACTGGTAGACCTGATTGCATTTCTAATTTGTTTATCATCAGTTTTTGATCTGGAGAAAGACTATTATAATCTATATTTCCGTTGATTGCGGAATTGACATAAATCTGAAGATTGGCTCGTGCGGAAGTTTGTGCATATTCATAAGCACTTCGCGCTTCTTTTTGTTGACCGAGAATAACATCATAAAGTTTGAGGTTGCGATTGTATTCATCTTCATATCTTGCAACAGCGTCATTATAATCTAAACTCTTAAAATTCATCAGTTGGTTGATAACGCTATATTTAGTATTCAGTTCATCCGCGACTACTGCTTTTTGTCTCACTATTGCATCTACTCTCTCTTGTGCAACCCGTTCTTCCTCACTAATCCTACCCGCAATCACGCCCATAGCCACAGGTTTTCCCTCCTCAAGTCCACGTTGAGTGCGAAGGAGCGCTATTTCATCTTGCTCCTGTTTTTTGAGATTGGTGAGCGTTGATTCGAGGTCTGCTACGCCATACTCTGTACGAAGTTTCGTAAATTCTTCTGTCCTATTAAGAAGTGATGGTAATTCTGTAGATGGCGCAAGTGTTGTTTTCAACTCTTCCATTGTTGGGACACGGACTTCGGGAGAGGTAGAGGCGTTATAGAGAGAAGATTGATAGTCGTTGAGATAAGGAGTAACGGATTCTTTTGTGGTGGGAGTTGTAGGTTGAGATGGTGCTTGATAGTTCTGTTGTTGCTTTTGAACGTATGCTACGTTATTTGGATTCGTTTGTGCTATTACTTCATTAGATACCTGATGTCCCGGCTGATCTTGACCGGGAGCAAGAAGTTGACCGCCCATATAGCGTTGCCCGGAATACCAAGCGCCCTCAACAGGTACTCCGCCTGTAGTAGAATAGAAACTTGACGGTTTTCCAGCGTAGTCAGCCATACTTTTAGTTATACCACTTTTATTTATTATACACCATGCTATACAGATTGTTCTTCAATGAAAACGTAGTAATAAACAGTTGCATTGGAGCTTGTGATAATGCTTATGTTTGTATCATCTGCTCCGATATATCCCTGTAATCCCGATCCTATTGGATCAGTTGAACCATTTATATCTCTGTTTAATTTTACCCTATATGTTCCTGCTTCAATAAATCCCATGACACAAGGAGTATACCCCAATCCATGAGCGAGTAGTTTTTCTACCCCAGCAGTTGTAGTTGTTTCCCCTTCGGCTATTACCTTTACAATTTTTTTCCGTGTTGTAAAAAGTAGTTCTGAATCTGTTGCATCCATGACATCAACGCCAGTCTTACTTATTTTTATTCCATAATTCGTTGCAGTTGGAAATGTTGGTGCGGAAATACTTTTCGGAGTGGGAAGAAAATTAGGCTCTGATGATACTCGAATTGCTAATATGCTGTAACCATAACTATCCCGTATCCAATGGTCGTCACTTGAAGTATTATCAAAAAGTAAAAATCCCATAGCATTTCCGCTTGACCATCCAGATCTTCCAACTATTTCATTAACCATGCTTGCCACATTTATATTAAGTGTTCCACCAACATTAGGAAGTGATGACTGATCGGTAACGGTTGCTGTTGTTCTATCCCGTCCCCAAGGATTAGAACCAAACGCTGATGTGTTATCTTCATCTATACCATTACAGATATATTTAAGGTTGCTTCCTGTACCAGTACCTTTTTCATCAACATAAAAACTTAATTGAGCATAATTGACAGTAACTCCCTGTGGAACGGTTATTCCAGTAAATCTAAATGCCGCATGACAAACACCCGCATCAGGACTTTTACCTAATTTTGAATAATTAAAAGTTTCTCCGCCTCCAAACGCACTGTATTGCGTTCCTAAATCAGAAGGATAATGTGAATCTTCGTTTGCCATATCAAAATGATTGACTTAAATCCTCTGTAAAAATAAAGCAACGTAGGGTTATTGTTTCAGAATAATTATAATTTGGATTTGCTGTAACCCACCACACAGACATTCTATAAAATGATAATCGAACTTTTGTTGCATCACAAAAACCACTTACCATATACGCAAAACCATCAATACTATTGTAACTTACTATTGGTAGTAATGTGCTGGGCGTACTTGCGTCATGGTCTGTTGTAAAAAATGCTAAAAATAATGGTGGGTATCCTAATCCATGATTGATGTCTACATATGTTCCTTCTTCAACTGTTGTATCAACAATAGAAGCCCATGCTGGAGGTAAAGTCAAAGTTTCAGTTTTGTAATTAACTGCATGATATTGAAGTGACCTACACCGTGAAGTAAACGCCAACTCATAGGGTTTAGCGGTTAAAACGTCTACCCCCGGTTTGCTCACCTTAAATCCTATATTTTTATCAAACAATGAACTTGCACCGCTATAATCCTCCGCAAGATCAAGAAGAAGTACATAATGAATGGTAAACGTGGTGCTAGCAGTTGCTCCTTTTGCCTGTAAATAAATCTTTGTGCTATCTGTATAAACATGAAGCGCATGATTATTAGCACTTCCCCACATATTAACGATGCCGGGATCTTGAACGTATGCGTTTGCGTGAGTATTGGCATCTAAAAACGGCCAGCTTGCAGTACATTTTTGATAGGCTAAATATGCAGGAGCATAACTTAATCCATGCGTAACACTTTCTGTTCCATTTCCTGATCCATCTGTGGTTACTGAAATATCACCTGCTTTAAGTATCTTTATTGTGGAATACTTTGTCGTGAACGCGAGATCTTTGTCCAGTTGTGTAAGGACTTCATTTGCTGGTGTAGACACCTTGATACCATAGTTGAGTGACATACATATTAAAATCCGTTAGCGTGGTAGCCGATTAGTATACGATCATTTGTTCCATCGTTGATAATGATGCGATTATTTATTCCATCTATAACAATCGTGCCACTACCCGTTTCAACATAGATATTCCCCTGCATATCAATCTTAAACGGTGCATCCGCAAACTTATTCGCTCCCAACCATAACCCGCTTTCATCTGCCCGAAAGACTGATGTACCACTTCCTACCTGCATACTCAAGATATTATCGAGGTACTGTTGACCATAGAGACCGTCTGCCTGTGGCATACCTGCATCTTGGACATCGTTGAAGGCTTGGATCGTGTCCATATTAAATTATAAATACACCCCCACTTTCGATTTTAGGTGCTGAATTTGAACTTGTAGTGAATGTAACTTTGACCTGTAACGTAGAAAAATCAGTTTGGTTATCTTTTGTTGATATGGTATTTCTATCTGTATCATCAACTGTAGTGAGTGCGCTCCCATATCCTGTGTAATTCCGGTCTATGTAATAACTAAGACTGGTGCTTGCTGGAAGGTCTGCATAGGAGAAAACAATCTTTGACATATTGGAAAACTCCTCGCGGTTTACCGTCATAATTCTCGACTCAAAGTATGCTCCGTTGAGCTTGTTTGAGGAATCAATCTTATCAATACCAAAACTACTACCATTCTTCCATGCCACATAAATATCTGATCCAGCAACAAGGATTCCACCTATAGAAAGACTGGTGGTCACTAGATCAGTTCCGCTTCGTTCACTTATCGGGTACGGGAAGTCCATGATATAGGGGTAGTCTTTATCGTGTCGTGCAATCCGATAGATTCCCTGATCTGCGGGATTTCCTGAACCATTAGAGAACCCAAATAATATCTGACTCTCCTTGTTTCCCACTGATTGATAGTAGACTTCTCCGTAGGCAGTTGATGAATAATCACCGGGGATTCTTCCATAGAGTTCAAGTTGTTGACCGTTATAGTAATAGATATTTCCTTTATTCCCTGCCTGAACCAACGTAAAATTATCTGCTGGCAAGAACGCATTTATCCCTATTTCTGGTACAGGATCAGAAGATGTAAAGCTCACGCTCCACCCATTCCAACGGATTATTTGAGCGCCCGTAACAGTATCAGCTATATACGTTCCTAAAAGAAGATCAGAGCCTAATTGACCTAACGATCTCACAATAAGTGGTTGAGTTATGTCTAACGCTTCTCTAGTAAACGTACCAGCATCTACCTGATGAACGTAATTATTATCTCCTATATAAAGTATTTGCTGACCGGGATGAGAGAACATCGGATGATAACTTGAATTTGAGGTTGTATAGAAGCTCATTTGTGCGCCTTCACAATCAGTTGCAACGCTTGTGTCTATTGTTCCATCCGCTACTGTTGAGGTAACGTGGACATGATACACACTTGCTTTGAGAAGATTCAGAGGAGATGAAAAAGTAAAATAGTTGAGTCCTACAGCGAGGCTTGCGTTTGCTACTGTCGCAGTTCCAATAGAGTTATTTGAGGCATCATGGATGGTAACTGTCCAGTTTCCCGTTCCTTTGGCAACTATTTTTAACCGTACACTTTCAAGTAGTAATTCTCCTGCGGTAAAAGTCTGTAGTTTTGTTGCTGTTTCAGCAATAGATGTTTCAAGCGAATAGGCAGTTTCTCCCGTTCCTCCAATAGTTTGATCCAAATTAAATTCAGCCCAATCCTCTACACAATCAGTCGCCCAATCATTATCATCTGCATCAGTTACAAGAATACGATGAAGTCTGCTTTGTGTAGCAATATAGATATATCCCTGATATTCTTCCATGTCGAGGACATTTGCTGATCCGACAACTGGTGTGAGGGTATGTACGAGTCTCCATGCACCCGCAGAAGTCCTTTCCCAAATCTTTCCCGATGTAGATGATCCCCAAAATTGAGAACCGTTAGAGCAGTTGAGTCGAGCTTTACAGAACTCCGTTACTGTAGAACCGCTATCTTTGGTCATTTTCTGTTCAACCGTGAGGATTCCCGGTATGGAATGTGGATCTAGACCTGTGAGTTTATAAAACGAGTTCTTTTTCCCAGACCATTTTGAGGCTGAAAGTCCCCCCATATTATACTGCTCAAGTGGGATGATTCCGCTTTTATTTTGTGCCATATAGTTATTATATACCTAAAAATAAACTTCTTCATTTTGGACTTGTGTTGCAAATCGTTTCCAAGTGTCTGAATTTTTTTCATCACAAATTGTAGACATAAGTTCAAGCGCTGCTACGCAATTCGGACACACCCCTATCGCCCATAAACAATGTTGTCGCGCCTTATCTTTATCTTTTAGTTCTATATAACAATGAGTCATAAAAAGTAATGCAGTTTGAATTTCCTTATTAAATCGTGCAGTTTTGAGATAGAGATTGAATAATTGGATAGAATCTTTATATCGATTAACAGCGTAATACTCCCGCGCTAAATAGTAAATATTCCGTGAGGTATATTCTTTTAATGCCTGATATTCTAATTTTGAAAGCAAATTGCTTCTGTCTAGTAGTAAATTTCTATTAAAATGATCTATTTTCATTTTATCAGTTATAATCCGTACTCCCAACATTTCAACTGCTTCATGGCTTTTTGCTATAAATTGAGACACCTTTTTATTATAAAGTTTGAACATTAGAAACGAATAATCTGGCATATGATAGAATTTGCATCCTATCTGATCTGCCGTTGGTAAGAGTTTTTTTATTTCTTCTAAGTCCCACGTTACTCTTTCATCGCAATCAATATTAAGTATCCAATCATTTTTTGCCTGTTCTGCTCCCCAATTTCTCTCATATCCTCCATCAAACATTTTTTGACCAATAGTAAATGTTGGTTTGAATCCAAATCGTTCCTCAAATTCTCTAATATCTTTTTTGTTTGCTACTCCATAACAGTGAAATTCCCGCACAAATACCCGCGCTCCATACTCTTTTGCGAGTTTAGCAGTCTGGTCTGTAGAGTGATGGTCTATAAAAACAACGTCAGAAAGCCCTTTTAGCGAAGTAAATAGAGAGGGTATATTTTTTTCTTCATTAAAACCCATGATAACTGCTGATATGTCCATAGTAAATATCCATACTAAACGATACCGGGATTTTGAAAATTAGTAAAACCATGACGGAAAGAGTATGGATCTACAACAGTAAATGTTCCATTTGATGTAAATGTATGAACGGTATATAACCCGTCTGTAGTGATAGTTCCACCAGAACACGCTCCGAAGTCGGCTGTTAAATATCGGATTATTACTTTACCAGCTGCTCCATTAGTCCACCCACCGCTTGAACCTCCACATCCTCCTTCTCCTGAATTTGCTGCGGGTGTATGTGTTGTCCCGGCTGCAGAGCAACCTCCTTGACCGTATACGGTACCCCAGTATGTTGTCCCAGCTCCAACTGTAGAGCCACTTCCAGCCGTAGCGTCTCCGCCTCCAGCTCCTCCTGTGATTCCGTCTGGTGGATTACCACCTACTTTTCCGCTTCCTGAAGTGCCACCTACCCTTCCCCCAGGAGTATAATATCCACCATCTCCCGTTAAGGTGTCAAAGGTACTATCGTTTCCATTAGCCTCACCGCTTGTTGCTGCTCCGACAACGACTGGATAATCTCCTTGAGAAACTGCGTGAGTGGCATCGTAGGTCGCTTCCCCTCCACCACCTCCACCTCTATCAGCTCCAACTTCACCCGAAGCACCTCCACCGACAACTAGAGCTATAACTGTAGACATATTATGATCTGGTAAATGAGAGCATAACTCCTAATAATTTTGCGTCAATCGCGAGCGTATCTGCATCATCTGTTGGATCTCTAGTTACTCTGAATTGCACTAATTCACTCGCTCCTGCTCCTGCTATCGTTATTGCTGGAGTTGCGCCACTCACATAAAGATCGCTTGTTGTTCCACCAGTGTCGGATACTTCCTGTAATGTACCAAACGCCTGATCCAAAGCATCATCATTTGCATAACTTCTTCCAGCTATTTGCCACATGACACCGAAGTTGGTATCTGTTGCAGCGTGCATCCAATAGAAAGTTGCGGTAATCGTTCCACCATCCCAATCAGAAGGCATAGCAAGTGTCCATTCAGCATTTTCTGCGGTAGTTGTATCAAAATCAAGAGAATAAAGGTTTATTTTATTTGATGACAATTCTCCTTTAGCATTTGAGGCACAACCCGCAGTTGTTGAAGGCCATCCTCCTGCTGCGCTCAAAAATATTTGTCCTGCTGGAGTTGCCCCTGTAGCTCCCGTTGCACCCGCAGCCCCCGTTGCCCCTGTTGCGCCAGTAGCTCCTGTAGCTCCTGTAGCCCCTGTTGCGCCTGTCGCACCAACTATTGCACCTAGAACATCAATAGTTACTTTCTTTGTTGATCCCCCCGGGCTTTGTGTAGTGTCAGATACATCAACGATAGGAACTAAATCCGTTGTTGCGGGTGTAGTTTCAAGAGTAGCTAATTCACTTAGTTTTGAACCCATAGTTATATAATAAGTAAAATTTCCCCATTTTCCATCATCAATTCTGCACTTGCTTCGGTTAATAAGACTGTTGACTCTATATATGGCTTTGGCACTCTTGTTATAGTCGGACTGGTTGCCTTTGCAACAATAGTTGCTACTGGCGTTGCTGGTTTAGCAACAACTGTGACAGTCGGACTGGTTGCCTTTGGTACAACTGTTACGTTGGTGTCATAGGTAGGCATATTTAATAGTCCGATCCATCGTTTGATGGAATTTGACCAATAACTTCACGATCATAGTTCCCTTTTTTAAGACTCTGTATTGCCCTAGAAAGGTCTCTATCGTACGTTAGCTCCTGTTCGTTCAATGGAAGTGGCTTCTCTCTGCTTCCTTTCCAGTCAATTATGATTCCTGTAGCCAGAACACCATGTAACTCTTTCGGGAATCCATGCGTAGTAGTAGAAGGATCAACGCTCATATCTGTTGTACCCTCCATTGAAGTAAAGTCTGCTGGCCAAGTATTCAGCCAGATACGAAGTCCATCGGTTACAGAAGTAATTGTCCCCGAATAGAGAACAATAGACTTGCGAATAATATCATAAAACGCATTTCCTTCTTCATTAGAGAAGTTATAGGTTATATTTGTTTCTGGAGTTACTGGTTGTTGATGAGAAGTTAAATCAAACTCATTGAGTTTCAGCCAATTTGTTCCATCTAATTTAGCCTCTACTCGTTTAATGCGGGAAAGCATGGTAGAAAGGAGAGGGTATTCTCGCTGATTGGCAACTAAATTAAGATATGTGGGTACACAAAAAATATCTTCGTCTGTTTCAAGCGCCTGTAGAACTATTTTTTCTTTGATTGCATTGGCAAAGATAAGGAGATCGTCATTGGTAAGCGTGGTGCTATTCGTGCGTGTTCGTAATCGAACGTATGCTGCAAGTGCGGTAGTCGTCATATAATACCATTATACTACCAATACCAAGAAATAAATCAAGTTATGCGGATTCAACAAGTCCATCGCTTGATAGAGGTCTCCAGAAGCAATAAAAGTCAATAACTCCAGCAGTTATGTTTGCCGTACCTATTGATCCTATGATATTTAATCCTCCACCGATAAAGTGATACCTGGCAGTCATAGCTTCGGCTAGTGTTGGGGTAGCATCATGCCATGCTTCATTTTCTACAAGAGTAGTAGCGTCAGATATTTGAGCAAGGATTGCTGCGGTATTATCCGTTACTCCAACTTCAAGAGTAGCTCCACCAACTAAAGTTGTTTTACAGATACCAACGACAAAACACATCACATCCCCAGTTACATTGAAAATTGTGAATGGATCACCTGTACCATCGTAGTCACCAATAGCATTTGTCGTACCACCAATAAAAGTAATTCTTTTGCTTGTTACGAATGGGAGAGGAGCATCTATTGACCTTCCCTGCCCGTCAAGGTCAATGGTAGCGTCATAGGTTTGCATATAGATTAGGTAACTATATCAATAGCTGTTCTTGTTCCAGTTGCAGCAGCTAATGTTTCGTTGCCTCCACCTTGAAGATAGGTTTGCGTTGTAATTGTCGTAGCACAACCCTGAATCGTATTGTCGACTATTGCATAAAGTCCTGCTGCTGAACCGACATCTGTTACTTGGATACCCGTATCAGTTGTTCCAGTTCCGATGATAAGGTTGTCTCGGATAATTCCGTAGAACCGTGAATCGGTGTGTTTGTCTGCGATAATTCCGACTCCTGAACTTGGAACAAATATTGTATTTCCTATATACGCATCTCTCGTTCCGTTTGCAACGATAGCTGCGGTTACAAATCCGTTGAATATACAATGTTCAACTACTAAATTGACTGGATCAACATGAGAATTATTTGCATCCGTTACGTTCCCCGGTGCGATTCCATAAAGAGCTGTTGAATACGCATCAAAGTTACAATCGTGAATATATATCTGATAATATGCCTGTCCTGCGGTATCTCCGATTGCGATTGCTTTTGCAGCAACTCTTTCTGAAAGAGAAAGATTGGCAATTTCAACTCTATCGGCTTTAATTAAGAATATATTTTGTGTTCCTGTTAAACATTTTATGGTTGATGCTTGAGAATAAATTGTTGGCTGTACTCCAAAAATCCTCAATCCATTTTTTGTGATCTCAATAGTAGAGGTAATGGTTTGAAGTCCGGGTGCAACGATAATCGTGTCATATTCATCTGCTGCACTAACTGCAGCTGAAAGAGTTGAATATACTTTATATGTTCCATCAGAATAAATTTCTTGATGTTCTCTTACGAAATCTACATAATGATGATCTGGGCCTTGCTGAAAAGGTGAGGCATCAGAAGAAGGAATAACATATCTGACTTTTCCAAAAGAAGTAGGACTTAATTCCTCTGCCATATCTTTCAGAGCTTTTTCAAGTCCATAATTTCCATGTACTACTTCTGAATTTATCATTGATCGGTTCATATTCCCTTTCTATACCTAACCCATCCTAACCGTTAGTTAGATGAGATTAGATTGCTTTATAAGCGAACCTAACCTTAGCCAATCGCGATCCAAGAAAGCTGTTCATTGATGACGTTAATGTCCGTATCAAGTCCAACCGTGAATCCGTCTGCGTTATCAGTAATTCCAAGAGTTGTTACCTGTGCGCCTGTTCCTGCTGCCACTCTTTTGTGTCCATACGCATCAGTCATTCCTTCAAACCATTCAATCTCATCTCCTGATGTGTTGTTGACAACTCGAACATATCTCGGTCTGAATCCAGTTGTAATGTCAAACGCTGCTGCGGTAGTCGTAGTGATATACCGACCAGTTGCGATATTACATACACTTGCTGGAACTTTACTCTGGGTTGATGTTATTGCCATATAATGCTCCTTTCAATTAAGCTGATACTGCGTGATAGACAACTACTATGTAGTTTGCATTTAATACTTTTGCTACATAGGTTGCTTTCCATCCGCTTGTGGTTCTCTGGTCAAGCGGGTCTGCTGTCCCTGCACTCCCAAGCGGTTTGACAATGTTTTTCAGAGCTTCCCCTGAAATCCGTGTCTGTGCGTATGCGTTCTGTCCAAAGATCAATGTTCCGTAGACGGTCGTGACGAGTGTACCCGCTACTGTATACGCATTGGTTGATTCAAGGAATCGAACTCCTGCAAGTGATCCAACTTCATTTGGCATCACATCGCTTTTATTGGGATACTTTTCAACTGGAATCCAGCCAGTTGCGTCATCCAAATCGTAAGTCGTGTTCGGATGAACGATACCGATATATGCTGCGTTTAACGGAGTCGTGTTATACCCAGTTGATGGGTTAATCATGCTCGTAATCGGTTTCGCGTTGTTTCCTTTAAGAGTCCGTACTGCTTCTTTGACTTCTGCACGATCCAACTTCATCGGATCATCAACTGTTGCAACGGTTGTTGCAGTTGAGGCAAACTGTTCAGAAGCTCCAGCGACTAAGACATTTCGGCAAAGCTGGTCAAGAGAATCTCCAGCCTGTTCGCCAAGAATGTCTGCGGTTTCAGTCAAGATTGGGTCGTATGTTTCCATCAAGACTACATCTGTTAAGGTCACATAGTCACCGTACTGTGCTGTCGTTGCGGTCACATCTGTGATTGAGAGTTGGCTACCTGCTGGTGTTACCCCTTCTGAAAGTGCTGTGGTCGTAGCGGTCAACAGTCCATATCTACGGAATTTGATGACGTTCACTCCAGAATTTTTTGGAATATCACGAACCTGTGCGAAACGATTGTGGATAAAAGCGGGGACTGCTTTATCTAAAAGAGTCCTGTCATAAAAACAATTAACTTCTGCGCTTATTTGAGTTCTCGTTGTGTCTGCCATATAGGTTTTCCTTTCTTTGCATTAAAAAAAGCGCCGATCTTTCGATCTAGCGCTATGGTTTTTCCATTCACGTTTACTGTTATCTAATATAATCTCTCAAAAAAAACAGTTTGTCAAGCACCAACATTAAAATAATCATTAAATGCTTTTTTTATTGATTCTATTGCTTTATCTTTATTATTAAAATTTCCAAAATTTATTATTTTTCCATTAACTTTCATTCTTGCTTCCCATCTATTATTATGCCAACAGACACCTTTATATCCACTTGTATTTGTACTTGGAGTTTTACAATTTCGTAAATTAGTAGAATGACTACAAATTCTTAAATTATTTTTTTTGTTATTCAATCCATTTCCGTCAATATGATCTATATCTTTTTTACCAAAATAATTCATCACGACACGGTGGAGCAATAAATCTTTTTTAATTCTGGTATGATGTGGCAATATATTTTTGTTTTTTGGATATATTGTTCTTTTAGCATACATTTTTCCAGAAGAAGTATGCAAATGCCACTTCCATTTATTCAACCATTCAAAATCTTCATCATCAACGATTGCGGATTTTCCTTTAGTGAGTTTAATTTGCTTCACAGTTTTTATTACAACTGATCCCGTACTGGTTTACCAGTCCGTTCATCAAGCCTATCTAAATTCCACTTTTGACCAGCCAGATAGGTTTGATTCAATTCATTTGCTATATTATCCGCTACTTTTTTGGGAACTTCATAATAGACACCCTTTGGAACAATAACGCGGTATCCATTGAAACTTTTGCTCCACACAGCACCAGATATATATTTATATTGTTTTCTTCCTTGAACTATAACCGTTTCTACAACGCCCGGCTTTTCGTTTGGCTCACAGGGAATCATTACGGATACTTTAGGTTGTGATTCAAGAAAGTCACACATTCTATAGGTTTTATTTTTCCAATTATCCTCTATATTTTTTTCCTCTTTTGGATCTGGAGTAGGATTCAATGTGTCTACTTTTTCAGGCTCTTTTTTTGATTTCATAGCGTTAATCGTCGCTATAATTGTAGCCTTTATTGTAAACTTTTTTGAATCATCCTCGGAAAACCCAAGTGTTACTAATTCTCCCTGTAATTCCTTTACTGTTTTTTCTTCATAATTTGTGTCCATATAAATCCTCCTTAACTATGACCGAATACTCTCGCTCTTTGCGCTTGATAATCTTCTTTTGATGCGGTGTGCCAGTCTACTTTTCCTACTGGTTGACGAACAGTTGATCCTTTATCTTTTGTTTCCGCAACTTTCTTTTGTGCTTCCCGTTCTTTTTGAGCGCCCAACTGTTGTAATTCTTTAGAAGCAACGATGGCAGCGATGTTATGAACAGGGATATTTTTATAAGTGGGATGAGCTAAATACTTGAGCATTGCTCCTTTATATTTGCTAAATTCAGGTTTTGCTTGAATAAACGCGGTTACTTCTGCTTCATCACGCAAAGCCTGTACTTCTTTTAGTTGTTCCTGTACTGCTTTCAACTTTCTATCCACAACCTTGCTAATTGCTTTTTCATCGTCTGGATCAACTTCAGGATCATCCTCTGTTGGTTTATCCTCTTTAATTTCCTTTGCTTTATTCCGTTCTTCTATCTCAATTTTATCGGGATCAATAATCTCCTCTTTTTTTTCTTCTTTCGTCAACACACTCTTAAAGGTTTCTTTTTGTTCATCGGATAATTCCTCTGCGTGTTCTTGAAGAAAAGTTTTGTGGTCATCAGTCAATTCCTCTACTGGAGTTGCTGTTACAGTTTCAATAGTTAATTCTGGAGTTTCGTCTGACATAAGTTTTTCGGTTTTTCCGTTATAATGAAAGTATAAAGAGTCTAAGTTTCGTTGTCAACTTTTTGTTTTTTCTGTTCTTCTCTAAATTCATCGACTGTTTGATAGGGATCAGAAGAAGGAATATCTGTAGGTTTATCTTCTAACTTCTTAATCATTATCTCTGGAGTGCTACACATCTCCCGAAGCATTTTTAACTTATCCCGAATCCTGTCCACATCAGCCTTTGTTTCTGATTCTATACCATTTTCTAATTGTTCGCGTAGTACCTCTATGTTTGCATCTGCAATCTGTTTGAACAATATCCACCCCGGATGAACAAGAAGTGATCGGAAAGAATCTATCGTTGTCTTTACTTTTTCTGGTGTATCAAAAACAAGATCGGTCATATTATGCGGTTGGAATACCACTGGTTTGACTTGGTTTCATTCCCATTGGTTGTCTTTGGTTTTGTGTTGGTTGTGATAATGGTTTAGTCCCCGGTGGACTAAATGCAGTTTCATCCATATTTTCAGGAAATAACTCTGGATTAGTTCTCCGAACCATGAGTGCTTTCTCATGGGTAGCAATGTGAGCTTCTGTAGCTTTTGTAAGATTTGCTTTTGCATGGACTTCAAGATGGATATTATGATCTTGTTCTCGCAATACAGGAACAAGTTTGTCTTTATTTAACATGACGTTTTCTGTTTCAGCTTCCCGTTCATCAATCGTTGGAGGGAATAACCTATCGATCTCATCTCTTTTTAATCCATTAAGTTTCCCTAATTTCTTTAATCCCCATCGTCTATTTGCTGTCGGATCAGACAATGCAAGTCCAAAATATGCGGTAAGTGCCTGTCGTTCCTCAAGTTGTTTTGCCCGACTTAATATTCTGCTTTCAATTTTTACATCTGGATCAACCTTTGCAATAATATTATCTTTCTTTAATGGTCGCCACTTTGCTCCAAACGCTCCTTCAAGACGCAAAACCTTTTCATCTATGGAATCCTTAAAGTTTTCTTTATATTGTCCATACCAGTGAATACCCCAAAATCTCCGTTCACTCCATCCAAATACTTTAGCAGACAATGAATAGCGGGTATCTACTTTAGAAGCCAAGAGATTCGTTTCTCCGAGCGGTCTATCTTTTTGAGATTGTATTCCCTGTTGAATGTCTGGGGTTGCGGTACTCTTTTGTGCTGACATATCAAGAGAGTTGTAAATAAAATCAAGAAGTTGGAGGTTTGGTCGGGCTTTAACCATAGGAAGAAGCGCATCAGACAATGGTTTATCTTTTACATCAACAGGAATAAACTTATTGAAATTGAAATTAAGATCATTTCTATTAGTAATTCTATTGGAATCATAAATATACATGGGATAAAGATCGCCCTTCATTGCATCAAGTCCAAGATTTTGTGCAACAGCTCTTGCCCGTTGTTTATCCTCTGTTAAGTCTGGAATTGACGTACCATCCCAATCGTGCGAGTGAGGATAGAGAGGTCTATCCACTAATTGCCAATATGGAGTTTTGATAACCTGTATTCCAATAACTTTTGTCCTATCGTTTGCAAGCCATACAATGACTTTCTCAACCTTTCCATTGACTTCATAGTGTGTATGCCACTTTGTAATGGTGTACTCCGCGTTTGCTCCTAGATTACCTTCTTGAAGATCTTTGTTGTTTATAGACTGAAGTCCCTGTGCCTGATTTCTTGCTTCGATAGTATCTCCAAGAATAGATTGCGTTCCTGATCCAAACTTTAATTCCTCAAACTTTATATCAGAAAAAATATGAGGATGACTTTCCATATCTGACTTTGTCATTTTCTTTTCATACCCAAAGAATCGTGCTGATCCCCTTCCTTCCATGTCTCCATTTACTGACCGGGCATACGAATCACGAAGAAATGGAATTGGATCAACTACATAAGGAGTAGGAATATAAATCTTGTTCTCTGGATCACGCTTAAACTCGCTTGTATCTAAAAGTCCACGACCAAAAAATAATGTGTCCCAATCCCAATCATAATCAAGTTCGTCTTTTCCCATTGCATCATAGTCATTTTCTGCCATTGCATTAAGATTTTCTGCCACCTCATCATCTCCCTGTTCTTTTGCTCCGAAGGTTGCGTCAAGTCTATCAACATATAGAGAAGCAAGAACGGTCTGATGAATAGTAAACATCGTTGTATCACCGACAGCATCTTTATCACGTTTCTGATTATTGTAGAGTTTGAGGCGTACCTGCCATTCATCTTTTTTTGGTTTTTGATGTAACCAAGCGAGGGTATATTCCGTACTACATTGTTTTACCAATGCTTGAAACGGATCAATGGAATCTTCCTTGCCAAAATCTTTAATGGCTTGACTTTGATCTTTCATAGGTTATTTGAATCCTTTTAGCGCCCAAATATGTCTTTAGCAGTCCAATAAGTAGATTGCCAAACGCAATCTTGAACCCATATTCCCGTACTTCCCAAATAAATTCTTTCATTTTTTCTTTCCTTTCAGTATTTTTTTGTACTGTTTAGTCTCACCTGCAAACGATTTTCCATCCTTAAAACAAATTGGCATATAATGAGTTTTGTCAATTCGTTTACTTCTTACTCTACCACCATTTTTTATACAGTCTAAGTACGCTTGAGGCATATTAGTTCACCACCTTAGTCGTATTTAATACCATTTCTTTTGATTTTTCAAATACATCAACAATCTTCTGTTTATCTTCTTCTAGTGTATCTCCGTATAGCATATCAACGGTAGCCATACCACCTGCGAGAATAAGGTTCATGCTCGCAAGCACCTCACTTTTAGAGAGATGTGTCTTTCCTTTCCGGGGTTTTATCTGAATCCACGAAGAATAGATGGGGGATTTGCTTACAACATACTCAAACATATCCCTGTCAATTCTACGGATAATAATCGTATGGTCTTTGTATGGAATAGACCGAAGAACAGTAACCCTTCCCTTTACTTCTTTTGATTTGATGGGCGGTATATCTTCCATGTAATTAGTATACCACTATTTCTTCTCTTCTTCTTTTTTATCAAAAAACTCTTTCGCTTTTCCGCAAATTATTGGCATCATTTGAATTTTCTCTATCCTTTCAAGGATAAATGCTATTTCCGATACGGTTAAGTCCGGTTCATTAGAATCGTAAATTTTCTTTGTAATCTGATAACATTTTTGCTTTACTTCGCTAGTTGGCTGTTCTCCTGGTGCAAAATTATTCAGAGAGGTGTAAACCACATCTTGCCAGGTTATATCTTCCTTCTCGTTTTTCTTTATGTTTTCGCCTTTATAGTCTTTTATCGCTGATAATATATTTACTTTCATATATGCCTCCTTTTATTATGTCATTTCTATTGCTTCTACTTCTGTTATTGTAGCACTTCTGGCTGACTCTGCACTAATCGTTGCCCGATAGGCTTTGATACTGTTTTTGAAATATTCTCTCATTTTCCTTTTGATAAACTGGTTTCTCGTTTCTCCATTCTGGACAAACCCGTGATAGGCACAAAAATCATTTTTTGCATTATCTACTTTATCATCTGGAATGGTAATATTTATATCAATGGTTGCCATATTTTTACCTCCTAATCTTTTCCTACATAATTACACGTCATTATGATTGATGGACACGCAGGAATAGCTGGCGTAACGCCCGGACTATCTGCTACTGCTGCGGTGTAGTCTAATTTTATACTTTCATCGTTGCCATACATCCAAAACTCAAAATAATCATTGACAGCGAAATGGTATAGAAATGTAACGGTTATCACGGCATTGGCGTTAGCTGACTTAAATGTATAATATGTGGTACTACTATCAACATTCGTTCCATTCTTTTTCATCCATATTGCCAACTTCTTTCCAGCAGTTCCCGATAATGCTACAGCACTAAATGTTAAAAGATAAGAACCTACTTTTGTAATAGTAAATCGTGAGGATGATGTTCTGGTAATTCCATTATGATGAACATCGGTATCAAAAGTTATTATCTGTTCTTCAGTGTCATCCGCAATCGTCTGGTCAGTATTATCTGATTGCATGAGATGAGGTAAAACTATTCCAGCTAAACCGTTAAAACTTATCACTCCATCGGTATCTATATCAGTATAATTACTGGCATCATCGCCTATCTCCGCCTCCTGCATAACAAGTTTAGTACCGTTTAATATTGGCGCATTTATCTCAACACCTGTATCTGCCACCAAATTCATCCATCCATCTCCGCTTGACCATGCGTAAATCGCACTATCCCTAAAATAGTGTTTCCCTGTTTCCCAAATATCCTTATACAACAACGATGAAGTCCCTAAATCTATATCATTTGTTGTTGTTGGTTCCAATACCCCATCAATAAGATTTATCTGTTCCGTTCCTCCTATGAGGAGTCTATGTCCTGTTGTTGCTCCATAATCCAAATATCCGTCATTTAATGAGTCTATATACTCATTCCCATCCACTTGGGTAAACATGAGTTTGTCATCAAGAAGAACTTTATCTGTGAATTGGAAATAGTCTTCATCTTCCATCCACTTCAACTGGCCTGAATTTGTAGTCCCAAAGAAGTTTACCGTTGTATCTGTATCTGCTACCGTTGGTTTAATATACAAAACACCAGCACCGTCAGAGTAGAGTAATAAATCCTGGTCTGCACCAAGTTTCAGTCCATAGGAGTCTGAATCAATCAGTATATTGTTTGTCGCTGTTACTTCTTCCAAGAGACTTATTCCACTTGTAGTGTCTATCACCAGGACATTATTTGTGCCGATTGTTGTGCTTCGTGAAATATTCCAAGAACCATTATTTGAATAGTCGTTTCCGATAACCCACTCTCTATCAACGCCATCGTTGTAGTAAATTGTAATGGTGTAATAATTAACACGGGCGAAAGAACTGGTTGTATTGGCGTTCCTTGCCGACATACACACGCCAAACGTCGAAGAGTTAATGGTGGTTGGATTAAGCTCTGTGGTCGTCAATCCCCACATATCACCAGCACCACCATACGTTATGACGTTTGAAGTATCTGTTGGCCAAACCGTTACAGCGTCAGCCTTATTACTTCCCCCTGCAATTACTCCGCTATTCCACAAATAAATTGCATCATCGCTAATTGCCCCAGAACTACTAGATTGCCATTTATTTATAGTCACCTTAATTCCTGTGACTACTGCGTTAGCGGATAAAGCAAAACTACAATTCGTCCCGACCAAGTAATACGATAAATCTGTTGACGAACTAACAAGAGAAGCGTAAGCATATAATCCATCGCCTGCTACGATTCTGGTGGGATTAGTCCATGATCTTGAGCCTCCATTGGAACCATCACTTGCTCCTGTACCAACTAGCGTATTTGCTGTATTTGTAGGTGTTTGGTCTTGGTCAAAAACTATACCGTTATCCCCACCTGTTTGTTTTAGATGAATTTTTTGTAATGGAGAAGCCGTTCCTATCCCCAAATAACCGTTTGCGTCCAATACAGAGAGTGGCGTTCCGCTTGAGTTATTTAACTTCAGGAAAGCTCCTGTCTGAGAAGCGACTGCTTGCAAGGTTAAATTCGGATTTGTTGTTACGTCATTTTGGATGTAGGCATTTCCCATCAAACTATAAATTGAATACCTATTTGTAATATTTGCTGTGGTAGGGATATATAAACCATAGAAGTTTGTGAGCGTTCCTGCTGCGTCAACGGTAAGTTTCACGCCGTAGGTATCTGTAATAACAGCACTAGAACCAGATGATCCTACTTCCAAAAGTGCACCATAAATCACTGGGTTTGTCCCTGCATATGAACTTCTGGCAACAACTTGCATCCCATAAATTTTATTTGCTGTGCTACTTGCATTAGCAGAGAAATTCAACCCATATAATTCAGTCAACGGAGCATATGCGTTAGCAAACCCGTTTAGCCCGTTCATGGAGGAAAGTACAGCCCCAACATCGTGATACACACGGAAATCGCCACCCGTCATTGTCCCACTAGTGGTTCCACTACTATGCAACTCTGCATATACTCCTCTTAAATTTTTAGAGGTTGCTGCATTGGTTCCAGTTATATTTAGCAAATTGTGAAAAGAACCAGAATCGGAGTCAGTAATGGTTTTTGAAATCTGTAACGGTTCTGTTAAAGGGTCATTGGCGCAATCAAGCCTAAGATAACGGGTGTCTAAATATCCCAACCCTGGTGATGTGTATTGTATTTTTGTCATGATTCTACTGTCATTTTATACACTTTTTGTGCGGCGATAGAGGCAACGACATAAATCGCCAAATCGCCATCGTTATAATCGAAAGATAAAGAGCTGTCTGCTGTAAGTTCCCCGAATGCGTTTGTACCATCTGACAGGACTGTTGAAGTTCCTACATAAATTATCCCAGTATTGGTAGACGCTGCCTTAATAGATATAGATTTTGTAGTTCCTGTAAAGGTAAGTTCAACTGGTGTAGTTCCTACTGCTACATCTGCTCCGCGAACCATAGTGGGGTCAATCGTTGTTACGGAAACAGATCCTGTCACTGGCTGGGTTGTCCCCGACCCATCTACCATGAGGTACCCGAATCCGTTGACTACTGCACGCTGGTCTGTTGTTCCGTCTTTTAATTCAACAGCACCAATTTCTATGTCCAAAGCCTCAATGCTTTTTACATCAACAGGGATATGTTCATCACTAGCTTTATTTCCGACATCACCCCATGCGTGTTCGGTATCGTTTTTACGAACCTGTAACCGCGATAGGTCATTCATGTTATTCTCCTGATAGTGCCTTGGCTTTTATTGTTTCCATTTCTGCTTGTTCGAGTCGCTTCGGATCAATAGGTTTATCTCCAACAGCTTTAATACTTCTCATTTCAAAATCTCCCTCTATTCGTTGTCTGTCCTCTGGTGCATCTGATATTTGTTGGATTCTTTTTCCCAACATTTTTACTTTCATAACAACGTAGTATTCCCCATTCACTTCCCATTCTATGACCTGTGGCAAATCAATCTCCCGAAGCGAAAACTGTGGTAATACTCTCCCCTCGTGCATTGGCATAACTGTGTCGTACATATGTACCTCCTTTGTACAAAAAAAGCGCCTACCACTCCATTGAGTGATAAACGCCTTGGTTTTTCCATGAAACGCTTATTTTAATTGCAAATCCATTCCTTCATCCTCGCTTATAAGTTGACTCTCGTTTGGTTCAACTCGGATAAGGATACCATTTGCCTTGTGTACTATTATCGTACCAAAACTATATTTTCGCAACACCTTCAACAAGTGTGCCTCCCGGCAACTTATTTTTACTATTATCATTCTTTCTTCTTTGTGTGGTGTAAAAGTTTCAGGCATAGTTTATGAATATGGATCGAAGTGTACTGGTACGTTTACTGCTGATTGTTGCTGAACTAATTGTTGAAACCCTACTGCAAAACTTCTGAATCCGTCTGATCCATGAGAACTATTATGGATAACTACTCCCTCTGCAACAAAATTGTTTAAGCCAGCAACCTCAATATCATAAGTATCCACTTTCTTTTCTAACCATTTTATAAATCTAACACGATGATTTTTTTCAAGCCAATATTTTTCTCTTTGTTTTCTGTTCTTTTCTAGTTTGGATTCTTTTGAACGTGATGGAACTAACCCTGAATTGTCTCGTATGCTTCTAAATGAATTTCTGCACTTATTTGAACAATAAGATTTTTTATAATTTAACCATCGTTCTTTTTTACAAAATTTACATTTTACAAATCTAGAATCTCTACTATAAAATTCTCTACCATAATTTGTTTTGTCAATTTCTTTTCTTTCTGTATTATTTTGACCCCTAAATGTTTTACTACAATGCTCATCTTTTTCAAGTTTTTCTAAGTTAGACGGATCATTGTTGTAATGATTTCCATCTATATGATCTATATGATAATTTTCTTCCACACAACCGTTAAAACGAGAATAAATATATTTATGTTCATCTGCAAATGTTCCATCGTTCAGATCAATTTCAATATATTTTCTATTTTTAGACTCATAAAAAGGCATTAAACTATCATCTTCAATTAAGTCTTTAGCTTCTTTATAGGTAGAATCTCTCAACATAAACTTATGATCTGAGGTGCAAACAATAGACTTCCCATTATTTAATCCTATCTCAACAACTTCTGTATTTACTCTTGTTTTTCCGCTTTTTGTTACTTTTGCTGGAACTATTCTTTTTTCTTTTTGAGAGAATCCATAGATACAATCTCCTACTTTTATTTCTTTAATAGGAATCCATCCATGTGTTGTTCTAACTTTTGTATTTCCAGCAACACACCAGTCGTGTTCTGGTTTATTCTTAAATACTTGATTGTCCTCATCCCACTCTTTGTGATAGCTTCGGAGCGAGGATAAACCACGTTCACATTTTATTTTATCAAACCAACACTTCGGAAGCATATTTCGTACTGCCTGTATTCCATCCCAAATAGACAGCTTCGGAACAACCTCAAACTTTATTCCCAAACTATCAGCAGTTTCAAATCTGCTTTTCCCTGTAGACAATTCTCTCACTTTTATATCATGCGGTGCGTAGTGTTTGCCATAGATATACTGTTTGTCTTTGAGATATTTAATATAATAATTTATTCCCTCCCCATTGCTTTCGTAGTAATCAATAAAGTGAAACTCCCTCCCGGCTAACTGAAAAAACCATATTGTCATAGAATCATCCATCCCCAAATCCCATGCCGTGTGAACCTCTGTATTAGGATCGTAGGGCACTCCGCTTATCCTTCCTTCCTTATCTGCCATCATAAGCTGATCTGCATAGTAAGCGCCTTGTATTGGTACATCGAAATTACACATATACTCTTGCTGATAAAGAGCATCGTTTCCGTCTTTTTTAATAATTTCCAATCGTTCTTGAGAAAGAATATCTGCCGGGATAGCTTGTGTCTTGTCTGCGGTCAATACTTCGGAATACCAAATATCAGGAAATGCCCGCGCTGTTTCAAGAAGTGTATACCCATGATTCCTTCCTCTCGGAGTATAGATAAAGGCAGCCCATCCACCGTTCTCTGCAAGGATCGGGCGTATATAATCCCACGCTGTAGGATTTTGGAGTGACCATTCACTAAATATACACCCTACTGGATTAACACCCATGATTGAATCAATCTCATCGCTTCCAACCAACTGAAATGTAGATCCATTATCCATCTCGATAAACATATCGCTATTGTCAATTCGTTTTATAAGAGGTTCGGGGAAATAGGAAGTAAACTTTTTACCATCTCGCGTCATGCCATTCCAAATAACTTTCTTTGCTTGCCTATAGGTAGGAAAGAGATAATAGTAAGCGCCTACACGCTCGTACATTCTCTTGATAGTGAAGTTGACAACGGTCAAGTCTTTCCCTGATCTCCTGTGCCAGACAAGAACTGCCCGCTTATATCCATTATCCATCGCCCTGAGAAACGGGAGTTGGTAGCTTCGGGGGTTAAAATTATATGGGAGCGTAATAGCTTCGGGATTATTTGTCTCCATAGCTGACAATGTTTATGGTTTTGATTGTGCCGTCTACTTTGTGTCGTTCAATAGGATTCTTGTCTTTCACTTTATAGGCTAACGCCAACCCTTGAGAAACTGCGTATGCGTCTACCTCTCCAGTTGGCAAAACTTCCCGATCTCCTTTTTTACCAACAACTATGAACTCTCTTTTATTTAGTAGCGCTTGATGTTTCTTTGTGAGAAGATCATCGGGAAGATATTTGTCCATGAGCTGTTGCCAGTTAAGCGTTTTCTTTAATTCTTTTGGGTTAGTAGAATACGCTTTTGTATATCCTGCTTGTATCATCAGTTTTCCTATAGGGCTTTTCCCATGATTTTCAACGATTAGTTTTGCGAGCGTTTTCTGTCGGAGTGAATCACGAGACACCTTCGGTTTTTCTGTAGGGGTCATATAGAGATAGTATAGCACACCAGAAAAGAGGACTTGACAAGATTATTTTTTGGGTATACGTTAAAAATATGGATGGACAGATGGATAATCTTCAAGAAAAAATAACCCCACAAACCCACGCTGAACGATGTCCTGTATGTAATGGCTTCGGAACGCTCAAATATGGTGCAAAAACCTGTCAAGCGTGTTTAGGAAAAGGCTACGTTGTTATCCCAAATCAGATAGATGGAGAGAATTATGGAAAATCCACAGACTGAGAATGGTCATATAGATATTGCTAATGAAATAGCAGAAAAACTATCGTCATTTCATCTTTCAGGAAACGAATGGTTAATACTGTGGGTTATTTTAAGAAAAACGTGGGGGTGGCACAAAAAAGAGGATGCAATTTCACTAACGCAATTTGAAAAAAAAACAGGATTATCCCGACCATCGGTACGAGAGGCACTTACAAAGCTAGTAGGGAAAAAGGTACTAGTGGTAGGGAAAAAGGTACTAGGAACAAACACTTATGGCTTCAACAAGCTATATTCTCAATGGGTAGTAGGGAAAAAGGTACTAGTAGGGTTTTCGGTTAGACTAGTAGGGAAAAAGGAACCAATACTAGTAGGGAAAAAGGAACACACAAAAGAAAATAAAGAAACTATTACAAAAGAAATATTACCCGACAAGTCGGGAATCCCCAAAAAACTAAGCGAGAAACAACTCCAACAACAAAGTCTTATCCGTTATTGTAGAGAAATCCAAGGAATTACCCATGAATATGTAAATTATGTCAAACAAACAACAGCTCTCTCAAAGATATTCAACACTGACTACTCCGAAGCTGATATACGGTTTGTTATTGATGAGATGTGGGCTGATCCCTACTGGCACGATAACACCTTTGACATGATGAATGTAGCAAATAATATGCAGAAGTATCTTAATCGTACTGTGTATTTCAAAAAAGGAGGAAAAACATGATGTCATCACAGGATTTTTCTAAACAAATCCAAACATGGGCGCACAACAAAGAATGGTTGAAAGTAAAAATAAGCGCAAAAAAACGCCTTGAGGCAAAAGGGATAATTGATCTCGGAATAGGATCATACTGGCGATTCATGGACAAAGAATGGTTTGAGAAGGCTAAACAGGAAGAAATTATCAAACAAAATGCGTATGGTCAATGGGTCCCCCTTGTTGTTATGGAAGAAAAAACTGAAACTATTGGTCGCAGGGGGAAAGATGCAATCACTAAAATTGTTGGAACGAGAATAAGTCAGGAATCACTACGGAAATTAAAAGATTTTTCAGATCGGTATGAAGCATGGAAAAAACGAACATATCAAACAAATCTGGAATTTAATAGAATTATTGAATCAAACAAGGACATTTTACCTACTGTATGAGATATTGCTTTACCTATCACGCACAGGAACGGATGAAATGCTTTCGGTTGGGGTTTGGACAAGCGCGCCATCTTATTATGTCCGGGGTAGAGGATGAGATGCAACACCACTCAAAGAAAGAAGAAGGAGTAAAGACTATTCGGAACGGAACGTATTTGTTTGTGGTTAATTTCAATCATAAAGTCCCTGTCGTCATTACTGTATACGATCAACGACTGGATTTACCAGCAGAATGTCTATGAAATCTAAATGCGAGGTGTGCCATAAAGAAGAAGCAACGGAAAGAGTTTGGCTTACCCCGGAGCAGTCACCGATTCATGTTGGCGGGCGATATCAAGTGTGTAAAAAATGTTCAAAGAAAGGAAAGGTATGAAAAAACAACTATCATGTCCCCGGTGCAATTATCCAATGGAAGGATATGTGTGTCGTTCTTGCGGATTGGTTATTGTGATTAAAACGCTTAATAAATCAAAGAAAAAGCCTACAATAAATTAGTGCTTGACAAGATACTTTAATAAGAGTATAAATAAACCATGACTATAAAACTTGTACCAAAAGAAGAAACAGAACGCAATAAAAAAATCTATGAGTTGAGCTGTGTTCCCGGCAATACTTATAGGGGAATCGCCATCTCCTACGATATTACAGAACAGCGCGTGGGACAGATCATTAAAAAACAGAAGGCTAAATTATTAAAAGAAAAATTAAACCAGCCTTAAAATCTTGGATTCGTTAGGTTTGGTTTGGAAAGGCGGTAGTATGGATAATAATAAAAAAGAGTATGTGCAACCCGTATCTTTAGTAAAACAAGAATTTTCAGAATTATCATCTGTAAAGAAAGATTTTGATGAAAAGCAACTTGCGTTTGTCAAAACAACGATTGCCCCTACGCTTAATGATAATGAGCTTCTCTTGTTTCTTTATAAAGCGCAGAAACTTGGTTTGAATCCCTTAAATGGCGAGATATTCGCGTATGCCTCCTTTGAAACAATCGGGGGAGAAAAAGTACGAAAGATGATAACCATATCCGCCCGCGATGGAAAAAGAAAAATTGCAAGTCAAACTAGACATCTCAAGTCTATAAAGACAACGCCTATTTATACAAAACAGGTAGATTCTCCAATATATTCAACAGTTAAAGAAACAAAGCCCGATGGGATAATCATAGAGCGAATGGAGATTGTGGAAGGAAAAACAGAAAAAATAACCAAAACAGTTACTCCGTGGGAAGGTGGAACGCTCTACGGTGCAGTCTGTACAATTACAAGAGATGATTATGACGAACAGTTTTCCGTAACAGTCCCGTTTGCTGAATATAAAAGAGAAACATATATTTGGAAAAGCAAGCCGGAAACCATGATAAAGAAAGTCGCTCAATCTCAATGTCTTTCAGAGGCGTTTCCAGAGCTTCTTGCAGGAGTCTATGATGAGTCGGAAAGATGGGATGACACGCCAATAGAAAGAGTAGTAGTCGTAGAGAATGGTAATGAGCCAGCAGACGAGAATGTCATTGAAACTATTAAAAATATGGGGGGAGTGCTACCAGAAAACGGAAAACTCACCCGACAACAGGCATCAGACATGATTAGAGAGTTAGGAACAAAGAAAGCGAGGAAAGTATGACCACCCTATCTGATATGCTTTTTGATTTTATAAAAGAAATTTTAGAAGAAGAACAGGAAGCGCAAAACGATTCAATGACGCTCACAGACGAGGCAATTAGAGCAAAAATTGAGGAATGGTTAAACGATGTGAAAGGAAAACTTATATGAAAAAAGTCTTTGATTTTATAACCAAATTTGATCCAGTAATTTTAGGGGAAATGTCACAAGAAGAATTAGCAGAAATGACAAAAATGTTAGGAGATCTCGGTGGAGTCATTGAGAAGATCCGAAAAGAGTCCGGGCAAGTGCTACTCACTACGTTTGAAGGAGATGGGAGAGTATTTGGTCGTTATGCGGTCACAAGAGCAAAACGTGCCAATTATTCTAAAGTAGATATTGAAAAAGTCCGTGGATTTGGAGCAATCAAAGAGGTCATAGATACAACGTTTTTAGGAAATATCATCAAAAAGGGAGCAAAAGTTGATGGAATTACTTATAGCGAGTATCCGCTTATTACCGATTTGAACGAAGAAAAAAGACAGAAAGCAGGATAATATGATTTATTTATCATTCTCAACTATCAATAATTGTCTACAACCAGAGAATAGTCATTGTTGGCTGTCAAAAATGATGGGGGCAAAAGTGCCAGACAATGAGTTCTTTAGAAATGGACATAGGATTCATTCGATTATTCAATCGCACCTTTCAGGCAAAGAGCCGAATGAATTATTAAAACATATTCCCTATAAATTTCCGATAGTTGAAGAAAAAGATTTTGATGATCGGTGTAAATTTGAAATACCGATAACTGATAAATATGGCATCAGAGGATATATTGATGCACAAGACCCAGAAAACAAACGGTTTGGGGAAATAAAAACTGGAACAGAGTGGGGATTAAAAAAATTTGTTGAATCCTATCAAAGAAAAATCTATGCGTTAGCCAAACCAGATTATACCGAAAGCGTTTTAATTACCTGTTTAGACGATACACAATGGGCTACAACACCTCCGAAATACTATAGTGTCCCATTGACTCAAAAAGATAGAGAGGATGCTTTAGAATGGATTGAGAAGGCTATAAAACTACTGGAAGCAGGCGACTTTAGCGGAGGATTAGATGAGAACGGAAGATGCACAAACAATTATTGTTATTACGGTCAGAATTGTAAATTTAAGTAATATGAAAAACAAATATACCAGTACCTATCACGAATTTAACGAAGCAGTACGCAACGCGATCCGAACTCTTGTCGCTCAAATGGATTATGGATTGAACCGAGAGTTTACAGAGAAAGTAGCAGACGAAGCACATAAAAAAATAATAACTGAATACTTGAGGATATTTGAGGTAGGGGGAAGATAGTATGAGAAAAACCATTGACAGCGAAGTACGAAAAGCATTAAAAGAAACTATTTTTTTTGGTAATGGAGCATATGGATTAACGCGACCTATTTCTTCTAAAGACAGAGTAACAAAAAAAGAATTGATGGAGTCAATAAGGCTTTTGGAAAAAAATGAAAATAAATATCGAAAATTAACCTATTTTCCAGATTGGGGATATAAATATCCGATGTGGATCAACAATATACTCTTTTGGTTATTTAACAATATAAGTTTTTTACGAAGATTTGAGAGATATTTATGAAAAATGGCTATCTCAAAAGTCCTACTCAAGAGGAACTAATTTTACAACTATTGCGCGAAAGAGGAGAAAAAGGCGCATACGCTTGGGAATTTACTATGACAAAACCAATGGGAGGACTAGGAACACAACAATATAACGCTCGTATATGGGGTTTACGCAAAAAAGGGTATGTTATCGAAAACAAAGTGCCGGGATTGTTTGTATTAACTCACGATATTCAATTTGACGAACATGGACAAAGCACGTTTCTTTCAGATAAAGTCGTTTAGCAATCCGAACAAGACATACATTGTCCGACAGTTACCAGATGGATCTTGGGGTTGTAATTGTCCAGCTTCTATATTTTCAAAAAGGGGAGCAACATATTGCAATCACATTAAAAAAGCGCGACACCAAAAACTAAAAGTACATGATAAACAAAGTAGGAAAAAAGACGCGCGATTGGTGGATAGCAAGACGAAAGTTGGTTAATGAATTGCGAAAGACCGGGGAATATAGAATTGTTGGTAGATTTATAGTGGGTATTTGTCCAGACTGTAATCACTACCATCAACTCACCCCGGATCATCTTAAAAAGAGAAGTCAGGGAGGAACGCATGATAAAAGCAATGTGGAATTTATTTGTAACGCGCCACCCTGTTATTGCCATGATAAGCGTGATAATCAAGGTGATCCTATGAAAAAGAAAATAACACGAAGTTCTAAAAAGGCAATATGGGAACAAAGCCATGAATGTAGATACTGCAAAAGAACAGTTTCAATGTTTTTATGTCCGTTTTGTCACAAAAAATCTATATGAAAAAAATATCAAAACTAAGATCAATAGATATAGAAACAATAACTCTTTATGCAGATGAATTAGGTAGAAAATATACTAAAGAAGTATTAGATTATTATTTGATTCTTATTAAGAATACAGCGATTAGTGCAAATAAAAGAAGTTGATTCAAAAATTACCAATGCATTTCAGTAAAAGGAGGAATATATGAAAACATATAATGGCAATGTAGAAATAACAAAGAACAATTTTAAAGAATGGAATAAAAAATTAGAGGGTATTGAACATATAGTAGGCTCCCTGTCCATCTACTCCCAAGCGAAACTGGACAGTCTCAAGTCTGTTGGAGGCTCCCTGTCCATCTACTCCCAAGCGAAACTGGAAGCTCCTAACCTCAAGTCTGTTGGAGGCTCCCTGTCCATCTACTCCCAAGCGAAACTGGACAGTCTCAAGTCTGTTGGAGGCTCCCTGTCCATCTACTCCCAAGCGAAACTGGA
>Ga0265297_10002627_pt1 | contig 35667 bp, 25 predicted proteins | sample Munlanlwell13791_FD_192502 | JGI IMG/M metagenome (GOLD analysis project Ga0265297, IMG submission 192502) | Leachate microbial communities from a municipal landfill in Southern Ontario, Canada - Leachate well 137-91 | ecosystem: Engineered > Solid waste > Landfill > Unclassified | place... | reverse complement strand
AGAAATTAGGCACAGCCAGATCAACCCTATACTATAAATCAAAGAAAAAAGAGGTCGATGAGATATATAAGAACAGGATAGAAGAAGTCATCGAGTCCAACCCGAGCTACGGGCATAAGCGAGTGGCGCTGGCTCTGAACATAAATCTTAAGAAAGCGCTCCGACTGATGAAAAAGTTTGATTTAAAGCCCAGAATCTGCCGCAACAAGAAGTTTTTTAAGCCCGGAGACATTAGATTACCGGAAGCGATATATAGAAATGAGATAGCGGATAATGAATTTAATGAACCGAATATTGCCTGGGCCGGAGATTTCACCTATATTAAGTATAGGGGCTCATTTATATATCTAGCCACGATAATTGATGTCTGCACGAGAGAAATAATCGGCTCAGCAATATCAAAATGGCATAGCCGGTATTTGGTCAAATCGGCTCTGCTCGACGCCATTAAAAAAAGAGGTCAATTACCTCAATATTTTCATTCCGATCAGGGCTCGGAATATCGCTCCGAAGAGCACGCCAATTATCTGGCTAAGTTGGGGGTGGTTGTTTCCATGAGTCGAAAATCCAGTCCTTGGCAGAACGGTCGGCAGGAATCGCTCTATGCCCAGTTCAAATTGGAGCTAGGCAATCCGAATCGTTTTGAAACCGAAAACCATCTTTGCGAAGCTATCTGGCGCCAAATATATTATTACAACCATAAACGGATTCACACCGCTCTATCCATGACCCCAATCCAATTTTATGCCCTAGCCGCCAAAAGTCGAGCTTGAAGAAAAAGTGTCCGAAGAAATGGGTACCTGCCAGACACTTTTTAGCATCTGGCTGAATTTCCTCAGCGCAGAATGGACATTTTTTCATAGGATTTCGCTTTAAATGTTAATCCGTCAAATGTCCGAATAAAACAAAAACGGACACCCGACCTTGTTGCGAAACAACAATCAGTGTCCGTAAAGACGCTTACTTGTATGCGGTCGGAATGTCCGTTCCTGTATACAAATAAGCCAAGGCTACCCAATAAATTGGGTGCGTGCTTTACGTTATTAAATTGTTGTTTCGCATTTAAAATATAACATAAAGACCCCTAAAAGTAAAGCGATTTATATAGTAATGTCCACAAGCTTATATAGATTCGGTAAACTAAAACGAGGCCTAAGACCTCGTTTTAGCAATAATTACAATTAAATTATTTATCAAATTTTAATCCACTCTCAATAATACAATTTCTATAAAACTTACTTTGAAAATCTTTCGAAAATGTTAAAGAGGCTCTAGTGCAAGTATTTTTTACATGAATTGGATATAAAACAAATAAATATAATGAAACGCAAACCACCACAATTAGTAATACGATTAACACAATTTTAATCTTCTTCATATTGATAATTCATATTGATAATTTGCTTTTGGCACAAATGTTTCTCTTCTTTTTTCTATGATTAAATTTTCACCACAACCCACAAATTCTGGTTCATCACTAGATCCAGGGCCAAAAATAAAACTACTTTTTTATAATTGCTATAATTTGGGCACTTTTTTTCTATGTCTTTTGAATCTTTTAAAAAAATCAGATAAAACGTGCTAATTGATAATAGCGCACATAATAAAAAGGTGATTAGTTTTACTTTATTATTCATACAGTCTAATTACGCGGATACAAAAACTTATCTGTTGAAGTTGCTGGATCATAAAAGAAATTATAATCAATTATATATGATCCTATTTTTTTATTCTTATCACACCAACCTTTTATATATTCAACATCATTTTTCTCATAAAAAGTAATCGGAATGATAATTTTTACAACATCATTACTAATTGATTCAATTCTTATAGGATGATTACCGTATATTTTTTTCTCAACTAATTTATCCCCATCATATAGCACTAGAATTTTATGACCAGAACCAAAAGAATAGCCAGAGCCTTCTTTGTATATCCTTAGGGCATAATTCTTGTGATGCACTTCTTGCAGTATTTCCCCAGTCAAAGTGCTTTTTGATAAAAAATTAAGTACTAATAATACAAAAAATAGTAATCCTAAAATCAACAAAGTAATAAACCAAATAATTTTATTTCTTTTCATATGTTTTTACTTTTGTCTTTTTATATAATTATTATAGCTTTCCCAGTATCCTAAACCAGAAAATATATACTGCCTGTTAGTTTCCCCATAAGTTGGTGCCGGCCCATATTCTTTGCCAAAATAATAAGCATTAAATGCTCCGACTTTACCAGCTTGATGCAGACCACCGGCAGTTCTTTGAAAATCAGAATAGTTCTCACCACTAACTCTCGCATTTATGCCTGCCAAAATATTGCCCATATCTTCTAGTGTTCCATATTTACCTTCAAACATCACGCCATCGCCAGCGTTTTCATAACCCCAAGTTTTTTTAATATCATATTCACCACCAGAAGTTGATTTTAACGCGGTGGTCACTTTTGATTCATTTGCAGGCTTAACGGAATTATATAATTTTTGTGTTTTGTCGTCGCCAATATGCACGGTTACCCCAGGCTCAAATGTATCCACTGCAAATGACCTGCCAATAACTTTCTCTGGAGCGCAAATCTGTTGACCGCCCCGAAAAGGCACCGATATGATATTTGTGCTTTTATCCTGAATAACGCTTAAAACCTTGCCTGTTTCAGAATTTACTTTAGTAGTTTTACCATCTGGATCTACTAGACTTATTGGATTATTCCTAGCATAGCTATACATATTCAGCTGTTGAGGGTCAGACAAGAATTTTTCAGGGTTTCTTAGCGCTTCAGGATCCTGACTCAAGAATCTACCAATAGTCGGATTCTGATACCTCGCCTTCATGTAATTAAGGCCCGTGTCGCTATCATACTCATGCCCTGTAAATTTCCTTCTTTCGTCAAATTCTCCTGACTTTTCATTTAGCCTTTCCCCTCCGAATGGGTAATAATCCAATAGCTGTACAACTGCTCCTGCTTCATCTGTTATCACGCTAGAGCCTCCTAAATGGTCCGTATGGACGTAATATGTGCTTGTGGCCGTTCCATTGCCCACTATCGTGGCGATCAACTGATCCCCGGCAAATATGTTCTTGGTGGTAGTAGCTGTTTCACCTGGGCCAGTTTCAACACTGTAGTACTTATTGACGAATGTTGTTGTTGCCACGCCGTTTGTTGACATCTGGACTCGGTTGCCTTCGTGATCATAGGCGTAATTAATATTTACTATGCCATTAGTAGAACTGGCCAGCCTGTTATCATAATCCCAGCTATGATTCCATGTCCCGTCGCTTAACACGTTTCCGTTCCAGTCGTACGTGAATACTGAACTTGTAGCGTGGCCTATTGTTTCCACCGAGGTCGCGGCGTGAGGATTAGCGTAGCTAGTCCCCTGATTACCGGCATAAATGTAATCGCCGATGTCAGACTTATTAAGGATATTGCCTATGGCATTATAGTTATAACTTTGGCTGTAATTCTGGCCGTTTGCCGCATTGGAAGTTGCGGCCGATGTTAGTCTGTATAGATTATCATAACCATAGTTTGTTGTTTTAGCCGCATTAGTACCAGAAGAATCAACAATTTGGTTTATATTTCCAATGTTGTCGTAAGTGTAAGACAAATTTTGTAAGCTGGAAGTCCCTATCGTGGTCGCCTTTGAGGATAGTCTATAGAGTTTATCTTGATCGTAAGTATAGTTGCTAGTGACACCATTGTTATATTCTTCAAGCGAAATCTTGCCTGCGGGATTGTAATTATAATTACTAACGACATCAACGAAACTTGATTCTCCAGATTCTTTTCTAGAAACTGAATTTATCTGGCCGGCAGAATTGTATGAATATCTGACCTGGGAATTATCAGGATTTGTTAATAAAGCAAGATTTCCTTGTCTATCATAATCATATCCCGTTAAATAACCAGTCCCGTTAATAGTCTTGTTCTCGGTCTTAATTAATCCGAGGGAATTATAGGTGTAATTTGTGCTTATGTCCGGAGTTACTATGGAACAAATACGCCCGACACCTCCACTACAAGTATCGTAGGTATAAGATATTTCCGTCCCACTCTGCCCGGTATAGTCTTCCGTCAATATACGGCTAAGGTCGTCGTAGGTATAATTTACAACTTGGGATTTGGGGTCTGTCTTGGAAGTTAAATTTCCAGCATTATCATAGGTATACGAATAACTGCCGAAAGTTGAATCATTAGGATCGTGGGAATCTTCACTCGAGGTCAATCGGTCTAAGCCATCAAGAACAAAATTCCTCACATTACCTAAAGAATCAGTAATCTTTTTCAATTTGCCTCCAAAATTGTAATCATAATTTGTCGAGTATGTATTACCGTTATTATGCTCATCGACTCTTATTAGGCGGCCGAAGGCATCTTTAAACAAATCTTTTAAATTGCTGTTTACATCGGTAATTGTTAATTTCCAATTTTGATTATTACTGCTTGTGGTTCCCGAGGCATCAATCACTGAGGAAATTCTTTCAAGGGCATCATAGTTCTTAATTGAATATAAAACACTATTGGTGGTTGGGGAAGTTCTTGATGATCCGGTCGAAAAATAGGGAAGAGATTCTTTATACAGCAGCCCTCTGTTATTATAAACGTAATCTTTTACTGAGTAGTTGTTTGAATCTTCCGCCTTTATTCTTTCTTGAATTGTCCTCCCGAAACCGTCTAGATAACTATAGCCGTCAAAATAAGAATTTTCATCGAGATAGTTCCTTTTCTGGACAGACATCGGGTAAGTATCCGTATATGAGTAGGTCGCTTTTATTACAAGAGTTGATGGAGAATCTTTGTCTGACTGTTTCTCTTCGATAACTCTGTCTAAACCATCGTATAGAGTTCGAGAAATTGAGCTATTCGGGTCAGTCACCTGCTTAACTTTCCCCGAGGAATAATCATATGTATACTGGCTCGACTGGCTTAAAGGATTTGTTATTGTAGCTGGAAACAAATTATACGAATCATAGGAATAAGTCGTCTGCTTTCCTCTCGGGTCTGTTTCTTGGACGACCAAGCCATAGGAGTTATAACTTTTTTGAGAGTTAATATAATCGCCACCCGATTTCCAGGCTTCATTTTTTGTTAGATTACCAAGGCTCACCTGGCCGAAAAATTGATTATCATAATAATATTTGCCCTCTTTTACTTTATTTGAACTCTGATCATAAACTGTCTCCTGCGAGACCTTGCCAATGGCGTTGGATCCCGCCGACGAAGCAAAGGAAAAATTTATTATGAATTTATCAGTTCCCACATCTGTGAAGCTTCCATCATCACTTCCAGATACTTCGCCCCAGAGTATCTTTTGAGTTAGATTGCCGTTTGAATTATCGTAAGCATATGACTCAGCTGTATCTTTATGGGTTGATAAGCCATCGTATAGAGAATTAGTGGTTTGAGTCAATTTTACAAAACCGGCGTTACCCCCCAAACTTGTACTGTCCCATTTATTTACTGTCTTACTATATAAATTTTCGGAACTATCATATTTTTCCAGTCTATAAGGTTTATTAATTTTGAAAAAATTATCCTGATATTCGCCGTGGGCCGAATCTGATCCGCTGCCGGTATGATAATAGGTTTTAGTTATGTTTCCTATCGGGTCTAATTCTTTTATTTGGCTGAAGCCGGCGAATCTTTTATCAAACGAGTCTCCAAAATAAAATTTTCCTCCCTGATATTGGTATGTGGTAGTTGAGATGTTGCCAGCTTGATCATTTTTTACGATCTGATTTAACGTTTGGATAGGATAAGGAGAGCTATTTACTGTATTTCCAGGACCATCGGTATATTGGGAGGCGGCTTTATAGCTTAGGGACGTGGTGCCGCCTTCAGGAACCGTGAGTTGACTAATTAAATCATTTTTTTGCGCATTGTTTATATACTCTATACTATTCAGCGTATATCCACCCGCGCCCTGGCTGGCAGATAATTGGATATAGTCCCTGATTCCATCTCCATCTAAATCAACAAAATAGACAGGCGCCGTAGTGCTATATGCATATGTTGAAAAACTAGCAGATGGATCAGCTTCGGTCCAACCATGGCCATTATTCAAATACTCTTTATTATACAAGTAGTAGCCAGCGCCTTGCCGTGGGGCGGTTTGGACCAAATCCGATAAACCATCTCCGTTTAAATCAAAAAACTGTGTTTGGACGGAGTACCCATATAATGCTGTTAATGCATTCGGCAAACTCCAAGCGCTATTTAAAATCCATCCCTTTCCGGTGTTTAAATATTCCTGGTTATATAAGATATAGCCATTTATTGTATTCATGATCGCGGTTTGGACCAAATCCGATAAACCATCTCCGTTTAAATCTGTAAACTGCGACTGGACGCCGCCGCCATATTGAGCAACAAAATTATTTGACAAACTCCATATATCCGTGGATTGCCATCCGCTTCCTGTATTTAAATATTCCTTATTGTATAAAACATAACCATTGATTGTCTGTTTAGCTACAGTTTGAACCAAGTCCGATAAGCCATCGCCATTTAAATCAACAAATTGGGAATTCACCCCATAACCCTGCTGGGCGACAAAATCGTTGGGAAGAGCCCAAGTTGTGCTTGTGGCCCAGCCTGATCCATCATTTAGAAATTCAGCATTTTGGAGAACATATCCAGTACTGGTATTTTGGATTGCAGTTTGTACTAAATCGAGCCGACCATCACCATTTAAATCAACAAACTGAGGCTGCACAGGGGTATTTAAAGTAGAAATTAAACCTGATGGCAAACTCCAGGCGGTCGTTGTTGCCCAGCCGTTTAGGGTATTTAAATATTCATTTTGGAACATCCTATAGCCATACTGAGTCTGCAGAATCGCATACTGAACCAAATCAGACAAACCATCTCCGTTAAGGTCAACAAATTGAGTTTGAACAGAATATCCATACGTCCAGGTCAAGCTATTTGGCATAGCCCAGGTTGTGCTGGTAGCCCAACTTGGCCCGGTGCTTTGATAGCTGATAGCAGTAGCGGGTAAGGTATTGACAGCTCCAAGCTCATCTTGGCCGGATTCTGTTATCGAATTAAGTATTAGTCTTGAACCGTTATTTCCTGAGGCATAGGCCAGGGTATATTTTTTTACCCAAGTTCCGCTTACTTTAACAACGATCTCATTAATAATGTAATTGGTTGTAATTGCAAATCCTGGAGCATACGAAACTGGCGCATCCGTTCTCGATTGCCGATTGAAATCAACTTCAAAGATACCATCTGTCGTTCCATTCCCAGTATATTTAATTACTGATGGATATATAGCTCCAGCATCTTTATAATAAGAAAAAGTTATGTAGTTATCATTCGTATCCCTAACTTCCTGGAGCATCCATCTATAAACGCGGCTGGAATCATTGGGGTCAGTCTGACGGGAGGCTGATTCATAACCAAACTTATATTGTGTTCCATTTTTATCCACCATCAGCCAGGAATTATTGGAAAAGGTATATTTATTAAAATTGCCGTTTTCAGTTCTAGCAATGTAAGACGAAGTGCTTGAAGCGGAGAGCTCACCATCGATGGATGAAAGAAAATAGTTGGTTGTGCTAGTACTGTATAGGTTATCCACGCCTGTCTTATTCATTCTTTCGATATAGGGCAAATCTAAAGACCAGCCAAATCCGAATTGATTGGAATTATTTTCCGATGCGCTATTGTAAACCAAGTTTAAATCCGGCTGTAAACCGTTTCTGCCTGGAGGAACTTCTATTGGATATGAATATATGTAAGCACCGAGAACCGGATCACTGACTGTGTTCAGCCGGTTGATAACTGGTCTAAGCGAATCTCCTCCCGATGTGCTAACAATTGGAGCAGCCCAAGCTGTAAATGGCTGGGTTAAAAATAAAAAGACCAACACACAAGCGGTTGACCTTTTTATGAATTGCCAATTTTTTGATCTGGCAAAAAAGGATTGAATCCATTTTTTGAATTGATAGTTATTCATATCAATGATTTATTATGCTAAATTATAGCTTTTATTCATATGACCAATCGTCGGCTTCATCCCGATTAAATTGTTTCAATTCAAATCTTCGATCTTATTGATAGTTTAGCAGGATATGCTAATCCTTGTAAAATCAGAAGTCAATAGTGGTTTTATATTGCGCGTAATTTGACAAAAATATTTCTTTATGATAATGTAATAACCTAATCAAACAGATTCGAATCTCAGACATACAGTCATAATGATAAGTGGCCTTGTAGAGAAATCGGGTCACTTATTTTATTAATCAGATATATGCCTAATCAGACCACGGCTTTTTCCGAACTAGGGATCAGCGCCTCTATCTTGGATGTTTTAAAAAAATTGAATCTGGACGCGCCCACGCCGATCCAGCATCAAGCGATCCCCATCGCTCTAAAAGGGCAGGATCTGATCGGCATCGCCCAGACCGGCACCGGTAAGACTTTCGCTTTCGGTATCCCGATCTTACAGAGATTGGCGGCAGCTAAGGGGCAGGGATTAGTTATCGTGCCGACCCGCGAATTAGCCCTTCAAGTGACAGAAAGCTTAAAAAAATTAGGCCAAGCTTTCGGTCTGCGCCTGGCGACGCTGATCGGCGGCGAGTCGCTCGATCGGCAGCTTTTTGCTTTACGCCGGAAACCGCATATCATCGTCGCGACTCCGGGACGATTGATCGACCACTTGAACAGGAAAACCTTGAAGCTTGATCCAGTTAAGATTCTAGTGCTGGACGAAGCAGACATGATGCTGGATATGGGCTTCGCGCCCCAGGTGGAAGAAATCTTAAAGCAAGTCCCTCAAGACCGGCAGACAATGTTATTTTCCGCGACTATGCCGGCCTCTATCGCTAAATTAGCGGCGCGCCACCTTAAATTGCCGATCAGCATCGAAGTGACGCCGCAGGGCACTACGGTCGACAAGGTAGAACAGGAAGTCTTTATCGTTTCGCCGAGCGAACGCTTCTCCTATCTGGAAAAGATCGTCCGGGAACACCAGGGCTCTATCTTAGTCTTTGTCCGCACCAAGCACGGCGTCAAAGAAATCAATAAAAAGTTGGTGGCGCTCGGGCAGCGCGCCACGGAAATCCATTCTAACTTGTCATTAAACCGGCGGCGCGCGGCGCTTGATTCTTTCAAGTCTGGAAAAAGCCGGATCCTGGTCGCAACCGATGTGGCGGCGCGCGGCTTGGACGTAAGCGGCATTGAGCTGGTCGTCAACTATAATCTGCCTGACGCTTCCGCTGATTATGTCCATCGCATCGGCCGAACCGGACGCGCCGGCCAGATCGGGAAAGCGATTTCTCTAGCCACGCCGGACCAACTCCGGGATATCCGAGAAATCGAGCGCCTGATCAATAAGAGCTTAGCGATCAGAGAATATTCTAAATTAGAGCGTGATCTTAATCGGCCTCGGATCAGCTCGCCCGGCCATATTTCTGCCCGGCCGTCTTCTGGGCGGCGCCATTCGGATCGGCCAACCAAAACGATGAATAAACATTTCAGCCAGAAGCCTGCGCGGCCAGACCGATCTAGCTCTAATCACTCATTTTCCCGATCTAAGCCTAAACAGTCAGATAGGCGCCAGCGCCCAGATTCCCGTGATCAGAGATCTCAACCAGGATCCCGCCACCGATTCTTTAAGGGGAAAAGGACTAGGAATTCATAATATTATTTAATATTAGATAAAAAGGCTGAAATATGCCTTTTTTTGTAATCATCGGGCTATCGTTCGAATCAGTATCCAGCTATTTACAAAAATATGAAAATTAATTAATATATTACATCAATCGTTTTTTAACAACAGCAAATAAAATCAAAAATAACAACAAACACAATCTAATAAACTAGAAAACCAAGGAGAGTCTCCAATGAAAAAGGGAACAAGAAAGATCGATTCATTCTTTAAAAAGATGGACCGCCAAGGCGAAGCCGTCAGCTATAATGACATCCGTTTAAAAACGGGCTATTCAGAAATAACGCCGAGTAGCCCTGATATGGACACTTCTTCGCTCTTCTCCCGCCGAGTGAAGTTAAAGATACCGATCGTCAGTTCGCCGATGGATACGGTCACGGAAGCGAAGATGGCGATTGCTATCGCCAAACTAGGCGGTTTAGGGATTATCCATAAAGCCCTCTCCCCCAAAGAACAGGCCGCGATGGTCGGACGAGTCAAGCATCATCTTAATGCTTTTGTTTCTGATCCTATCTGCGTATCCCCTGATAATACTATCGGGGAAATATTACAGATGAAAAAAGACAAGGGCTATAAGTTTTATAGCTTCTTAGTCAGGGACAGCTCTGGCCTCATCGTCGGCTTGGTGACGCATAATGACTTTGATTTCTGCCGCGATAAGGACACCAGGATATCTAAAATCATGTCTACGGAAATCATCTGCGCTAAGCCGGACATCACGATCCAGGGTGCTTACCGCCAAATGATGGAGACTAAGAAGAAAATCCTGCCGGTCTTTAATCACGACGGCTCATTAAGGGGTATTTATACCTGGGCTGATGTCAGTAGGATCGTCCTTAAAAGTTCAGAAACTTTTAATGTCGATGGGCGTGGCAGCTTAGTCGTTGGAGCCGCGATTGGTGTCGGTGCTGACCTGGAAGAAAGGATGAATTTTCTCAACCGGGAAAAAGTTAATGTCGTGGTAATCGATACCGCTCACGGCGATTCCAAGAAAGTCATCGACGCCGTTAAATTTTGCAAAAAATACTACTCGCAAATCGATGTCGTGGCTGGCAATATATCCGAACCAAGTTCAGCCAAACATTTGGTCCGAGCTGGCGTTGATGGGATCCGGGTCGGCCAAGGACCAGGATCGATATGCACCACCAGGGTCATCGCTGGTATCGGTTGCCCGCAGGTGACCGCGATCTATAATTGCGCGAAAGCTGTCAGAGGGTCAGGCGTGCCGATTTGCGGCGATGGCGGCATAGAATACTCTGGGGATATCCCGATCGCTCTAGCCGCTGGCGCCCACAACGTCATGATGGGGAAAGCCTTAGCCGGAACCACAGAGTCGCCGGGAGATATCATCCATAAAGGCGGCCGGACAGTGAAAAGTTACCGCGGCATGGGCTCGCTTGGCGCGATGATCGAACATAAGACTTCCCGAGAGCGCTATGGCCAAACTGATCTTACTCCGGATAAACTAGTGCCCGAAGGCGTTGAGGCGGAAATCGACTATAAAGGCGACCTGAATATCATCGTGTCTTTGTTGATTGGCGGCCTAAAGGCTGGCATGGGCTATGTCGGCGCTAAAAATATTGCCGCCTTGCACAGGAAAGCCGATTTCCATAAGATTTCCGGCACCGGACTCCGGGAATCGCATCCACATGGACTACTTAATATGAAAGACGCCCCTAACTACCGGGGTGAGAAACTTTAACGAAGCAGCCGCTGAAAAAAACAGCGGCTTTTTTATTTTTAACGGCAAAATGCTTAAAAATTTGACAAAAATTGCTTTAGCTACTAAAATAAATAGCGATAATTACTTAATAACATAAACTAATAATTTAAAATCACTCTTTATGAGCATCCGCGGATTATTCACTAAGAAAAAAATAATTTGGACCATTATCATCCTAGTCATCGGCGGCGGCGGTTGGTATCTGACGACTAGAAACACAAATAACGCCGCTAATATCCAGACCGCTCGGATCACGAAACAGGATATCGAACAGACTGTCCTCAGCACCGGGCAAGTAGTGAGCGCCCTGAACCTGGATTTAAGCTTCCAAGGGAGCGGCATCGTCAAGGAAGTGAACGTGGCTGCCGGTAGCCAGGTCAAAGCTGGCGACGTGCTCGCCGTCCTAAACCAGGCCAACGCGAAAGCATCTTTAGTCAGCGCGCAAGGGTCACTAGCGCAAGCCCAGGCTAACTACCAACGAGTGGTGACCGGCGCTTCGGCCGAGCAGATCAATGTTTCGCAAAAATCAGTCAATGCCGCCCAAGTCGCCTATGATAACGCGGTCAGCCAATTAGAGACCGTCAAGGAATCGACGGCCGCGACGATCAGCCAGGCGCAGACGACTTTAGATGATTTAAGGTCGCCAATGACGCAATCGGACAATAAGCGTTCGGCGATCGTCGTCACTATCGCTAATCAGCTCTCGTCGATTCAGTCGGCTCTAGATAAGGAAAACCAGATCTTAAGTGATAATAACCTTAAAGACACTTTCAGCGTGACCGATCCAGTCAGCCTCTCTAATTTCAAAAGCGCCTATAGCCAGGCTCAGCCGCTCTTAAGTACTGCTAAAGCCAGCTTAGCGGCCGCGCAAGGTTATAAGAGCGACGAGAATATCAATAAAGCGGTCGAGGACGCCATCAATGCTTTAAACCAAAGTCTGAGCGCCCTGAATTATTGTTTCAGCGCCCTGCAGAATTCTGTTCCGAGCTCTAAATTCACTCAAGCCCAATTAGACGCTTACAAGGCGGCAATCAGCGGCCACCAAACCAGCGAAAATGCCGGGTTGTCCAGCGTCCGCTCCGCTCGGCAAGCCCTGACTGATGCTCTAACCGCGGCTCAGAATGCCGTGACTAACGCCAATCTCGCCCGCACCCAGCAGATTACCTCAGCTCAAAACCAGATCAATAGTGCTCGCGCCGCCTTATTGCAAGCTCAAGCGACCTTGACTCAATTACAGGCCAAGGCTCAGACGGCTGATATCAGCTCCGCTAAAGCGCAGATCCTGTCGGCGCAAGGGCAGGTTGATGCCGCTCAAGCGATTTTTGATAATACGATCCTGAAAGCGCCGGCGGACGGCACGATTACTCAGGTCGATATCAAGGTCGGGGAACAGGCCAACGCTATGCAGAAAGTAATGGTCCTCCAAGATATAAACGCCTTGCACGTAGAGTCCTATATCAGCGAGGCGAACGTCGCAAACCTCAAGATCGGCCAAACCGTAGATTATACTTTTGACGCTCTAGGCCCGGATCGCCATTTCAACGGCAAGATCCTGACTATCGATCCAGCTTCCTCGGTCATTTCCGGCGTTGTCAATTATCTAGTCAAAGCTGATTTCCCGAATATCCCCGAAGTCAAACCAGGCATGACCGCTAACCTAACCATCTTAGTCGCGGACAAAAAAGACGTTTTAGCGGTATCTTCGAGCGCGGTCATCAGTAAAGACAGGCGGCAATATGTCCGCGTGATCGATAACCCGCAGACAAAAACTTACCATGAAGTGACAGTAGAGACCGGCTTGCAGGCCGATGGCGGCTTAACTGAGATATTGTCCGGCCTGGAAGAAGGGCAGGAAATCGTAACTTATATCAAACCCTAAATATGAAGCTGATCAACGTCGTTAATCTAAAAAAAGAATACGGCAGCGATGACTTAGTCACGCCGGTCTTGCATGATGTGAGCTTCAAGATCGACCAAGGAGAATTCGTCGCGATCATGGGCCCTTCCGGCAGCGGCAAATCCACCCTGATGCATATCCTCGGCTTCCTAGATCGGCCGACCGCCGGCCGCTACGAATTCGACGGACAGGATACTAAAGATTTTGACGATGATTATCTGGCTAAGCTGCGCAATGAAAGGATCGGCTTCGTCTTCCAATCTTTCAACCTCCTGCCGCGGACCACGGTCTTAGATAATGTCAAGCTGCCCTTGATGTACAGCCATAAGAAAAACCACGATGCTCTGGCTAAAAAAGCTTTAGCTTCGGTCGGCCTGTCGCATCGCCTGAATTATTATACGAACCAGATCTCCGGCGGAGAAAAACAACGGGTGGCGATCGCCCGCGCTCTAGTCTGCGATCCGGCGGTCATCTTTGCCGATGAGCCGACCGGCAACCTGGATTCAAAATCCGGCAGCACGGTCATGTATATCCTGCAACAGCTTAATCAAGAAGGCCGGACTATCATCCTGGTGACCCACGAAACCGATACAGCCAATCACGCCCAGCGGATCATCCGAATCCGAGACGGAAATCTGGTTTCCGACGAACAGGTCAAGGATCGGACCATCGCTCTGGCTGACAAGGAACTATTAAAGTAAAATAAGGCCGGCACATTTGTGAATTTCATCTCAACCATAAAACTGGTGGTCAAGAATCTCCGAGCCAGGAAAGGTCGGTCTTTCTTGACGATCTTAGGCATCGTCATCGGAGTGGCCGGCGTCATCATTATCATCGCCTTAGGCGCCGGTGCGCAAAGTCTGATCCTGGGCCAGGTTACCAAGCTTGGCTCGAATCTCTTAAGCATCCAGCCGGGCAAGAGCAATGAAAAGGGGCCGCCCGCCCAGATTTTTGGCATCGTGATCACGACTCTGACCGATGAAGATGCGGCCGCGCTCCGCGGCGGGCAAGTGCCCCATGCGACAGCAGTCAATGCCAATGTCCGCGGCACCGCCACCGCTACCTGGAACAATAAGACGGTCGACACTAATTTTACCGCTACAGATTCTTACTATCCGAAAGTCGTAAGCATCACTATGACGGCCGGACAATTTTTTGACGCGCGGGAGGACGAAGGCGGCGCTAATGTCGCTGTTCTCGGCGCCACTGTCGCTGAATCATTGTTCGGCGGTACCGGCATCGATCCGATCGGACAGATAATCAAAGTCAAGAATGCTTCAAACACCGAGGCGGGCGGGATCCCGCTGCGCATCATCGGCGTCATTGAAGAACGCGGCAGCTCCTTCTTCCAGGATCAAGACGACCAGATTTTCCTGCCACTGGCTATCGGACAGCAGCAGCTACTAGGCATCCACTACTTGCAAGCGATCAACGTCAAAGTCGATGATAGCGTCAATATCGATGAAACGATCGAAAACATAAAAACCGTCCTGAACCAAAGGCATCGCATCCGGGCAGAAGCCGATGTTGATTATACGGTCCGTAATATCGCGGACGCTATCAGCCTGCTCTCTACGATAACTGACGCCTTAAGATTATTCCTAACCACGATGGCCGCGATCGCGCTCGTGGTCGGCGGTATCGGCATCTTGAATATCATGATGGTGACGGTCAGCGAACGGACCCGGGAAATCGGCTTGCGTAAAGCGCTCGGGGCGACTAACCGCGTCATCCGCAACCAATTCCTATTTGAAGCCAGCCTCCTGACCGGTTTCGGCGGCATCATCGGCATCTTTGTCGGCATCATCGTTTCTTACCTTATCTCCTTGCTTATGAATTATTTAGGTTATGATTGGGCCTTCTTAGTATCTCTAAACTCGGTCCTGCTTGCGGTCGGCGTCTCTATCCTGACCGGCGTCATCTTCGGCCTCTACCCGGCTTTCAAGGCTTCGCGCCTCGATCCGATCGAAGCCTTGCGTTACGAATAAATTATGTACCAAGCTTTCCGACAATCAGTTAAGGTATTGTCCGCCAATCCGGTCCGGACTGTCTTGACGACTCTGGGCATCATGATCGGCATCGCTACGGTGATCCTGGTTCTATCCGCGGGCGCTGGATTCCGAAGCTTGATAGACGCCCAACTACAGGCCTACGGCACAAACACCCTATTCGTGGAAACCCGCGTGCCGCCAACGACTAAGAACCGCCAGGCTGGCTCGATGGCCGACGCCGACACTAGCCGGGCCGGGTCCGCTGTCGCCATAACTTCTCTAAAAAGCCGCGATCTGGAAGATATCAAAAAATTAAATAATGTTGTTAACGCTTACGGGATGGTGGTCGGACAAAAAGTAGTGAGCTACCGCGATGTGAGTAAAAGCACTTTATTTTATGGCGCTTCGGCGGCTCGCTTCGAAATCGATCGGAACACCCTGAAAACCGGGCGTTTTTTCAGTGTCCAAGAAGACAACGGGGGAGCCCAAGTTACGATCTTAGAGAGCCAACTAGCCGAGGATCTGTTCGGCAATAACGACCCTCTAGGCAAGCTGGTCCGGATTGGCGACCTGAATTTCCAGGTTATCGGCGTCTATAACCCGATGGGCGCCTTGAGCGGCACAGGCGACCAGATGCTCTATATCCCGCTCGTGACAGCCCAAAAGAAAATCTTAGGCATAGACCATATCCTGTTCGGCATCATCCAGGTAGAAGATGTCGAACTAGCCGAATCAACCGCGGAGAACATCAAGTTAGTCCTGCGCCGCAATCATAACATCACAGACCCGGATAAAGATGATTTCGTCGTCCAGACCCAAGCGCAAGCGATGGAAAGCTTCAACACTATTTTTAATGGCATCACCTTGCTTTTGATCGCTGTCGCGGCCATCTCGCTTATCGTCGGCGGGGTGGGCATCATGAACATCATGTATGTCGTCGTTACGGAACGAACGGCGGAAATCGGCTTGAAAAAAGCGCTGGGCGCCAAAAATTCAGAAATATTAAGGGAATTCCTGATCGAATCAGTCTTAGTTACTCTCTTGGGCGGCGCGATTGGCATCTTATTCGGCAGCGCCTTGGGCTGGCTGGTAGCGGTGATCGCTTCAGCTAACGATTTAGCTTGGACATTTTCTGTGCCTTGGTATGCCATCGCTTTAGGCTTCGGGGTTTCCGCCGTCATCGGCATCAGTTTCGGCGTCTTGCCGGCTCGGAGCGCGGCTAAACTTGACCCGATCGAGGCGCTGAGCCATGAATAAAAACTCTCGGATAAAAAGGAATCATAATTGATCGCTTATGGGAACGACGAAAAAACAATTGCTACAAGCGCTAATCAGGAAATTTGCCCAGACGCTCAAAGAGCTCCATGACATCAAAAATTTTCCTTTTGGCAGCGCCCGTCTGGGCCATCAGGAAGTAATGATCTTACTAGCGGTAGCTGAAAAATCTACCGGAGCCTCCATCAAAGAGCTGGGCGCGGCTCTGAAAGTAACCCCAGGCGCAATTACGCAATTTACCGATTCTCTAGTTAAAAAAAATCTGGTCAAACGGGAAGTAGATAGCTCTGACCGACGCGTCACTAAGATAAAATTGACTGCTACCGCCAAGAAACAATTGAATAAATTTCAACAAAGTTATTTCCAAGCCGTCAGCTGTTCTTTCGGCAGCTTACGGATATCAGAAATCCGCCAACTGATGGGACTCTTAAAAAAAATCCGGCTGCCGGGCAGGGAAGCCTAAAAAGAATATCATCGAAAACGGACTTGATCCGGGCCATCAAGAAAGTAATCACCGCGCGATTAGGTGATTTTTTTATTTTTTTCTGATATAATAAAAATAAGTCTATTTTGATATACTCCAATATAAAAATAATTTCAAATATTATGAAAAAAATCTTCTCTTTGGGAATTTCCTGCCTGATGATCATGGGATTTCTGGCCTTAGTCCCAGCCGCCCAAGCTGCGACTCCGACTTTAGTCCTGACTAGCGGTGACGGGGATAACGTCCAAGTCGACGTGACCGGCGACCCGAATTCCAGCATTCTCCTGTCTTACCAGAAAAGCGATGGCGTGCCGCGCCTGCAATTCTTAGGCAGTACGAGCTCAAACGGCTCTTTTTCCCAATCGGTCAGCACTACTAATTACGGGATAGCGGCGAATTCTTCAGTTTACGTAACAGTTAATAACAAACAGTCGGCCTCGGTCGCCTGGCCCTATAGCGCTACGACAGCGGCCGGCGCGATCAGTCTCAACCAGACCGGGCTAGTCTTAAATGTCGGCCAATCTTCTACTTTAACGGTCAGCAATCTCGGCAGCAGCCTGCTCTATCTCTTGAATAATTCTAACCCACAGATCGCTAACATTAATATTAGTGGTAGCCAGATAACCGTTTTAGCCAACACTTACGGGCAGACCGTCATGACCGTCTGTACTTTAGGAACGACTTCTAATTGCGCCAGCGCTTATATCACAGTCCAAAATTCCGGCGCGACCGCCCTAACTTTCACCCAGACCAGCCTGACTATCGCTTACGGTCAGAGCTCGACTGTTTCCGTCCTGAACGGCAATACCACGAGCGGCAGCTATACTATCCTAAGCAATTCTAATCCGAGCACGATTTCTTCTTCCATCGACGGTTCGACCATCACTCTGCGGGCTAATAGTTCCAGTGGCAAAGCGGCTATCACGGTCTGTTCCGTCAATATGAGCTCTTGCGGCATCATTAATGCTTCGGCCGGGACCACGAGTTCTTCGTCTTTAGTTTTCAGCCAAACAACGCCGACCTTATTGATCGGCCAATCATTAAATATCCCAATCTCCGGCGGCACGAGCTACAGCGTCTCCTCAAATTCCAATTCCAATGTCGTTTCCGCAACGATCACGAATACGAATAATCTGACCTTAGCCGGAAATAACACTGGCTCCTCGGTCGTCACGGTCTGCGCTTCCAACGGGAACTGCGGATCGGTCACCGCGACTGTCAGTTTCGCCACTGGCGGGCCGATTGCGCTCAGCCAGAGCAATCTCTGGCTGCAGGCCGGCCAAGCGGTCAGCGTGACTATCTCCGGCGGCACCTTGCCCTATAGCTTGGTCAATGACGCCAGCAATGCCAGCCTTTTCCAGACTAATCTGAATAATAATATCCTGACTCTGACCGGCCTCAGTGCCGGATCAGGGACTCTTAGCGTCTGCTCAGCGGCGGGAGCTTGCATCCAGCTCTCTGTCCTGGTCAATGGCGTCAGCTCCAACACACAATTGACTTTCAGTAATAATAACTTGTCTTTGAATGTCGGCGGCACAACCGAGGTATCTCTATTCGGCAGCGGCGGCTTCTATATTTCCAGCAGCAATAATCAGAATATCGCTTCTTTTGTCCTGACTAACGACAAGGTTAAAGTGACGGCTTTAGCGGCGGGAAGCGCTAATGCGACGATCTGCCAGAGCAGCGGCCAATGCAGCGTTATGTATGCGGTTGTCGCCGGATCGGTAACGACGGCCACGCCGCCAACCTTCAGCCTTAGCAATCCGACCTTGGCCGTGGGCCAAAGCTCGGCAGTCATCGTCAGCGGCGGATCAAGCAGTAATTACTATATCTCTTCGAATTCTAACCCGACAGTCGCCCAAGCGAGCCTCAACGGCAACGGCCTAGCTTTGATCGGAAAAAATATCGGTTCCACCGTCGTTATCGTCTGCGCCGCGGCTAATAATTGCTCTTCCTTGCCGGTTAATGTCAATGTACAGGCCGGGAATACCAGTAATACAAATACGAATACCGGCAGTAATACAAGTTCTAATAATAGCGGCACGAGTAGCAATACTAGCTCTAATAGCGGCTCTACAGCTAATACCCCTAAGCCGAAATATACCTTTACTCGCTATCTGACCATCGGCTCCAAGGGCGCGGACGTGACAGCTCTGCAGACGAGATTAACCTGGGAAAAAGTCTACACTGGTCCGATTACCGGTTATTACGGCGCCCAGACCACGGCCGGCGTCAAAGCTTATCAGAAAAAATATAAAATCGACCAGCTCGGCGTTGTCGGCCCCGCAACCAGGGCCTCCTTGAATAAATAAAGGACCAATCAGGACTAGTAATTATAACTAAATAGATATTTTTCTCTTAAAATAGCTAAAAAATTATTTAAAAATAAAAAAATCATAAAGGCTTGATCAATTTGATCAAGTCTTTTTATTTGCCGGATACTATGATAATATAGTATCGTTCTGAACCTATCCTGCCTGAGCGGGATTTTTCCTTATTCAGATATATTATGCCGCCATACATTATGCCGCCAATCTTTAAGCTACAAGCTGATTTCCAGCCGGCCGGCGACCAGCCGGAGGCGATCAAAAAGCTCCAGTCCGGACTGGCGACTGGCTTACGTTACCAAACCTTACTCGGCGTTACCGGCTCTGGCAAGACTTTTACCGTCGCGAACGTCATTAAGGATCTGGACCGGCCGATCTTGGTAATCGCGCCGAATAAAGCCCTGGCCGCGCAGCTATATCGAGAATACAAGAATTTTTTTCCGACAAGCGCTGTCCATTACTTCGTATCTTATTATGATTATTATCAGCCCGAGGCCTACCTGCCGATTACCGACACCTATATCGATAAAGAAGCGATGATCAATCAGGAAATCGACCGGTTGCGGCACGGCGCGACTTCCGCCCTGGTATCGCGGCGCGATGTGATCATCGTCGCTTCGGTTTCTTGTATTTATAACTTGGGCGTGCCTAATACCTATCTAGAATCCCGCCTAGTCCTAGAGAAAGGCAAACCGATGGTCCGCGCCGACCTGATCAAACAATTGGTCAAGATCCAATTCGTCCGGGTCAACGGAGAAATCAAACGAGGCGAATTCCGGGTCCGCGGCGAAATATTTGAGATCCGGCCGATGTCGGAAAATGTCGTCTACCGCCTAGAGCTAAGCGGACAAACTATCTCCAGTCTTTCTGTCATCGATAATACGACCAAGAATATCATCGATAACTTAACCGAAATGGTCATCTTTCCGCCCAAGCATTTCGTTTCTACCCAGCCACAGATAGCCGCGGCGATCAAGAATATCCAAGAAGAATTAAAAGGGCGCCTGGATCATTTTAAGAAAGAAGGCTTGCTCTTGGAAGCGGAACGCTTGGAACGGCGGACTAAATATGATCTGGAAATGCTCCGCACCCTGGGTTACTGCCATGGCATCGAGAATTACTCCCGCCATCTGACGGGTAAGCTCGCCGGGGAAGCGCCCGATTCCTTGCTGGCCTATTTCCCCTGGAAAGACGGAAAGCCGGATTTCTTGACGATCATCGATGAGTCGCATATCGCCGTCCCGCAAATCAGGGGCATGTATAACGGCGACCAGGCGCGCAAAAAAACTTTAGTCCAATACGGCTGGCGGCTGCCTTCGGCTTTAGATAATCGCCCCTTGCGCTTCAATGAATTTGAAAAACGTATCGGACAAGTCATCTTTACGACCGCGACGCCGGGAGAATTTGAAGAACAGCATTCCCAGCAGGTCGTCGAACAGGTGATCCGGCCGACCGGACTAGTCGACCCCGAAATCGAAGTGCGGCCGGTCTTTGATAAAGCTAGCAATTATAGCCAAATCAATGATGTCGTAGCAGAAGCAAAAAAGATTGCCGCGCTGGGCGAACGAGCCATCATCAATACCCTTACCAAGAAACAAGCGGAAGACCTAAATACTTACCTGAACGGCCGCGGCCTCAAGGCTAATTATCTCCACTCTGATATCAAGACTTTCGAACGGACTGAAATCCTAAAAAATTTCCGGCAAGGAAAATTCGACGTCCTAATCGGCGTTAACTTGCTACGCGAAGGCTTGGATCTGCCGGAAGTGACCCTAGTCGCGATTTTAGATGCTGATCGTGAAGGCTTCTTGCGCAGCGATACCTCCTTGATGCAGACGATGGGCCGCGCGGCGCGCAATGTCAAAGGGAAGATCATCCTCTACGCAGATAAGATTACCGGCGGGATGCGCCGGGCGATGCGCGAAGCGGATCGACGAAGGGAAAAACAAATCGCCTATAACAAAAAACATCATATTACGCCGATTAATATCACGAAAAAGATTGAAGAGTTTTTAGATATCGCGGAAAAATAACCATAAAAAGCGTCAATTAAAAAAAACAGAAGCTTAAAAATATGGCCATAGAATACGAAGCGACTTTCACTAACATCAATAAGGACGAGATGCGAGCGCGTCTCCGGCAAGCTGGGGCAAACCTGATTAAGCCGGAATTCTTGCAAAAACGAGTAGTCTTCAATCTGCCCAGCGGACATGAGATACCTGGCGGCTGGCTGAGGGTCCGCGACGAACAAGATCAGATCACGATGAGCCTAAAAATAATCAATGGCGCGAAGATCGAAGACCAAGAAGAGATCTGCTTGAAAGTAGATAATTTTTCAGAAGCAGTAGATTTTTTAACGGCTATCGGCGCCCAAAGGAAGGCTTATCAAGAAAGCCGGCGGGAATTATGGCTACTTGATGGCGTGGAGATCACGCTAGACGAATGGCCCTATTTGGAGCCTTACATAGAAATAGAAGGAAAGTCGGAAGAAGCTGTAAAAAAAGCCAGCGCCAAATTAAATTTTGATTACGGCCAAGCTCTATTCTGCGGCATCACGACCCTCTACCATAATAAATACGGCCTAGATGAAGATTATATCAATAACTACATCGAACGGGTGACTTTCGATGACGCTAATCCTTTTATAAAAACAAAAAATAATTAAAAAAATATGAATAAATTTGAAGGCCTCCCCAGGCAGGCCGAAGCCAATCTATCCAATAAGAATAATTCTGAAAATAGCGGCTTCCTGGAAAGGTTGAGCCATTCATCTTTAGGCAAAATCGCTCGCCTGACCGCTCTTAGCGCTGGCCTAATCTTGGGAGCGGATCGCCTAGAAGCTAAAGAATCCGACTCCTCCGAAAAAGGAAGCATGACGGCTATCAACGATCGGGAAGCTAGGGCCGGGTTCCATGAAATAGCGGATACCGCGCTCTTAACCGAGCATTTCCGTCGACAGCTAAGTGAATCGAGACAAGAACTGACGCTAGCCAGAGGATTGGACAGCCTGTCCGACACTACAGATATTGATAAACTGCCTGACGGCCAGCGGGAATACTATCAGGCTATGGATAATCGTTTAAAAAAATATGGAGAAATAATAAAAAATCCAGACGCTTATCTAGATTGGCTGCAAAAAAGAAGCCTCGACCGCCGACAATCGATTATTGACCATTTCAATTCGCCCGATTTTTTAAAAAAATTACGGAAAGAGTTGGGTGGCTCTTTAAGTGCGGCTGAAGAAAAGCGGGAACGCTTAATAAGCAATCTAACCGCGGTCAGAGTGAATTTCATCACACCCGACCAATTGAAAGAGAAATACGGCGATAAAATAACTGGACATTATGATGATCGGTCGCGTTCGATCGACCTGCCTTTTGACCAAAGCTTTAATGATGCGTCAGGAGAAACTGCCAGTGCACAATATTCAGAAGAACACGAACTATTCCACGCCGCTTACCGCGGCGAGCGGGAACTATCTGAAAAATTTATCGATAAAGCTGAGGAATCTTTCCGCTCAACCGGAGGAGGGTATGACGATTATCTGAAAAAACCGGGAGAAAAGATCGTCCGGAAAAAAATTTTAGATCTGGAATTAGAAAGAGAGGGCCTTAAAAAGTATAATGAACCATTTACCAAAAAACATTATGAAGAACTGCTTAAACGCTATAAGGACGGGAACCTTAATGAAAATATAAAAAACCTGATAGATTCTACCCGACCGGAAGAGTTTGAAAACTTGATGAATGATTTCGCCGAAACTGGCAAACAGAATAAAAATTTTGAACATACCGCCTGAAATATGCCTAAAAATATCACCGAAAAACTGATCATCCGCGGCGCGCGGATGCATAACTTAAAGAATGTAGACCTGGAAATACCGCATAATAAATTGACGGTCATCACCGGCGTTTCCGGAAGCGGTAAATCGTCCCTGGCTTTTGATACGATTTTTGCTGAAGGGCAGCGGCAATACGTGGAATCATTATCACCCTACATGCGCCAATTCCTGGGCCAAAAAAAACCAGCGGATGTCGATGAGATCATCGGCTTGGCCCCGTCTATCTCCATCGACCAAAAAGCCTTATCCCATAACCCGCGATCGACGGTCGGCACCTTGACCGATATCTATGATTATCTGCGCGTCCTCTACGCCCGAGTCGGGGAAGTTTATTGCCCGATCTGCGGCACCAAGATCGAAAAGCTGTCCCTGGAAGAGATGGTCGATATCGTGATCAATCGCGGGCAAGAATCAAAGCAGGAATATGCCGAAATATTAGCGCCCGTCATCCGCGACCGCAAAGGCGAATATTATCAGCTTTTATATAACTATCTCGGCCTCGGCTATAGCGAGGCGCGGATCGATGGCAAGATCCATCCGTTGCGTGAACAAGTAAAATTAGCGCCCAAGCAGAAACATGATATTGATATCATCATCGATAAGGTCTTATTAAGCGACCAGACCCGCCTCTTTGAAGCGATCGAGAATTCTTTGGAATATAGCAAGGGCCTGGTCATCGCTAAATACAAAGATCAGGAATTTTTGTTATCCGCTAATTGGACCTGCCCGAACGATAATTTTTCTTTCCCGGAAGTTGAGCCGCGCCTATTCTCCTTCAACTCGCCGCATGGCGCCTGTCCCGAATGTACCGGCCTGGGCCGGACCGATTTTTTTTCCGAAAAGAAATGCTCTGTCTGTGTCGGGCAGCGTCTGCGGCCGGAGGCGCTCTCCGTGCGGATAAATAATAAGAATATCGCCGCTGTGACCAAGCTGCCGATTGACAAAGCCTTGGATTTCTTCAACCGTTACTATGAAAAAATGACTAAGCGCGAAAGGATGATCGCGGAAAATGTCGTCGTCCAGATCATCAGCCGCCTGGAATTCTTGCTCAAGGTCGGCCTGCACTATCTTTCCTTGGAGCGGGAGGCGGAAACCTTGTCCGGCGGGGAAGCGCAGCGCATCCGTCTGTCTTCCCAGATCGGCTCACACCTCTCTCGCACCCTGTATGTCCTGGATGAGCCGACGATCGGCTTGCATGAACGCGACACCGCCCGCCTGATCGAAACCTTGAAGAAATTACGCGATAAGAACAATACCGTCATCATCGTGGAGCATGACGAGCGGACGATCCTTGAATCAGATTATCTGGTTGATCTAGGACCCCTGGCTGGCGTCCATGGCGGAGAAATAATGGCCAGCGGCGAAACCCAGGAACTCTTAGACGAAAAAAAGAACAAAGCCGCGCACAAGAAATCTTTGACCCTGCAATATCTGAGCGGCCAAAAAGAGATCTGTCTGCCCGCCAAACGGCGCGAACAGAACCATGGCACGCTAAGGATCCGGGGCGCTTACGCCAACAACCTGAAGAATATCAATATCGATATCCCGCTCGGCCGCCTCGTCGGGATCAGTGGCGTTTCCGGAAGCGGTAAATCATCGCTACTCTATGACACTATCTACAAAAATATTTCCTACCTAAAAAACCATCCCGGCAAAAATAAATTAGACAAGGTCAAGGAGATAAAAGGCTTAGAATATATCAACCGGGTCGTCGTTATCGACCAATCGCCAATCGGACGCACGCCGCGCTCCAACCCGGCGACCTATACCGGCATCTTCACGCCGATCCGCGATTTTTTCGCTTCTTTGCCCGAATCCCGAGAAAGAGGTTATAATATCGGCCGTTTCTCCTTTAATCGCCCAGGCGGGCGCTGCGAAGCCTGTGAAGGGGCGGGCGCGAACCTGATCGAGATGCATTTCTTGCCGCCGATCCTCGTAGAGTGCGAAGTCTGCCGCGGAAAGCGTTTTAATCGGGAGACCCTGCAAGTAAAATATAAGGGGAAAAATATCGCAGACATCCTGGATCTGACTATCGACGAAGCTATCGGGCATTTCGAAGGAAACTACCTGATTACCGATAAGCTAAAGGTTCTGGCCGCCGTCGGCCTAGGCTACCTGAAAATCGGCCAGAGCGCCACCACCCTATCCGGTGGGGAAGCGCAGCGCATCAAGATCGCCAAAGAGCTGACCCATACGCTCGGCAAGCGCACCCTCTACTTATTGGACGAACCAACGACCGGCCTCCATTACCATGACATCGATATGCTGCTCGCAGTCTTGAATAAATTGGTGGAAAAAGGGAATTCCGTTCTGGTCATCGAACATAATATGCACATGCTCAAAGCTATGGACCATATCATCGATCTCGGTCCGGACGGCGGCGAAGAAGGCGGGCGCCTAGTGGCCGCCGGCCTTCCAGAAGATGTCGCGCGTGAGCCGAAGAGCGTGACGGGAAAATATTTAAAAGAATATTTAAAATAACCTTATGAATTTAGCAATCCTGCTCGCTTTCGGCGCCATGTTTGGCTGGGGAATCGGCGACTTTCTCACTCAGCGCGTTGTCAAGAAGGTCGGTTGGCTAGAAACTCTATGGTGGATTTATCTAGCCAGTTTTGTGGTCTTATTGCCATTTGTCTGGAGTGACCTTCTAAATTTAAACTGGCCCAGCCTCCGCCTCTTAATCATTTTAGGAATAATCACTTTTATCGGCGCAGCAACGCATTTCAAAGCCTTGGAAACCGGCAAATTATCCGTTATTGAGATTGTCTTATTTTTTGAATTACCCCTCACTATCTTATTGGGTGTTATATTCTTGCATAATAGCTTATCATTAGATCAAATATTTTTAGTCATCCTTCTCTTCATAGGGGTCATCTTAATATCTTTAGATTTCGACAAGATGAGAAGGCAGCATATCTGGTTCTTCTGGCAACGCACCAAAATTTTACTGGAGCGCGGCGCCTGGCTGGCGGCTATCACTGCAGTTTTCTTGGCTCTAACAAATTTTTTTACTGCCGTCGGATCGATTAGTGTCACGCCCTTATTAGCTATCTGGTTCCCCTGGACATTAGGCGGCTTAGCTTGCCTCACATATTTCCTGGGTAAAGGGAGATTCCAATCAGTCATTAATAACGGACGTCGCTATTGGCCGCTCATATTAATCTCCGCCATTGTCGATATCGGCGCCTAGCTATTTTTCGCTTTTTCCACGCAAGCTGGAGAATTAGCGATCATTGCCGCCGTCACCGAGGGCTATATCGTCATCGCGATGATTTTGGGAATAAAATTCAATAGGGAAAAAATCCGCGGCTGGCAATATGTCGGCGCGGCGATCACAATCATCTGCAGCCTGATCATCGGTCTCACCAGCCAATAAGATCAATTGATAAGCTTTATGCTGATTGCACAAGGACAAAACTTAGCTAGTCAGGTATATAGATTAACTCGCCGCGTCCCGCGGGGCCGGGTAACGACTTACCAGGCGATCGCCTGCGCTCTCGGACGACCCCGGGCATTTCGTGCCGTCGGTAATGCCTTAAATAAGAATCCCTATGCTCCTCAAGTACCTTGTCACCGCGTTGTCCGGTCGAACGGTAAAGTCGGCGGCTTTGCCGGCGGTACGCGGAAAAAGATCATGATGTTGAAGCAAGAAGGCGTTAAAATTAAAAATAACAAGATCGACCTGTCTGAGTATCTTTATGATTTCAAAAGAAAACGCTAGACAATCAAGGCTGAAAGCCCGGCTCAAGACTGCGCCTCAAAAACCGGGCGTCTATTTCTGGCTTGATAAATCTGGACAAATTTTATATGTCGGCCGGGCGACCAACCTGAAAAGCCGCTTGAGCCAATATTTCCAAAAAAATGTCGCGCCGCGGATCGCCGAAATGGTCGCTCAAGCCGCGACAGTCAAATACGAAGAAACGGATACGCTCTTAGAAGCGATAATACTGGAAGCGAAGAATATCAAAAAATATTGGCCGAAATATAACATCGTCGACCGCGATGGCCGCTCCTTCATCTATGTCGTCATCCCTAAAAAAGAATTTACCCGGCCGCTAATCGTCCGGGGCAGCGACCTAAAAAAATTCCCGGCTTCCCAGGCTAAGGTTTTCGGTCCCTATCAATCTTTCTATCTCTTAAACAGCGCTCTGCGACTGATCCGGCGCGTTTTCCCTTATGGCAACTGCGTGCCGGGAAGCGGCCGCGCCTGTTTTGACTACCAGATCGGCCTCTGTCCAGGCGCCTGCATCGGCGCTATCTCCGCCAAAAATTACCAAAAAAACATCAATCATATCGCCCTCTTGTTAAGCGGCGAACAAAAACGCCTAACCAAGAAACTGATGGCCGAGAACCCGGATAAGATCAAGGCTTTGAAACATCTCCAGGATGTTTCGCTCCTGACCCGCGAGGATGATCTAGGCGAAAAGAAAATAAACCGGATCGAAGGCTACGATATATCGCACTTATCCGGCCGCGAGAGCTATGGTTCGCTGGTGGTATTTGAAAACGGGGGAGCGAACCGCCGCGAGTACCGCCTCTTCAAGATCAAGGAAGCGCCGGCCGGCGATGACGAGCGGGCCTTGGCAGAAGTCTTATTGCGCCGCTTCAAGCACCCGGAGTGGCCGCTACCGGACCTGATCATGATCGATGGCGGCACGCCGCAAATCAGTTTCCTGACGCGCGTCCTAGCTAGCCATAATATCCAATTGCCCTTAGTCGGCATCTCGAAATTTAGCGGCGATAAATTAGTCTTCGCGGCCGCGGCTAAAAAACCCCTCCGCGATTTAGCTTTAAACATCAAAGCGACTCTGCTCAAGGTGAGAGAAGAGGCCCACCGTTTCGCCAACCACGGCCGGAAGAGATCCTTATCTGTCAAAAGAATAAAATAAAAAAAGCCGTCTTCTATTAAATCTGAAGACGGCAAATAAATTTATTAACCATAAACCTCTTAGAAAAAAGAGGTTTTTAATTTACAAAGACACTGAGATATTCCTGTAGAAAATCGGCCTGGAATATTTCCTCGGGGCGCCTTTTCTGTTCAGGAATAGTCACCAATTTAATGCCATCCCCACATATGGCCGAATCTTCTTTCGTGTTGCCAAAATATGTAGCCTGCATGCCCATATACCGGCTCCAGTCAGATAAAGACCGGAAATGATTATTGTGGTCTCCAGGAAAATGGTCGGCGCTTAAGATAAAATTAAAATATTTTTTATCTAACCTAACCAAGTCCGCGATGTTACTAAAATTTTCGAAGGTGCGGCGGCTATAAAGAGCGACGGGAAAATCAGCATTATGCAGTTTGGCAATAATCCTCATCAATCCTTGATTCAGCTGATATTCTGAGGCCATGTTCAAACTCAAAATTTTAAGTTTTTGCCTCAGTGGATCAAGCATGCTTTCCGCTCCCAGATACCGGCAAACCGCTTCAGCCAAGCGATAAGACCCCTTCTCCCAATTCAGGGAAATAAGCCGATCGATGGCATCTTCTACTTCATCGCCGACATCTACCAGCGCCGGATCAAGCTCAGAAAGCGCTTGCCAAACCTTTTTAGTGTAGAGTTCCACGGTATTGATTAGGATGCCGTCAAACTTAAAAATCAACAAAGTATTCCTGTTCATTTTCGATCCTTTTTTTATGGTATAAATTCGTTTTTTTATTTGAAAGAACTGACATTGCTACTATAATCAGAACTTATTCTAATTAACCATATTTAAGCACAAACTAGACTATATTGTCAACACTATCGCAATTGTTCAGCACCTTGGCAACACTAGGCTTTAAAATGATAAGCGACTATTAGAAAGCTTGACAAACTTTCGTAATCTGCTAATATACCTACATAACAATCAATATTACCGCAGACAGCCAGCCTGGCGCCTCAAAGCGCCTATAAGTCTCGCCGAGGTGTTAAGATGCTATTTTTTAGCATCTCTACTCGTCTGTGGTAACACAGATTTTTTTAATATCAGCCTAATATGCCTAAAAACAAAAATCAAAAACAAGAGATCTTAAGCCATTTGAGCGAGAAGATAAAAAAATCGAAGGCCATGGTCTTTGCCGGCTTTAACGCCTTGGGGGTTAAGGATAATGAATCGCTACGCGCGAAATTAAGGAACGAGAAGAATGAATACTACGTCGCCAAGAAGACTCTGCTAGGCAAGGCCTTGAAAAAGAACGGCCTGGACATCAATGTCAAAGATTTTAACGGCAAAGTCGCGGCCATCTTCTCTTATGAAGACGAAGTTTCTCCCGCCAAAATCGTCGGTAATTTTCGGAAAGATAAAGACAAGGAAAACCGGATCTTTTTCTTAGGCGGAATTTTGGAAGGGAAGCTCCTGTCCCAGGCGCAAGTCGAGTCTCTGGCTAGCCTGCCGAGCAAGACTGAGTTATATGCTAAATTAGTCGGCTCTTTGAACGCGCCGATTTCCGGATTCGTCAATGTCCTGGCTGGCAATCTACGGAGCTTGGTCAATGTCTTGAAAGCGATCGAAGCTAAAAAATAATTAATTAATAATATTTAATTTTAAACGTATGGAAGAGAAAAACGTCGTTGTCCCGGCTAAATTTGAAAAATTGGTCGGCGAAATCGAAAAGATGAGCGTCCTGGACTTAGCGGAACTCGTTAAGATCTTGGAAGAAAAATTCGGCGTGAGCGCCGCCGCTCCGGCCATGATGATGGCTCCGGCTGCCGGGGCTGCCGCCGCGGTCGAAGAAAAGGATCAGTTTGACGTCGAGATCACCGATGCTGGCGCCAACAAGATCAACGTCATCAAAGCGGTCCGGGAATTGACCGAAATGGGCTTAAAAGAAGCCAAAGATTTGGTTGATGCCGCCCCGAAAGTCCTGAAGGAAGGTGTAAAGAAGGCCGAAGCGGAAGCCATGAAGAAAAAATTGGAAGAAGCGGGCGCCAAAGTCGCTTTAAAATAATTTCCGTCATAAAAGAATACGAAAAACACGGCTCTAAAGCCGTGTTTTTTTATAACCAGAAAAATGTCTCTCTTATCAATTTGCTATTGATTCAAGCTGACCTTATAGACTGCTTCACCGGACAGGAAATAGGCGGCTTTGCCTTCCTCGTCCACAGCGACATCCTTGGGCTTGTCCAGAGAGTCGACTACGTATTGGTTAATCAGATGGCCGTCTTGCTTAGCTAAGACCGCCAGGCGCTTAGAAGCAGCCTCAAAGACATAAAGATAATCATCGCCGACGATCAGCTTGTTGGCGCTCGCCATAGCCGGAGAGAGCGCGCCCGCCGCGTAATCGGTCTTCTTGTTAAGATAAAACTTCATCACGCTGCCGTCGACATTCAGGACATAGATCGAGCCGTCGATACCCAGGGCGGCCGCCTGGCTCAAGTCAACCGTTTCTTTCAGCCAATCGCTTTTGGTCGTGAACTTATTGTATTTATGGATCTGATTCTGAGTCTTAGCCAGGACATAAAGATTGCCGCTAAAGACATCGAAATCGCTAACCTGGCTCTGATCTAAGCCGGTGATATTGACCGGGCTGACAGCCTTAGTCTTAATATTGAAACGGACTACCCGATTAGCGTCCTGATAGTAGATGGCGGTTCCGTCAAAGATTGGATTTTTCAGATCAGTCGCGCCATTAACGCTTATCTTAGTCGACGAAGCTTGCCCCGGCGCAAGCTCATAGACCGAAGCGCCGCCCGCGGCATAAATCTTCCCGGCGGCATAAACCAGATTAACGGCGCCCAGGCCGCTCAGGTCATTTACCTGGCTGGCCGGGACTTTGACGATTTTCTGGATCTTGGCGCTCATCACGGCTAGCTTCTCATCCAAGCGCTGATAAGTTTCTTTCTGTTCTTTGGTTTTTTGCGGAAGGGAAGCGATCAAGGCTTGCGCTTCCGCCAGGATCCGGCCAGCGCCGGCCTCATCATTATATAAAAGGTGGGCATCTATATCATTTTCCTTTTCTTCAATCGCGCTCACCAGGCTAGTAAACTCCGCCCGAATGGCTTGGCGGCCATGCTGCCAATTAGTATAAACCAAGCTGCCGATAAAAATAAGCACGACGAGCCCTAAAGCTGAGAAAAGCCAACGATTCCGCGGATTCAGGTCTTTCAGCCAAGCGCGCCAATAGCGAACTAAGCCGGACCAGGCTTCCGGTGAAAAGATATTTAAAGCCTGCTGGGCCAGCCGCTTTCCTGCGGCGCCGAGCCAACCCGGTTTCTTCTTAAAAAATATTTTTTCTTTGATCAAGAAAGAATCGGCCCGCGCCAGATTCAAGCTCTTGATCTGGCCGAGATCAAGCGGCGGCTGGGTCTTATTTTCTTTATTATCCTTTTCCTCCGGACGGAGATATCTCTTGCGCTCAGCTTTAATGGGACGCGTTAATTTTCCGCCCCATTCCTTCAGTTGCCGCCAAATCTTAGAAAAACTGATTAGGCCGGCCGGAGCCAACATCTCTTCAGTCTTCTCTTCGGTATAATTCAACGAGGAGGCGGCCGGACGGGCGCTCAAGCTCTCTGCCAACTCTTCCCGGGTTTCCAAACCGGAAAGACCAGCGGTATTCTTGATGATAATCCCCAGAAAGGGGACATAAGTATTCATCTTAAGCAGGACATTCTTGATCTGTTCGGCCGCCGTAATCGGCGGCAATTTAGTCAGGATACTAATCATCTCTTTGCCGGACAAGTATTCTGGCAAAGCCTCGCTGGCAAAGACAAAATAAGAACCGAAAGGCACTTCGCCGCTGATCACCGAAGAAAAAAGCTTGGTTGCCTTAGCTGTCCCGGCCTCTGCTTCTTCGCCGCTCTCCGGCGCTTCGGCCGCGTTCGCCTCGACATTGATCATCTCATAATTCTCGCCGTGGCGGTAAATCAAAAGCGCCCGATTCCGTCCGAAATTAGCAAAATGTAATTTATTCTCATAGATGACACCGATGGTGATATTGGTCGCCGCCGGATTGATGTGGAGCTTTTCGCCCGTTAAGAAATCCGCCAGATTCTTATTAGTCTTAGCTATCGCCGCCTCAAAGATATTTTCAATCTTTAGACCCTCGATTTTGCCGCGAAACAATATCTTCTCATCATTATAATAATTATCGTCTAGGGAAGATACCAGGAAATCAAAAATCTTCCGGCCTTCGTTTTTCTTGCCGCCGATCTCGGCGAGGACAAAAATCTTACCGGCCAAATTCTCTTTCAAGGAATCCGGCTGGGCGACATAGACATCGCTCAGCCCCGCCGCCTTAGCAGAATTTAAAATGATAGAAGCGATCTTATTATACATAAGCAAAATAGCCATTTCCGGCCGTTTTTTGGTTTGACTGTTTCTTACGAATATTATACTATAAATCCATAAATAAAGGAATATGCTTGAATCTATTTTTGGTTCCGCCACACGCGTCAAAATGCTCAATCTCCTCCTTCTAGCGGCGGACCAAAGGTTCGAGCCAGCCAGGCTCGCGCGCGATCTTGATCTGCCGGCCAATTCAGTCCGCCATGAGCTAGATAACCTGGTTCGTTTCGGATTATTGAGCGAAGAGAAAGTTTTGAAAAAAAGATATTTCAGCGTCAAAGCCGACTTCATCCTCTATCCGGAGATCAAAGCGCTCTTCGCTAAAGCGCAAATCCTCTCCAGCCAAAAATTCATCTTTGGATTACAAAAGATCTCCCAGCCGAAATTCCTGGCTTTGACCGGGATTTTTACTAATTACCCGGAAGCGCAGACCGATCTCTTGGTAGTCGGGAATGTGCGCCGGCCAGCTTTCCTAAAATTGATGAAAGAATTAGAACATGACCTCGGCCGAGAGATAAATTTTACGATCATGACCGAAAAAGAATTCCTCTACCGGGAAGAAATCATGGATATCTTCTTATATAATATCCTGTCCGGGAAAACGCTGGTGCTGATAGATAATCTCCACCCAACAGGCGACCAAGCGCAAAAACGATAAATTATGAAAAAATATCTAATTATTTTTTTTCGGAACGCCTGGAAAACAGCCAAATACGCGATTTTCATCATCGCGGCTATCCTGATCCTGATTTTAATCTCCCTAAGCAGCGCTTATGATGATCTAGGCGCGGCCGCGAAACAGGGCCTGGCTGGAAAAGCTGCCTTGACCGAAGCGTCTCAGGCAACGCAAGCGCAAGACTGGAGCAGCGCCTTGAGCCGGGCGCAGCAAGCCGAATTACATTTCAAGCTCGCCCTAGAAAAACTCAACAATACTCGCGATAATTTAGCCGTCAAAAATCTCGGTCCGATCCGCACCCAGGTAAACGACCTGGAGAATCTGGTCAAGACAGCGGAAATCTTAAGCCGCTCCTTGGTGCGTATCCTGCCGCTGGCAACGGATCTCAATAAGATCACTAGCCAATCCGGCGGCGGTAATTTTGTCGATCTGCCGGAAGCTGACCGGGCTCAATTCTTACGCCTAATCTACGAATCAGAACCGGAATTGAACGGACTAAAAGCTAATCTGGCGCTGGCCGCCCTCAATCTTGATAAGATCCACCGGCTGGGCGTGCTCTGGCCGGTCTATGAAGAAATCAGCGATATTAAAAATGAGCTGCGCCAGATCTCTCTCTTGATGGACCGCTTGTCGCCGCTCGTGAAATTAATGCCTGTTTTAACCGGCTATCAGCAAGAAAGCCGCTTCTTATTGATCTTCCAAAATAATGACGAATTGCGCGCCAGCGGCGGCTTCATCGGCGTTTACGGCCTACTGACCAGCAAAAACGGCCAGATCATTTCTTTAACCAGCGATGATAGTTATCATCTGGACGCGCCCGCCTCCGTTTCCGATAATTGGCGCTTAGAGCCACCGGCCGCCATTAAAAAATATTTAAAAGTAGAAAAATGGTATCTGCGCGACGCAAATTGGTCCCCAGATTGGCCGACTTCGGCCCGACAGATAGAGAAAATCTTCCAAGGAGAGAGCCGGGCGATTGGCCAACCAGCCGAAGCTTTCACCGGCTTAGTTGCCATCACACCGGATTTCGTCTCTGACCTGATCCGGCTCGTCGGCCCGATTACGGTCAAAGGGACGACCTACAATGCCGATAATTTCCAGCCCCTCCTCCAATACAATGTCGAAATCGCCTACAAAGACCAGGATATCGCTTCCTGGGATCGTAAAGAGATAATTAATGAATTGATCGCCGAGCTGAAAAACCGGCTCTTCAGCCTTTCCGCGTCTGGCTGGACCGAGCTTTTTAAGATCTTAGACCGCAATATAGCCAAAAAGAATATCCAGCTTTATTTCCCGGACGCGGTTTGGGAAAATCTGGCGCGCGACCTAGGCGCTAGCGGGGAAGTAACTAAGACCGAAAACGACTATCTGCTGACCGTAGATTCTAACCTAGGCGCGTTCAAGAGCGACGCGGTCGTCAAGAAAAAACTTTATTACGACGTCAGGGAAGAAGCTGATCAACTAACCGCGACTGTCCGCTTAAACTACCGCCATGAAGGGAAATTCGATTGGCGCACTACCCGCTACCGAAGCTATACCCGGATCTACGCGCCGCTCGGCAGCCGCCTCATCGCCCTGCACGGCGTTGACCAAGCGACCGCTGATATCAACGTCACGGATGATCAAAATTTGGGAAAGACGGTCTTCGGCTTCTTCTTCACGGTCGAACCAGGCAGCGCCCGGGAAGTCAGCTTAAGCTACCGGTTGCCGGAAACTATCCGAAAAAAATTATCATCCGGACAATACCAGCTCCTAGTCCAAAGACAGGCCGGGCAGAGGATAACCAGCTTAGACATCTGGATCAAGCCCCTAAAGGGACAAGAACAAAGATGGAGCACAGACTTAGAAAGCGATCAAAATTTCTCACTATAATTGACTAGGATATAAAAATATTGTATACTAAACAATCAGCTAAAACTGATTGTTTTGTTCTTTAAACCTAGATATTCTTCTTTCTTTGACAACAAAAAATATAATAAATATAGAGGTAAAAATGAAAAATCTGATAGTCGTCTTGATCTTGATCTCTGCCCTGAGCTATGGGCAGAAATTAAAACCAGCCGTATACTGGACTGCTCCAGTTATGAGTCCAGAGCAGGTCCCCGCCGTGGCTCGATTCGATCTGCTGATCCTAGATTCCGAGAATCTAACCAATAATAATGAAAAGGATCTTGATTTCGTTGTCGCTAGCGCCGCCCTCTTAGATAAAGATATTTACATCGCCGTCGGACAAAATAATTTACGCTGGTACCCACAATTCGATGCCCGATTGGAGGGCGGGGAAGAAGTTATCATTTCCCGTAAATTCAAAAATGGTGTAATCAAAATTTTTCCTTCCCGGAAAGCAGCGGAAATTATAAAAGAACAACGAGAGAAGACGAGAAAATAAACTACCACCGGCAAAATAGCCGGTGGTATTTATTCTGCCCACTCTGTGGGCGTCATAGCGGAAGTTGGGGAACATTCACCTGATGATGCTCCTGATGCTGGACATAGTTTCTGATTGTCAT
>Ga0265297_10002626_pt1 | contig 35677 bp, 29 predicted proteins | sample Munlanlwell13791_FD_192502 | JGI IMG/M metagenome (GOLD analysis project Ga0265297, IMG submission 192502) | Leachate microbial communities from a municipal landfill in Southern Ontario, Canada - Leachate well 137-91 | ecosystem: Engineered > Solid waste > Landfill > Unclassified | place... | reverse complement strand
TCCTCCGAAGGCGGAGCCGCCAATGGCGGAAAATTAATATATACATCAAGGCGGGATGCGGAATGAAGAAAATGATTTGTGCTTGTCTGACTTCCGGATTCTGCATTCTGCATTCTTCATTCTGCATTTCTTAAGGAGTCTCTCATGGAGGTTGACGATTGTTCGCTCCCGGACATGTTCCGGGCCGGTGTACGCCGATTCGCCCGCCAACCGGCCGTTGTGTTCGACGGCCGCACGCTGGATTTCGCCGCGGTGGACCGGATGAGCGACCGGGTGGCCGCCGCGCTGGCCCGGCGTGGTATTCGGAAAGGCGACCGCATCGGGCTCTATTGCATCAATTCCGACTTCTTCCCGCTGGCTTATTTCGGCATCTTGAAAGCCGGCGCGGTCGTTGTGCCGATCAACCTGTTGTTGAATCCCAAGGAAGTCGCGTTTATTCTCAACGATGCCGGCGCGCGGGCCTTGTTTTATCACGGCATCTTTGCTTCTGCCGTCAACGCCCTGCGTCCGTTGGCGCCGGACCTGGAGTTTTTTGTGTGCATCGGTGCTCAGCCGGCGCCGCCGGACATTTCGTGGGCGGAATGCGCGGAGGCGCAAGGGCCGGCGCCGGTGGTGGCCTTCAATCCGGCGGAAGACCTGGCCGCTATTTTGTACACCTCCGGAACGACCGGGCGGCCCAAGGGCGCCATGCTGACCCACCGTAATCTGGCGAGCAATATCAGGAGCACCTTGCAGGCCATGCACGTTCAGCCGGGGGAGGAGCGTTTCCTGGTTATCTTGCCGCTCTTCCACGCTTTTGCCGCCATGGCCTGCATGTTCCTGCCGCTCATGTCGGGTAACGCCATGGTGCCCCTCTCGCGCTTCGATCCCTTGCATGTTGCCAGGATGATCGCGGCCGAGCGGATCACCTTGTTCATGGGCGTGCCCAGCATGTATGTGGCGCTCCTGCGCCTGCCGGATTCCGTCGTGCCCCATTTCGAGACGCTGAAATTCTGCGTCTCCGGCGGCGCCGCCCTGCCGGTGGCAGTCATGCGCGCGTTCGAGGCGCGCTTTGGCATGAAAATTTATGAGGGCGATGGCCCGACCGAGTGCGCGCCGGTCACGTGCGTCAACCCGATCGGCGGGCAAACCAAGCCCGGCACGGTCGGACTGCCGGTGCCGAATGTCGAAATGAAAATCGTGGACGAGCAGGGCCGGGATGTGGCCGACGGCGCGATCGGTGAAATCTGTGTGCGCGGGCCGAATGTGATGAAGGGCTATTGGAAACTGCCGGCCGAGACGAAGGAAGCCTTTTTCGGCGACTGGTTCCGCACGGGCGACTTGGGCGTCCGCGACGCGGACGGCTATTTCAGCATCCTGGATCGCCGCAAGGACATGATCATTGTCAACGGCATGAACATTTACCCGCGCGTTATCGAGGAGGTTTTGGCCCGCTGCGAGGGCGTCTGTGAGGCGGCTGTGGTGGGCGAGCCGCATAAAATGCACGGCGAGATTCCCGTGGCCTATGTGGCGCTCAAGGATGGCGTCCCGGCCCCGGAGCGCGTCGGGCCAGCGATCGCCCGGCTCCGGGCTTGTTGCCTGGAGAGCCTGGGCCGGCATGAGGCGCCTCGTAAATTTTTATTCTTGCCCGAATTGCCCAAGAACGCCGCCGGCAAGATCATGAAGCGCGAACTGCGCAAGCACGGCGAGATCGAGCGGGGCGTTCTAAGCACGTAGAGCGTGGAGCGTGTTCTGGTCCGCTGGCCGATTGTCCTTAATTTATGGTTTACGCTCAACGCTATACGCTTCACGCTCCACGTGCTTCAGTCCCACAGCTTCTGCGGATACACGCCGGTTTCGATCAACCGGCGAATGCCGGATGCCACAAAGGGCTTGTCTTCCTTGTAGGTGACGCCAAACCATTTTTCCGGCGTATCGAGCACGCGCATGGTGATTTTTTGTTCGCGGATCAGTTCGTCGGCGATGGCGGGCATCAGGAACTCGGCTTTGGGGTGGCCGGCGGCTTTTTTGAGGAACGCGGGAAATTTTTCGTCGAGGAACCCGAACAAGGTCGGCGTGAACCCGAACATGTTCATGGAGGCGATTTCGTGGCCGTGGAGACTCACCCATTGGCCGCGCTCGTTTTCGTAGCGGGCGCCTTCGGCGGTCTTTTCGATCTTGAACCGTTCCGTGACGCTGCTCAACATCCGATGCGCATCCACCTCGCAGATGCCGCGTGTGACCGACCCGTGCTCCGAGAGCGTGTTGACCAGCTGGAATCCGACCATGGCATAGGCCGTATCGGTTGGCGCCACATTCTGCAGGTAACGGGCGATCGTCGCGTAAGACCCGGCCCCGTAAAAATCGTCGGCGTTGATGACGGCAAAAGGCTCCTTGACCGCGGTCTTGCAACGCATGATGGCGTGTCCCGTGCCCCAGGGTTTACTGCGGTCCGGCGGCACGGCAAAGCCCGCCGGCAGATCGGCCAGCTCCTGAAACACGTAGTCCACCCCGATGCGACCCATAAAATGCGCCCCAATGGCCTCCTTGAAATCCTTTTCGATGTCGCGCCGGATAATGAACACCACCTTGCCGAACCCGGCGCGGATGGCGTCGAACACCGAATAGTCGAGCATGATTTCCCCGGAGGGTCCCACCGGCTCGATTTGTTTCAAACCGCCGTACCGACTGCCCACACCCGCCGCCATGACAACTAAAGTTGGTTTCATGTCTGCTGTCCTTAAATAAATGTTCAACCGGAACCGCGCTGTTTAAAATAATTTTGCACATTGCTTTTCGGGTGTCAACGGCGGATTGAAAATGAGGCTTGGACAGCGGCGCCATCCTGATGTAAATTCAAAGCAGAAATTTTCCGCCAGAAGGCGGATCCGCCTCCGGCGGAAAATCCGGGTAGACGCGCCCGTGAGGGCGTGGATTCCTCCGACGGCCACGGCGTCACCGCCGCGGCTACATGAAACAATTGCCTCGATTCGCGGGGCTTAATTAACGAAAGAGGAAATGCTGATATGACCAATTTAAAGCTGGAACGCCCCCTGGCGGTGCTGGATATCGAGTCCACGGGCATTAACCCGCGGATGGACCGCATCATCGACCTGGCGATTGTCAAGCTGTTCCCGGACGGCCGGCGCGAACAGCATGCCTTCCGGCTGAACCCGGAAATCCCCATTCCGGCCGAGACCACGGCCATTCACCACATTACCAATGCCGACGTGGCCCATGCGCCGCCATTCCGGCAGATGGCCGCCGCCATCCTGGAGATTTTAGCGGACTGCGACCTGGGCGGGTTCGGCGTCGTGCGGTTCGATATCCCGATGCTCGCCGAGGAGTTCGCGCGCGCCGGGGTTGCGTTCGATCCCGACAGCCGGCGCATTGTGGATGCCCAGCGGATTTATCACAAGAAGGAGCCGCGCGATCTCTCCGCGGCGCTGTATTTTTATTGCGGCGAAATGCACCTGGGCGCCCACGGCGCCGAGGCCGATGCCCTGGCCACGGTGGCGGTCCTGGAGGCGCAGTTGCAGAAATACAGCGACCTGCCGCGTTCCCTGGACGAGCTGGACAAGTATTGCAATCCGCCGCGCAATCCGGCCTGGGCCGATCGCACGGGCAAGCTCAGGTGGCAGAACGGCGAACTGCTCGTCAATTTCGGCGTGCAAAATATCGGACGGAACCTCAAGGACCTCGCGCGCGACAATCCCAAGTTCCTGAAATGGATCCTGAAAAGCGATTTTCCGTCCGACACCAAACGCATCGTGGCCGACGCCCTGGAAGGCCGCTTCCCGACGCCGCCGGCTGAGAAGGCGGCGGATGGGGAGTGAAGTGGTTTTCACCACAGAGTCACAGAGGGCGCAGAGAAAGAATACCGGACCAAAACTCTGTGTTCTCTGTGGCTCTGTGGTGAAAACGGATTTGGTTGCGGAGACCATGAACATGCCTGATCTCATCAAAATCGCGCTTTCGGTCTTGAAAATCACGGCGGCCGTTTATGTTGGGCTGTGCATCCTGCTCTTTTTCCGCCAGTCCCGCATGGTATATTTTCCGCTGGCCGAGGTGCAGGCCACCCCCGCGGATGTCGGGCTCGCGTATGAATCCGTCGTTTTGGAGGCGGCGGACGGCATACGGCTGGCCGGCTGGTATGTGCCTTGCGAGAAGGCCCGCGGCACGGCGCTCATGTGCCACGGCAACGGCGGCAATATCGGCGACCGCCTGCATCCGGTCGGACTTTTCCACGAACTGGGCCTCAATGTCCTGATTTTCGACTATCGCGGCTATGGCGAAAGCGCCGGCAAGCCTTCGGAAGAGGGCACCTACCAGGATGCGCAGGCGGCCTGGCAGTATTTGGTCGGGAAGCGCAACACGCCGCCGGAAAAAATCGTTGTTTTTGGCCGATCCCTGGGTGGCGCCGTGGCGGCCGGCCTGGTCGAGCGTGTTGCGTCTGGCGCGCGCGCGGCGCCCGCCGCCCTGATCCTGGAGGCCACCTTCACCTCGATCCCGGACATGGGCGCGCGGCTTTATCCCTGGCTGCCGGTCCGCCTGCTGAGCCGCTACCGTTATAATACGCTTGCGCGCCTGGAGCGGATTAACTGTCCGGTGCTTGTCGCCCACAGCCGGGAAGACGATATGATCCCGTTCGAGCATGGCCAACGTTTGTTTGCCGCCGCCCGCGCGCCGAAGACTTTTTTTGAGTTAACCGGCGCGCATAACGAGGGCGAAATTCTGACGACGCCGGCCTATCGCCAGGCGCTGGATAAGTTTCTGACGGCGCAATTGGGTTCGTTGCGCGATTGACACGGGAAGCAGCCGTATGATTCCGGCGAAGAGTTTTTTGGCCGGCCTCGCGAACAACCGGGAGGAGCCGGTGACAGTCAGACCTCAAACAACGCCATCTGGCCGGGGTGGTTTTTATCCTTGCGCAGACGATGGCGCGCCAGCTTCGGTTGACCGGCTTCGCCGAATTCACCCTCTTCCAGGTTGAGCAGAATTTCCCGGGCGCGGTCCACAACTGTTTGGGGCAGACCGGCCAGGCGGGCCACTTGAATCCCGTAACTCTTGTCGGCGCCGCCGGGCACGATTTTGCGGATAAAGACGATGCCGTCGGCCTGCTCGCGGACGAGCACGTTGTAGTTTTTCACGCCATGCAGGGTCATGGCCAGGTCGGTGAGTTCATGGAAATGCGTGGCGAAGAGGGTCTTGGCCTTGACCGTTCCGTGCAGGTGCTCGGCCACGGCCCAGGCAATGCTGATGCCGTCAAAGGTGCTCGTGCCGCGGCCGATCTCGTCGAGCACGATGAGGCTGTTGGCCGTGGCGTTGTTCAGGATGTTGGCGGTTTCCTGCATTTCCACCATAAAAGTACTGCGCCCGCGCGCCAGGTCGTCGCTGGCGCCCACACGCGTGAAGACCCGGTCCACGATGCCGATTTCGGCGGAGAGCGCCGGCACAAATGACCCCATTTGCGCCATGATTACAATCAGGGCAACCTGGCGGATATAGGTTGATTTCCCGGCCATGTTTGGGCCGGTGATAATGATCTCCCTGTTTTCGCCGCCATCGAGCAGGGTGTCGTTGGGCACAAAGCGGTCCGCATTTGGCATTTGCTCGACTACCGGATGGCGTCCGTCCTTGATGGTCAAGGCGTCACTCTCGGTCATAACCGGCCGCGCGTAACGCAAGGCCAGTGCCCGGTCCGCCAGGGCGGCCAGGACATCCAACTGCGCCAGGGCTTGGGCCGAGGCCTGGATGGATTCCGTGGCCTGCACGAGGGTGGCGCGGATTTCCAGGAAGAGGTCATATTCCAGCGCCATGGCGCGATCCTGGGCGCCGAAAATTTTTGTCTCGTAGGTCTTCAGTTCGGGCGTGATGAAGCGCTCGGCGTTGACTAAGGTCTGTTTGCGGGCATAATCGGCCGGAACATTGGCGGCCTGGCCTTTGGAAACCTCGATATAGTAGCCGAATATTTTGTTATGCCGAACCTTGAGCGTCTTGATGCCGGTGCGTTCTTGCTCCTTGGCCTGGTATTCGGCCAGCCAGTTGCGGCCCTGTGTGGCGGCATCGCGCAGGGTATCCAGTTCGGCGTGGTAGCCGTGCCGGATCAGGCCTCCTTCCTTAATGCCGATCGGCGGCTCATCGACAATGGCTTGTTCTACCAGGGCCACCAGCTCGGGTTGGGGCAGAATGGTGTGACCCAGGGCCGCCAGTGATCGAACGGGGGAATCGGCCGCGAGGTTTCGGACCGTCGGCAGGGCGGTCAGCGATTGCGCCAGCGCGCGGACATCCCGGGCATTGCCGTTGCCGGCGCCCAGGCGCGCCATAATGCGCTCCATGTCGCGCACTTGCGCCAGGGCCTCGCGCAAGTCGCGCAGGAGCGCCCGGGTCTTGCAAAAGTGCTCGACGGCGTCGAGGCGGTCCCGGATGGCTTCGAGACGGGTCAAAGGACGCAATACCCATTCGCGCAGAAGCCGGCCGCCCATGGGGGTCTTGGTGCTGTCCAACACTCCCAGAAGTGTCGTGACTGTGCCGCGATCGCGACCGGCGCCGTCGGGCGATGACACCGAAGGCAGACTTCGGGAAGCGACCAGGTCCAGGTTGCTGCGCGTGGCCTCGTCCATGATCAGAAAATCGCCGGGATTCCGGATAAACAAGCGTTGGACATGCGCCAGATTGCGATGTAACGCATTGCCGAGGTAATGCACTATGCCGCCGGCCGCCCCAACGATGGCCGGATGGCCCTCGGCTCCGAAACACTCCAGGGACTGCACCTTAAAATGGCGCAGGAGCGTGTCGTGGGCCGTCTCGTATTCGAAGGTCCAGTCGTCGTGCGGGCTTACCATGAGCGCCGGAAGCTGATTCAAGAGTGTGCGCAAAGATGAGGCCGGATCGCGGGCGGCTTCGGCGGGCAAAACGCATTCGGTGGGCGCGAGCCGGAGCAGGTTGTCGCGGAGCGCCTCCAGGTCGCAAGATTCTTCCGCCTGAAAGGAACCCGTGGAGAGGTCCAGCAGGGCCAGGCCGAAAATCCCGCCGGTTTCGTAAAGACCGGCCAGGTAATTGTTGCGGTTGCGGTCGAGGATTTGATCGGTCAGCACGGCGCCCGGGGTCAGAATGCCGGTCACCTCGCGCCGGACGATCCCCTTGGCGTCGGCGGGATCTTCGACCTGGTCGCAGACGGCCACTTTTTTGCCGGCGCGGATCAGCCGCGCCAGGTATATCTCGTAAGCATGATGCGGCACCCCGCACATGGGCGCTTTCTGGCGTTTGGTGAGCGCGATGTCCAGAATGCGCGCGGCCTCGACGGCGTCCTCGAAAAACATCTCGTAGAAATCGCCCAGCCGGAAAAAGAGAATCGTGCCGGGCGGCAATTCGGCCTTTATCCGCCGATACTGGATCATCATGGGAGTAAGGGGATCGCTCATGGAGGCATACTATATATTTTTCGCGCGAAAAATATAGCAAATTTCGGATTGTCGATTTTAGATTGCGGATTTTCATGCCGAAGTCCGATGCTGATAATCGAAAATCAAAAATCAGAAATCCGCAATGATAAATAAATCCCTTGTCAAGAAAGTGGGGGACGGATACATTGACGAGGTTTTAAAGGTTCAGTGGTTCAAGGGTTCCACGTTTACCGTGAACCAAGAACCTTGAACCATGCCAAAAGCGCCTGTAGCTCAATTGGATAGAGTGTCGGCCTCCGAAGCCGAAGGTTGTGGGTTCGATCCCCGCCAGGCGCACCAGCATATGCAACCGGTATAGCGGAAAGTGTCAGTCCGTCAGCTGACGGATTGTGGCTTGTTCGCCTGTGGCGGTTGATTGTCTTCAGGGCGCAGTCCAGATGAACTCGCCAAGCGCGTTGAACAATCCCAGTCCCGGATTGCCTTCCTTGTCCATGCCCAACTGGACGCGTTGTTTTCCCTGGCTGTCGTTGATAAACAGCCCCGGGGCGCCGTTCTTGTCCATGGTCATTTGAACGCGTTGTTTCCCCTGTGCGTCGCTGATAAACAGCCCCGGGGCGCCGCTCTTGTCCATGCCCAACTGGACGCGTTGTTTCCCCTGTGCGTCGCTGATAAACAGCCCCGGGGCGCCGCTCTTGTCCATGGTCATTTGAACGCGTTTTTTGCCCTGTTCGTCATACATGAATAATGCCGGGCTTCCGTCCTTGTTTAAGGTCATCTCGGCGCGGTTAATGCCACTATTGTCGGACATAATCAGCAGGGGAATTTCATCCTTGTCCACGTTAAGTTGCGCGCGGGGCCGGCCTTTCTTGTCGCACATGAATAATGCCGGGCATCCGTTCTTGTCAACATTCAGCTGGGCGCGGGGAGAACCGTTTTCGCCTCGCATTTGCAAGCCGGCGCGCGCGCTCAACTGCGTGCGTGGCTTGCCATGTTCGTCCCACATTTGCAGTGTCGGACTCCCATCCTTGTCCAAAGTCAAGCGGGCCTGTATCTGGCCGCTCGAATCCTCGAGAATGAACGCATGGGCGCGGATGATCCTCTGTTTGGGCTGGTTGGAACGGTTGCAACCCAAGGTGTAAGCGCCCAGCGCGGCCAAGACAATGCCAAGCAGTACCCAGCGGTTTAATCGTTTTACGGCGGCCAGTTGCCGCTCCAATCTTTGCGGGAGTTCTTCGATTTTCATAGCGTTTCTTCTTGTCCTTGCGATGCGTTTACTTCGCTTTTTCGCTTTTTAACAATTTGCTGTGCCACGCCATGGCGTTCGACTTGCTTTTTTTAGCGCCTATGCCCTTTTGATAGCATTCAATGACTTTTTCGATGGCCGGCTCATATCCCGCCTCGGCCGATTTTAGGAACCATAAAAAAGCGTCCTGTGCGTTGGCCGTAACTCCATTGCCATCCATGCAACACTCCCCCATCCGATATTGCGCTTCCGGCACGTTTTGATTGGCGGCTTTGATGAACCATTTTGCCGCCTGTATGCTGTCTTGATTGACTCCCCGTCCGTCCAGGCAGCATTCCCCCGCCAGCCATGCGCTTTTGGCATGGTTTTGCGCGGTGGCGCGTATAAATAAGTTAAAGGCCTCGGTTTCGTCTTTTTGAACACCCGTTCCGTTGAGCAGGCATAAGCCGTATTTATATAATGCGTCGAGGTCTTTTGCCCTGGCCGCTTTTTCATACCAAATCGCGGCCTCATACAAGTCCTTCCGCATGAACAGGCCGTCCGTCAGACAATCGCCATAGATCACGTATAACCTGACCAATATTTTTTTGTCGTCGTTGCCGGCCGCGTCGAGCGTGTTTGTCACCGCGGATTTTAACCACCGGTTCAGCTCCGCGCCATCCCTTTCCTGGGTCGCATTCTTTTTGTTGGAAAGATAATATGTTACCAGTTTGCCTTGGGCCTCGATGTTATTCATCTCGGCCGCTTTCGTGTACATTGTCAATGCCATTGCCTGGTTGGTCTTGCCGAACAATCCTTCCGCATAGGCGGCCGCCATCCGGCAATAGGCCGGACTATAATTCAACTCGGCGGCCTTGTTGAAATAGGCCAGCGCCTGTTTGGGGCTTTTGATCATGCCGGTTCCATCCAGCGCGCAAGCGCCCAAGTAATACCAAGCTTCCGCGTGGTTGTTGCTGGCCGCGCTTTGAAACAGCTGGACGGCCATTCGCGGGTTCCGGGGCACGTAGCGCCCCTTGAGATAACAGTCGGCCAATTTATATTGCGCAAACTCGTCGTGTTGCTCGGCCGCCTTCTTATACGCCTCAATTGCCGCCAACTCATCCGTCCTGGTCCCTCTGCCGGTCATTAAACAATCGCCATATTTGCAAAGCGCCCGCGCCAAATTGCCCTCCGCCGCCCGCTGATACCATTTGAATGCGCTCACCTGGTCGTTAATGGAGGCGTAATAATCGCCCAATGTGCACTGGACTTCGACGTCGCCCGTTTCCGCTTCCTTCAATAACACAGCCAGTTTGCGATCTGCCGTTCCGTCTCCCGGCGCGGCAACGCGCGAAGCGTCGGTGGTTTTGCCGGCAACGGACGGGGCTTGAATTCGGGCGGATAAATTTTCCTGGTTATCACCCTTGACGGGTTGGCTTAAAAAGGACGGTGATGGCGGCGACAATTGTTGAATCGGCTGGTCCGAAACGCGCCCTTCTTCCGCGTGATCGATTGTCCCGGATTGCGACAATCGCCCGGCGGATGCGGATTCGTTGGGGCCCGTTTCCTCGCTTTTCGCTTGGGCCGCTTTTACGTCGGCGTTTGTCTCGTCCCGCGCCAACAGCATTTGCGGCGTCGCCCCCGTCTTGGACGTGTCCGTTTCGGCATCTGTGAGAGGCGCGTTTGTTGCCGGAGCGGCGGTTCGGATGGCGAGCGCCTGGCGAGACGATGTTGACAACCTTCCGGCGCCGTCCGGCAGGCTGTCCCAGTCGTCGTTTCCCGCCAATGGCATGTCCCGCGAATGCGCCGGCGCATTCCGCGCATGCAACGGTTTCGGAGCGTCGGCGTTTCTCGCGGCGTGCAAAGCCCACATTGTGATTGCGCCAATCAATACCAGGCACGCTGCCGCCGCCACGATCGATAATTTATTTTGTGGAAGAATCCGCTTTTCGTTGTGTTGAACGGGCGAGTAGGCGATGGGCGCTTTTATCTTGGGCGTCATTCTCGGCGGCGCCGGTATAATATGCGTGGATGCCTTGGAAACCCCGGCATCCTTGGCATCCGTGCTGTTGGCGGCGCCGAACATTCCAGTCAAGTTCTTGCCGCCTATCGGTATTCTTATCGGCTGTATTTTCCGGCTCTGGCCGGAACTTATTGCGTGCGATTGCGCATATCGCTGGATTGCTTCACGGACGGCTTCCCATGATGAAAAACGGTCTTGCGGTCGCGCGGCGGTCATGTGACGAATTATCTCGTCCATCTCGCGCGACAAGGGTGTGCGCAGGGGGGGATTTGTCTGCATATGGCTTTCGCTTTGCGCGGATCCAAGCAAGCCTGTCAAAAGGCAGGAAAGCGTTGTGCCCAAGGCATAAATATCGGACAGATCGTTCGGCGTGGCGCCCTCGGTTATCAATTCCGGCGCCATGAAAGCCGGGGTGCCGACACCCACATCCTCGCGCATCAATGTCAGTAATGTCGTCAAGCCGAACTTGTCGACCCTGAGCTTGCCTTCGCTGTTAATGAGGATGTTCCCCGGTTTAAGATTGCCGTGCGCAATATGACAACGGTGCCAATAATGGGCCAGGCCCGGCGCAACATGCTTGGCCGTTAAAATGGCGTTTTCTTCGCTCAAGGGCCCGTATTGTATCAACCAGTCCTTTAACGATTCGTCCGAAAACCATTCGCTAATCAGACAATAGAATCTATCGTGATGTAACGCGATCTCTTCGAATTCAAGCCATTTTAAAATGCCCTGATGGTGAAAATGGATAATTCGATTGGCCAGCGCATTCAATTCCCGCCGTTGCATCGCATCCATTGCCTTTCTGGGGACGGGCAGTAGCCGGATAATGACTTGGCGTCGCAGTCCTTTGTGCCATCCCTTGAAGGTAGGCGCCAATTGTTGATGGCCATAAGGCGTGAGGCGGTCAAATACATTGAGGCGCTGGAGATCGGATATGATGTCGGCTTGATTGGTTGCAGTCATGTTTGCCCCGGTAAATTTTCGGGAACCGAATCTGATATTATTATAAATAATATAATGCCGGCAGGATGTCAAATGCAAACTCACCAAACGGCCACGATTTCATGACGTCCCTGTGCTGCGGCGAATCGTTCGCAGGACCTGGGCCGGTGCCGCCGCGCCTCCCATGCGGTTGCCCCGCCATATCCGGCGACGCCGAAAACCGTGCCCGGCGCGCCGAGGATTTGCCGAACATCGCGCCACACCAGCAACTCGATCTAATAGGAAATTGCTTTTCGTAGCCGCGCCGGCCCGCCCGCAATGCTGTGCGTAGCACTGCGGGCAGGTGACGGCGTGGATTCTTCGGCGGCCACGGCGTTACCGCCGCGGCTATAAGAGTCCGCCCCGCTTTTGGGGGCCTAATTTGAATGCATAGGAAATTTCCGCCAGAGGCGGATCCGCCTACGGCGGACAAACCGATGTAGAGCCGGTTTCAGACCGGCTATTCTGTGCGAAGATAGCCGACATAAAGTCGGCTCTACATGAAAAAAATCGCCCCGCTACGGGGCCTAACTTGATGTATAGGAAATCCAAACCCGCCGGGTCAGGGGACCCGGCCTACAATACTGTAGGCCCGGTGCCCTCACCGGGCGTTATGAAAAGCCGCCCCGTTGCGGGGCCTAACTCGATGTTAAGGAATTTCAATCCACACGGCGGCAAGCGGTTCTATCGAACCGCAACTACACCGGCTCGTTGTAGCGCCGTTCGAGAGAACGGCAAAGTCGCGGCCTTTGGCCGCCTAACTTGAAACGCAGATGGAAACACAAGTGTTTATGAATAAACAACTTTGTTTTGTGATAGGGCGACGGGCCTCCGCCGTCGTTCCCGGCGGTCGTGGCCGTCCGCCATCCATGGAATGTGCAGGCTTCCAATCCAAGTTTCTTAAATGTTTGAACCGCCGATGGCCGGCGGTGGATTCGCTGAACAGTGGCGATTCCGGCGCTCATTCCAATGCGGCCTACAGGTAGGCGCTCAGCTTGGTTTTCAGGTCGGCTTTGCGCGGGGCGCCGACCATTTGTTCCTGGACGACCCCGGCCTTGAAGACCAGCAGGGTGGGGATGGAGTGGATTTGGAATTTGGCGGCCAGGTCCTGGCCATCCTCGACGTTGACTTTGGCAATCTTGACTTTGCCGGCCAATTCGCCCGCCAATTCGTCGAGGAGCGGGGCGATCATTTTACAGGGGCCGCACCATTCGGCCCAAAAATCCACCAGCACTGGTACCGTCGCTTTCGTCACTTCCGTGTCCCAGTTGGCGGCAGTCAGGTTGACGATCAGGTTGGATGACATGGCAAGGCCTCCTATAATTTTTAATCTAATGGAATACAGGAGTCAGAATTCAGAATGGCATGCGAACAGGCCTGCATAATTTAAATCTCATCGATTGTATCTTTATTCTGACTTCTGAATTCTGGCTTCGGACTACTGTCATATCAGTGTAATTGCATGGAAGCGGGCAAAAGCAGGTGGACGCCAAATGTCTGGGCGACCATGATATAAACCAGGGCGGCGATGCAGAGCGTTGCGGCCAGTGTCACGAGCGGAAGCGCCAACATTTCACTCTCTTGCGGCGCGGGCGCTTCCGCGCGGGCGCCGGGCTTTGGCGCCGCAACGGCGGCCGGCGTCGATGCGCGAGGCGCAGGAGTGGTGCGGTCCGTGCGCTTGATCTTGATTGTCTTGCGCTGGGTAATGGGCGTCAGGGAGCTATCCTCGATCGGCAAATCGATCTTCGATGTCTCGCCTTTTCTGATCGTCCGCAACGCTCCCTCCGCTGCGGCGTTGGCGGCTTCCTCGGCGTCACTCACGGTGGAAGGGCGTTTCAGGCGGATCGTCTTGGGCGCCGGTGGTTCCGCGGTCGTGAGCGGCGGGATTTTGCTTGTTGCCTGTTTGGCGGGGGCGGAGGTTGGCGCGGGCAAGTCGTCCAGAACGATACGCGATGTCGATGTCTTGGGTGCGGCAATATGTTTGACGATTGTCGGCGCTTCGGTGATGTCATGGTCGCTTCGCAATGTCTTTTCCACATGCGGCATTGGCGCGGGCTCGGATTGCTTGGAGACGATCGGCGACGTGGGCGGGCGCGTCAATTGCGACGTGGCTGGGCGTTTCAGGCGAATGGTTTGTGGAATCGGCCCGGCATGCGTTGGAATGCCCAAAATGGGCCCGGTGCTCCGCTTAAAATCCACGGGACTCTTGGGCGCCACTGACTCGGGCAACCCGATTCGCGAGGTTTGCCGCTTGGCCGTTTCGGCGGTCATGGGGCGGACGGCGGTGGGCGCCTGCATGAGATCGGCATCGCCCGGCTTATTCGATGCCGGCGGCATGTCAATGGGCTGCACCGTGATCGGCGAAGTGGGGGGGCGTCTCAAGTGAATGGTTTGCGTGATTTGTTCGACATACGTTGGCGTGTCGGATATGCGGCTTGTGGCTTTTTTCGTTTCGAGCGCCGATTTAATCTGCCGGGCGCTCCCCAAGGAAATTCGCGAGGTTTGGCTCTTGGCGTCGGCGTCAATAGGCGACGTTTCCGTCGGTTTAGGCGTGGATTCGTTGTCTTTCATGGTTTTTTCTCCACGGTTATAAATTTTTCGACTGGCGAAAAATTTATTCAGAACGTCATCATTTCCTTTTCCTTGGCTTCCAGAACCTGATCCATTTTTTTGATGAAATCGTCCGTGTATTTCTGAATTTCCTTGAGGGCGTGGTCTTTCTCGTCCTCCGTGATCGAACTGTCTTTGAGCAGGCGCTTGATCAGTTCGTTGGCCTCCTGGCGGTTGCCGCGGATGACGACCCGCGCCTTTTCGGTCATCTGTTTGGCCACTTTGGAGAGTTCGCGGCGGCGTTCCTCGCTAAGTTCCGGGATCGGAATGCGGATGACGCGCCCATCGTTGAGCGGCGTGACGCCGAGGTTGGCGGCGCTGATGGCTTTCTCGATGGCCGGCAAGGCGGTGGGGTCGTAAGCGTTGATTACGATGAGCCGCATGTCGGGCGTCGAGATATTGGCGATCTCGCGCAGGCGCACCTGGGCGCCGTAATACGCCACGGTGATATGGTCCACCAGGTTGGCGGAGGCCTTGCCGGTGCGTAACCCCGCAAACTGCTGTTGCAGGAATTCCAGCGACTTGGACATCTTGTCTTCGGTTTCCAGCAGGACATCATCCAGTGATTCCATTGTCTGCGCTCCGATTAGGTTTTACCCGCCTATGGCAGGGTTTTTGACCAGCGTGCCGATTCGGCAACCCGCCAGCACGCGCTCGACGTTTCCGGGTTTGAAAAAATCGAACACAATAATAGGGATATTGTTCTCCATGCACAATGCAAAAGCCGCCGAATCCATCACCTTCAGCGAATCCTTCAGCGCCTGGCCGAAGGTCAGGGTTGTATAGCGCTGGGCCTTCGCGTTTTTAAACGGGTCGTCCGTATAAATCCCATCGACCTTGGTGGCCTTCAGCAGGACATCGGCGTCAATTTCGTTGGCGCGCAGGGCCGCGGCGCTGTCGGTGGTAAAATAGGGGTTGCCCGTGCCGCCGCCGAAAATGACCACGCGCCCCTTTTCCAGATGCCGGATCGCCCGCCGGCGGATGAACGGCTCGGCCACCTGTTTCATTTCGATGGCCGTCTGCACGCGGGTCTCCACGCCGATTTTTTCAAGGGCATCCTGCAACGCCAGGGCGTTGATCACCGTGGCCAGCATGCCCATGTAGTCTCCCATGTTGCGGTCGATCCCGTGGGCCTGTCCGTTGCCGCCCCGGAAAATGTTGCCGCCGCCGATGACCGCCGCGATCTGCGCGCCCATGGTGCGCGCCGCCTTGACCCGCTCGGCGACGGTCCGCACCATGTCCGGATCGATGCTCAAGCGGCTTTGCTTGTTCTGCATGGCCTCGCCGCTGAGCTTTAAAAGAATCCGTTTGAATTTGCTTTTGCCGGTCGGTTTCATGGTCATGATTATATTCCCGGAGTCAAGGTGTTATTGCCGTCTTTCAAACGGGAAGCATAGTGGAACTGTCGCCGCCAGTCAAAATTAAAACGGTTAGGTGTTGATCTTTCTGAACCGATGTCGGAACGGCTCTACGACCACAAACCCGGAGGAATTTCATGCGCGCGCCATTTCGATGTGCACATCTTCGACTGCCACAATATCCATGGCATATTGAACACAGGCCTGAATGTCCTCAATCGTCAGATCCGGGTGGTAATCGAGAATAATCCGCTCAAATGGAATGCCGTCCCGCACAAGTTCCAAAACGCTTTGCACGGTGATTCTTGTGCCTGCCACGCACGGTTTGCCGAAATGAATTGCCGGTTAATTTCAATGCGATTTTTCATGTTTGTCTCCACGCTATATCCATCTTAACTCTTAATGGTTAGCGGGCAAATTCTTTAGGTTGCGGGCATACCCCGCGTTGGTAGTTTAGACCATACCTTAATTTGCTCACGAGCATTTTAGACACAAAGTCAACCTTGTAATGCCATCATTAGCATCCCATAGGATGCTCAGACTGTAGGCTGTAGGTAAAATCACGAAAAAAGCGAAAACTTTACTGATGCTTCGCAAACTTCAGCTCCGGTTTTTTCCAATGTGCTTTATTGATTCCGACCTACAGCCTACGGCCTAAACGGCTACAGTCTTGGCGTCCCTATGGGACGCCAGTGTAACGCCATTAAACTTGAGCCGGTCACCGGTCCGGCCTGGTTATTCCCATGCGCAACACCGGCAGTACGTCTTTCTCCAACGTGCGGTTAAGGTCGAACAGGACAAACCCGCCGGCGCCGGCGGCGCGCGCCTGCCGGATTTGCTCGATGACCTGGTCGGGGGTCAACTGGCTTTCCGAGGAGGTGACGCCTATGCCGGGAAATACGCGTCCGCCGGCGTTGGCAAGCGCCAACTGCCGCCGGACCAGGTTCTTGAACGCGTCGTTGCCGGCGGTGTAATCCATGGGGCAGACAAAATCCACCAGGCCTTCTTTCAGCCAGCGGCCCCAGTCCTGCCCGATGCTGTCGCTACAGCCGGGATATTCCGCATAGACCGCGGCCGACACGCGGATGTTCGCTCCGGCTTTGCGGGACAAGTCGTGCACGGCATGGACAAACGCGGTGATCTGCTCTCTGCGCCAGGCGTTGTATTTTTCGCTCAGATTTCCGCTTTGCGCGCTCCGGGGCCAGCCGGAAATTTTATCGCCCAGCCACTGGCCGAAGCGCCGGCGACAACCGGCGCAGAAGCAGGCGTGATTGTCCGGGTAGCGCACATAATCCAGATGGATGCCGTCCACAGAATAGCGCGCGAGCACCTCGCTGACGGCTTTCAGTTCCAAGGCCACGTTGTCGGGGTGGGAGGGACAGAGCCATTCCAGTTCCTTGCCGGTGTCGGTGACTTGCAAGCGCCCCGCCTTCCGCATGGCGGCCACGAAAGATTTGGGCGCATTGCCCAGGTTCCAGCAGATTTTCCAGATGTGGACTTCTATGCGGTTCGTATGCGCGGCGGCTATACATTGTTTCAATTGGTCGCCGTAGCGGCTGACGGCGGCCGACTGTGGCAGAATCTGGCTTTCATAGTGCGCCAGGCCGGACCAGAGTACGTTGACAAAAACAGCGTTCATGCCGGCGTCCGCCAGGATTCGGGCGGTTTTGGACCAATTCCCGGGATAAAGTCCCATGCCGGTGTGGTCCCAAATTCCGCGGAACTCCGGGTTCTTAGGGCGTTGGACGCGGGCAAAGGCTTCCACTAATTTGGTTTGGAGGCGCTGTCCGGTTTCCACGACCTCCGTGTATTTTCGCTCCCGCCTCGGCGAAGCCTCCGGCGTAGCCTGGGTTGCCAGGGCGGCGGACATTGTTTTATAGTCCTGCCCACACTGCGCCAGGAGGGCTTTCACCGATTCCTCCGCCGTTGTGCCCCGTGCCATCCTGGTAATACCGGTCAGGGCATCGTTCAAGTCGCTAAACGGCCCCACTTTCCCGGCGCGGGACATGGCGTGCGCGGCGGCCTGTTCCCAGAGGGAAGGCACATAAGCGCCCAACATGGCCAAGAGCATGCGTTGTTTGTTGACGGCGTCGCTGGCCAGGAGCATATGGGACATCCACAAACCGCAGGGTGACTGCACCCAGGCCGGATCGGCCGAATCTTTTCCGGCGCTGTTTTGCCAGAAGGCAATTACCTTGCTGTTTTTGTCCGCCGGATAGGCCGGCAATATATTGTACGAGTTTTGGTATATCGTCTCCGGCACGCGTGGCGGAGCATACTTGCTAAACGTATAACTGCTCCATTGACCGGCCGCCTTGGCCGCCTGGTAACTGCCTAACTTCAGGCCCATCATCCCGGCCAGCCTGGGCTCCGCCGAATATAACACCATCAGCTTGCCGCCCCGTTCGATAAAGGATTCCAGCGCCCGCAGTTCTTTACGCGGCGGCAGGGAGTTGTAGGGCAGGATTGCCAGCCGCGCCGACTCGCCTGGGCGTAGCGCTCCGGCGGAGCTTGGTTTCAGCCGGCCGGCCGCCACGGCGTCGTCATCCGCGATGTCGGCCACAATTCCCAAATCTTGAAGCCAGCGGCGGATGCGTAGGGCCATACTGCGGGCATACGTTCGTTCGGCGGCGTTGGCCAGCGAAAGCGTGCCTTGCACAATCACCAGGTCGCAGATGCGGGCGCGCAGACCATGGGTCAGGACCGCCGCCGCTCCCCGCTCCCCGCTCCCCGCTCTCCGCTCTCCGCTCTCCGCTCCCCGCTCCCCGCTCCCCGCTCCCCGCTCTCCGCTCTCTCCCGCTTTCCTCGCTTCCCCCTCTTCCCTGGTCAGACTGATGCGCACGGCGCTGATGGCGTTCCATCCGGCGGGCTTGCCTTCCACAGTGGCGTCTTTGATGAAAAAAAACAATTTTTGCCGGCCGCCTTCCGTGAGGGGCGCCGACCAAAGATACCAGCCGTCGCCGCTTTTAAGATACAAGGCGAAAGTTCGAATTGTCTCCGGCCGGATGCAGGTCAGATCCAGTTCGAGGAGATCATAGCCGCGCAGGTCGAGGGCCACGGCGCGATCCCAATACGCGCGGTTGTTGTTTGCGCCAAACAGGCCGGGGAACCGGACGCCGCAGGGTGATTCCGGTTCGTAGGAGACGGCGGGCGAACCGTTGCCGGCCTTCCAGGCTTGCGGGGCCTCGGCGGCTTTGCGAAAGGCGAAGATATCGAGTGATTTTGTGCTATCGGCGGCGGCCATGCCGGCCAATGTCAACCAGAAAATCACGCCCAGCCACAAGCCTCCATCGCGCCTCTGCCGATTATTTCTCATCAGCCTGTTTCCCATTTTCCATCAACCATTGACCATTTACCATTAATCATTCTCGACTCCCACTCTCCCGACGATGTTGCCAGACAGTTGAATTTACCCTATTATTCATTTTTCGGAGGTTCTGAAAAGGAAATAAGATGGGACGGCCCCAATCCGGGATCGTGGGTAACTGTTCCTGTAGCCGTCGGACGTTAGGCCGACGTTTTCAAACCAATTGCGCGAGCCTACCTGCCCGCAATGCTGCGCATAGCGTTGCAGGCGGGTCGTCTCGCGGCTACAACTTCGGAATTCTTATGAACCAAGCTGTCCGTTGTGTTTTTTTCGACCGTGACGGCATCGTGAACGCGTCGCCGGGCGCGGGGCGCTACGTTTTGAACTGGGCGGAATTTCACCTTCTGCCGGAGTTCGTGGAAGCCCTGCGCGTGGCGCGCGCGCATGGGTACCAGGCGGCGATTGTCACCAACCAGCGGGCGGTGGCCCGTGGTCTCGTGAGCGCGGCCGAGGTGGAAGCCATGCACAGGAACCTGCGGGACCTGCTGCGGGAATATCGCTTGGATATCTTGGATGTGGCTTATTGTCCCCATGACGTGGGCGAGTGCGACTGCCGCAAGCCGCAGCCGGGCATGCTGAAAACCATGGCCCTCAAGCACGGCTTGGATTTGGCCTCATCCTGGATGGTCGGTGACGCGGAAACGGATATCGAGGCCGGCCGCCGCGCGGGGTGCCGCACGATTCGCGTGGGTGACGGCGCGGCCGCATCCCAGGCCGACTATCGCGTGCCCGCAATGAGGGACCTGCCGGACTTGCTCGACCGTGTGCTGTCTTAGCGGTCTACCGGATTCGGCGCAGGCCGGGAACATGCCCGGCAATGTTCAAGGATTTCTACGATACCATGAGAGCAAAAAGAGCTCGCAAAGCCTTTGCTATCGCAACTATCGAGAACTCCAATTGGTTGAGAAAAATGTGAAGTTGCCCTGCAACCTTTGGGCAGACGGGGTTTGTGTTTGTGTTTTTGGCGGAGTTTTTATAATCTTCGAATCCAAGCGGGGGTTCATTATGTCCAACACAATCGGCATACGATTCCAGGCATCCACGTTCGGCGAGTCGCACGGGCCGGCGGTGGGCGCCATTGTTGACGGTTGTCCCGCCCGCCTGCCTCTGAGCGCCGCCGATATCCAGCCCCAGTTGGACCGGCGCCGGCCCGGTCAAAGCGCGTTGACAACCTCCCGTAACGAGCGCGACCAGGTACGCATCCTGTCGGGCGTGGAACAGGGGCTGACACTGGGTTCCCCCATTGCGCTGATGGTGGAGAATACCGACAGCCGTTCCGCGGATTACCAGGCCATCCGGACGATCCCGCGTCCATCGCACGCGGATTTAACTTATCGTCTGAAATACGGCCTGACGGCCGTGGGTGGCGGCGGGCGCGCCAGCGCGCGCGAGACCGTGGGCCGCGTGATGGCCGGCGCCGTGGCTGAAAAATTTCTGGCGGTGAAATACGGCGTGCAAATTGTGGCCTGGGTCGGCGCGGTGGGCGAACGGGAAGCTCCGGACCTGAGCGGGGAAACGCTGACCCGCGCGCAGGTGGATGCCACAGCCGCGCGCTGTCCGCATGCGCCCACGGCCCGCGCGATGGAGGCCTTGATCGAAGCCGCCAAAAAAGACGGCGATTCCGTGGGCGGCGTCATTGCCTGTGTGTGTCGCAACGTGCCGCCCGGCTGGGGCGAGCCGGTGTTCGACAAGCTCAGCGCGCTTTTAGCCCGGGCCATGCTTTCCATTCCCGCCGCCAAAGGTTTCGAGATCGGCGCCGGGTTTGCCGGCGCGCGCGGGCGCGGGTCGGAACAAAACGATCTGTTTGTGCCTAAGGCCGGACGCCTGGGAACATGCACCAACCGCAGTGGCGGTATCCAGGGCGGCATCAGCAACGGCGAACCTATTGTGTTTCGGGTGGCGTTCAAGCCGACGGCGACGATCGCCCGGGAACAGGCAACCGCCGATTACGAAGGCCGGCTGGTCAAATTCCGCGCCACGGGGCGGCATGATCCCTGCGTTTTGCCGCGGGCCGTGCCGATTGTGGAAGCCATGGCCGCGCTGGTCCTGGCCGATTGTGCAATAAGAAATGCAGAATGCAAATTAAATGCAGAATGAAGAATGCAGAATGAAGTAAAATCAATCTTCCTGCGGCATTCTCTTTTTTGTGTTTTTAATTCTGCATTCTGCGTTTTCTTCTGATCAACTGCTTGCGGTCCTGGCCGTTTGAAATCATGACCACGGGCAAATCCAGCCAACGCTCGATCCGATCGATGTAAGCGCGCGCCGCCGCGGGCAGTTCCTTGAAGCTTGTTGCGCCCGCGGTCGATTGTTTCCAACCCGGCATAAACGTGAAAATCGGTTCCGCCGCGGCCAATTCCACCGGGTTGACCGGACATTCGGTCAGGCGCTTGCCGCCACAGCGGTAAGCCGTGCAAACGCCGATCTGTTCGAATCCGTCGAGCACGTCTAACTTGGTCAGGATGAGCCCATCCAGGCTGTTTAACCGCGCGGCGCGGCGCAACTGCACGATGTCTATCCAGCCGCAGCGGCGCGGACGCCTGGTCGTGGCGCCATACTCGCCGCCGATGCGCCGCAGGGTCTCGCCGGTGGCGTCGTGCAGTTCGGTCGTAAAAGGACCCTCGCCCACGCGCGTGGCGTAAGCCTTGCTGACGCCCAGAATGCGGTCGATGGCGTGCGGGCCGATGCCCGCGCCGACGCAAACGCCGCCGGCAATCGTATGGGAACTGGTCACATAGGGGTAGGTGCCGGCGCCGATATCCAGCATCGTGCCCTGCGCGCCCTCGTATAAAATATGTTGCCCTTTGCGGCGCGCGGTCTCCAACAGGAGGCCCGTGTCCACAATCAGGTCCCGGAATGGCTTCAGCAGGGCCAGTGTTTCCTTCGTCACGCGCTCCACATTGCAGACTTCGCGCGCGCGCTCCTTGGGTAACTGGGCGCGATGGCTTTCCAGGCAGGTTTTTACCTGGGCGCGGAAATAGTCCGGATCGAGCGTGTCGCCTATGCGCACGCCCGTGCGCGCGGCGCGGTCGGCATAGGCCGGGCCAATGCCCCGCTGGGTCGTGCCGATTTTGCCGGCGCCCCTCCGGGCCTCGGCGGCCTGATCGAGGGCCAAATGGCAGGGCAGGATCAAGTGCGCCTCCCCGCTCAGGCGCAAGCGCTTGCGCCAGGCGGACTCCGGCACACGGATGGCGGCTAATTCCTCCACCAGCTTTTGCGGGTTGACGACGACCCCGCCGCCGATGAGATTCATGACGCGCGACCGCAGAATACCGGAGGGCAGAATATGGAACACGAATTTCCGGCCGCCGTGAAACACCGTGTGGCCGGCGTTGTCGCCCCCCTGAAAGCGGACGACGACATCCGCCTGGCCCGCGAGGGCATCCACGATTTTCCCCTTGCCCTCGTCGCCCCACTGCGCCCCGACAATGACTAAAGACGGCATACGATCTTCCTTCCTTGCGGATTAGTTAGGCCTCCGGCAACCATGCCGTTCTCGCGAACGGCCACTACACCAGACAGGTGTAGATGCGGTTCGATAGAACCGCTGTGTTTTGAATTTCCCTATGCATCTAATCAGTCGGTTTCACGAACAAATCCTTCGCGGCGATGGCCGGGTGATGGTAGCGCTTGCGTTGCAGTGTTGAACGGCCGGACTGGATGGCCTCTACGGGGCACCATTGCAGGCAGGCCATGCATTGCTCGCAATCGCCATGCCATTGCGGGCGGCCGTTTTTCAGGTCAATGTTGAGCCGCGGACAGACTTTGGCGCACAGGCCGCAATGCGTGCAGGTGTCCATCACCCAGAATTTGGCGTCGGCCGTTTTAAACTTCGGCATGCCGAATTTGTACAGGAACCCCGTCAGCCAGTTGACCAGGAAAAAGCTTTTTTCGACCGGCCGGTTGCGGCGCGCTTTGATCAGCCCGGCAATTCCCGCGACCCGCGCGCGGGCCCGCGCGAACAGCTTCTGTTGTTTGGCTTCCGCAATGGCGCCATACATGGCCGTATAATTGCCGGGCATGACGATTGAAAAACCGGCAGACAAGTTCCCGCCCTGCGCGCGGAGCGCCTGTTTGAGCAAGAACAGCGCGCCGCCGGGAAACCCGCCACAGGTGCAGACGGCAAACAGATACGGAATATCGTTCCACTTGCGCGCATTGATAAAATCGACAACGATCCGCGGCGGTCCCCAGGCGTACACGGGAAACACAATGCCGACGGCATCGGCCGGTGCGCTGACATCGGCCGTCCCGGCGATCGGGTCCCGAAGCGCTTTGGAAATTGCAATCAACGTTGTGTTGCCCAAGGCGGCGGCCAAGTCGCGGGCGATGACCAGCGAGTTGCCCGTGCCGGAAAAGTAATATAGGATTGTGCTCATGGCAAGTTCGGTCCGGCCATAAGAGATAACCGCGAAACACACGAAAATTCAGCAGATGAATCATTCGTGTTTGGTTTGTGGATCATGTTGTACATCCATTCCGTGGGTTTGAGCGATTCGTGGTTACGTCTGTTTGCCTGTTTTTGCATTCTACATTCTGCATTTCTTCAGAACGGCGTCCACTTGCGCCACGGCTGTGCCGATATAACTGGCCGGCTCCAAACAGCGCTCCAGGGCCGCGGCCGTCATGACTTTGGTGACGCGCCGGTCCCGCAGCAGGATTTCCTTGAGCGGCTGGCCGGAGACAAACGCCGTCTGCGCGGCTTGCCGCAGGATTTCATGGGCCGCCTGCCGCCCGATCCCGTGTTTCACCAGCTCCAGCATGACCCGCTCGCTCATGATCAGGCCGTTGGTCAATCCCAGGTTTTTTTTGATGGCCGGCTCGCGGATATCCAAGCCCCGCAGAATCTCGTCCAGCTGGCGGAGCAGGTAATCGGTCAGGATGAAGGCTTCCGGGAAAATCACGCGTTCGGCGGCGGAATTGGTCAGATCGCGTTCGTGTTCGAGGGGAATGTTTTCCAGGGCCGGGGCCACCTGGGCGCGGATGATCCGCGCCAGGGAACAAATGCGTTCGCTCTTGTGCGGATTGCGTTTCTGGGGCATCGTGGAAGAGCCGACCTGCTGTTTTTGGAACGATTCGAATACCTCGCCGATTTCCGTGCGCTGGAGGTTGCGGATTTCATGCGCGATTTTTTCGCCCGTGGCCGCGAGCAGGGCCAGGTCGAACACGACCTCGGCATGGCGGTCGCGCTGGATCACCTGGTTGGAAACCATGACCGGCGTGATCCCAAGGTCTTTCATTACCAAGCGCTGCAACTGCGGCGCATCGGGGCCGAAACTCGCCTGGGTGCCCACGGCGCCGGTCATCTGGCCCACGCGGATGCGTTTTTTGGCTTCCGCCAGCCGATCCAAGTGCCGTCGCACTTCGCCGGCATAAATCGCGAATTTAAGTCCGTAGGTGGTCGGGACGGCGTGCTGGCCATGCGTGCGGCCGACGCACACTAACTTGCGCGTGCGCTTGGCCAAAGCCGCCAGCGTCTTGAGCAAGGCCTGGGCGTCCTGTTCTATTATATTTAGCGCGGCCCCGAGCTGCAAGGCCAGGGCGGTGTCCTCGATATCGTATGACGTGGCGCCCAGATGCACATATTTGCCGGCCTGGCGCCCGCATGCTTCCGTCAGCGCCCGCACCATGGCCATGAGGTCGTGATGGATTTCATCTTCAATCGCCTTGACGCGCTCCAGCCGGACCTTGGCAACGGTGGCATTGCGGCTGATGACCGCCGCCGCCGCCTTGGGAATATGTCCCAGCGCCGCGTGGGCGCGCGCCAGGGCGGCCTCGACCGTCAGCCAGTTCTGCAGTTTGGCCTCTTCCGTGAAGATCGCGCGCATGGCTTCGGAGTAATACCGGAATTCGATGGGATGAACGCTCATAATAAAACCTCAATCGATGCATAAAGCATAACGCTTGCATACTATTGTTCTACTGTCTTGATTCTGTCTCTCCAGTATCCTGGTTTGCGCTTGCAGTGGGCAATGGCAATAATCCAAATGCACTTGCGGAGATACATGTAGATGACCAGATAAGGAAAGCAATGCGCAAGGTATCTTCGTGTGCCGTCCTCGCGAAGATGCCAGCGCTCTGGAAAACGTTTGAGGGTTTCAATCGAATCTTCAATTTCCGTTTCGAAATCCAAGCCGAGCCCGGGAGATTTTCCCTCGTAATACGCAACGGCATCCCATATCTCGACTTCGGCCTCGTGCAGAATGGCAACGGGCATCATTTGTACTTGGCCTTGATGTCGGCGAAGATGTCCTTGGCGGGGCGGCTGGCAGCCTTCCCTTCGCGTACCAACCGGACACGACGTTGAATCTCACGCTCCTGATCGGGGCCAAGTTCGAAATACGCAGGATCATCAAGACTCAGGATCAGCTCGTGCGCAAGTCCCGCGCGTTCACTGGCCGACAAGGACATGGCTTCGCTTTGGATTTCTTGAACCGTGTTCATGTCTAAACGGTATCCATGCCAAAGAGCCTTGTCAATTTGATAATCATCAATTGTTTTGTCTTTTGGCTACTGAGCAATCGCCATGTACCCTTTTTTTCTCAAGTTGGCCGTGATGCGTTGTTCCACAGGTTCGTCGGTCACGATAAATTCACGGCCGGTAATGGTTTCGTAGGATTGGATATAGCGCCGGGCGGCCTCGATGCGCACGTCGTCGGGCATGGGGGGCGGGACGCCTTCCCCGCGGAACCCGCGCGCGGCGAACCATTCGCGGACATATTCCTTGTCGATCTTGCGCTGGTCGGCGCCCTGCGCGAACAGCGCGGCATAGGTGTCGGCAAACCAGTAACGCGACGAGTCGGGGGTGTGGATTTCATCCGATACGACAAGCCGTCCGTCGCGCCGACCGAGTTCGTATTTGGTGTCCACGAGGATCAGTCCGCGTGACGCGGCATAGCGCACGCCAAAATCGAACAGCCGCATGCAAATATCGGCGGCGGCATCGAAAAGCGCGGCGGTGATCAGTCCTTCGGTCAAAGCCTCTTCCCGGGATATGGGCCGATCATGGGCTTCCAGCTTGGTTGTCGGCGTCAGGATGGGATGCGGCAGTTTTTGGTCCTTGCGCAGGCCGTCGGGCAGCGGATTGCCGCAATAATTGCGGATGCCGCGCTCGTAATTATACCAAAGCGAGGTTTTGGTGACACCGGTGATATAACCGCGCACAATCAATTCGATCGGCAATTGCTCGCATTCGGCCACGACCATGACGTTGGGATCGGGCACATCGATGACATGATTGGGCGCGACGGCGCTGGTCTGTTCGAACCAGAAAGCCGCCAGTTGGTTCAGAACCTGGCCCTTGAACGGGATCGTGCCGAGGATGCAGTCGAAGGCCGAAATCCGATCCGTGGTGATAAGGATGCGCCGTCCGGATTGTTTGTACGAATCGCGCACCTTGCCGGTTTCGCGTTCGCCCAAGCCGGCGATGTCGGTTTCCCGCAAGGTGCGATTCAGTTCTTTGCGCAAGCGTGTTTCCGATATCATAAGCTCCTGATTTTGCAAGTATTCAGGAGCCAGAAGTCAGAAGTCAGAAGTCAGAACTCAGAATGAGGCAAGCCAGCATGGATCCTGGTCGCCTGTGGCGCCCGCCCCTCCGGAGACGAGTGAACATTTTATTCTGACTTCTGACTTCTGACTTCTGACTTCTGACTTCTGACTTCTGACTTCTGACTTCTGACTTCTGACTTCTGACTTCTGACTTCTGACTTCTGACTTCTGACTTCTGACTTCTGATGACCAGTTTAATTATAAAGCATCCCGCGCGGCGGGTCAATTGCCCGGTTTGTTCGCCAACGCCAAACGCATCGAAAGGCGCCAGCGATACAGGCCTTCGCTGATATGGAAACGCGTAAATTCGAATTGCACGCGGCCGCTTGCCGTGCTGTCCGGATCGCAAACCGGAAACGCGCCTTCCACGCGATCGTTGTTCCATTGGCTTGCCGGGAGTTCCGCCCATTCCATGAGCCACGTCAGCAGGTAGGCGAAAATATCGGCGTCCACGCAATCCAACGGCAGTTGACAGCGCCGTATTTCCCGGTCATTGGCAAGCAGGCTGAGCTGAACGGCGCCGGGCGGCCCGAAGATTTCGAATTCGGCCAACGCTTCTTTCAGGGCTTTTTCGATCGAGACCGTTGGTTGGAGGCGATCCAGTTCGCGTTGGAGGGCTATTTCAGGGAACAGCAGGTCGCGTGTCAGGATGGTGCCGGCCAAGGTCTCGAAAACCATGGTATTACAGTCGGGATAATCGGAGGTCACTTCGCTCAGCAGAGAGGCCCAGAACCGGGCGGCCGCATGTGTAAAGCGCGCTCCGCCAACTATCAAGGCGCGGGCTTTCGAGATGGCGGCGGGGATCTTGTCGGACGCATTGCCAAGAATACGCGCCATGGCGGGCTCGCTCGTTTCAGAACATTTTTGGGATGGGGCGGGTGACGGGACTCGAACCCGCGACGTTCAGATCCACAATCTGACGCTCTAACCAACTGAGCTACACCCACCATGTTTCGAACGGGAGGCATTCTAACCAGGATGTTTCATGGGTTGCAAGCAATATCCGCGACTGTGCCCAGAAGCGCAGAAGTCAGATATCGGAAGTCAGGAGGGGGCATCCGATCTTACATTCGACGTTGGGCGCTCGCTGTTGGATGTTGGGCGTTTGCCTCGGTTACTCTACCCCTGATTCCGAAAGTCCAAGCAGGTCCAGGATGCGGGTCAGGTCTTCGTTGGAATAGAAATCGATTTCGATCAAGCCCTTGGCTTTTTTGCCGTTAGCCAGGGTGCGCGAAGGCACGAGGCGCACACTGGTGCCGAAATGCCGGTGCAGTTTGTCCGAAAGATCCTGGAGATGCGCGGCGGGAATATCGTCCCGCATGGCGCGGGGCTTGCGCGGCGCGCGCGACAGGCGCTCCACGGCCTTTTCCAGCACACGGACCGACCAGCCTTCCGCCACGGTGCGCCGCGCCAAAAAACATTTCTCCTCGTCGATCGCCGCGCCCAGAAGCGCCTTGGCATGTCCGGACGAGAGGCGGCAATCGGTCAGCATCTGCTTGATTTCCTCGGGAAGCGCAAGCAGGCGCAGGGAATTGGTCACCGTGGCGCGCGCTTTGCCGACCCGCAGGGCGATTTCCTCATGGCTCAGGGCGAACTGCTCCGCTAAACTATGGTAGCCTTCGGCTTCCTCAACGGGATTCAGGTCTTCGCGCTGAAGGTTTTCGATGAGCGTCAGTTCGAGCGCGTCGCGGTCGCTGACATCCTTTAGGATGGCCGGCACATTTTCCAGTCCGGCCTGCCGGGACGCCCGCCAGCGCCGCTCGCCGGCCACAAGTTCGTAATGATCGCCCATCCGGCGCAGGAGCAACGGCTGAAGCACTCCGTGCGTCTGGATCGACCGCACCATATCTTCCAGCGCTTCGGGAGCGAATCGGCGGCGGGGTTGTTTGGGGTTCGGTCGGATTTTATCCAGCGGAACCATCGTCATCCCAGAGGTCCCGGGCGTTTCCGCCTTCGCAAAGTCCGCTTCGGCGGGCGCAGGAAGGTCGGCGACGGCCGGTTTTTCGTTGATCAACGCGCTTAATCCCCGTCCCAGCCCGTGCTTGGAAGCCATAAACCACCCCTCCTCTTAAAAAAATGAAGAATGTGAAAGAAAGAGATCAGAGATCAGAAGTCAGCGGTCAGAGCTTCCGTCATCCGTCGTTTGTTATAAAGATGGCGCTTTTCAACTCCGGCGTCAAGTCCCGATAAGCGGATCCAACCATTCCAAATCATATTCGCATTTGAGCATTGGGCGTGGCAACAGCAAAATAGTGGCGAGTCGAGGGCGGAACTTGGCGGCCCGGGACGGCGTGGGGTCAGTCCTAATAATAGCAAATAAGCGGACAATATGGGACGGCGTGGGGTCAGTCCTAATAATAGCAAATAAGCGGACAATATGAATATTTCAAACGGCGCAACTGTTCTTGTCACCGGCGTAACCGGCGCGGTGGGACCGCGTGTGGTCGATACATTATCCGCAGCCGGGTATCATGTCCGGACGCTGTCGCTGGACAGGCCGGAAGACGGACGCCGGACAGTAACGTCGAGGCGCGCCTTGGCGATGTGACCGATCCGGCGGCGGTGCAAGGCGCCATGCAAGGGGTGGATGCGGTTGTGCATTTGGCCGCTCTTTTGGGTTCACTCCTAAGAATAGCTAATAAGATTGAGGAACCACTTGCACACATATTGTCACAAAGTTTAGTCCGGGGCGGTCAAAACGGGGCGCTTGCTGTCACGAAGAAGATCGCGGCTTACCACGAGCAACCCCCCGTGGATATTGCTTCAAATCGCGATGCGGCATCATCTGTCAGGTCGGGCGGCGTGGCGTACCTGGCAGGAGTTGAACCTGCAACCTTCTGATCCGTAGTCAGATGCTCTGTCCAGTTGAGCTACAGGTACACCGGAAGGCACAGAAAATATCCGATTCGGAATCAATTGCAAGCAGATTATCGCGACAGAAAAATTATGGCAGAATCGTGAATTTCGCTAATTGACAGTCTCCCGACGACCTGATAGTGTTTCGGGCAATTCAACAAAATCCCCATCCGATTCCGTGCCGCTTTTTTCCGGGGCGTAGCGCAGACTGGTAGCGCGTTTGCTTGGGGTGCAAAAGGTCAGGAGTTCAAATCTCCTCGCCCCGACCATTCTGGACAAATTCTCTACAGTCCAACGCAAAGAAATCGCATCCTCAGGCGGATCGTATCTGGCGGGAACCACGAATTGCCGATGACAAAAACGGAGAGGCGACCGCAACTTAGGTTATGGGCCGGAACGGAACGTTTGGCCCGGTCTTCAAATGGGGTAGCGGGGGTTGGATTTGAACCAACGACCTTCAGGTTATGAGCCTGACGAGCTACCAGGCTGCTCCACCCCGCAGTCAAAACGAGTGCATCCTATCACGGCTTGCTTTTAATGCAACAGAAATCTTTTTTTTCTCTAAAAAAATCGGTTTTCACCTTGACCGCGCGACAATCTTAGGACATCGTATTGGGCTATGCAACGCAATCAACACAAGGTTTCCATGGATGCGCTCGTGTCGCTGTGCAAGCGGCGCGGGTTCATCTTCCAAAGCTCGGAAATTTACGACGGGATCAATGGGTTCTGGGATTACGGGCCGCTGGGCTGTGAACTCAAACGCAATATTCGCGAGGCTTGGTGGCGCGATATCGTCCACCGCCGTGAAAATATCGTCGGGCTGGATAGTTCCATCATCATGCACCCCAAGGTCTGGGAAGCCTCCGGGCACATCTCCAGTTTCTCCGATCCCATGGTGGACTGCAAGGCCTGCCGCAAGCGTTTCCGGGCCGACATGCTCTGCGAGGAACAGGGCGCCAAGCTGGTCAAAACCGAAAAAGGATTCGAACTGCCGGCGGGCGTCAAGTGCTCGGGGTGTGGGTCGAAAGACCTGACCGCGCCGCGGGCCTTCAATCTCATGTTCAAAACCTTTGTCGGTCCGGTGGAGGAAGGCTCGTCCGTGGCTTACCTGCGGCCGGAAACGGCGCAAGGCATCTTTGTGCAGTTTGCCAACGTCCTGGCGACGGCGCGCCAAAAGATACCGTTCGGCATCGCCCAGGTCGGCAAGGCTTTTCGCAACGAAATCAATCCGCGTAATTTCACCTTTCGCTCGCGCGAGTTCGAACAGATGGAGTTGGAATATTTTATCAAGCCCGGCACGGATGCCGAGTGGCATTCCTACTGGGTCAAGGAACGCATGGCCTGGTATGAGCGCATCGGTCTGCCGGCGGAAAGTCTTCAGCAGTATGTTTACGGCAAGGACGAATTGGCCCATTACGCCAGCGCCTGCGTGGACGTCATGTACGATTTCCCGTTCGGCATGCAGGAGCTGGAAGGAATTGCCGCGCGCGGCGATTTCGATTTGAGCCGGCACCAGAAAGTCAGCGGGAAGAGTTTGGAATATTTTGACCCGGAGACCAAGGAAAAATTTGTGCCCCACGTCGTGGAGCCTTCGGCCGGCGTGGATCGCATCGCGCTGGCGATCCTGTGCGAGGCCTACCGCGAGGAATGGGTGCCCGCCGGCGCTACTGCCGGAGAAACGATCGAGGCCGAGCCGGGCAAACCCGTGCCGGCCGGTTACGAACTGCGCACAGTCCTGCGTTTTGCGCCTTGCATGGCGCCCATCAAGGTGGCCGTGTTTCCGCTCCTGAAAAACAAGCCCGAACTCGTGGCCAAGGGCCGCGAAGTGTTCGACCTCCTGCAAAAGCGCTGGAACTGTTTTTGGGATTTGACCGGCGCCATCGGCCGGCGCTATCGTCGCCAGGACGAGATCGGAACCCCCTACGGCGTGACGATCGATTTCGACACCCTGACCGACAACACCGTCACCCTGCGCGATCGCGATTCCATGAAACAGATCCGGCTGGCCATTGCGGACTTGCCGGACCATCTGTCGAAAACGTTGGAATGAAATCAAAGAGTTTTTGGTTCTTTGTTCGCCGTTCTTCGTCCCGAATAAACCAAGAACGAAGAACCAGGAATCAAGAACGGTTTTTAAGCTCCCCATGACCGAACGCCCGAAAACGGAAGTTCTCAACAAGAAGGACCCGGCGCTGGATCTCAGCCTGCGGCCGAACAAGTTCCGCGACTTTGTCGGGCAGCCCAAAGTCAAGGAGCGCTTGGAACTGTTTGTGGAAGCGGCCCGTGGCCGCCAGGATGTCTTGGATCATGTCCTGCTTTCCGGCCCGCCGGGCCTGGGAAAAACGACGCTGGCCTATATTCTGGCCGACGCCATGGGCGTCAACCTGCGGGCGACCTCCGGGCCGGTGATCGAAAAGCCGGGGGACTTGGCGGGCTTGCTTACCAGCGCCGAGCGCGGCGACATCATCTTCATCGACGAAATTCACCGCATGCAAAAATCGGTGGAGGAGTACCTCTATTCGGCCATGGAGGATTTTGTCATCGATATCATGATCGATCAGGGGCCGCATGCGCGTTCGGTGCGGCTTAATTTGCCCAAGTTCACCCTCATCGGCGCGACGACCCGCAGCGGGTTGTTGTCGGCGCCCTTGCGCACGCGTTTCGGCATGAATTGCCGCTTGGATTATTATCGCGCCGACGAGTTGGGCGATATTATCCGGCGTTCGGCCCGCATTCTGAACGTGGATATCGACAATCCCGGCGCCGGCGAAATCGCCGGGCGCGCGCGCGGCACACCGCGGATCGCCAACAACCTCCTGCGCTGGGTGCGCGATTACGCCCAGGTCAAGGCCAACAATAAAATCGCGCATACCATCGCCGACCGGGCCCTGACCATGTTGGACATCGACAAGCACGGGCTCGACGAGATGGACAAGCGCCTCTTGCGGGTGATCGTCGAGAAATTTGCGGGCGGTCCGGTGGGAATTAGTTCGCTGGCCGTCTCCGTCGGGGAAGAACCCGACACTCTGGAGGAAGTTTACGAGCCTTACCTGATCCAGGAAGGCTACCTCAAGCGCACCCCCCAGGGGCGCATGGCCACGGATTTGTGTTACCAGCGGCTGGGGCTGAAACCGAAAAATCAGCAGGGCGCTTTGCTCTGATATTCAGCGGCTCAAATCGGTGCGCTCCAAAAAATCGCCGCGTTTGGCTTTGCCGGAAACGATTGTTCCCTCCGCGGCTTGCGGCCGCACCTGCGTGACGCGGACCTGGCCGACTACGTTGCCCGCGATGTAATCGATGATATTGCCGGTGGTGGGGTCGGTGATGGTTCGGCCGGATTCGCGCACGTTGAAAACAGTGTTCGTTTGGACGCAAAAATTATCGCCGCCGTTGATGATGACCGAAGTCGCGGCGGCTTCCGCGATGCGCGCGCGCCAGGTGGTCAGGGGCAGATGCCGCATGATTTCACGCACCGCCTGCTGGATGGCTTCGCGGGTGGCCGCGCCGATGGGGGTCTTGAAAAAGGCGTCGCCGCCGAAGGACACGTCCTTGTAATTGAATTTTGCCCAGTAGAACGAGGCGTAGGCGCTGCCTTCGGCCGGGACGGAGCAGAGCACTTCGCCGCTCTCGACATCGATAATCGTCAGGTTGATCATCACCAGGGCGCGGGCGCCCCAGATGCCGGCCTCGGTCTTCGAGGAGCGGAACCAGCCCGTGGTGTTGCCGACTTGCGTGAAATCGGTGATGACCCCGCGGATGAGATAGCGCGCGTTTTTCAGGCGGCCGCGCGTGACGCCGTCTTCCTTGCGAAACAGCTCGTTGCCTTGCTTGTTAATCTCGCCGACCACTTCCGGCAGGTTTTGGCGATCCACCACCACAACCCGCTTTGTTTGCAGAAGTTCGGAAACGAGCAGGTCCGGAACACCACGGCCCAGTTCCCACTGCCCTGAAAACCCCGTTTCGTTGCGGAACGTTGTCACGGCCACAACCGGCTTGATGGCGTCGGCCGGCAATGGGGGGAGTGCGCGCGGGAACGACAGGCATCCGGAAAATGAAACAAGACCCATAGTCACGATGACAATGGGCAGAAACCTGGCGCAACCCTTGGCCCTCATGGCTGGTTCCATTCCGTAACCGTCTTGCGGCGGAGGCTGCCTGCCGATTGGCGGATTTAGACTTTGGCGGGCACAGCGGAAGCCGGCGCGGGCGCCGGGGCTGTCTTGGACTTGCTCTTGGCCGCCAAATGCGCGGCCTTTTTCTTGCGCTCAATCCAGCGTCCCCGCCGTTGCCGTTTTATTCGAGATCGTAATTGTTGTCCCATAAGTGGCGTGCAATATGGCAAGCTTGCCGATAAGCGTCAAGCAAAATAAAAAATCAGAATTCGGATTGACGGCGACATGCGCCATATATATAAACGCGAGCAGTTACGGGCATCGGGGCGTGGGTCATAAACACCAACGAGGCGATCGCGACATGAACAATCGGACTGGCATCCTGATGGGCATCGCGGCGGCGGGGTTGACGGCGATTGCGGCGGCGGGGGTCGAGGTTAAGATTCCGGCGCCGGGCGCCGATAGTGAAGGCCCCTTGCTGACACTCAAGGTCTATGGCTATGTCAAACTGGATGCGGCCTATGACACGCAGAAAATTTCGGCCGGCGACGCGTTGTATTATGTCCTGCCGAAAGTCAATGGCGCGAGCGACAATGAATTTAACATGACCGCGCGGGAAACCAGGTTGGGCCTGGAGTTGACCGGTCCGGATATCGAAAACCTGAAAACCACCGGTAAAGTAGAAGTGGATTTCTACGGCAACGGCGGCTCGCAGAATTCCCCCAACCTGCGCATGCGCCTGGCTTATTTGGATTTGGCCATGCCGTCGTCGGGGACGGCGGTGCGCGCCGGCCAGGACTGGGACACTTTCATGACCGTCATTCCGAAAACGGTGAACATCGCCATCCTGGCCGACAACGGCGCGCTTGGCCTGCGCCGGCCGCAATTCCGCGTAACCCAGGATATCCCGCTCCATGATAAAACCAAACTGGTGGCCAAGGTGGCCGCGGCCCGCACGATCGGCGAGGATATCGACGGCGGCATGCAGGACGACGGCGCCGATTCCGGCTATCCTTCCGTGCAGTACAATGTTTGCTTGGAAACCCCGCTTTTGGCGGCCAAGGCGGCCAAGCTCAGCGTATCCGGCCACTGGGGCAATGAAACGGTCGATTCAACCGTCAGCAACGCGGTCGTGGCTGACGATGTCAAGGATTACAATACCTGGTCGGTGATCGGCAGTCTGTTCCTGCCGTTGCATGAGAAGGTCGCCTTGCAGGGCGCCATCTGGCAGGGCAAGAACCTCGACACATATTATGGCGGCATAGGGCAGGGGATTAATAAGACGTTGCAGAAGGGCATCGGCGCCCGGGGCGGCTATATTCAGTTGATAACCGATCTGACCGACAAGCTGAATTGGAACCTGTCGTTCGGTATAGACGATCCGGATAACCAGGACCTTAGCGCCGGCAACCGTTCGAAGGAGCAGATTCTGTTAACCAGCGTTTATTACAAGATCACTTCCGCCGTCACGGCGGCCTTCGAGTACGGTTACCTGACGACGTCCTACAAGGCTCAGTCGGCGGCCCCCGACAACCGCTTCCAGGGCGCGATGATTTATAAATTTTGATTCAAGCCGGCGAATGGTATATTGGCGCCTATCGATCGCATCGACAGGTTGGCCAAATCGATGGCCAATGGATAACGGTTGATGATTCGTGAATCGAGCAAGACAGAGCTGTTTTTTAAAGAAAGGCAGAATTCCATGACTAAAGCCGCCGCGCGTCATATCCTGGTCCGCACGCAACATGAATGTGAAGCCCTTAAAAAACAAATTGAAGCCGGAGCGGATTTCGCCGCCATGGCCCAAAAACATTCCCAATGTCCTTCCGGGAAGCAGGGGGGCGACTTGGGCACATTTTCCAAGGGCCAGATGGTCAAGGAATTTGACCAGGTTGTCTTCAGCGATGCCATTGGCAAGGTGCACGGTCCGGTGCAGACCCAATTCGGGTTTCATCTGATTGAAATTACCAGCCGAACCGAGTAACTCCACTGTGGAATCGTTCGAGGTTTCCATGATCGAGTGGCTGATTATTGACGGCTATAACCTGATCCACCGAACCGGTCATTGCCGAATTGGAGATCGCAGTTCTGGTGACCGGACAGACTGGTTGCCGCGCGACCTGGACGGCAAGCGGCGGCGCCTCGTTCAAATGCTGGAAAAAACGGTCGGCATTCTGGCAGAGCGCATCACGGTGGTTTTCGATGGCCACTCCGG
>Ga0265297_10002625_pt1 | contig 35695 bp, 53 predicted proteins | sample Munlanlwell13791_FD_192502 | JGI IMG/M metagenome (GOLD analysis project Ga0265297, IMG submission 192502) | Leachate microbial communities from a municipal landfill in Southern Ontario, Canada - Leachate well 137-91 | ecosystem: Engineered > Solid waste > Landfill > Unclassified | place... | reverse complement strand
GCCCGCGGCGGGAAGAAATCGCTGGGGGGGTTTATTGTAAAATGACAACAGGTATTCGCAGGTCGCGGGAGGTCGCCTGAACTCAAAACAGGTCGACGGCCAGTTGTTACGAAAATCGAATTATCACAGGAGAAAACGCGAGTTATCACAGGGGGTGGAATTTTTCGACGCCGGCCATGGGGCGCGTCGAATCGAGGGAGTTATCACAGGAGAAAAATTGTCGCTGAAACAGGAATGCAATGGCGTTGCGCCATCGTTGCTCAGCCGTTGCCCTCGCCCTCGGTCATCAGGCGGATCGCGACGGTCGCCACCTGGCAGGCCTCGCCGCGAACATCTCCCCCCTCAAGCATCGCCTTGGCAACCTCCCCCACCTCCTCGACCAGGGCCTTGAACAGGCGGTCATTGCCGGGAAATTTCGACCTTGCACGCCGAAGCTCAGCGACGATCTCTCTGATGGCAAGCTCGTCAGCAGGGTTGTCGGCGAGGGAGACGGGCGTGGTTATGACGAGTTCGGAGCACTTGGATGGCATGGTACTTCCCCCCGTTAAAATGGCACCGCTGCGGCTTGCTCGTGGTTGAGCTTGTACTTGAGGGCCTCGATCACCTTGAGGGCCTCCATGGCCTTGAGATCGTCCAGTGAGCCGACGCGCCGGCGTGACGCCTGGGCGGCAATGCCCAGGAGATATGACTCAGAGCGGGATCCGTCCGGTAGGTATTTGGCGAGGTCGGACCAGAGCGAGTTGATCAGGTGCCGCTCCCGGCTGGACAAACGCCCGCGGACCGGAAGCTTGTCCCGCCAATAGGTGGGGTTTTTGAGTGGGACCCAGGTCGGGTCATGGATATTCTCAATGAGTTGTTCCAGGTCGGCCAAGACCTGGTCGAAGTCCGATTGGCCCAGGTAGGGCGACTCCTCACTGGTGATGTGCCGCGTCTCCAGGAGCCAGACCCGCCAGGCCCTGGGCGTGTCTAACCCGGCCAGCCGGGCATAGCGCCGGAAGGTTTGGATCTGGCGCAGAGACCAGCCCTTCCGTTCCCCGCCGAGCGCCTTGATCGCTTCGATCACCGCTTCCACCTGGTCAGGCGCCAGGTCCTTGCACGACGCAACTCCGGCCTGGTCCGCCAGCACCTGGCGATAGGCGGCATCGTCCAGGCCGGCGTCGCGCTGGGCCATCTTGACTCGGGCGATTGATTGACGGTCGAGCATGGGCCACCCCTTATTTCGCGCCCAGCTTACTTCGCGCCCAGATCTCGTCCATAGCTGCGCGGCATTTAGCCTCAGATGAATAGCACCCAAAGGTTTGCCAGGACTTGCCAACCCGGCCTCCGGAGGTGCTGAGCGCATGGCTCGCCCGGTAGACGGTGATTTTCCAGGGATTTGCCGGCGAGCTGTTGCGCAGCGGCCCGCGATAGATGACGCCATTGGCCTGGATCTCGTCGATGGTCATGGGGCTACTCCTACCAATATGGCGTCCAGGTCTGCCGCCAGCACCTGACGATAGGCGGCATCGTCCAGGCCGGCGTCGCGCTGGGCCATCTTGACTCGGGCGATGGATTGACGGTCGAGCATACTATCCTATCCATTTTTCAGATGCTCGAATCGTAGAACCCAGACCGGAAGTTCGCCGCCGCCCATGCACTCGATGTAGTCCTCGCGGTCGAGCCAGTAGCGCGTGCCACCCTCACGCTGGAAGCTGTCCTCGGTCATCTCGTGGAGGAACTCGCGCTTGCAGGACACGACGCGGGCCGGGTGCATCCGCACTCCGCCGCCGCGCGGGTCCTTAGTCCAGCCCATGAACTCGAGTCCAGGCACAAACTTTGCGGCATGAGCCGGCTTCCAGAAACGGCGGGTTTCGGTCTTCGAGCCGTCAGCGAAGGCATCGCTTGTCATGGCAAAAGATACGCCGATCATGGGGCTACCTCGCCAACGGAGCTGCGCGAGGGATACGTGTGCCCCTGGTTGCATCGGTCGTTTCCGTCCGGCCGTCGCTCGCGCAGAACGCCAGGAGCTCCGCATATCGGGCAGAATCCATAGGGGGCAAGGGGGACAGTCTTCAACTTTTCAATTTCGTCTTGGTGGGCGGCGCAGACGCGGCAGAGTTTGGTCTTGTCGAGTGTCCCCCTGCATGTGGCGCATCGGCAGATGGCCTCGTGTAGAAAATGGATGCGATCATTCTTGGTTGCTGAATCCGGCCAGATGATTTTTGAGAGCGCTGCCTTGTCCATGGCTCTACTCCTGTGGTTGTCTACTCCTGTGGCCAGATGCCGCCGGACAGGCGCCAGTCGCTGGCGAGCTTGAGGTCGTCGTAGCCCATCTCGCGCGTCTGCTTCTGTGCCCAGTCCTGGGCGCGGGTGAGGTCCTCGAAGAGGGTGCGGAGGCGTCCGTCGCGGGAACGGGCCAGCTTGAGCGCCAGGGCCAGGAGCTTCTCCGGAGGATCCTTGCGAAATGCGCGGACGACGGCGGCAACCTCGTCGCGCAATACCTCCAGGGGAATGGTCACGGTGAACTTGATCCGGCCCAGGTACTGCTCGAAGTAGGCAGCCAGGCGGCCGTGTCGGAACTCCTCCAGATAGACGTTGGTAAAGATGAGCGCCACGCCACATCCGCAGAGATCGTGGAGGTCCCGGACAAACTCGATGGCCGAGACGCTCGTGCCGCACCTGGGGAGCAGGTGTCCGGCCTCGTCGATGATGATCGTGTTCCGGAAGTCGAAGGCCTTGAACAGGCGGGCCTCGAGGTCAGCGGTCTTCTTGCCGTTGATCCCGATCCCGCATGACCGGCAGAGAAGCTGAACCATGGTTCGCCGGGTGCAACCGGACGGGATCCGGAGGTAGCGGGCGCGGCCGTGGTTGTTGTGCTTGGCCCACCACTGGGCCGTGAACGTCTTCGAGCGGCCGGTCGGCCCGGTGATCGAGACCATGGCCTGACGGTCCTTGGCGTAGTCGAGGGCCTCGATCATGCGCTCAGCGACGACGGTCGAGACGAACCTCGACCCGCCGGCCTCGGCCCGCTTGCGGAGGTTGGCAACCGCCTCGCAGAACCGATCCAGCCCGGCCTCATATCGGCCAGTGAAAATTTTGAAGAGCACGGTCCAGTCGTAGCCCAGGGCGGCGGTGAGCGCCGACTTGGATCCGGCGAGCTCGTCGAAGGTGTAGCCCCAGAGCCATTCGAGGAGTTCGCGTTCCTTTTCCGAGTAGTCCTTGATCCCGTTCTTGAAGATGTTGAGGCCGAGGTTGACGGCGTCGCGAGACATGCCGCCCTCAGGGGCGGGATTGTCCTCGGTGTGCGCCCAGTCAGATGTTGCCGCTCCTGCTCTCCGGGTCGTCATCGTTCTGCTCCTTGGCTTGGGTGGTGAGAAACTCATGAAACGCGGCGATGCTTTCGGCATCGGCCGCGGGCTCCGTGTCCTCGGGGTCCTGCTGGGCCTGGCCAAACTCGATCAGCTTGACCTGCCTGGCTTCGCCAGCAGTCAGTTCGCGATCCTCGCACGCGGGCGCGTCATTATCATTACCGGCACTGGCATCGGCCGGGAAGCCTCCCTGCTTGACCACGTGCAAGGAGAAGTTGTGGCTGCCTCCGCGCACCGATTTACGGGTCTGCATCTTGATGATCTCGACGGGCTCGCCAGGCTTGAGGGCGAGCAAGTCCTGGGGGGCGATCCTGCGGAGTCCGCCGGTCAGCTCGTCGGCCACGCCGAAGGCGCGGCGAATTTCGCGGCGCTGTCGGGAGAGCTCCTCGGAGATCCGCTTGCGGTCGGCCTCGGTCCGGGCGAGCGCCGGGATGGATTCGATTGGCTCGAGGGCGCAGATGTGCCGCCCCTCCAGGTCGAAGGCATGGGGCGGGCCGCCGCCCAGGATGTCGAGCTTGACCATGACCTTCTTTCCGAAATAGTTCCACAACGACTCGGATCGGTATTCCTTGCCGTCGATCAGGACGGCGGCGCCGCGCTGGACCTTGGGACAGTTCCGGGTGTATGGCACCAGGCAACTGAACCAAAGCTCCTGCATCGAAATGTGCCGGCCCTCCGGCCGTGCCGCCCAGACTTCGCGGGGCGACTTGCCGTCAAGGATCTTCCCGTCCTGCGGCTTGGCGTGATACTCCTGGTCAAGCCAGGAGATGAAGGCCTCGCTGAACTCCTGGAGGGTGGGCAGGTGCTCGGGATTGTCCTGGAAATAGCCGGCAATCTCAGGCCTGGCGTCCGGACGGCTGCCGAGATATTGCGCCCAGCGGCGGGAGAAGCCGGTGCATACCTCGCCGAACATCCGCTCGATGGTCTTGGAGCGGGCGCGGTAGGGGATGGCGCGGATCGTCTGGATGCCGAGCTCGCCCAGGACGGAGTGCTCGGCCTTGCTGCCCTCGGGGACAAACGGCGTGCCGAGGCCGGCCTTCAGAAAATCCTTGCCCTGGTCGGTGTAGAGGGTTTGTGGCGGCATGCCGCCTGCGCTGACGATGCCATAGGCGAGGGCGGTCAGGATTGCGGCATAGTTGGGATCCTCGACCCGGACCAAAACGCCGACGAAGGAGAGGCTCTTGGCGTCGAGCCAGGCGGTCAGCCAGGGCCGGACCGCCTGCCATTCCTGCTTGTCCTCCGACCAGACCTTGACGGGACAATCGAAAACATGGTGATCGCCAAACCAAATATCGTTGGGCTTGACATCGTTCCAGCCGCGCCGGATGTACCCGCCATAGTTGTTCTCGGCCCAGGTCTCGCCGTGGCGGGCGACCAGGATTGCGCCCTGGTCCATGTAGGTCTGGAGCCAGTAGCGCACCTGCCGCTCGCTCGGGGCAATGCCGCCACGGGGCGATGATTCCATCGCACGGCAGGCCAGGGCATAGGACTTGCTCAGGCTGTACTGGTTGTTGTGGAGATAGATCCTTCTAAACTCGGTCCAGAACTCCGGATCGCCGGCCAGGCCGCGGAGGTTCTTGCCGTATCGGTCGGCAAGCGCCATGAGATTGTCCCAGAGGGGGACGCCGCCGCGGCCCTTGCCCAGGCGGCGCATCCAGGCGCGGTAGTTGGTTGGCGTCATTGAGGATCGCCCGTGACGACCTCCCTTGACCAGCAGGGGGTAGGATTCGGAGCGGAGGGCCTCCTCGACCACAGCATCCTCGGTGCGCTTGCCGCCCTTGATCAGCGAGAAGACGCGACGGCAAAACAGCAGACGCTGGTTGGCGACCTCCCGTTGCCTGGCGGTCATCTCGACCAGGGGCCGCTCGGCGGCGGCGCGCACCACGGCCGCCGACTCGAAGTTGACCATCTGGCTGACTGGCTGGTCGACCGGAACCAGGGCTGTGTTGCCGACCGAAGGGAATGACTGCATGTCAGCCGCCTATCTTATTGAATCCGCGCTTAGCCGCCATGAGCTTACGCGAAGCCGTAGCCATGAGTTCAAGGATATTGGCGAGTTCATCACCCCAGGGCAGACCTTCAACCTCGCCAAGGTTGATGCCGATGTCGAGCAGGAGCAGGCCGGCCTTGATGGCATGCTCGCACTTGATCCTCCGCTCTTCGACCAATTCTTTCTTAACCGACTCATCACCATATAGTTCCGCAATATCGCTGGCATTGCTCGGCAGGAGCAGAACAGTGGCGTTGAGCTGCTTGAGGACGCCGGGTTGCGGCTCGGATTTAGTCTTCTTTTTGGGCTTACGGCCGCCCTTGGTATTGATCTCTAAATTATTGGCCTTGATGTACTTGTCTATGGCTGGGGTGATGTCGCTGCGCTTGAAGTCAGCCAGGTAGTTATGCCGTTCGAGAAAAGGCGCGACATGATCCGGGCTGGACTTGAAAAGACGATTGATGGGTAAAAGCTTGTCCCAAGGCATATCCAATGCCTTATCAAAGGCCTCCTTGTTAGTTTCTTGCAGGTGGCAAAGAAGCCAGCCGCGGGAATAGCAGTGGTTGACATTGGCACCTTTATATCCGGTCTCTCTCTCAACGGTTTCGCGCCATGCCCGCTTGCCGGTCCGCGTCTCATCATAATGATCTTTGCGGAGCCGGTAGATCAGCATGGCCGCTATGGCGGGCATTGCTCTTGTAGCGCAGTCAATCTCCTTGAGAACGGCGATCTTCTCCTCCATCAGGTCTGGGAATCGGCCATCTTTTATGCCGACATCGATTGCCGATATCCGCAGGTTAGTTATGTTGCACATAATAGGGCGCGATGGTTCACCCATTGCGGCCGTAGGCACCGGGATAGCGTTGCATGATTTTTTATTTTTTCGCACCGTTTGCTACCCTCCTTGCTTTGCGCCTCTCTACCTGGCGCCGCTGTCGATCGAAACTCTCCAGGCGCCTATGTGCGAGATACTCCATCCCCTGGAAAAAGATCTCGACAAATTGCAGGTCGTCTCCGGAAATGCGCGGCCTAATGGTTTTTAGCATTCTGTCAACCCGGCACATTTCGTTGTGCAAACAAAAGATTTCCTCAAGTATGCTCAGGTGCCCAGGCCGTGATGGCTTAAACCGTTGCGGGAACGGCCCAAAATTGGCAATGGAAGATTTCCATTGTTGATATGTTTCAAGCAGCGTGGCGGGGGCGTTTGCGCGGCGCTTGGGCACGGGAACCAATTGGGGATTATTCAAAGTCAGAAGCGTCATCTTCCTACTCCTCCTCAACAGTTGGCGAGGGGTTTGCGGATCGGGCCGAGGCTGGAGTTGAACCAGGCATGGCGGCGGCCGGGACAGACCCGCAGGATCCCGCCCAGGCCGACCGTCGATCGCGGCCTGATGCCCTTGATCCTTGGCGGTCGGCGGGGGCGGAACGATGACGGCCAACGCGCGGGAAAGAGGATAAAAGGTGCGATGGCAGCCAACCAAGCCGATGCGTTGCGTCTATTGAGGCTCATGGTCACTCCTCCTCCAGTGTGAATGCTTGTCGGCCCTGGCGGCGGTATGGGGGCCTGCGGGGCTTGCGCAGGCCCTCGGCGTGGACGGCCTTGAGGGTCAGACGGTCGCGGCCGCGGACGGCCTGTTCGAGGTCGCGGATGTTGTCGGTCAGGGCGCCGACCTCGCAGACGGTCTGCGCGACCTCCGCCTCCAGGAGCGTCATTTGCACCTGTGCCGGACTCATGCGGGAGTCTCCTTGTTTTCGGCGGGGGCCAACACGCGAGCCAGGGCGTCCCTCAAGCGGGCGGCATGGTCAACCAGGAGCACCAACCTGGCCTGCTCCACGATCATCTCCCCGGACCCCGCCTGGTGCAGGAACGACAGGGTGATGGTGCTGTTGCCGTGGTTGCGGCGCAAGACGACCTGGTCCGAAAAAATAGACGAGACATTGGGCGCGACCATATAGGACTGCGCCTTCTTCTCGGCCGGGACGGGCACCTGTTCGGGCGACGGTTTGCCATTTTCCGGCGGACACTTAAACTCGAGGTTCTTCATGCGGGGGTCTCCTGGTTGATGGCGGTGGAGGGGATGACGGGAGCCGCGGGGATCTCCGAGGCGGCGACGTCGCGGGCGACGAGGATGACGAGCAGATTGTCCCGGAGCCGTTCCTGGGTTAGCCTGAGGATGGCGCAGGCGTTGAGGAAATCCATCTCATCGAGCTGGATGTGCCGGGCGTCCTCGCTGAGCTGGACCAGCTCCTCGAGCCAGACGCGGCTCCGTTGCAACGCGATGTGGGGGGCGGTCATGCGGCGGCCCTCCCGTTGCGGCGGACCCGGCGGGAGCGGTTGGCGGGGACGGCCTGCTCGAGGAGGCGGCGGTCGACGACGTGGAAGACGCGGTCCTGGACCGTGATGACGGCGCCGGGGACCTTGCGTCCGGCGGTGATCGCGGCGCGGACCGCAGGCAGGTCCACCCGCTCGGTGACGTTGAAGAGGGGGAGGCGGCGCCGCTTGGCATAGGCGATGACCTTGCCCGGCTCGGTGATCTTGACCTTGGCGACCAGGTGCTTGCCGTACTTGCCGACCGCGCAGGTCCGGGACCTGGGCGGCCTGGCGCCGAACATGCGGTCGATGCGCTCGGACAGCTCCTGGTTCTTGGCAGAGAGCATGCGCGAGCTGATGGTCTTGCCGAAGGCCAGCGCCTGCTTGAGCAAGACAATCCGTTCCTCGTACTTGATGGCGGACTTGATGGCGGCGATCTCCAGTTCGGCGATCTCGGCCATGATGGCGTCGGCCGCGGCGATGTCCTTCTCGGTGGCCTTCTTCATTGTTGCTCCTGCTCCTATAGAAGGGGTGGTTGGGAAAGTTCTTCGGTCTGGCGGTTGGCCAGGTGGCCGACGGCGGTCGGCGCCGGCGGCGTGCGATAGGCGATGGGGACGGCGGCATCGAGCGAGGCCTGCACCTCCTCGCGAGTCGGGGTGCGGCGGTCCTGCACGGGGGTTGCAGGGGCGCTGCCGGCGGCCGGCAACCGGACGGCAATCCTCGCCGTCCGCCCGCTCGGCAGACGGATCTCGACCTGGCCCTTGGCCAGATCGCCGTCGATCCGGCGGTAGCGCTGGACCTCGGCGAAAAACTGGGGATGGGGCGAACCGTCCGCAAGGGGCTTGATCACAGCGTCCACCTGGACGACGTCCCGGTGCGGCTCCTCCTCGCGGACCCGCAGGCGCTGGCAGTACGGTTGCAGGATGTCCCGGAGGGTGGCCATGTCCGTGAGGATGGGGAAATCGATCTTTTTCATGGGGTGGCTCCTGCGTTCTCGCTGGCCGCTCTCAGGTCGCGGACCATGGCCGCGACCGCCGCCGTCAGGGTCCGCGCCTTGGCATTGCCTCGCCAGCTCAGGCCCATCATGCGGACCTCGACGCCCCAACGCGGCGACAGGATTATGGTCACACAGTTCTTCCGCGACAGGCGCGTCACCAGCTTCAGGGCGTCTTCGGCGGTCTTCATGCTGACTTCTTCCGCAGCCTTTCGGCCTGCTGATCCAGGTAGTCGTTGAAATCTTGCAGATGGCGGTAGACGGTCGTACGATTGATCATCAAGCGCCGTGCCAGGATTCGCTTGGATGTTGTTTTCTTCGCCGCCATACAGGTCATCCATTTGCGCGGCCACCTGGCTGCAAAGTCATGCTCCACGCGCCGCAGGATGAGCATCGCCGTCATCCTCGCCTCCTCCTGCTCCTCCTCATTGCGCATGCAAATGAGATCGGGGCTGTCGTAATCCACTGCCTCATGCCGTAGTTCCATGCCTCGCTCCTTTCTCCGCCTGGGTGGTAGGCGGGCGATATGGTTTGCGGTCTCTGAACTCTTCCTGCTTGCCTTTGCTGTACAGGCTGACGGGACGGAAATATCCCACTACCCTTGACCACACCTCGCATTTGCGTCCGCACTTTCCTTGGGTTGTGGGTTGGGCTTGCATCAGGCATGGTTCCGGGATAGGGTGAGGGACGGAGCATCAAACGGAGAGGAGGTGAGAAGATGAAGAGGAATCCCTGGCACTCGATCAAGGAGTCCGTGCATCACGACAACACAGAATGCACAGAGGGCAACAACATCGAACGCGAGAACCGGAGAGAGGGAGATGGCGGCAAGCCCAAGTGCGTCCATTGCAAGCGTCTGGATGGTGACAAGTAGTTGAATCATGCTTGCGGGGCCTTCCTCCGAAAGAACACCATTTCCCAGGTCGGCCCCGTGGGCACACAATCATCAATGGACCATGTCCGCCGCAGGGCGAAGACCGGCAGGTCATGGTTCAAGGCCACCTGCAAGGCCTTCCACCCGGCGCCGGCATTGCCGTGGAACCTGACCGTGGGCTCTGGGTAGGAATGCCCCGGTCCCCCCTCGCAGGACTCATAGGTCTCGACGCCGTTCGAGGCCAGGATCATCACCTCCCGTTTGATGCCGGGATCCAGCGGCGGGCTGAAGATCAATTCCTGCATCACCAGGTCCCCCAGATTTGACCCCAGGCCCAGACCGCGAGCGCGGCAGGAACCAGGGCGATGACCATGGAAAAAATTAACAGCGCCCACTGCGCCGCCAACCGACTACGCCTCGCACGCGACTTCCGCAGATGACGCTTGCACCCGTAGGGCGCGGCGGGAGCAGCCGAAAGGCGATTGGGACAGCCGAAAGGCGATTGAGACTCCCACGCGCGCGACATGCGCACGTAGGTAATGGAAGTGAGAGGCTGAGGCGTCATGGCTCCACCTCCGGGGTTGCGGTGGCGAGGGCGTCGGTGAGGGCGGCGTGGGAGGGGTGGGAGGGATGGAATATCCTTTTGGCGTGCTTCCGCTTGCGGGCCTTGGAGGGAGCGGCAGGGGCGTCCACGAGTGCCCGCTTGAGATAGAGCGAGTGCGAGTCAATCACCTCGTCCGGTGATTCTGAACCAGCTAGATTACTGATCGCTTGCAGGTTGAGGTTTAACTCGTTGCAGATAAACCCCAATGGCAGGAATTGCAGGTTTGAGAGTCCGTCGAGGACTGACTTGACCGTATATAATTCAAACAAATAATCTGGAACGGTTTTTTTGATTTTATCAAACAGTGTTTCGGGCGACACCTGTCGCTGAACCATTTGTTCGGCAATTACGATGGCTACATGGGGGGATATGCCATCGCAACTCTTTTCGAGTTGGTTCCAGTGGTAAAGCCCAGGGATGGGCAGAGAAGGCGGCCAGGTCATCAGCGGATTCAACCCAAGGAACCGGCAGCCGCGCACATACACCATCGCTGGAATGGACTGTCTCCCGGTCAGCCAATCGAGGAGGTCATCCGTGTTCACGTCCAGATGCTTCGCGAGACTCGGCACGTCCACGCCCTGCTCCCGCATGGCGTCCCGAATCGCGGCCCGTACCTCTTTCGGCATGATCATCGCTCCGTCTCCCTTGCTGGTTGTCTTCCGTCCGGTCATGTTGACTCCGGTTGGGTTGCCCGATATGTATACATATGCCCGTATATTGGTGCATTTCAATAGGGAAAAAATAAAAATATTGACATAGGAACGAAGGCATGTACTTTATTGCCCCCAAGAGGGAGCATATGCGGAGAATTAAGACCAAGTACGCGATGCAGTTTCTTGCGGCCAAGATGGCCGCGAGGAAATTAACTCAAATTGATCTTGCCAAACGATTTGCGATATCTCAATCTACTCTGTCGCGACAACTATCCGGCGACGCCAGCATGCCCATCCCACGCGTGACGGAGCTATGCCGGCTGCTGGAGCTGACGAAGGCGGAGGTGGACGAGGTCAATGCGCGGCTCATCCGCGGGCATAACGAATATTCGGGGAAAACAAGGGGAGCGGCGCTGGAGACCTGTCATCGCTGCGTCGATCAAATTGGCGACGACGTCGGGCTGATGTACCTGCTGATCTACTGGGATGGTATGACGGCGGAGCAGCGGGTGGCCGTCCTGGCCATGGCCAACACGTTGGCCGACGAGACCAGCCGAGAGCGTCGCGAGGCTCAGGAAACGTTGGCGGCGCATCTGCGAGCGGCCGAGACGCCTGCCACCTACGGAGGCAAGAAGCAATGAAGGCTGAAGTAGGCCAGGCGTACCGGCATCGCGGGTCCGGCGTGGAGCTGGATGTGTTGGAGTGCTCCGGCGGCTGGGTGCTGTTGGGGCGGACGGGGAAGTACAGCGCACCGCCGTCGCCGTGGGAGTGGCGGGGCAAGGTCGATCAGTTCGAGCGGGAGCGGGAGCCGGCGAAGGCGCTTAGCGTCTCGGCCCCGGATTGATGGATTTCAAAAGGAGTTATCCAATGGCGATCAAGAAATGCTTCGAGTGCGGAAAAGATGTTAGCAGCAACGCTCCGGCGTGTCCCCATTGCGGAGCCAAGCGCTCAAGCAATTTTTCCGTCTTGCGTGTTCTGCTCATGGTCTTTTCCATCCTTGTCTTATTGCCTCTCGCCGTGATGTTTGGCGGGGTAATCGGGTTTTTTGCGTGGCTTGTGTGGATCATAATTTTGCTCGTGGCAAAATGACTCACCGCCCCCGGTAGCTTCGGCGAAAGGGCGCAGGGCCGGCGAAAAAAGCCGGCCCTTGCTTTGTTCGCGTTGCAAATCGTTGTCAATCAACGGAATGTTTTTTTCGTTTGCGGCTTGACAACCCCCAGCGGTGGGGGTATGGTATGGGTGACGGAGGAAAACCCCAAACGAGGAGACGGACGATGAAACGGATCGAGCGACTGTTGCGCGAGGTTGGAAACCTCTGCTCGTGGAACAACGTGCGACCCGAGGACCTGCCCGCATATCGCGGGCTGGCCCGTCGCGGGTTGGTCTACGGGCCGACCTGCCGGCGACCGGGAGCCGTCGCCGTAGACAGGGGACTGGTGCTGACGCCAGCCGGCCACGAGGCGTTGGCCAGACTGGAGACCAGCCAGGCGGCGGCGGTGCTGGGCCGCGCGGGCGGCGCCGCGCGGACGGAGGCGCAGGCGGAGGCGGCGCGCCGCAACGGGCGGCGCGGCGGGGATCCGCGCGTCGAGATCCCGGACCAGGTGCAACTGGTCAACCCCTGGAGCGGGGCCTTGCCGCCGGACCGGGTCATGACGTGGGAGGAGCTCCGGGAGTGGGCGGTGGACAACGTCCACGAGCGGGACCGTGCCGCCTGGCTGAGGGCCGCGCGCCGGTACTACCGCCGGCGTGACGGCGCCGCCCTCGGGAGGATGATTATCGGGAGTTAGCAGAGACCTGCGAGATTCGCAAGGCCGGCCGGGAGCAATCCCGGCCGGCCTTCTTTTTGCCAAGCCGCCCCCCCCCGCCGGGGCGGCTTTTTTGTGCAACACTGATTTTTGGGAAATGCAACACGCAACATGTTGGTAGCAAACAACAATGGGAAAAAACCTGCAACACTCACCCCCTTTAGTAAGAGGAAAATCGTATCCAGCCTGGAACCAAGGACCAACCGATGAGCGGAATCTGATGAGCCCGGAAATCTTGGTAGGCCTGCTGAGCGGCACCGGCAGCGGCGGACTGGTCGCGGCGGTGGCGCACTTCCTTTTTCAGCGGATGATCGAGCGGATGGACCGGCTCGAGGCTGAGCTGGCGCAGGTGAGGGACAAGCGCCTGGCGGCGGTGGAGAAGCACGTCAAGGAGGACCGGTCCGAGGTCGTGGACGCCAGGCTGACGGTGATCGAGAAGGCGGTCTCGGGGCACCTGGAGAAGGACGAGAGCCAGCGCATAACGGCAGAGCTAAAAATTTTGACAGGCGAAGTCCGGCGGATGGGGGACAGGCTGGACCAGGTGCTGACCGGGGCCGAGGGGCAGAAGGCGGAGCTGGGGGCGACGAAAAGCTGGTTGCGAAATGTGGCCGGCGACCTGGACCGCCACCGCGAGAACAGCGCCATCCACGGAGGAAAGTGACATGAGAGAGGAGCGGGTCTACGAACTGAGGCGGGCGATCCTCGAGGCGCACTCCTACTACGCGCCCGTGCCGCTGAGTCTTGACGATCTTCTGCGCTACCATCGGCTGGCGTTCCTGCGTCCGGACCGGGAGCTGGTCGCCGTCGAGTGGAACAATCTCGCGGTCAATGGCTACGTCGAGGACATCCCCGATTCGAACGGAGCGTACCGCCGGATCACCGCGACCGGCCTGAACCAGGTCAACCGGGAGGTCAAGCTGGACCTCTACATCTGGGGCAGGCAGGCGTTGACCATGCTGGTTGTTGTCCTCACGCTCTTCCTGCTTGCGACGACTTCGCTCGGCCGCGCCGTTTCTCCGGGCGGTCAGTGTCAGGCGACGGCCGCATGCTCCGGCGGCCAGCCAGGAGGTGCCCCATGCGTTCGCTTCCGCTGAGGCAACCGAAACTGGTCCTGACCGCGGCCGGGCGATTTTTCCTTGCCGTCCTGCTGGCGGCGGTCCTGCTCCTGGCGATGGCCGCCTGCCGCACGCGCACCTCGTGGCGGGTCGAGTACCACCCCGGCGGCGAGGTCGCGGCGATGCAGTACAGCGCCGACTTCGGCTTTGCGCCGTGGTCGGAGGGAGACGGCAAGGTGATCGACATCCTGGATGTGACCATCTCGGGGGCGAGCTTGAAATGAGCAAGTTCACCTCATGGATCAAGTCGGTCTTCGGCTGGGGCCGTCAGCGTTGGCAGGATGTGCCGGAGGAAGACCGGCGCAAGGCGATCGAGGCGGCGACGAAGGCCGCGAAGAAGCTCATGGAGAAGAAGAAATGACCCCCCCCCACCGCCGCCACTTCATCCCGCCAAACGCGCCGCTCAAGCGGTATGCGATCCGCGGCACGGTCTGCCTCATCCCGGTCTGGGACGATGAGGATGACCGCTACTGGATGATGTGCCTGACGGCCCTGCGCTTCGACCTGCTGGCGCCCCGCTGGTCGGTGTGCATCGGCAGTGGCTACCTGACGGACGGGAGCACGAAGCCGCGGGCGGCGTGGACGGCGCTCGGCGATCCCTACAGCCAGCGCGATCTGTTGCCCTCAATCTTGCATGACGCTTGCTACGAGGCGGAGCTGTTCCCGCGTTCCGAGTGCGACCAGATTTTCCTGGACTTCATGCAGGACATGGGGGTGTCCTGGTCGCGGCGGAACGCCATCTACAGCGGGGTCCGGGCCGGCGGCTGGTGGTACGCCTGGCGGCATCACACCGCCGAGACGGTGGCCGAGGCCCGCCGCCAGGTGCGCCTGATCGACCTCGAGGCGGAGCCGGAGTTCCCGGCGCCGTTCCTGGTGTCGGCCGCGCCCGCCGGGTTTGAATCGCTCAAAGCCAATTCGGGGAAGTGGTGACCATGGCCCGACCGCGCAACAACATCGCCAGGCTGGCGGCGGAGATCCGGATCCGGATCGCCGAACTGCTCGACGACGGCGCCACCCATGACGCGATCCGCGCCGACGACCAGGTGGCGGCCGCGTGCAAGGCGGCCGGCGTGGAACTCCACGGCTCGAGCTTCCTGGCGTACCAGGCTTCCGCGGAGTTCGCGGAGTTCCGGGAGCGCCGCCGGCAATGGCGCGACGACTCCGAGCGCGACCGCATGGCCGCGGCCATGATCAACGCCGAGGGCGGTCTGCGCGACATGGCCGACGTGGCCGCCTACGAGCTGATGCGCAAGGCCATGGACCAGATCAAGCACGGCGAGCTCGGCAGCCAGGACCTGGCCCACCTGGGCAAGGTCCTCAAGGACTCCGTCTCGCGCGACTGGCAGAAGGAACGCGCCCTGCTCCTCGCGAAGATCGCGGAGCTGTCGGCGACGATCACCAGGCTCAGCCAGAGCAAGGAGTCCGGGATCGATTCGAACCGCGTGGCCGACAAGCTCGACGAAGCATTGGGGCTGAAACGATGACGAAGACCCGCAACTATTTCCTGCCCTACCAGGCCAAGTGGATCGACGACGATTCGCCGTTGAAGCTCTATGAGAAGTCGCGGCGGATCGGCATCACCTACGGCACCAGCTACCGCGCCACGCGCAAATGCCTGCGCCAGAAGGCCAGGTCGAAGTTCGTGCAGTGGGTCTCCAGCCGCGACGAGAAGACCGCCAAGGAGTTCATCACCGACTACGTGGCGATGTGGTGCGAGGCGGCGAACGCCGTGGCCAGCGGCCTGGCCGGCGATCGCGTCGAGGTCGTCGACGACAGCGGCATCAAGGCCTTCGTCGTGGAGTTCAAGAACGGCTCCCGGATCTACTCGCTGGCCAGCTCGCCGAAGAGCTTCGCCGGCAAGGGCGGCGACGTCCTGCTCGACGAGTTCGACCTGCACATCGACCAGGGCGTCCTCTACGACATGGCCTATCCCTGCATCACCTGGGGCGGCCAGCTCGAGATCGTCTCGGCCTACGATCCGGACGGCAGTGACCAGACCGTCTTCGCCCAGCTCGTCAGGGAGATCGCCGAGAGCGGCAACCCGAAAGGCTTTTCCTACCACCGGACCACGCTCGACGACGCGATCGGGCAGGGCTTCGTCGAGAAGGTCAACGAGGTCAAGGCGCTCAAGGGCAAGAAGGCCGAGAGCCGCGAGGACTTCCGGGCGAGGATCCTCTCCGGCTGTCGCACGCGGTCAGCGGCCGACAGCCAGTACTTCTGCATCCCGAACCGGGCCAACGGCCAGCACGCAATCAGCCCAAACGACCTGGCCTTTGCCAAGCAACCGGGCGAGATCTTCGTCCTCGACCTCACCGGCAACGCCGAGATCGCCGACGTGGTCGACCCGTGCGCCGTCGCGTACCTGGATCCGGACTTCTGGCGCGAGGTCCTGCCGACCGGCCGGCTGGCGATCGGCTACGACGTGGCCCGCCGGCACAACCTGGCCACGATCTGGGTCGACGAGATCGGCGGCACCAAGGTCCGCGCGTACCGGGCCGTGGCCCTGGTGATCATGCGCAAGTGCAAGTACGAGACCCAGCGCCAGCTCATCGCCGCGATCATGCGGGCCAACCACCTTTCCGTCGGCGCCGGCGACTCGACCGGCATGGGCGAGACCAACTGCGAGGCGCTCGCCACCGCCTTCACCGACCGCTTTTCCGGCATCAACTTCAGCTCGAAGAAGGCCGATCTCTGCAAGTCGGCGCTGGAGATCTTCGAACAGCACCGTTGCACCATCCCGGCCGAACCGGCCTGCATCGCCACCGACATCGCCGGCGTCCGCAAGTCCACCGGCGACAGCGGCCGGATCATCTACATCGAGACCCAGAACGATCTCGAGCCCGACAGCCATTGCGACATCGCCTACGCCTGCTTCCTCGCCAAGTGGGCCGGAGAGACCATGGCCGTCCCCGGATTCTGCCGGGCTCTCCCGGCCGGGCATGACGAGGCCGAGGACGATCCCCGCCACTACGACCGGCCGGACAACGCCGAGGCCGACGATCCCGACCGCCAACCCGCATGGAGCTACTGATGATCTCAATCGCTTTTCAGCTTGCCGGACAATACCTCGGCAGTCCGACCACCGCCAAGGAGGCGCGCTGATGCTGTACGATCCCCAGGGCAGGCAGATTCCCGAGGCGCCGGCCGTCAAGCCGGTCGAGGGCCGGGCCTTCATCGCCGAGCCGGCCGACTACCGGGACCGCGACGTTTCCCGCGGGCTGACGCCGGCCGCGGTCGACCGCATCATGTGCTCGGCCAACTCGGGCGACACGGCCGACCAGTGCCGCCTGGCCTTCGAGATCGAAGAGAAGAACTGGGACATCTCCCACGCGTTGCAGACGCGCCGCATGGCCGCGCTCGGCGCGCCCTGGCAGATCGAGCCGGGCGACGAGTCGCCGGCGGCCAAGACCGCCGCCGAGACTTTCGAGGCCGAGCTCAGGGCCGCCGGCGATCCGGACCAGGAGATCGATTCGTTCGGCGACCTGCGCAACGATCTGCTCAGCGCGATTTTGCCCGGCTTCGCGGTCTCGGAAATCCTCTGGGGCGCCGGCGGCGTCATCCGCGGGTTCAGCTACCTCGACCAGCGGCACTTCACCTTCCGCGACGGCCGCCGTCCGAAGCTGATCACCAAGGACAATCCCAACGGCATCGACCTGCCTGCCCGCAAGGTGATCCTGCACGGCATCCGCCGGCGCGGTCCGGACGTGACCAGGTCGGGACTGATCCGTCCGCTCGCCTGGCTGCACGTCTTCGCCAACCTCAACATCAAGGACCTGCTCTCGTTCATCGAGCGCTACGGGATGCCGTTCGTCATCGCGAAGGTCGACGAGGAGAGCTGGCAGACCGAGCGCAACAAACTGCGGCGGCTGATCCGCAACTTCGGCCCCTCCGGCGGCGGCCTGTTCACCAAGGCCACGGAGGTCGAACTGCTCCAGGCCGCCAACAACACTGGCGACGTGTATTTCAAATTGCTCGAGTTCCTGGCCGCCGCGGTGACCAAGGTCGTGCTCGGCCAGCTCGGCACCTCCGGCGAGGGCGGCTGGTCCAACAACGGCGCCCAGTCCCAGGTCCGCCAGGACATCCTCGAGGGCGACTGCGGCGCCCTTGATGACACGCTCAACACCCAGCTCGCCAATCCCTGGTCGGCCATCCGCAACACGGTGCCGCCGCGGATCGTCACCGTCACCGATCCGCCCGAGGACCAGGCAAAGGCCGCCGAGAAGGTCCGCGCCAGGTACGATACCATCGGCACGGCGGTGCGCGCCGGCATGGTGACTCCGACGGCCGAGGATGAGGTTGCAATTCGCGAGGAGCTCGGGCTCCCGGTGATGCCGCCCGCCGCCAAGGCCGCATGGGACGAGGACGGCGGCGCCCGCAAGCCGATCACCCTGCAATCGCAACTGGCCAGCCAGGTGGAAACAGATAATGCCCAGGCGTTTGCGCCAGGCGGCCGCCGCTCGCTGGCGATGTCGGCCGAGGCTCCGGATGCCGCCGAGACCATCGCCGATGCGGCCGTGGAGCAGTTCCTCGCCGGCGACGGCGGGAGGAGATGGGCGGGCAAGCTCGCCGCGAAGCTGGCGAAGTTCGCGACCGCCGACGGCGGCGACGACTCGCTCCTGCGCCAGCTCTCCAAGGACCCGGCGGCGTTCCTCGACGATTTCGACACCGGCTCCCCGGCTGAGGCCGTGGAGCAGACGATTTATGCGGCGGCGGCCGCCGGCATGGCCGACTCGGCCAGGCGGCTCAGACCGGGACAAACCCCTGCTCGGAGGGTGGTCAGATGATCGATCCGACCAGGGCGCCTGTCACCTACGACGCCGCGAACCGGTGGCTCGCCGGCCGCACCAATGTGCCAACCCGCAAGGGCTCGCGCGAGCTGGCGCTCGATCCCGGCTTCCAGCCGAAGGCCAAGGCGCAGGCCTTCTTCTCGGCGAAGGTCGGCGAGGCGCGCGTGCTCGAGAAGCTCCGCGAGGTGTCCGACGCCTACACGCGGGGCGAGGTCAACCTGGCCCAGGCCCGGAGCTCGATCAAGTCCTGGCTCGCCCAGGACGGCCGTTACCAGCCGGACGACGTGGCCCGCGCCAAGACGCCGCCCGCCGGGGTCTCCGAGGAGGAATGGCTGGCCCGGCGCGGCATCGGCAACATCGCCTCGACCGCGCGGCTCAACCTGATCCTCGGCCAGAACGCGGCCATGGCGGCGGCGGTCGGCAGGCGCGAGTTCGACCTGGATCCGGACATGGTCGAGCGCGAGCCCTACTGGCGGTACATCGCCGTCCAGGACGGCCGCGCCCGCGACAGCCATGCCGCCCTCCACAACCTGGTGCTCCCCAAGTCCGATCCGTTCTGGGACACCCACACCCCGCCGTGGGAGTTCAACTGCCGTTGCGCGATCGAGGGTTGCGACGAGGAGGAGGCCAAGGCGCTGGGCGTCGGCAAGGCCCGGCCCGACGGCGAGGAGGACTATCGCGTCCTCAACCAGGGCCGCGCCCTCAATGTGAGCCTGCCGCAGACCGGGTTCGTCTTCGATGCGGCATCCGCGTTCGAGACGCTGGACCTGTCGTCGGTCGCCGCCGGCGCGTTGCGCCAGGCCGTGGCCAAGTCCATCGCCAAGTACCTCGCCGCCAACAAGGCGGCCGGGAAAATCAAGGTCACGGGAGAATCCGCATGAAGAATATCCGCGAACTTCGCAACGCCCTTGCGGCGGTCGTGCCCGGCCTCGGCAACGCCATTGCCATGGGGGTGCAGGAGCTGATCGACTCGCAGTCTCCGGCGGTCGAGCGCGACGCCAGCGGCGTACCGGTCGCGTGGCGCATCTTCCGCCTCGGCCCCAATGAGATGACCCGCAACGGCGACGAGAACATCGCGCTCAACTTCACCGGCGAAATGTTCGACATGATCGTCGGCTACTTCCGGGAGAAGGGCGGCAAGGTGCCGCTGGATTCGCGGCACTTCATCTACCGCCTGGCCGAGCACTTCCACGTCGACGAGAACAAGGTCCTCAACCTGCTCCCCGACGGCAAGGCCACCTTCGGCTTCGCCGACCTGGAGAAGCGCGCGGACGGGCTCTGGGCGGTCAACGTCGAGTACGTGCCGCTCGCCCGCCAGCTCATGGCCGAGGGGATATTCCGCTGGTTCTCGCCGGTCGTGCGCGGCCTGGTCGACGGCCGGCTCCGCGTCACCTCGATCGCGCTGGAGAACGAGCCCGCGCTCAACGGCCTCGACCAGCTCGCCGCCGTCGCCGACAACGAACCGCCCCGGACCCTGGCCGAGCTGACCCGCGCGGTCGACTCGCTCGCGGCCGGAGCGCAATCGATATCCCCGTCTCAAAAACTCACCAACAGCAACCCGAACAAGGAGAAACGCGTGAACAAGTTGTTCGCCGCACTCGCCGGGCTCCTGGGGCTGGACAGCCTGTCCCTCGGAGCGAACCAGGAGGCGCCGGAAGGCGTCGTCGAGAAGATCGAAACTCTCAAAAACGAACTGCCGGGCCTCCGCCAGGCCAAGACCGTCGCGACCGCCACGGCCGCCTTCCTCGGCGCCATCCGCGGCCCGCTCGCCCTGGCCGCCGACGCCGACCTGAACGCCGCCCAGGGCGCGATCCTCGGGATCGCCCAGAAGGCCGGCCAGGCCGACGCCCTCAAGGTCCGCGTCGACGCGCTCGCCCTCGAGGCCGAGACCCGCAAGCGCGACGAGCTGATCGCCCAGGGCCAGACCGAGGGCAAGCTCCCCAAGGACGGCGCCCTCCACGAGTGGGCGAAGAAGCAGGACTCCGTGGCGCTCGCCGCGTACCTCGGCGCCGCCGTCAAGTGCGTGCCGATCGAGCCGATTTCGCGCGGCCAGATCGCGAACCCCGACACCATCGCCCTGAGCGCGTCCGACCGCGAGGTCTGCAAGCTCACCGGCATCAAGGAGGAGGATTTCCTCAAGACCAAGAAGGCCGCCGGCAAGTAAGCCTCCGCAATTTTAAGCGCCAAGCTGAACCGCAACCTGAACCCTGAACCAGAAACCGAACGAGGAACAACATGAGCAAGACTCCGGAAATCAAATCGACCGCGCCGGTCGATATCTTCACCATCGCCTCGGGCGAGACGGCAACCGAAGGGCATCTCGCCTGCCTCAACGCCTCGGCCGAATGCCTCAACGCCGAGGACGCCACCGGCCTGACCGTCGCCGGGCGCTTCGAGGCCGTCCGCTCCACCGCCGAAACCGCCGAAATCAAGGACGGCGTGTTCCGTTTCGAGAACTCGGCCACCCACGCCTTCGCCCGCGAGGACCGCGGCGCGGTCGCCTACGTCGAGGACAGCGAGACCGTGTCCTCCGACTCCGGCACGTACGCCGTGATCGCCGGCCTGGTCGTGGACGTGGACGACGACGGCGTGTTCGTGGACACCCGCGCCCCGGCCCGCGCCGCCGCGCAGGCCCTGCACGATGTCGGCTCCGCCTCCGAGTCCGCCATGGTCACCCCGACCACTTCCGCCCTCACCCTGACCGCGATGACGGGCACGGCGAACACGGCCCCCGCCGCCGAGACCAACACGACCAACCTGACGGACAGCGGCGGCGGCACCGCCGACGGCACCGTCGCCGCCCAGGCCGCGCCGGTCACGCTCACCGACAGCTCCGGGCTCGACGGCACACATGACGACGTCATCGATCCGGTCACCAACACGACCAACCTGACGGACAGCGGCGGCGGCACCGCCGACGGCACCGTCGCCGCCCAGGCCGCGCCGGTCACCCTGACCGACAGCTCCGGGCTCGACGGCACCCACAGCGACACCATCGCCGCGACCGCGGCCATCGTCACGGTGACCGACAGCTCCGGCCTCCATGGCAGCCACGACGACACCATCGCCGCGGTCACCAACACGACCAACCTGACGGACAACGGCGGCGGCACCGCCGACGGCACCGTCGCCGCCCAGGCCGCGCCGGTCACGCTGACCGACTCGACCGGGCTCGACGGCACCCACGACGACACCATCGCCGCCAGCGCCCTCGCGGCCGGCACCCTCGGCGGCGCCGCCGACGGCACGATGGAAACGGTCGGCGCCACCAACGGCGGCGACGTCTCCGGCGCGATCATGAACAACTTCCAGGACATCCTGGCGGCTGTCACCCTGATCCGGCAGAACGAGTCCGACCTGGCGCAGAAGGTCATCGAGCTGGTCACGCTGGCCGGCGTGGCGCAGAACAACCTCAAGGAGGTCACCACCGAGCTGGCCACCCAGCGGACCGCCAACGGCGTGCTCGCCCAGAACCAGAGCGACCTGGCCCAGAAGGCCATCGAGCTGGTCGCGCGCACCGGCGTCACCGACCAGAACGTGTCGAGCCTGGCGCAGAAGGTCATCGAGCTGGTCACGCTGGCCGGCGTGGCGCAGAACAACCTCAAGGAGGTCACCACCGAGCTGGCCACCCAGCGCGCCGCCAACGGCGTGCTCGCCCAGAACCAGAGCAACATGACCCAGAAAATCATCGAGCTGGTCACGCTGGCCGGCGTGGCGCAGAACAACCTCAAGGAGGTCACGACCGAGCTGGCCACCCAGCGCGCCCTGAACACGGTGCTGGTCAACGACGCCAAGACGTTCGCCACCCAGCTCAACGCGGCGAAGACCGACCTCGCCGCGGTCATCACCGTGCTGAAGGCCCAGAACATCATGGCCAGCGCATGACCTGATCCCGTTCCCGCCTGTCCGGCCGGCCCATTGACGGCCGGACAGGCAGACTCCCAAGCAAGCAACCCCAACCGCAAAAAAGAAACAGAACCGAGAGGAAAATCCCATGGACCTCACCCGAGAAAATTTGGACTCGTTGTTCACCGGGTTCAACACGTCCCTCAACGAGGGCCTGGCCCAGGCCGACCTGACCTGGGAACAGTGGTGCCTGGTCATCAACAGCAAAGCCCCGATCGAGAAATACCCGGCCATGTTCCTGACCGGGGGCATGCGCGAGTGGATCGGGCCGCGCGTCATCCACGACCTCGACGGCAAGTTGATGCAAGTCCGCAACCGGCCGTTCGAGGGGACCGTCAAGGTCAACCGCGACAACATCGCGGACGACTCGCTCGGCATCTACTCGCCCGTTTTCAAGGCGATGGGCATCAACGCCAACAACCTGTGGCCGCAGATCGCCACCGAGTCCGCGGTCGACGCCACCACCACCTGGCTCGACGACAAGACCTTCTTCCTCTCGACCTCCAGCGGTAGTGGCGCGCGGCAACTGGGAGACTCCGGCGTGATCGTCAACAAGACCACCAACGCCCTGTCGGCGGCCAACTACCTGACGGCCCGCGCCCTGATGATGGGCTTCCACGGCTCGGACGGCCAGCCGCTCGGCCTGGTGCCCTCGCACCTCATGTACGGCCCGGCGCTGGAGTCGACCTTCGACTCCATCTTCAGCGTGGCGACGGTTTCCGACGGCGGCGTGACCCCCGTCTCGGTCGGCAACCCGCACTACAAGAAGGTCGTTGGCATCCTCAACCCGCGCTTCGTCGGCGACTACGCCAACTACTGGCACCTCATGTGCCTGACCCGGGGCTTCAAACCGTTCGCGGTGCAGAAGCGCCTGGTCGGTCCGCTGGTGGCGTGGGACACCGACCACGACCAATGCGTCAAGGATGACAACGAGAACCACTACGGCCTCCACTACCGTGGCGCTGCGGTGGGGCTCGTGCCGCACCTGGTGATCGGCAACATGGCCACCTGATCCAACCTCCGCCCGGGCGGCCGGATCGCCGGCCGCCCAGGGCGGTCCTTAAACTCAATCGAGCCCCATGTACGCTGAACTCACAGACCTCGAGGCCCGGCTCCGGCGCTCCTACGCCGCGCTCTACGGCGACGACGACACCGGCGAGGTCGACGAGGACCTGGCCACCGCCGACCTGGTCGCCTCGAGTGCCGAGATCGACGGCGCCCTTGCCGCGCGCTATGCCGTGCCTGTCACGGCCGAGGGCGCCCTGCCCCTGCTCAAGGCCTGGACGCTCGACCTGACCGCCGAGCGGGCCTGGGGTCGCAGCGAGAGCGACGACGTGCCGGCCAAGGTCAAGACCGCCGCCAAGATCGTCCGCGACCAGCTCGACAAGCTGGCCGATGTCAACGGAAAATTCCGCCTGCCCGCCGATCCCGCCGAGAACGCCGACGGCGTCGGCTCCGACGTGATGATCGACCGGGACCGCCCGGTCTTCACCCGCGACAAGATGAAGGGCTTCTGACCATGCTCGAAGTCAAGATCGACAGCTCCGATGCCGAGCGTGGACTGGCGGCGATCGCCGCCAAGCTCTCCCGGCCGCGGGCCTTCATCAAGTCCTGGGCGGGCCGGGTCGCCCGCCTGGCGAGGACCAATGCCCGTGCCAAGGGCGGCAAGTCCTTCTGGCGCGACCTCGCCAACCGCACCGCCGTCAGTCAGGTTTCCGACCACGCCGCCATCGTCTACAACGATCACCCCGCCGCCGCCCAGAAGCAGTTCGGCGGCGAGATCCGCCCGAGGAACGCCCGCGCCCTCACCATCCCGATCGCCGACGAGGCCAAGGGCAAGACCGCCGGCGAGTTCGAGGCGGGCGGCCGCGACCTGTTCATCTTGCCGGCCACCGGCAACCCCGACACCGTCGGCATCCTCGGCTACAGCGAGGAGGACGGCGGGTTCCATCCGCTGTTCGTCCTCCGCTCCAAGGTGACCCAGAAGCCGGATCCCTGGTTCCCGACGATCCCCGAGATCAACGCCATCGGCCTGGGCGAGGCGCTGTTCTGGCTCGACCGCGAACTCCGCGCCTCCGGGAGGGCATGACCATGGCCGCGCGCACCCTCAACGAAATCGCCCAGGACCTCAAGGCGCTGATCGAGCAGGCCGCCATCTGCCGCGAGGTCCGCATCGCCGCCATCACCAGCTACGAGCAGGTCCACAAGCTTATCCCGAGCCTGGCCCGCCTGCCGGCGGCCGTCGTCTGCGTCGGCGCCGGCGAGTACGACGCGACCGCCTCGGCCCGCGACGTCAACCCCGCTCTCCTCCTGGTCGCGCCGTTCGAGGCCACCGTCGAGGCCAAGAGCCTGGCCATCTGGACGCTCCTCGAACAGGCCGCCGCGCTGTTCATCCCGCCCAGCGGGCCGCGCTCGGCGCTCAACATCAATGACGTCGTCTACATCCCCACCGGGTTCCGGCCGATTGCGACCGGCTCCCAGTGCTCCGCATACCTCCTCGAACTCAAGGCGCAACAGACCACAAAATAAAACGAAAGGGCTGAACCATGGCACGCACCGGAATCAGCGGGATACTCTATTATGGCGCCGCCGGATCCTCGGCATCCACCGAGGCCACCAACGTCCGCGACGTCACCCTCGACCTCAAGCGGGACGAGGCGGAGGCGACCACCCGCGCCCACGACGGCTGGAAGGCCTACCTCGGCGGACTCAAGGACATCACCCTCGACTGGGAGTCCAACTGGGACAGCGCCGACGCCTTCATCCTCGCATGCCTCGCCTCTTTCCTGAACGGCACCGCCATCGCCCTCAAGTGCCTCGATGTGTCCGGCGGCGAGGGCGTCGACGGCGACTTCCAGGTCATGAGCTTCAACCGGGCCGAGCCCAACTCCGGCGTCATGGCCGTGAAGATCACCGCCAAGCCGCACGCGGCCGCCACCCGGCTCCAGACCTGGAGCGGCGGATCCGGACTGCCCGCCTGACCATTCGCAACCCCAACCTGCCCGAAAATGGAGGACTGAACCATGAGGCTAGGCATCCAAGGCCGGCTCTACTACGGCACCGCCGGTACCACCGCCGACACCCCCGCCGAGAACATCCGCGACCTCACCCTCGATCTCAAGGGGGACGAGGTCGACGCCACCACCCGCGCCCACGGCGGCTTCAAGGGCTACATGCGCGGGCTCAAGGACTGCGCCGTCGACTGGAAGATGAACGCCGACGGCTCCGACGCCTTCTACCAGGCCCTGCGCAACTCGTTCACCGAGGGCACCGGCATCGCCCTGGCGGTCCTCGACGAGGAGGGCGGCGTCGGCATCGACGCCGACTTCCAGGTCATCTCCTGCCCCCGCGCCGAGCCCAACTCCGGGGTCATGGAGATCACCATCGCCGTCAAGCCGCACGCGGACACCGATCGCGCCGCCGAGTGGACCACGGAAGGCCCCAGCGATCCGGAGTAAGGAGCGGTTTGATGCGGGTGTTTCGCGACAGCAAGGGGCGGCTCTGGACCGTGGCGATTGACGTCGCCGCGGTCGAGCGCGTCCGCGGCATCGTCGGCGTGGACCTGATCGACGCCGTCTCCGGCGGACTGTTGGCCAAGCTCGCCGTCGATCCCGCGCTGGTCGCCAACATCCTCTATGCCCTGTGCATGGACCAGGCCGACCGCCGCGGCGTCTCCGACGCCGCCTTCGGCAAGCTCCTGGTCGGCAAGCAGGCGCTGACGGATGCCGCCGCCGCACTCAAGGACGAACTGCTCGGGTTCTTCCCCGTGCCACGTCCCGGTGCCGCGAAGCGGACGGACAACAAGCGGCCGGCCCCGACCTCGGCGGAGATCCGGGAGATGATCTGGCAGGCCGCCGGCAAGGTTGGCGTCGACCCCGGTCCGCTGACGCTCCGAGAACTCCTGGAAATGGCCGAGGCGCGCGGAGCGGAGGAATGGCGACGGACTTCCTCCCTGCTCGCCATGCTGTTCAATGCCCACCGGGATCCGCGCCGGTCGGACCCGGCTGTCCCCGACGACTACAACCCGCATGTCCGCCGTGACGAAAATCAATCCCAGGTCCTCAAGGTCCCGCCGAAGATGGCGAACAAGCTCATGTTCGATGCGATCGGCGGCAAGAAGAAGCGGAGGGCATAGGTCATGGCCACTGAAATCCGTGCGGGCAGGATTTGGGTCGAGGTCACGGCCAAGACCCAGTCCGTGTCCGGACCGCTCACCGTCCTCAGGGCCAAGCTGGCCGCCCTGGGCGGCAGCATCCGCAGCCTGTTCACCCTCCCGAACCTGATCCTCGGCAGCACCCTGGGATTCATCGCCAAGAAGGCGATCGACGCGGCCGCCGCGTTCGAGCAGACACGGATCTCGTTCACCAACCTCATGGGCGACGCCGCCCGTGCCACCGCGCTCCTCGCGGATCTCGAACAGTTCAGCGCCGTGACTCCGTTCGAGCCAGAAGAAGTTTACGCCGCCGGCCGCGCTCTCCTGGCGTTCGATGTCGAGGCCGGGCAGGTGATCGATACGTTGCGTGTGCTGGGAGACATCTCCGCCGGCACCGGCAAGCCGCTCCAGGACCTGGTCAACATCTACGGCAAGATGAAGACCAAGGGCCGCGCCCAGGCCGAGGAGCTCAACCAGCTTGCCGAGGCAGGCATCCCGATCATCGCCGCCCTGGCCAAGAAGTATGCCGTGACCGGCGAGGAGATTTTCAAGATGGCCTCCGCCGGCCAGATTGGGTTCAAGGATGTCGAGGCCGCCTTCCAGGACCTGACCTCCGAAGGATCGAAGTTCGGCGGCATGATGGAAGCGCAGTCGCAGACGCTCAACGGCGTCATGTCGACGCTGAAGGGCAACATAACCGCTGCGGCAAGAGCGTTCACGGAAGCCTGGCTCCCGGCGCTGAAAGCGGCGGCGGGCGCCGCCAATACCGTGGCGCTGTCCCTCCAGGACATCAACAAGGCGAAGAAGGATGCCGCAGACGCAAAGATTCAGAAGAGCGGCGGGGCCGGCATGTTTAATGCACTCGTCGATACCGTAGCCGACGGCCGGGTGTTTGGGGACAGCACCGCCGCCAAAATCTACAACCGTAGCGTCATGCTGGTTCCAAGCCTGCTTGCCAAGGGGGCTCGTGGCATGGGCCTGGCTGGAACCAAGTCTGAGGGCGAAGTCCTCACCACCCAAACTGGCCTCGGCTACGAAGTGGACGAGGCAAAGCAGAAGAAAGCCGCCCAGGCGATGCAAGACAAGGCGGCCGCCCAGGAAAAAGCGGACCTGGCTGCCGCGCAAGCCAGGGTTTCGGCGGAGAAGGAAGCGGTTGCGTTGGATGGACAGGTGTCCCAGCTTCAGGAGAAACTGAACATCCAGCAGATGCTCAATGCCGGCAAGGAACGCGAGGTCGCCGTCACGCAGGCCATCGCCCAGGCACAGAAGGCTATCGGCCGGGAACTGACCGCCCAGGAGGCGGCCAAGGTGGCGGGGGTGGCGGGGAGCCTGTATGACGCCTCGACCGGCGGGAATGCCGGTGAAATCATATCCAGCATGCAGGAGCAGCTCGCCATCCAGGAGATGCTCAATGCCGGCAAGGAACGCGAGGTCGCCGTCATGAAGGCCCTGGAGCAGGCCAGGGATGCCGCTGGACGAAGCCTTTCCGGAGATGAGCAATCGCGCGTCGAGGCCATTGCCGGCGCCTTGTTCGACGCCCGCGCCGGAGTCAAGGACGCCGGCGCCCGCTTGCAGACCGCCGGCTCCTTCACCGCCGACGCCCGGATGTTCGGCGGGGGTGCGGCGGCGGACCGCACCGCCAAGGCCACCGAGGAGGTCAGCCGCAACACGAAGCGCACCGTGCAACTTCTCCAATCCGGAGGCGTGACCTTCGCATGAGCATCGTATTCCATGAGGGCTACTTCGACTGGCAAGGCGCCGTCGACACCGACGGCAAGTTCACCTCCGCCGACGTGCCCTGGTTCGTCTTCGGCACCGATGACGAGGAGGAGGCCCTGGCCGCAGCCGTGGAGGGGACCCCCGACGAGTTCAATGACCTCCCGCGGACGTCCATCGAGTTTGCCGAGCGCATCAACGAAAACGCCTGCAAGATCCTGGTCCACTACGCCGGGGCGAACGAAGGCGCCGCGACCGACCAGGAAACCGCCGAGTCCATCTCCTTCGACACCGGCGGCGGCACCCAGCACATCACCCAGTCGCTCTCGACCAGGGGCCGCTACCCCGCCGGCGAGGGATCCACCGGCGCCCCCGACCTGGCCGGCGCCATCGGCTACGATGGCGAGCAGGTCAACGGCGTCGACATCGTCATGCCCAACCTTTCGTTCTCCCTGGCCCGCATCGTCGCCGCCCGCGAGATCACCACTGCCTTCCGACTCGCCCTTGCCGCCCTCACCGGCAAGGTCAACAGCGCAACTTGGAAGGGGTACGCGGCCGGCGAGATCCTCTTCCTCGGCGCCGCCGGATCCGGACGCATCGACCAGCCCATCGAGATCACCTACAAGTTCGCCCACTCGCCCAATCGCGCCGACTTCACGGTCGGCGAGATCACGGTCACCGAGAAGCTGGGATGGGATTACATGTGGGTGCGCTACGAAGACGAGGTCGACGGCGACAAGAAGGCCGTCGTCCGCAAGCCCGCCGCCGTCTACATCGAGCAGGTCTACGAGGCCGCGGACTTCGCGGCCCTGGGCCTCGGGAGATAACCATGGCCGCCACCCTCAAATACGTCAAGTCCGGACAGCGGTTCCACCCCCCGGCCGACGACTGGAATGCGTTCTGCGACGCGGCCCGCGCCCACCTTGCCGGCCTGCACGACATCGGCGGCGGCGCCGCCGCGCGCATCTCGCTGGCATCCACCGTCCGGATCCAGAACGACGCCGGCGCCGACCTCGACCAGTTCGCCCCGGTCATCCTCGACGACCTGCTCATCACCTTTGCCGACAACGAGGCCGAGTTCCGGCACCGTCCGCCTGTTTTCAGCGCCGTTGCACCCGCCGAGGACAACCTCGGCAAGCCTCTTGCAATCCTCCAGGAGCCGCTCGCCGACGGCAAGGTCGGCCGGGCTCTCCTGGCCGGCGTCACCCCCGCCCAGGTCGCCGTCTCCGACGAGGCCCACGACTACGCCACCCTCTCCGCCACCGGCCTCGTCTCCGCCGCCTCCGGCGAACTTCGCATCCTCTGGAAGGCCGCCGGCACCGGCACCCAATGGGCCGTCGTCCTGCTGGGCGGGAGCGCCAGCGGCGGCGCGACGGTCCGCATCGCCAATGTCACCGCCTGGTTGGCTTCGCGGACCTATACCGTCGACATCTACACCAAATGGCAACCGGGCTTCACCCTCTCCACCGCCGACCGCATCGCCGAGGGCGCGACCATGAAGACCCCCACGCTGAACGATGCCGCGGTGGCGGACCGGATCACCGTCGGGACGAAATTCCATGTGGTGGAGATCCCGTTCGCCGAGGAGGGTGGAGATGTGTCCTATTGGGTTCCGTTTGAAAGGGTGGGTCTGCCATGAGCAGCTGGTCGGCATTTTGGGCGGATGGCCCCGACGGCTTGCGGGATGCGCACCCCAGGAGCATCCTGGCGGATCTGCGCGCCGCACTGGCGGATCGCTGGGCCATGGTGGGCGTCGCCCTTGCGACTCCGGCGGAGCCGGTCGCCGATAAAAAGCCGGCTTCGTTCATTACCCCATTCCAGGCCAGCATGACAAACCTGCTGGCGGTCGCGATCAACCATACAGTCAATGGCGGCGATCTGAATGGGTTGGCAACCTACCCTGGCTGGACTCAGGCCGACATGCTGGCCGCCATCGGCGATGCCGCTCGTCACACCGGCGGCGCGGGGTTGTCCTTGCGCGCCTGGGCTTGGCAGCAATACCGCATGTTGAACCTGTTGCGATGGTTGCGCGTCCCGTTTGCGACCTATGAATCGAATTTGGGATCGTACAAAGAGGCGTCCTCGGGAGTGAAGGGGACCTGGGCCGAGGCGGTGGCGGCCCTGGAGGCCGCCTGGGCGGCAGTCAGCTACACCGCTGAGGCATTGACGCAGAGCTACAGTGTTGGGCGGGTGTGGGGCAAGCAGGAAAACGCGGGGCAATATTCCGCCTACCTGCGGACCGATCGCGGCCGCCCGGCAATCACGTTGACCGCCGCGCCGCCGCGGCAGTACGCGATTTTCTACCTTGGCCAGATGCAGCCCCATCCCTTAGCCGGCGAGTTCAATGGCGGCGTCGCGGGCTACCAAGAGGATTACTGGTATTCATTCGGCCGGGACGATGTCGAGCGCTCGTTTTCCGCCGGAGTTAACTACCTGCCCAACCAGGTCGAGCCGCAAGGTTTCGTCTCCCCCTACACGCCCGAGCCGGGCGAATGGGAGACTTACGCCTATTCTCATCGGTGCTGGATCCAGTCGTTCGAGGATCCGCGCCCTGCCTACCTGGTCATGCAAGGCGACGGGCCGAATGGCCTTGAATATCGAGACTGGGAGTAACCTATGCAGGACATCATCATCTATCTACGCGCCGACGACGTGGCGGCGGTCGTGGTCGACCAGCACAACCAGAAGGTCGCCAACCCGACCATCACCCGGGGCCTGCGTCCGCGCCTGTGCCTGCGCCTGCTCCACGGCAGCGGCTCTCCGTTTGACGTTTCCGAGCTGGATTATGCCGCATTTGACTTTGTCCTGGCGGATGACTGGGACACCACGAGCGATCCCCAGATCCGCGTCCAGGAGGACATCGAGGTCGTCGAGGTCGAGGATGGTGGCGTCACCTATGCCGAGATCCGGATCCCGCTCGTCGACACCAATACCGACGAGCTCATTGCGGCGCTCGGCACCGATCCCAGCGTGACCCTCGGCGCCGAGCTGGTCTGCATCCCCGCCGGTGAATCCGAACCCGGCGCCATCTGGCAGTTTTTAATGGATGTCCGCAACCGGCGCGGCACCGCCGGAACAGGGACACCCGAGCCCGTCGGCGATGGCACCTATTCGTCCAGCCAGGTCGACGCCCTGATCGCCGTGTTCTGCCAGGTCACGCACCAGGCCGCCATGGACTTCACCGACAACACGCCCGTCACCGTCTTCACCGTGCCTGCCGGCAAGGCTTTCCGCCCTCGCGAGGGACAGCTCCTCACCCTGGCCGTCACGGGCGCGGCCGACCCCTGCGAATATCGCTGGCTGGCCGATGCCGCCCCCGTGATCCCCGTCACACGCCTGCACCCCGCCACCGAGGACGCAATCACCATCGACGATCTCTCCGGACTCCTCTACTACCCGGCCGGCACGGTCTTTGCCCTGGACATCACCTCCGTCGGCACCTCCACCACGCACACCGGCAAGGCCATCCTCATCGGAGACCTGATCGATGTTTGACCTGGTCGTATATTTGCGCGTCGATGGCGTCGTCGGCACTGTGGTCGACTCCTACGCCCAGCGCTCCTATGCCACCCCGACCATCGCCCGCGGCCTGGCCGCCCGGCTGTCCCTGCGCCCTCTCCATGTGGACGGTTCCCCGTTCGCCCTCTCGGAGCTCGACTATGCCGCCTGGGATTTCGTCGTCGCGCACGATTGGATCACCACGACCCCGCCGCAGATCCGCATCCAGACAGACATCGAGGTCGTCGAGGTCGAGGAGGGCGAGGTCACCTATGCCGAGATCCAGATCCCGTTGACTAACACCAATACCGAGGAGCTGATCGCCGTCCTGGGATCCACCGAGGGCAGCACCCTGGGCGCGGAACTCGCAGGCATCCCCGAGGGCGACTCGATTCCTGGCATCCTGATCCAGTTCGACCTCGGCGTCCGCAACCGCCGCGGCACCGCCGCCACCGGCACTCCGACCCCCGTCGGCGACGGCACCTACTCGTCCAGCCAGGTGGACGCCCTGCTTGTCGTAAAGGCCGGCCACTCCATCACCGCCCCCGCCGCCGAGATCATCCATGGCCACCGGGCCGCATGGATCACGGCCGACGGGGTCTACCACGCCTCCAGCGACATCCCGGCCTCCGCCCCCGGAACCCTGGGCATTACCGCGAACGCCGCGGAGATCGCCGCCGATGTCCAGGTGCGCGTCCTCGGCTCGATGACCGAGCCGACTTGGGCCTGGACGCCCGGCCAGCCCATCTATGTGGGGGTGGGCGGTGCGCTGACCCAGACCCCGCCGGCCGCCGGCTACATCCGCGAGATCGCCCTGGCCGTCACCGCCACAACCGTGCTGATCCGCCCAATGATGCCCATAACCCTAGCCGCATAATCAACAAGGAGACAGACAATGGCCGCCAACAAATACCTCTCGCACTCGTCCGGCATGATCCAGGAAGTCACGCCCGCGACCACCGGCGGCGCCGGCGACGCGAACGAAATCCCCGCCCTGGACGCCAATGGCCGCCTGGCTTCTGGCATGATGCCGTCCGGCCTCGGCCCGGAAATCCAGACCCTGGCCGCCAGCGAGGCCCTGGCCGCGGGCGACTTCATCAACGTCTGGGACGACACCGGCACCCTCAAGATGCGCAAGGCCGACGCCAGCGCCGACAAGCCGGCGAATGGCTTCGTCCTCGCCGCAGTGGAAAACGGCGCCAATGGACAAGCCCAGTTCGACGGCATCAACAACCAGCTCACCGGCTTGAGCGGCGGACCGATCATGTACCTCTCGGGCTCCACCCCGGGAGCAGCCACCGCCACCCCGCCGAGTACCAGCAACTACTACGTGCAACGCATCGGCATCCGCATTTCGGCGACCGAGATCGCCTTCGTCCCCGACATGACCGTCATTAAGCTCGCCTAGCCCAATGGTGCCGACATGGCCGAGAAACGTCCATTGTGCCACTACTCCGGCAACGTCGAGGAGTTGAAGTCTACGGACACCCTGCCGGGCGCCGGGGGCGATGTCGCCGCTGTTATCCATGCCGCTGATGCTAAGGACACATTACATGATAACGACGAGTTCGGAGTAGTCGATACCGAGGCAGCCAATGTTCTCAAGAAGCACACCTGGACAAAGCTGAAGGCGGGGATTAAGGCGTACCTGGACACCTTGACCAACTGGATCAGCAGCGCCATGTTGCGCAATAGCTCTGCCTGCTCGGTCATTGGGCGGGGAGCCAACAGCTCCGGGGTTCCCGCAGACATCGCAGCCGGCACCAACGACCACGTCCTGCGCCGGTCCGGCGATGTTTTGGCCTTCGGTACCCTGGCGGCGGGAAGCCTCGCCAGCGACGCCGTCGAGACCGCCAAGATCAAGGACCTGAACGTCACTGCCGGCAAGCTCGCCAGCGACGCGGTCGAGACCGCCAAGATCAAGGACGCGAACGTGACCCTGGCGAAGATGGCGAACATGGCCACTGCGTCTTTGCTTGGCCGCAACACTGCCGGGGCCGGGGTGCCCGAGGTGTTGAGCGCGGCTACGGTGCTGACGCTTCTTAACACTAGGTCGGTCGTGTCTTGCCTGAAAACCACAGGCAACCAGACCTGGACTAGCGATACCGTACTGGCCGGCGTCGTGGAGATGGTCTTGCCTGTTGCCGCCAACAAGAGCATCATCTATGAGTTTTGGGCGTGGGTAAACGTCAACGCGACTCCGGACATCTCCTTTGCCGTAACGCATCCGGCCTCTACCACCAACATCAAAAACCAGGTGCGGCTGAATGGGGAAAGCGGATTTGTCACCGGCGATAGCACGAGAATGGATATTCCATGCGCCACCGGCCTCTATCTAGCTAAGATCACAGGTTGCTGCACAACCGGGGCCAGTGCAGGCAATATACAACTGAAGGCCGCACAGAGGTTGAGTAGCGGCACTACTATCACCCTGTATGTATCGTCCGGCGGGTTCGCCATTCAGTTTTAGGAGGATGCCATGACCCTTGCAGAAGCCGTTTACAATCTACTTCCAGGAGCCGCTTATCGCGGTTTCGTCGACGACAACAGCCGCGAGAGCTTCGAGAAGATCGAATGGAACGACGAGCGTCCGAAGCCCAAATGGGAGGATGTCGAGGCCCATATGGCCGCGCATCCCGATCCCGTGTCCTATTCGCCGGACAAGCTGATCATTGCCGTTGACACCATTGGCAGGGCCGGCGACCTGGAGAAATTCCTTGCCGCCGCCGAGCCCAGGATCAGGTTGCGTTGGCAAAAAGTCATGGTCTTCGACGGCAACGACCCGGACTTCAAGGCCATGGTCGCCGCCATGCAGCAGGCCTGGGGCTTGACCGACGCCGAACGCAACGCCCTGCTGAAGCAGGCGCTGGTGTAAATACTTTTGTAAAAGGAGGGCACGGCAAAACATGTCAGAAAACCCGCCGCACGTAAGAACTTTTGTAACACGGCGTAAGAACTGATTGTCAAGCTACAACTGCTTGACCCGGTGAAGCTCGTCGAGCGTAACCGGTCCACGGCGTCTTGGCCTGGCCAAGCCGGGCATTCATCCCCCCGTCGGACTACGCCTTGGCACGCCAGTCATGAAGGAGGACATGCCATGAACGCGAAACTCGGATGCCTGGCGATTCTTCCCTGTGCCATGTCGTTGGTCTTGGCGTCGTGCCGCGCGGGGAAGGAATTGCCCGAACCGGCCGATCCGGCCCAGGCGATTCGGGAAGTGCAGGCCGGCCGGCGCGCGGTGGCCCGTGCGGCCTGGTGGGGGTTCGACCCGGCCGATGCGACCAAGGCGCTCCAGGCGGCGATCGACTCCGGGGCAAAGAAGGTGATCGTCCAGGACCTGGGGGCGCCATGGGTGGTGGACAAGATTCAGCTTGCCAGCGACCAGGAAATCATCTTTGAGCAGGGCGTGGTGGTGCAGGCCAAGCGCGGCGCGTTCAAAGGCAAGACGGACGCGCTGTTCACCGCAACGCTGAAGCAGAATGTCACGCTGACGGGACAAGGCGACGTCGTCTTCCGCATGTGGCGGCAGGATTACGACAACCCACAGCTTTACGAGAAGGCCGAGTGGCGTCACATCCTGAGCATCAAGAGCTGTGCGAACGTGCGCGTGTCCGGGCTGACGCTGGCGGAAAGCGGCGGCGACGGCATCTACCTCGGCGTTGCGGAGCGGGGCGTGACCAACGCGAACGTCCACCTCAAGGACGTGATCTGCACGGAGAACTATCGGCAGGGCTTGAGCGTCATCAGCGCCAAGGACCTGCTGGTCGAGAACTGCGTCTTCAGGAACACGGCCGGCACGGCGCCGATGGCCGGGGTGGATTTCGAGCCCAACCATGCCGACGAAAGGCTCGTCAATTGCGTGTTGCGCAACTGCCTGTCCGAAAACAACCAGGGCTCCGCCTACACCTTCTATCTCAAGCCGCTCACGGCCGGCTCGACGCC
>Ga0265297_10002624_pt1 | contig 35699 bp, 40 predicted proteins | sample Munlanlwell13791_FD_192502 | JGI IMG/M metagenome (GOLD analysis project Ga0265297, IMG submission 192502) | Leachate microbial communities from a municipal landfill in Southern Ontario, Canada - Leachate well 137-91 | ecosystem: Engineered > Solid waste > Landfill > Unclassified | place... | reverse complement strand
ACCGCCGCCGCCATTAGTTGTGAAGTTAATAGTTTGAATTGCTGAAGCGAGTGCACTTGCAGTTGCCTTCAATCTGACTTCAACAGTTTTTGTTCCTGAGAAGTCTCCTGAGATTTCACCGCTTGTCCAAGCACCGCTATTAATTCGGTATTCATAAGAACTGGTTAGTCCAGTAATAGTGTTCGCTGTATCATCGTAAGTCAAAGTTGGAGCGCTTGCTTCGGCTGCGATTGTTCCAACAGTTTCTGCTGCTGAAGCAAGTGCGCTGGCAGTTGCTTTCACTCTCACAGCAACTGTTCCAGCAACAAAGTTAATGCCAGTTTCAGTTGTTGAGTAAGCACCACCATTTAAGCTGTATTCATAAGTTGTTCCTAGTCCAGTAATTGTACCGGCAGCAACATCATAAGTAACACTGCTGGTTGGAGCGCTAGCTTGCGCCGCGATTGTTCCAACTAATCGGTGATTAGTTGTGTTGGCTATTTCACGGATATAAACAGGGCCTTCGTTAAAGACGATTCCAGTTGTCGTAGTGTCCATTGCACTAGTCCATGTTCCATCAAGTCCATCGGTTGAATCCAAACTGTATTCCATGGCTGTTGTTGTGCCAGTCATTGTTCCGGCTACAACACTGTAAGCAACACCTGATAGATCAAGACCGCCGCCGCCATTAGTTGTGAAGTTAATAGTTTGAATTGCTGAAGCGAGTGCACTTGCAGTTGCCTTCAATCTGACTTCAACAGTTTTTGTTCCTGAGAAGTCTCCTGAGATTTCACCGCTTGTCCAAGCACCGCTATTAATTCGGTATTCATAAGAACTGGTTAGTCCAGTAATAGTGTTCGCTGTATCATCGTAAGTCAAAGTTGGAGCGCTTGCTTCGGCTGCGATTGTTCCAACAGTTTCTGCTGCTGAAGCAAGTGCGCTGGCAGTTGCTTTCACTCTCACAGCAACTGTTCCAGCAACAAAGTTAATGCCAGTTTCAGTTGTTGAGTAAGCACCACCATTTAAGCTGTATTCATAAGTTGTTCCTAGTCCAGTAATTGTACCGGCAGCAACATCATAAGTAACACTGCTGGTTGGAGCGCTAGCTTGCGCCGCGATTGTTCCAACTAATCGGTGATTAGTTGTGTTGGCTATTTCACGGATATAAACAGGGCCTTCGTTAAAGACGATTCCAGTTGTCGTAGTGTCCATTGCACTAGTCCATGTTCCATCAAGTCCATCGGTTGAATCCAAACTGTATTCCATGGCTGTTGTTGTGCCAGTCATTGTTCCGGCTACAACACTGTAAGCAACACCTGATAGATCAACGGTAACAATATCAACAGTATAAGTTACTACCTGTCCTCCGATAGTTATAGTTAATGTCTGTCCAGTTACAGGAACAGTAGAATTAAACCCAGCAATGTTTGAAAGAAGAACTGTTTCAATCTGAGTTGAAGTATCAGAATAAGTTCCTGTTACTTCCAATCCAGTAATATCCAAATTCTCTCCTACATTATAAATCAATTTATTAGCTGGATGTGTTATTGCAATACTACTCAAAGTAACTGGAGTAGTTTGTCCGCTAATAGTTATTTGTTTCTCTCCATAAACACCAGAAGCATCATTTGCAGTTGCTCTCACCGTTACAGTTCCATCGGATAAAGCAGTTAATAAACCGCTAGAATTAATAGAAGCTGTTCCTGTTCCATGGATAACACCCCAAACAAAGGTCTTATCCGTAGCATCAGCAGGCAACACTTCGGCATTCATCTGCAGCGTTCCACCATCGTCTGTAATCGTATCAACAGAACTTGTAATATTAATAGTGTTTACAAGAACGGTAGGAACAATTTGATTACTTATTGTAATAATCAAATCACCATGAACCCCAGAAGAATCTTGAGCACTTGCCCTAACAGTAACAGTACCGTCAGAAATAGCAGTTAATAAACCATTAGCATCAATAGTAGCTGCGGTACCGCTAGCAACAGACCAAGTTATATTCTTATTAGTTGCATTAACAGGAGAAACGGCAGCATGCATTTGAAGCGTTCCATTATCAACCGTAATTGTAGTTGCACTTCCCTCTCCTGTAACAACAATTCCCGATACAGAAACTACCACAATATCAACTGTATAAGTTGTTGTCTGTGTTCCGACGGTAATAGTCAGAACCTGTCCAGTAGCAGCAGAGGTATTATTAAATCCACTAATATTTCCAGTAGTTATAGTTTCTACATGAGAATTACCATCATTATAATGACCAGTAACAATAAGTCCAGTAATATCCAAACTCTCCCCTACGCCATAAACTAGTTTATCGGCCACATGGGTAATTTCAATACTTTGAAGAACTACTGGAACCATTCCAGAATCAAAAGTAGCAACAGCCGTACCCAAATCACTAGTAGCTTGATCAACAGCACTTTGATCAGCGTTAAGATCGTCTCTTACCACAATTGCATTATTAATTGCTGTTAATAATATTGCTCTTGAGCCAGCAGCATATTGTCCAGGGCCGGTCCCTTCTATAGAATTATCGTATTTGGCTTGTGCTGCTAAAATTTCAGCTTGAAGAGCACCAACGTCAACGCCAGTACCAAATTCTGTAAAGTGTTTAGTCCAAACAACCAAATCACTTCCAAAATCAATCCTACAATTCCCGCCAACTGGTAACGCATCACCAGTGGCCTGAGTATCAGGTCCAGTGCAATACGGTATTAAAATATTCGTTACTCCACCATCAGTAGAATAAGTCATTCTTTTTCCAGCCTGTCCAGGGAATAGCATCCTTACTGCTTTATCAAAAGTAAGAGTAGCTCCAGGAGTTCCAACTTCAATTGCCAATCCACCAGGTGGCTGAACAGCAGCTAAGCGAGGAGCTTCAATTACGCCGTTCCAGGTTGGGTCGGAACTAACAACACCAGTCGCAGCAGGAATCTCAACAACAGCATTTCCGGCATTTGCGGAATTAATTGTAATTTCAGGTAATACTCCGGCTCCAGTGCTATTAATAAACGAGCTTACATCCAAGGTTGGATTTGTTGTACTAGCATCCACAGTAACATCAACACCTTGAGTTGGATTTGTCAAAACAACTTCCGGTGTTGCTGGACTTGATGTAACAGCACCACCAGCATCAGGAACCGTTTGGTCGGCATCAATAGCAGAGTCAACAAGTAAGACACTATCAGAAACATTTCCAGTTAAATCAGCAATACTTGCCACAATAACATCATTAGCAAAAGTAGTTATTGCGGATGCATTTCCATAAATAGTTAAAATTCTATTTCCCGGATTCCAAGAAAAAGTAATTGCCTTATCGGCACCATTAATCAAAGCATTTTGAATACTTTCTTTTGAAACATTATCAAGAGCTTCGTTAAAAGTTAAGAAAACCGCACCGTCAATACCAATAGTATAATCGCTTAAACCATCCCCAAGCTTAGTTGCTGTTGGAGCAACAACATCTTTTTTAGCAGTTGGAGTAGTAGCAGCACTTCCAATGTTTCCTACACTATCAGTCGCAGTTACCGACGGAGTAATTACGCCATCAACCAAAGCTGATGCGTCAACAACAATGTCGTATGCAGTAGCACCACCGGTTAACTGTTGTGTTTGAGCTGTTGTGCTGTGAGCAGCACTATCAGTCAAAACAACGCTTACGAGTGAATCAGCCTCAGCAGTACCAGTAACATGGACAGTAGCTTTATTAGTGTTGTTAATATAGTTTCCAGTATTTCCAATCTGAGTAATTACCGGAACACTAGGATCGGTGCTATCAACGGTAAAGCTAGCTCCACTTGTTGGTGTTGCTATTACAATGTTTCCCTCTAAGTCAGTACCTGTAGCCAAACTAACAGAAGGGCTCAAGTTAACTGCGGGAACAGTAAAGTCATAATAGTAATGAGTAGCATCAACTCTCGTCATATTAGTAGCAACTAATAATCCATTATCAATTACTAATTGCATACTAGGAGTCAAAGCCACGTCCTCACTAAATGTAGCCCTTATTCTCAAGACGTCACCATCTTTTACAGAAATATTTGAAGAGTATGTATTTCCACCATCTTTGGAGTAATCAATAGCAGCTGTTGATCCGAAAACATTTTTAGTTGCAGTCGGAGTTGCAGCAGCATTACTAATATTTCCAAAAGAATCAGTAGCAGATACAGAAGGAACTATTGTTCCATCAGCCAAGGCAGAAGCATCAATAATAACATCAAAAGCAGTAGCCCCACCAGTCAGCTGTTGAGCCATGGTTGCAGAAACATGATAAGCAGAATCAATCAATGTAACACTTACAAGTGAATCAGCCTCAGCAGTACCAGTAACATGGACAGTAGCTTTATTAATATTGTTGATGTAATTTCCTACATTTCCAATTTGAGTGATTACGGGAGTACTAGGAGCAGCAGTATTCTTCGTTGCAATCGGACTTGTTGCTGAGCTTCCAATATTACCAGCGCCATCACGGGCAAAAACCGAAGGAATAATATTGCCATCAACAAGAGAAGATGTATTAATTATTATATCAAAATTAACATTTCCTCCAGTCAATTGTTGAGTTATCGGCTGAGTTATATGGAAAGCAGAATCAATCAATGTAACACTTACAAGTGAATCAGCCTCAGCAGTACCAGTAACATGGACGGCATTTTTAATAGCGTTATTAATAGAATTTCCAGTGTTTCCAATCTGAGTAATTGTAGGAACACTAGGAGCGGTATTATCAATAACAAAATTAACACCACTTGTTGGGACAGGGTTGATTGCGTTTCCAGACAATCCAATTCCATTTGATAAACTAATAGATGGAGCAAAATTTCCTACTGGAACAGTAAAGTCATAATAGTAATGAGTAGCATCAACTCTCGTCATATTAGTAGCAACAAGTAATCCATTATCAATTGCCAACCGTACATCAGGAGACAAAGCAACATACTCATTAAAAGTAGCTCTTATTCTAAGAGTATCACCGCTTTTCACAAAAATAGTTGAAGCATAAGTACCTCCCCCATTTTTTGAATATTCAATAGTGGCTGTTGGTCCACTAATATTTTTGGTAGCAGTCGGTAGAACAGTAGCCAAACTAATATTTTGAGCATTATCAGTCGCAGTTACCGACGGAGTAATTACGCCATCAACCAAAGCTGATGCGTCAACAACAATGTCGTATGCAGTAGCACCACCAGTTAGTTGTTGTGTCTGAGCCGTTGTGCTGTGAGTAGCACTATCAGTCAAAACAACACTTACAAGTGAATCAGCCTCAGCAGTACCAGTAACATGGACAGCACCCTTAATAGCATTATTAATGATATTGCCAGTATTCCCAATCTGAGTAATTGCAGGAGCAGATAAGGCAACTACATCCTTTGTAGCTATTGGTGTTGCTGCACCGATACTTGTATTTCCAACAATATTACGAGCAGTAACATTTGGAGTAATTACACCATCAACCAAAGCTGATGCGTCAACAACAATGTCGTATGCAGTAGCACCACCGGTTAGCTGTTGTGTCTGAGCTGTTGTGCTGTGAGTAGCACTATCAGTCAAAACAACGCTTACGAGTGAATCAGCCTCAGCAGTACCAGTAACATGGACAGTAGCTTTATTAGTGTTGTTAATATAGTTTCCAGTATTTCCAATCTGAGTAACTACAGGAGTAGCAGGAACTGCGTTATTCACAACAAAAGTTGCACCGCTTGTTGGTATAGACGTTATTACATCTCCCACAACATTAGTACCGAGACCCAAACTAACCGAAGGAGTAACATCTCCCGCTGGAACAGCAAGGTCATAGTAATAATGAGTATCATCAATCTTAACCATATCAGTAGCAACAAGAATGCCGTTACTAATGGTCAATTGAGGTGTAGGAGTGTTAGCTACATTCTCGCTAAAAGTAGCTCTAATTCTTAAAGTATCGCCCTGTTTGGCGGAAACACTTGAAGAATATGTAACTCCACCGTCTTTTGAATAATCTATGGCAGCAGTGAAAACAGTTCTCTTTACTTCAAAACTAGTAAAGCCGTTTGTAGAAAAACTGAAAGTGTGAGTGCCGATATCAAAAACCTGCCCAGTTAAAGTTGGGTATCCAATATCGCCAGAGTTAATTATGGCACCAGCGTCAGATCTTACTATAATGCTTGGAGATGATGATAAATTATCAAGTCCATACATTGTAATTGTGGCATCAATAACATTAAAGACAGTATTATCTGCGTTATCTAATCCAATAAAAATTATTCTATCATCCTTAGAAATGTTAATTTTACTACCTAACAATTTAAGATAGTTGACAGTGTTAGTGCCTGTAAGGTTCAATGTGTTATTAAATTGTATTTTCCCAATCACCGATGTTGCATCAGTGAAGTCAGCCCTCCTCTCAAAATATAAACCGGTCGCAGCGCTAGGGTCGTCAAAAGTATTTAGGCTAGTCAAAATTGCTTGAGAAGATAGACAAGCCTCAAGAGAACTTATGGTTGGGTTTGTTGTGGGTATAGAACCTTGTCCATTTAACTGGTCACAAGTCCAATCAGTTGCATCGTTAAACCATCCTTTAGTAGGATTTCCAACAGAGTAGACTGGATTACTAATATCAGTATTAGAAAAATATCCAGACTGATTACTTCCCGGAACACTTGCTAAATGTGGTACTCCTACAGGATTTTGAGTTCCGTAAGAAACCGCTGAAATAACAGTGTTAGAAGCATCTTTCAAAATTATAGCATCTCCAGCATCATTCGCAGAATTAGAATTGGTAGAAAATACCAAAATCCCCCCTGCGGGAAGAGTGCCAGACAAACTCATAGAATCGTTAGTAATCGTTCGATCAATCTTGAAACCATTTAAATCTATTGGAGAAGTAGTTGTGTTTAGAACCTCATACCATTCCTGTCCAGTAGACGGATTGATCATGAATTCATTAATAACTACTTGTCCTGGGGTGGCAGCTAAAGCTAGCTGTGCCCAAAAGGCAACCATACCCATGAACAAACCAAAAAATAACTTTTTGTTCATGTTATGTGTTTAGTTGATTAATCTTAAATCTGATTCATCTATTTCGCGAATCTAATTTCTATCCAATACGGTATAAATTTTACTATGAGTGTAAAGTTACAAATAATGAAAAGTGCTTTTAACGAAAGGTACAAGTGTTCAGAAAAGTGCTGAATTTATACTATGGTAGAAAATTACTATTGTCAATAGTATATTTTTATTTTCTAAAAATTCTAATTTTTAAAACTAAAAACCTATTTCTTACAGACCAGATTCTAAGAAATAATGAAACTTTTCCAATAAAAAAACCTGCTTTCGCAGGTCGTTTTTCGTCAAATTTTATTCAGTTAAAATAATACATCCATCCTTCACAACTGCCACCATGTGCTCAAAATGAGCAGCAATTGATCCATCGTCGGTAATATAAGAATATCCATCTCGGCTTCTTGCAATCCTATTATTTCCATTAGTTAGCATCGGCTCAATGCAGAATACCATTCCCTCTTTTAATATCTCTCCAGTATGTCTTTTTCCATAATTCAAGACCTCTGGATCCTCATGTAACTCTGCCCCAATTCCATGCCCACACAATGACTTTATAACTCCAAAACCTTGATTATCAGCATAGCGAAACATTGTCTCACCCAAATCTCCCAAAGAAATACCAGGCCTTACCTTCTTAATGCCTCTTTTTAGGGTCTTTTTTGTAATTTTAACCAGTCTATCAATCTCCGAATCAGTTGTCCCGCCTACAACATAGGTTCTAGCCATATCAGTATGAAATCCGTCTCGCAAATTAGGATATTTTTCAAAATTTATATCTTTTCCCAAAAATTTCTGGAGTTTAAAGAAGATTCCAAAATCAAGACTAACAACATCCCCGGCCTTCAACACTTTTTTCCTTGGCAATCCATGAACAATCTCGTCATTTACCGAAAAACAAAGACCAGAAGGAAATCCTCCTTGCCCCTTAAAACTACAGCTTCCACCAACCTCTTTTACCAACCTTTCAGACAAAAACTCCAAGTCTTCAGCCACCAAACCAGGCCTAACCTCGGCTTCAAGCTTATCCATAACGCCAGCGAGCACCTTGCCACCCTTATGCATTACTTCAATCTCCTCTTTTGTCTTTATAGTTATCATTATTTATTTTTCAATTACTTTTAGAATATCCTCAAAAACAGCCTCAACCGACTGATTTCCATTTATAACAATCAATTTATTTTTTTCGCGATAAAAATCTAATACTGGACCAACCTCTTGATTAAACCAATCCAACCGCTTCTTTACTGAATCTTGTTCCGAATCCTCTGGACGTTTTACAAGCTCACCCCCACATTCAGGACAATTAGTTAATCGCTTTAAATCTCCAACATAAGGAACAATCTCTCCACATTGCTTACAAATCCTACGATTAGCAATACGAGATAATACCTCCTCATCCGAAACATCAATCAAAACTACTTTAAAATTCTCATTCCATTCATACCAATCTAATGCTTCATCCATTAAGTATGCCTCTCTTATTTTTCTAGGAGACCCATCAATCACAATTCCCTTTAATTTGTCTTCAATAGCTTTTAGTCTTTCAAACTCCGCCATCCACAAAGAAAACACAACCGGTGTCGCAATCAATCCACCATGATCAATTACACTAGCTATTTTACCACCAGTAAAACCTGCCTCTTTTTTACGAGCTCGAAGCAAGTCTCCACTTCCTATAAAATCAAACCCCATCTTTTCGCGAAACATATCCAACTGAGTCCCTTTGCCAGCGCCAGACTTACCTAAAAAAACTAAAACTAATGGTTTACTAGAATGCATAATTTTTTATTAACTATTAATCTCTTTTGCTCAATAGTCACAAAAGAAATTATATTTAATTGATTTAAATTTTATTTTTATAACTTACAATAAAGAAAGGATTGACATCAATCAATCCTCTCTGGACAATAATAAATTCAGAAGATATTTAGCTTGCTTTTAATCAACAATCAAAAACTAAATATCGTACTCTCTCATTTCAAGCTGTGCATTAATCTGTCTCATTGTTTCCAAAACAACACTAACAACGATTAATAAAGATGTTCCACCGACTAAGAAACTAAATTGCTGTACACCTGTCATTCCTTGAATAATAGAAGGCATTATCGCAATTAAACCCAAGGCGGTTGCACCAATAACAAGCACTCTGTTCAAAACTTTTTGTATGTAATTTGTGGTTGCTTCACCCGGTCTGATTCCAGGAATAAATCCAGATGATTTTTGTAGATTAGATGAAATCGTTTTTGGATCAAAAGTAATATTAGTATAAAAGAAAGTAAATACAAAAACCAAAACAAAATAAATAGCGCCATATGCCCAAGGATTAGCAAGAAAAGTAGTTACCATTTCCCACTTAAAAAATGATGCGAGCATATTTGGAATCATCAAAATAGAAATTGCAAAGATGACAGGAATAACACCCGCTGGATTAATAGTCAAAGGAAGATAGGTAGATGAATTTCCATAATCTCCCCTAATTCTTCTAGCATACGAAACAGGAATATTTCTCCTAGCTTCATTAACCTGAACAACTCCAGCAATAATGATAAGCGATGCAATAAAGAATCCGATGTAAGGCAAGATTAAAGTCTGATCAAAAGTAGCAAGCATATTAGCAATGCTTATCGGAAAATCCGTCACAATGCCAGCAAAAATCAATAAAGAAACACCATTACCAATACCCTTTTCTGTAATCAGCTCCCCAAGCCACATCATAATCATTGAACCAGCAATAATGGCGCCAACAGCAACAATCGTAGTCATCACATCCATAGTTCCAATAACCTGTACTTGTCTTAAGTATCCAAGCATTGCCCATCCCTGAATAGCAGCAATAATTGGAGTAGCAATTCTTGAATATTGATTAAACTTTTTTCTACCTTGTTCACCCTCTTCCTTGTATAGTTTTTCCATTGAAGGAAAAATAAGTGTAAGCAATTGGAAAATAATAGTCGCAGTAATGTATGGTCCAAGACCAAGCATTATCAATGAAAACTTATCAAAAGATCCTCCAGTAAAAAGATTCAACATTCCAAAATACTGATTATCCATCATGAAATTCAATCTTGTAACATCAATGCCAGGAATTGGAATATTACCTAGCAAACGAGCAAAAACAAGAATGGCCAAAATGAAAAAAACCTTATTCCTTAAATCCTTTTCTTTAAAAATGTTTAAAAGTTTAGCCATAAATAAAATTTAATAATCTTATTTTTTAATAGTTTTACCAGGATTCTTTTCTAATTTTTTAATCTCCTTCTCTTTTACCGATCCTCCTGCTTTTTCAATCATCTCTTTAGCCTTAGTAGAAACAATGCAATCATTAACAGTAAAAGCTTTTGAAATATTTCCTTTTGCTAAAACTTTGATAGTAGGAATTTTTCCATCTACCCTTCTAACAACTCTCTTAGAAACCAAAGTTGCGGGAGTAATAACATCTTTTGCATTAAAAACCTTTTCAAGGTCAGACAAGTTTAATACAGAAACTTCTGTTTTTGTATTAAAATTATAACCTCTTAATTTAGGATATTTTTTTAACCATTCACGAACAATAGGCTTAAATCTAGCACCAGATCTTCCCTTCTGTCCTTTTCCGCCTTTGCCGCAATAAGTACCTTTCTTTCCTCCTCTTCCAACCCTTTTAACGTCCTTGAAAGTACTATTTTTTTGTAATTGATGTAACTGCATTTTTTTATTATTTCTTTATAGACTTTAATTTTGACAAAGCACTCATTGTAGCTCTGGCATTGTTTAGCTTGTTAGTTGTAGTGCTCAAAATCTTTGAAGAAATATCTTGAATTCCAGCAAGAGAACAAATAACCCTAACAGTACCTCCTGCAACAAGTCCTCTACCTTCCATTTGAGGCTTTAGTAATATCTTTGAAGGTCCATATTTTGCGGTTACTTCAAAAGGAATAGTTCCCTTAACCAAAGGAATTTCTATTACATTTTTCTTGGCATCTCTGGTAGCTTTTTCAATAGCCTGAGATACATCAAGACCTTTTGCAACACCAACACCCACTCTTTTATTTTTATCACCAACAACCATAACAGCTCTAAACTTCATATTCTTTCCACCTCCAGTTACTTTAGTAACCCTAGCCAAGTCAAGTAGCTTTGATTCAAACTCATCCTTTGGCTGATCTTTATTAAAGTCCTTATTGTATTCTCTTTTCTTGCCATCAAACTTTTTAGGCCCTTCACCTGGTCTTGATGGTCTGTTGTTATTTGGTTTACCGTCTTTTTTTATCATCATAAAATTAAAATTTTAAACCGGCCTCCCTAGCTCCGTCAGCTAAAGCCTTAACCCTGCCATGATATTGATATCCTCCTCTATCAAAAACGATGTTAGAGATATTTTTTTCAATGGCTTTTTTTGCTAGCAAAACGCCGACCTCTTTTGAAAGAGAAGTTTTTGCATCTTTTTTTTCAATTTCAATATCACTTGCAGAAACGATAGTAGCTCCTTTTGAGTCATCTACTAACTGACCATAAATATGATTGTTAGAACGGAAAACACAAAGACGAGGTTTTTCTGCGGAGCCAATTATCTTAGCTCTAACCCTCCTGTGCCTTCTTATTCTTTTTTCGTTGAGTGTCAACATAATAATAACTTCAATTTTTTAACATTAGGCAGCTTTCTTTCCAAGCTTTCTTCTAATTACTTCGCCAACATATTTAATACCTTTACCTTTATAAGGTTCTGGCTTTTTAACTCTTCTAACTGTTGCAGCTACCTGTCCAACCAATTCTTTATCTATTCCAGAAATAGTAATAATATTCTTTTCAGCAACAAAAGTAATTCCTTCTGGAGCAGGTACTTTTACACTGTGGCTGAATCCTACATCAAGTATAAGATCCCTTCCTTCTACTTTACATTTAAAACCGACTCCATTAATTTCAAGTTTCTTTTCGTAGCTCTTAGTCACTCCATCTATCATATTAGAAATAAGTGTTCTTGTTAATCCCCAAAAAGCTAAAGATTTCTTATCGTGATTTCTTGGAGTAAAATTGATTTCGCCATCCTTTATTTCAGCATCAATTTCACGAACAATTTCTCTAGTCAAAGTTCCTTTTGGTCCTTTGACTTCAAAAGTCTTGTCGTTCATTTTTACCTCAACACCAGCAGGTATTTTAATTGGCTTTTTTCCGATTCTTGACATAATCTCTTTGTTAAAAATTTAATAAAATTACCACAATTGGCAAACTACCTCTCCTCCTAGCTTCTGTTTTCTAGCCTCTTTATTTGTGACCAATCCCTTTGAAGTAGAAATAATAGAAATTCCATATCCTGATTTAACGCTCTTAAGTTCGGTTGCTTTGGAGTAAATCCTCTGACCTTGTTTTGAAACAAGTTTCATTTTGGATATTGCCGGCCTGTCGTTTTCATCATACTTTAAATCAACGACGATTCTCCTTGTAGCAAGCCTTCCTTTCTTCTGAACATCTACAATAAATCCCTCATCCTTCAATAACTGAAGTATATTGAATTTAAAATTAGAATAAGGAAAAACTACTATTTGCTTCTTGCAAACAGCTTGCGCATTATTAATAGAAGTGATCATGTCTGCTATTGTGTCCATAGTTTTTTGTGTTTACCAACTGCTTTTTTTAATTCCGGGTATTTCGCCCTTATTTGCCATCTCCCTAAAACAGATTCTGCATAGGCCAAATTTTCTAATGTAACCTCTTTTTCGGCCACATTTAAAACATCTTCTCACGATTCTTGTAGAAAATTTTGGTTTTTTAGCTGATTTTGCGATTTGCGATTGTTTTGGCATAATAATCTAGTTTATAATACTTTATTGACTTTAACTTTTCTTAATAGGAAAGTCAAGCAATCTGAATAATTCTAATCCTTCTTCTTTTGATTTGGCGTTAGTAGTAACATTAATCTGAAGTCCCAAAATAATCGGAGATTTTTCTGGAGAAATTTCTGGGAAAACTATATGTTCTTTAATTCCAATATTCAAATTTCCACCTTTATCAACTGCCATAGTGCTAATGCCTCTAAAATCACGAGAACGAGGAAGAACGATATTCACAACTTTTTCTAAAAAGTCATTCATCTTTTTACCACGAAGCGTTACCTTAGATCCAATAATACTACCTTCTCTTAATTTAAAAGAAGAAATTGATGTTCTAGCAGCTGTTAAGACTGGCTTCTGTCCTGTAATCTGAGAAAAATTGTTTATGACATACTCAGAGAATTTTCTCTGCTCATCTTTTGTCTTATTCCCAATTATTCTTCCAAAACCAGTATTAACAACTACTTTCTGAATTTTTGGAACAGACATCTTGTTTTTGTAGCCAAATTTCTCCTGCATTGCAGCCACTACCTTTTTTTCATATTTTTCTTTTATTTCTGACATACCAGTAAAACAATTAATAAAATTATAATTTTGCGCCGCACTTTTTGCAAACGCGTGATTTTACTTCACCGCTAACATCATGGCCGATCTTGGCTGCTTGGCCACACTTTGGGCAAAGAATTTGCACCTTAGAAATATTCAAAGGTTTTGGTATTTTTACAACCTGTCCTTTTTCTCCATTTCTTTTCGGCTTTATATGTTTTTTGGCCAAATTTACACCTTCAACTATAACCTTGCCTACGCTTGGCATAGCCTTCAAAACTTTTCCCTTCTTGCCCTTGTCGTCTCCGGCAATTATTAAAACTTGGTCATTCTTTTTTATTTTCATATTTCTTCTTTTGAATATAAAACTTAAACTAAATCTTTAGTCATGGTAGAGATTTTTTCAAATCCCCTCTCTCTAACTTCTCTAGCAACTGGCCCTAAAATTCTTGTACCCTTAGGTTCCTTTCCACTTCCATCAAGAATTACAATAGCATTATCATCAAATCTGATGTAGCTACCATTCTTTCTTCTCACTGGTTGTGATTGCCTTATAATTACGGCTTTTACAACTTGGTGTTTCTTAACAGTCTTTCTTGGTTCAGCTGTTTTAACAGCGACCACAATAATGTCACCGATTTGGGCATATCTTCTTCTGGTACCGCCCAAGATACGAATACATTTTGCTGTTTTAGCTCCAGAGTTGTCTGCCACTTTTAGTAGTGTCTCTGTTTGAATCATAATAATTTCAAATTAAATAGATTAAATTAGGCAGCCTTACCTATTACTTTCCATCTCTTATCATGGCTTAGTGGCATAGACTCTTCAATGATAACCTTCTCACCTTGCTTGTACTGATTAGTCTCATCATGAGCTTTATACTTTTGATGAGATTTGTACTTCCTTCTGTAAAGAGGATGTTCTTTGATACTCTCAACCCTAACCACCACGGTTTTGTCCATTTTGTCTGATATTATTAGACCTGTAAGTGTTCTTTTTGGCATATTACTTGGTGTTATTTAAATAAGTTAAGATTCTGGCGTTTTCCTTTTTTCGATCTTTGATTTCTTTAGTGTTTTTTACACTACCAACAGCTTCCTTAAAACGGACATCCTGTATTTTCTTTTTATTCTCAGCAAGTACTTTCTGTAATTCTTCCTTGCCTTTTTGAGCTAATTCTTTGTACTTCATTTTATTTCTTTACAAATTTAGTCTTAACAGGAAGCTTACTACCTGCCTTACGAAATGCTTCTTGAGCACTCTTTTCATCAATACCTTCAAGTTCAAACAAAACTCTTCCAGGTCTGACAGGACAAACGTAATGATCTAGAGAACCCTTTCCACCACCCATAGGAACCTCTTGACCTTTCTTTGTCACAACCTTGTCAGGGAAAATTCTTACCCAGAGTTTTCCTCCTTTTCTAAGGTATCTGATAATTGCTCTTCTACAAGCTTCAATCTGGGCACTAGTGATCCATTTAGCAGTTGTTGCTTTTAAGCCATAGCTTCCAAAGCTTACTTTAGTTCCTCTGGATTCAAAAGTTCTATTTGATCTTCTACCCTTCTGTTGCTTTCTGTGTTTTAACTTTTTTGGGGCTAACATAGTATTTTTTATTTATCAAATCTCTCTCCTTTATAAATCCAGACCTTAATACCAATTGTGCCATAAGTACATCTAGCTTCTACGATAGCATAATCAATATCAGCTCTAATTGTTTGTCTAGGTAAACGACCTTTTTCAAGCCATTCACTTCTAGCAATTTGAGCTCCGTCTAAACGACCAGAAACTTCGACCTTTATTCCTTTCACACCTTTACTTGCCATTACTTTTTCAATAGCTTGTTTTAGGGTTTTTCTAAAAGGAGTTCTTTTTTCAATCTTTTGAGCAATCCATTGACCTACAAGTTCAGCAGAAATCCAAGGATTAGAAACTTCTTTAATTTCAATCTTTAATGTCCTTGTCAAAGAATGTAATTCTTTGAGTGAAAGATTTCTCTTTCTAAAAAGCTCTTTAAGAAGACCTTGTTTTAATTTTTCAATACCTTCTCCGCCTCTCCCGATTATCAAACCAGGTCTGGCTGAAAAAATAATAACATTAGTCTTGTTTGGGAATTTTTCAATTTCAATTTTCTCAACACTGGATTCCTTAAGTTTGCCTTTAAAGAAGGTTCTAATAATATAATCCTCCTGTAAGTCATTCTTTACGCTCTTTCCGTAAAATCCGTGAGAAAGCCAATCGGCAATTCCTCTAATACGAAATATTTTTGGGTGGACTTTGTGGCTCATTTTCGTCTAATTATTTTTCTCCATCAGTTGTGACGGATTTCTTATTATTTACCTTCGCAGTAACCTTTTTTTCTTTCTTAACTTTTTTTACCTCTTCTTCTCTTTTCTCATCAAGAACAATTGTAATATGAGAAGATCTTTTAATCATCCTATCAGCCTTTCCTTTAGCTCTAGGAAGAATTCTTTTCAAAACAGGACCTCCATCAACAGTAATCTTGGAAATAAACAAGCTTGAACTATCTTTCTGTGCGACATTCTTTGCATTAGCAGCTGCAGAGTTCAAAAGCTTTAAAACTGGAAGAGAGGCTCTCTTAACAGTAAAATTCAAAATAGCTTGGGCTTCTTCAACCCCCTTTCCACGAACCAAGTCGGCAACTAGCCTAACCTTTCTTGGAGCTATTCTCAAATGTTTTAGTTTTGCTTCAAAAGCCATATTCTTTAATTATCTTTATTTCTTATCTATTCCTTTTTGCATCTTTCCTCCATGTTTCAAAAACTTTGTAGTAGGAGAAAACTCACCCAACTTATGTCCAACCATTTCTTCGTTCACTCTAACCTCAATGAAATTCTTTCCATTGTGGACACCAAATGTGAAACCAATCATGTCAGGAACAATAGTGCAAGCTCTAGCCCATGTCTTAATGCTGGCAGCTTCGCTAGCTTTAAGACCTTCAAGCTTTTTTAACAACTTCTCATCAACATAAGGACCTTTTTTAAGACTTCTTGCCATATTTTTTTACTTATTATTTTCTCTTCTTTTTAACTCTTCTTTGAACAATCAATTTACTTGTCCACTTTCTCTTGTTCCTAGTCTTAACACCAAGAGCGTGTTTTCCCCAAGGAGTTTTAGGATATGCCATACCAATTGGAGATCCACATTCACCACCACCATGAGGGTGGTCACAAGGATTCATTGCTGATCCTCTAACGTGTGGTCTAATACCTTTTCTACGACTTTTTCCTGCTTTTTCCCATCTAATAAAACGATGTTCTGGGTTTGATACACTACCAAGTGACGCATAACATTCTTCAGAAATTTTTCTAATTTCAGATGAAGGCATTTTAATCTGAGCATAACCAGCATCACGATTTAGAAGTACTGCGCACGAACCAGCTGATCTAGCAAGCTTAGCACCCATATCCTGTTCAAGCTCAATATTATAAATCATTGAACCTTCAGGAATATTCTTCAACTTCATTCTGTTTCCAATTTCTGGTTCAGCTTTTTCTGCCGTAATGATTTTTGTTCCAACCTTTAATCCATGTGGAGCGATAATATATCTCTTCTCACCATCTTCATATTTAATCAAAGCAATAAAAGCGGTTCTATTAGGATCGTATTCCAAAGCTATTACCTCAGCAGGAATATCTTTTTTTGTCTGCTTAAAATCTACAAGACGATAAAGCTTTCTAGCACCTCCACCTGTTTGCCAAGTGGTTATTCTTCCGTTGCTACCTCTACCTCCAGTCCTCTTGATTCTAACCAAAAGATTTTTTTCAGGCTTTTTGTTTTTGGTTAAAACTTTTAAATTGTCTAATTTAATTCTCCTGATCATATTATTTCTCAATTATATCAATCTTTTGTCCTTTTTTAACTTTAACAATTGCCTTTTTGCATCCGCCCTTGCTTCCAACAATTTTTCCTTTCTGGATTTTTTTCTTTGGCAAGTTAACAATGTTTACATTTTCAACGTCAACCTTAAAATATTCTTCAATAGCCTTCTTAACCTCTATTTTATTAGCTGTACTTTCTATTTCAAAAACATAAAAATTCTCCTCAGCTAAAACAGCAGCCTTCTCAGTGATATGTGGCCTTTGGAGTATACCCATGCTTTGGCTTGAAATGCCTTCCTTTTTAGTTGTATTTTTTTGTGAAGCCATATCTTTTATTTATCTTCCTTAACCTCGGAGTTATCTTCTTTTGAACTTAGGAAAGTTGCCTTTATCATTTCTACTCCTGCCTTATCTATTAATAAAAATTTACTAGAAAGCAAGTCCAAACAATTCAAATCTTTAGCTTGGATTGTTTTAACTTTTGGTAAGTTTGCAAAAGACAAAATAACATCTCTATTTACCTCTGGTAAAACTACCAAACAGCTTTCATTTTTAATAGAATTTCTTTCCAAAAATTCCAAAGCCTTTTTAGTTTTTGGCTCATCAATTGCAATCTTATCTACCAATATCAAAAGGTTATTGTTAACCTTTTCCGAAAGCACCATAAACAAAGCTTTTCTCTTCATTTTCTTTGGAACAACCCTCTCAAAAACCTTATCACTTCTAGGTCCAAAAGTAATACCACCACCAACCCATATTGGCGAACGATTAGAACCATGTCTTGCACGGCCGGTACCCTTTTGTTTCCAAGGTTTAATACCTCCTCCACGTACCTCTGATCTATCTTTGGTGTGAGCAATAGATTGTCTTCTGTTTCCCATCTGAGATACAGTAATTTGGTGTACTAAATCAGCATTCAATGGAACGCTAAAGATTTCCTCAGGCAAACCCAATTTCTTGGCATTTTCAGTAGAAACTTTTTTTTCAGTTTTCAAACTTGTCGTTTTCATATTATTCTCCTCTTATTTCTAAAAGCGTTCCTCTCCTGCCAGGAATGGCACCACGAAGAGCAATGATTTTGTTTTGATTATCAACTCTCACAACTACCAAATTTTTAACAGAAATTCTACCGCCACCAGTTCTTCCAGGCATTTTCTTACCTTTAATAACTCTAGACGGAATAGAGCAACCAATAGAACCAATGGTTCTTTCTTCGTGCTTTACACCATGAGTAGCATTTCTTCCGTGAAATCCCCATCTCTTTACACCTCCTTGGAATCCTTTACCTTTAGCTGTTCCCGAAACTTTTACTTTATCGCCTTCAGCAAAAACAGAAGGCTCAATTATATCCCCAACAGAGTAAGAAGAAATGTCTTCGCATCTAAACTCTTTAAGGTGCCTAAAAGGAGTACCTGATTTCAAGATTTTTCTTTCTGGCAAGTTTTCAAAACCTACCTTGATGGCAGTGTAACCATCTTTCTCCATAGTTTTGACTTGAACGATATTGCAATCGCCAACCTGAACTAAAGTCACAGGGACAACCTTTCCGTCCTTGTCAAAAACTTGGCTCATTTCAATTTTTTTACCTAATATGCATTTCATAGTAACTGTGTAAGGGTAATAAAAGCTGGACACCAGTCCAGCTTAAGACTAGTAAAACAACTCTATTAAATCCAAGGATTATATTATACTTTTAATTTCAGTGTCAACTCCAGCAGGAAGAGTCAAAGACTTCAATGACTCTACTACTTTTTGGTTAGGGATTAGGATATCAATCAATCTTTTATGAACCCTCATCTCAAATTGCTCTCTAGAACTCTTATGAACAAAAGTTGACCTGTTGACAGTATATTTTGTTATCTCTACTGGCAAAGGAATTGGTCCCAAAACCTTAACGCCACAACGTTGTGCCATATCTATGATTTGTTGTGAGCTCTTGTCAAGAATTCTGTGATCATAAGCACGAAGCTTGATTCTCAATCTTGGCGTTTCCTTGTTTTCAGTTTTCTTCGCAGTTGAAGTTGACATCTTTTTTATATTTCAAACTATTTTGTAATCTTGGTAATAACACCAGCACCAACGGTTCTTCCACCTTCACGAATAGCAAAACCTTGCTTTTCTTCAAGTGCTACAGGAACAATCAATTTAACACTTACATCTACTGTATCACCAGGCATAACCATTTCAGTTCCAGCAGGTAAAATAACATCACCAGTAATATCTGCAGTTCTAATAAAGAATTGTGGTTTGTATCCAGTAAAGAATGGAGTGTGTCTTCCACCTTCTTCTTTTGTCAAAACATAAATATTTGCTTCAAATTCTGTATGAGGAGTAATAGTTCCAGTTTTAGCCAAAACTTGACCTCTCTCAATATCTTCCTTCTTTAAACCTCTAAGAAGCATACCAACATTGTCTCCAGCTTGACCGCTTGTAAGTGACTTGTTGAACATCTCAACAGAAACAACAGTTGTCTTTTGGTTTGGCCTAATACCAACAACCTCAACTTCTTCGTTAGCGTTAATAACACCTCTTTCAATTCTACCAGTTGCAACTGTACCTCTACCTTCAATAGAAAATACATCTTCAATAGCCATCAAGAAAGGTTTCTGAACATCTCTAACTGGTTCAGGAATATATTCATCTAATTTATCAATAAGTTCTACAACCTTCTGAGCCCATGGGTCATCAGCACTAGTAGATTCCAAAGCCTTCAAGGCAGAACCTCTAATTACTGGTACTTCGTCTCCAGGGAATCCATTCTTCTTCAAAAGTTCTCTAACCTCGTCTTCTACAAGGTCAATCATTTCTGGGTCTTCAACCATATCACATTTGTTTAAGAAAACTACAAATGAAGGAAGACCTACTTGCTTTGCAAGTAAAATATGCTCTCTAGTTTGAGGCATAGGACCATCAGTAGCAGCAACTACCAAAATAGCACCATCCATTTGAGCGGCACCAGTAATCATGTTCTTAATGTAGTCAGCGTGGCCAGGGCAATCAATGTGAGCATAGTGCCTCTTAGCTGTTTCGTACTCCAAGTGAGCGATGTTAATAGTAACACCTCTTGCTTTTTCTTCAGGAGCAGAATCAATCTGATCAATTGATTTTGCAGCCTTCTTTCCTTCTTTTTGTGCTAAACAATGTAGAATAGCAGCACTCAAAGTAGTTTTACCGTGGTCAACATGACCAATGGTTCCTACGTTCAAATGTGGTTTTGTTCTCTCAAAAGCTTCTGTTGCCATATTTTTGTTTAAAATTATTACAACGCATGCAGAATAATTTGTTCTCTGCTATGCAAATTAATTATTTTTCTTAATATTTTTAATGGAAAATCCCTAAAAAATCTTATGAAATTAACACATCTTATTTTACCTAAAATCGCCAAAAAGTCAATACCACCAAAGCTTCGGCCTTTTTCGCTAAAAAGGTAAATCTTCTACGCCAAATGACTCTTTTTTCGCCTCTGGAACAGATACTTCCTTTGCCTCTTTCATGATCGGCAACTGTTCAATTGGGTCATTTTCTGTCACTGGAGCAGAAGGCACTTTTTTTAGCTTTTTATAATCACTATAAGACATTACTACCATTGCTGGCCCATTCTCATCAGTAATTATCAGCTTTCCACCTTCTTCATTTATTAAATTTTTAATATCTTTTAAGTCCATACTTTTTGATATTAGGTTTTCTCTCAAACATCCAATAGTAATTAAATATTTGGATTTTCTAACCTATCTCCTCTTTCCATCAATAATCTCTTGACCAATATTTCCAGGAACTCTTTCATAATTACTAAATTCCATGCTAAATGTCCCTCTTCCTTCTGTTAGTGATCGCAGACTAGTAGCATATCCAAACATTTCAGACAAAGGTACTTTAGCTTCAATTACTTTAAGGTCACTTCGGTCTTTAGTCTCTTCAATTTGTCCTCTTCTAGACGATATGTCTCCAATTACATCTCCCAAATAATTCGCAGGAATTACTACTTCTAGCTTTGAAATTGGTTCAAGAATATAAGCACCTGCTTTTCTTGCACCATCTTGGAAAGCCATTGCAGCCGCAATTTTAAAGGCAATTTCTGAAGAGTCAACTTCATGGAACGAACCATCATAAAGATTTACTTGAACATCAATCATTGGATAGCCAGCAACTACACCTTTATCAACTGCTTCTCTAATACCTTTTTCAACAGCTGGAATATATTCCCTCGGAATTGCACCTCCTTTAATATCATTAACAAATAAAAATCCTTCTCCTCTTTCTCTTGGTTCCATCTTTATCTTTACGTGTCCATATTGTCCACGACCTCCACTCTGCTTTACATACTTAGCTTCAGCGGTAGAATTTGTATCAATGGTTTCCTTGTAGGAAACTTGAGGTTTTCCAACGTTAGTTTCAACATTAAATTCTCTCTTTAGACGGTCAACGATGATATCCAAGTGTAATTCTCCCATACCAGATAAAATTGTCTCTCCATTTTCACTAGTTTCCATTCGGAAAGTTGGATCTTCATCTTGTAGCTTCCTTAGTCCAACAGCCATTTTTTCTTGATCTCCTTTTACCTTTGGCTCAACTTCAATTGAAATAACTGGCTCAGGAAAAGTAATTTTTTCAAGAATAATCTGTTGCCCCTTTTCTTCACAAAGAGTGTGTCCAGTTGTAGTATTTTTCAATCCTACCAAAGCAACAATATCACCTGCAAAAACCTCTTCCACCTCCTCTCTTTCATTAGAATGCATACGAAGAATTCTTCCAATTCTTTCTTTTTCTCCAGTAATTGTATTGTATAAATAACCACCTTTGTTAAACTTTCCAGAATAAGCTCTGATATATGTCAATGTTCCTACGAAAGGATCGGTTGCCACCTTAAATGCAAGTGCACAGAAAGGTTCATTGTCGTCGCTAGGATGTCTCTCAAGCTTTATCTCTTCGTTGTTTGGATCAACTCCATGAACTGGTGGAACATCAAGTGGACTTGGTAGATAATAAGCAACACCATCAAGAACCAATTGTACGCCTCTATTTTTTAATGAAGAACCGCAGAAGACAGGAATCAGTTTGTAATCAATAGTAGCCTTTCTCAAAGTTGTTCTTATTTCTTCAACAGAGATTTCTTGTCCTTCCAGATATTTATTCATCAAGGCCTCGTCTTCAGCTACAATCTTTTCAAGCATCTTATTTCTCCACTTTTTAGCTTCTTCCAATAAGTCAGCAGGTATTTCAGATTTTACAACATCCTTTCCCATCTCGCCCTCAAAAGTAACGTGCTTCATTTCAATCAAATCAATGATTGATTCAAAATTCGCTTCTTCGCCAATTGGCATTTGTACTGCAACAGCGTTCTTAGTTAGCTTAGTCCAAATAGACTGGAGACTTCTTTCAAACGATGCTCCCAAACGATCTAGCTTATTAACGAAACAAATTCTTGGAACTTCGTATTTATCAGCCTGCCTCCAAACAGTTTCAGATTGCGCCTCAACTCCAGCCACACCATCAAATACTACCACTGCACCATCAAGAACTCTCAAGCTTCTCTGTACCTCAGCAGTAAAATCAATATGCCCAGGAGTATCAATTAAGTTAATACGATATTCATCTTTTCTATCTTTCTTAAGGTAATCACCAGGACACCAAAAACAAGTAGTAGCAGCAGAAGTAATAGTAATACCTCTTTCTCTTTCTTGTTCCATCCAGTCCATAGTGGCAGCACCTTCGTGCACTTCACCTATTTTATGAGAAACACCAGTATAATATAAAACTCTCTCACTGGTTGTTGTTTTTCCCGCATCAATATGGGCAATAATACCGATATTCCTATATTTTTCAATTGGGTATTGTCTAGGCATACAATTTTAATTAATGAATTTTTTACTTATAAATAACTCTCTTTTTTAGCAATCCTGCTTTGCCGCTAGAGGGTAAAAGCGAGGACTACAGATAATACAAAACCTATTTTAACTTAATAAAATAGGTCTTGCTTGTTTCTGACTACCAGGCAAAGTGTGCAAATGCCCTATTGGCCTCAGCCATCTTGTGGACATTTTCCTTCTTCCTTACAGAAGCGCCTGAATTTTTAGATGCTTCAATCAACTCTTCCGCCAATTTCTCTTTCATTGATCTTCCCTTTTTGGCTCGTGAGGTGGCAATCATCCATTTCATCGCCAAGCTTAACCTCCTATTCCCCTTTACTTCCATTGGAACCTGATAAGTGGCTCCTCCGACTCTTTTTGGTTTTACCTCTAAGATGGGGGAAACATTCTGAATAGCTGTCCTGAATACATCTAAGGGTTCCTGACTAGTTTTTTCTTTGATAATATCAAATGATCCGTATACTATCTTCTGAGCAATTGTCTTCTTTCCATTCATCATAATCTGATTAATGAATTTAGCGACCATTACATCATTATAAACTAAGTCTGGATTGATTATTTTTCTTTTAAATTTATAACCTGCCATATTTGTTTATATTATTTTGGTTTTTTAGCACCGTACTTACTTCTTTCCTTCTTTCGTCCTTGTACTCCAGCACAATCGTAAGCACCTCTTATAATATGATACCTTACACCAGGCAAGTCTTTTACCCTTCCTCCTCTAATCATTACGATTGAGTGCTCTTGAAGGTTATGTCCCTCTCCAGGGATATACGCGGTAACCTCCATTCCATTTCCTAGCTTCACTCTAGCAACTTTTCTCAAAGCCGAGTTCGGTTTCTTAGGAGTAGTGGTAAAAACTTTCAAACAAACACCCTTCTTAAAAGATGAAGAATATTCTTTTGGCCTGTTCAAAATAGGATTAAATCCGTATGACAAAGCAGGAGACTTGTTCTTCTTCTTTAAAGGCTTCCTATTTTTTTTAATTAATTGATGAATTGTTGGCATAAATAAAATATCAAACTCAAATCTCTTATTATCTTGTTTTTCAATTCAAAGAGTTACAAAAACAAGACTCTTAATGAAATTAAAATGTCAAATAACTAAATAATAACTGACAAATATTATTATTGTCAGTAGCCACGGACAAATTATTTAGAATATGATTCTACTTCAATGACTAAACAATACACTAAAACCATTATAAAATCAAGCCCCCAACAGAACAAATAAGATGAAGAAAATCCATAAACCCTGAGGTCAAATAAAAATACCCCAAAAAGGAGTACTTGAATATTAGTCAAAGCAAATAACCAACAAAGAATTCCTATAAACCCATCATCCAAGGAGTAGCAACAGTTCCATACTCCATTTTCAAATTATCAACATAAAAAGAAAAATTGGGATCAATATTATATTTTCCAGAATGAGCCTGAAATCCAATCTTCTTCCATTTTTCTGGCAACACATAGGTCATTGATACAAATTGCCACTTTCCATCGCCATTAACCTTTATTGAAGCAGGTTCGCGAATAATACCTCCAATATCACCTCGTATTCCAAATGAAATCACTTTTCCAACTGGAATCCATACCATCGCTTGAATTGTTATCTTACTGCCAGATTGAATATCGCTAAAGGGCGACATTACGTAAAAACCATCATCATTTTTATAAGTATCAACCCTTAAAGAATGTTCACCAAAATACGGATTACTGCTACTAGTCAAAGCCCCGCCATTGTATTTTTCAAACCCATTAGCGTTTCCATTTTCTGCTCCATTGCTTTGATTAATTACCAAAATGTTTTTACCTTGGAGAGAATAGCTATTACTAGAACTTAAATACACATAACTAGAAATACCATCAGACATGCCGGCTTGAATACTAAAATTGTTTCCATCCGAATAATATCTATAATAATTACCATCAGGATCCTTCGGAATGTTCTTTATGTACTGCGAAATCAAAGCTGGAAAACCAGGACATCCACTTCCATCCTGTCGCAACTCGCACCAAGTCCCACCGCTAGCAGGAATTGGCCCTCCTGTTTTATAGCTCAAAATAGCTTTTACGATACCATTTACATCTTCTTTTCTTTTTAAATCACCAGAGCTCTTGCCAGAATTAGGACTAAAAACAATAATCACACCAACAATAATCACCATAATAATAATGGAAACTAAAACTTTTATTAAAATAGAATTTTTAATGTTGGTGTTCATAAATCTTATTTAATTTTACCAAGAATACAATAAAAAAACAATTACAAGAATCTCTAATATTTATCTGCCCCGCAAGTCACATTAGATCCTCCATTGCTTCCACTACAATTCCAATTCCACCAGTAGTATTTCGTATTCGGTGAGGTGAAGTTAGTTGTCCACCTAGCAACTTTTGATATTCTAAACTCGTCCAAATATCCTTGAAATGAATGTGCTCCACTGGCATATTGCCCAATCCATAAAACATTACCACTATTAGAAAAAGTTTGACTGGTAACATCAAAGGATATTTCTAGGACACCATTAAGATAGCACTTCAAATAATTTCCAGACCTCACCATCGCCACATGATACCATTGGCCAGAAGAAAGAATAGTCGTGCCAGATAATGCTTCATTTTTCTTATTAAAATATAATTTTGATTCATAGATTGCAATACTCAATTCAATCTGAGAAGAAGAATTAAGACTAAACATTCCATCGTCGCTAGTAACTGTATCTGGATTGAACCACCAATCAATAGTAAAATCACCTGTTCCAAAATCAAAATCAGTTGAGCTTGGAATTGATAAATAATCACTACTACCATCAAAATACGCACTAGCTGTTCCAAACTTTTTAGTAGCCGTAACCGTCTTGGTGTCTCCGTTTCTAGTAATTGTTTTTCCAGTTTGGTCGGTGAAGGTTGTTCCATTGTCACTTCCATCCATATGCATTAGTAAAACAGTATTGGAATCTGTTGTAACAGATGAAGAAGTTCCAGTGCTACAAGTGTTGGTTGGAGTAGTGGCAGTAATTGTATTGTTACTAGCACCACAAGCACCATTGGTTAGAGAAGATGAAGAGTACTTGCTAGTACTAGAGTCGTAAGCATAAGAGGAAGAATCAGACATGATTCCGGTTAGAGTAAAATCATCAGCAGAGACTCTATTGTAAACATAGTAATTGCCAGTTGTTGGGTCTTTGGGAAAGGTTGTTATTCCTTTGCTAGCTAAGCTTGCTTGAATTCCAGTACAAGTACTTCCTAGACTGCAATTAGCTGAATCAGCAGGAAGAGTTCCATCTTGTGTTTTGGCAATAAGGATTGCTTGAACAAGCTGATTGATATCAGCTTTTCGTCTAGCATCATTGGCATTATTAGTTGCACCGGTCATAGAGACAATAAGAATGCCGGCAAGGATGCCGACAATTGCAATGACAACCAATAGCTCTATTAGAGTAAAAGCAAAGTTCTTCATATCAAACTAATTTTAGCAAGAATATAATAAAAAAACAATTACAAAAATAAAACCAATATTTTTTTGTTACTGAAAATTATTACAATTATCACAAAACAAAACTAGCCTTTCATGGCTAGTCAAAAAATTATTCAACTGTCACGCTTTTTGCCAGATTCTTTGGCTTATCAATGTCTCGTCCAAGTGCATCAGCGAAATAATAAGAAAACAAATGTAATGGAATAACCGATAAAATTGGCGTTAGCATTTCCAAAGTTTTTGGAATATATATCACATCGTCAACAATTTTTTTTATTTCTTCATTTCCTTTTGTTGCGATCGCAATTACCTTTCCATTCCTTGCTTTTATTTCTTCAATATTAGAAATCATTTTTTCATAAACCGAATCGCTTGGACATATAGCAATCGTTGGACAATTCTCATCAATCAAAGCGAGTGGACCATGTTTCAATTCTCCTCCAGCAGTTCCTTCGGCATGAACATAAGAAACTTCTTTTAATTTTAACGCACCCTCAAGGGCAATTGCATGATTGTATTTTCTGCCAATAAACCAAAAATCTTTATACCCAATATATTTTTCTGCAATTTTTTTAATATCTTCCTTCGTGCCTAAAATGTCCTGTGCTAACTCTGGCAATTTAGATATTTCATCAATAATCCTAGTACCCATTACAAGCGCCATTTCTCTCTGTCTTCCTAGATAAACAGCCATCAAGGCCAATGTTGTCAATTGCCCAACAAATGCTTTTGTAGATGCTACTGCAATTTCAGGACCCGATCTAGTGTATACGCCAGCATCAGTTTCTCTGGCCTGATTAGACCCAACAACGTTTGTAACACCAAGAGTTAATAATCCTTTTTCTTTCATCTCTCGCAAAGCTGCAAGCGTATCGGCAGTTTCTCCTGATTGAGAAATAAATATTCCTGCAGTATTTTTATTAAATGGTGATTTTCTATATCTAAATTCGGACCCAATATCAGGTTCCGCAGGAATACCAGCATATTCTTCAAACATATACTCTGCCACCTTAGCCGCATAATAAGCAGTCCCGCAACCAATCAATACCAAATTACTAATATCTCTTAGTCTATCTTCTACACTTTCAAGTCCTCCTAACTTTACATTTCCTTTTTCAAAATATAATCTTCCCCGAATTGCATCTTCAATAGTAGAAGGTTCTTGCATTATCTCCTTAAGCATAAAATGTTTATATCCACCTTTTTCTGCTTCTTCCAAGTCCCACTCAATTGTTTCAATCTTTTTATCCGTCACACTCCAAGATTCGCTTTCTCGTTCCTGTTTAGAAATTACAAAATTGTCTTTTGTAAGCACAGCAATCTCATCATCGTCAAGATGAATAATCTGTCTAGTTCTTGTAATAATTGCCGATGGATCCGATGCCACAATAAACTCATCACCGCTGATTCCGATTAAAAGCGGAGACGACATTCTGGCTACTACAATCTTATTAGGATCTTTTGGAGAAATTACTGCCAATCCATAAGTTCCTCGTACATCTTTCAACGCTCTTTTAACAGCATTTTCCAAATTTCCCTCAAAATATTTTTCAATCAAGTGAGCCAATACTTCGGTATCAGTTTCTGAATTAAATTTATGTCCTTCTTTTATCAATATTTCTTTCAGCGTTTTATAATTTTCAATTATACCATTATGAACAACGAATATTTCTTGTTTGCAATCAAAATGTGGATGAGCATTTTCTTTAGTCACTAGTCCAGTAGTCGCCCATCTCGTATGAGCAATTCCAACAGTTCCAACACTTTCAGAGTTTCTTAAATGACAATGATCAGATATTTTTCCTTTTTCCTTGCATAAAAAATCAACCTTGTCATTATCCAGCACACAAAAACCAAAGGAATCGTAACCCCTATACTCCAACCTTTCCAATCCCGAAAAAAGAATTGGAAGAGCGGGATTTTTACCAATATATCCAACAATACCGCACATAGTATAATTACTTTATTTTATATTATTCATATCGGTTGCATCATCATGACGCCCATCAAAAACAAACAATGAAGCAATCTATTGCACTACTATATTAATTAGTTTTCCTTTTGCAAAAATAACTTTTTTTACTTCTCTTCCCTCAATCCATTTTCTAATCGCTTCATTACTTCTTACTGCTTCCTCGGCTTCCTCCTGATTTATATCATGGTCAAATTCAATTCTATCTCTCACCTTTCCATTTACTTGTACTACTAATACAACACCATCATTCTTAATCAAGGATTCGTCTGCAATGGGCCAAGACTGATCCGAAACCAAACCTTGACAGCCAACACCTTGCCACAATTCTTCACTAAGATGCGGAACAAATGGAAATAGTAATTTCAAAAATATTTTTGCCGAGTCGCTTCCAAATCCTTCTTTATTGTCAGAAATAAAATTTACATACTCCATAAAAAATGCAATCGGGGTATTAAATTTCATTTTCTCCAAATCATCTGTTACTTTTTTTATCAGCTTATTCGTTTCCGAAGTAACCGCTTCTGAACTTTCAACAACATCTTTTGATTCAATTATGCAATCCCAAGCTCTATTCAAAAATCTATTCACTCCTTTTAGTCCTTGTTCATTCCATCCAATAGCTTGATCAAATGGCCCCATAAACATTTCATAAGCCCTCAGAGTATCAGCACCATATTCCTCAACCACACTATCAGGAGAAATTACATTACCCTTAGACTTAGACATTTTTTGTCCATCATAAGCAAGAACAAGTCCAATATTTCTTAATTTTTGAAATGGCTCTTTGGTAGAAACTACTCCGATATCAAACAAAAATTTATGCCAAAATCTAGAATACAATAAATGCAAAACAGCATGCTCAGCTCCACCCACATACAAGTCTACTGGCATCCACCTTTTCTCCTTTTCGCTACCTGTGCATACTTTGTTATTTTTATTATCAAGATATCTCAGATAATACCAACAACTTCCAGCCCATTGTGGCATTGTATTCGTCTCTCTTTTGGCCGCTCCTCCACACTTTGGACATTTTACATTTACCCAATCAGCAATTGCTGCCAAAGGAGACTCACCAGTACCAGTCGGTTCGTATTTATCAACGTGTGGCAAAGTCAAAGGTAAATCTTTTTCTTCAAGAGGAACTATTCCACATTCGCTACAATGAATAATTGGAATCGGCTCACCCCAATATCTTTGTCTAGAAAATGGCCAATCATGCAATTTATAATTTACTTTCTCTCGGCCAAAACCTTCTTCTTTCAAATTTTCACCAATTGCTTTTCTAGCACTTTCCGAATCCATATCCGAAAAGTTATCCGAATTTATCAAGTATCCATCTTGCACAAAAGCTGATTCAGAGACATCTGATTGTCCATCCTTAGACTTTACAACTTCTATTATTGGTAAGTCATATTTTATTGCAAATTCAAAATCTCTTTCATCATGAGCAGGTACTGCCATTACTGCCCCAGTTCCATAGCTTGCAAGTACATAGTCAGCAACAAAAACGGCAACATCTTTTCCATTAATTGGATTTATTGCTTTAATTCCTTCTAGTTTAACTCCGCTCTTATTTTTAACTTCACTTATTCGCTCCAAATCACTCTTACTTCTTGCTTTTCCAACATAATCTTCAACCTCGCTCCAGTTAGAAATCTTTTCTTTCAATTCCAAAACCAAAGGAGACTCTGGAGCAACAACAACATAAGTACAGCCAAATAATGTATCTGCTCTTGTGGTAAATACCGTTATCATTTTTCCCGTATCTTCAACACCAAAATCAATCTCCCACCCGACACTTCTACCAATCCAATTCCTCTGCATTTCCTTTATTTTGTCTGGCCAATCAAGATCGTCCAAATCTTCAAGCAGCCTATCGGCATAGTTCGTAATTTTAAGTATCCACTGTTCAATATCTTTTTTAGTTGTTTCAGTTCCGCATCTTTCGCATTTTCCATCTACAACTTCTTCGTTAGCAAGGCCAGTCTTACAAGACGGACACCAGTTTATTGGCAATAGCTTTTTATATGCTAATCCTTTTTCATACAGTTTCAAAAATATCCATTGAGTCCATTTATAATAATCGCTATCAGTTGTATTTATCTCTCTATCCCAATCATAACTAAGACCGACTATCTGCATCTGATGTTTTATATTTGCAATATTTTTTGCAGTAGTTATTTCTGGGTGTATTCCAGTCTTAATAGCAAAGTTCTCGGCTGGCAAACCAAAAGCATCCCACCCCATTGGGTGCAACACATCAAATCCTTGCATTCTTTTTACCCTCGCAACAATATCAGTTGCAACATATCCCTTAAAGTGACCTACATGCAATCCAACTCCCGAAGGATAAGGAAACATGTCCAATACGTAGTATTTTTGTTTTTGAGAAGATTCTTCTGTCTTGTTCGTTTTATTTTCTTCCCAATATTTCTGCCACTTTTGTTCTATCTCTTTAGGATTATATTTCATAAATTTAAATAATTAAAAAAGCCAGTAATCCAATAGCAACCGCTCCAGCAACTACATACCAAAACCAGACATCATCAATAAATGTCATACCCGTTATTCGTTCTACAAATGGCCTGCCATAAAGAAAAAATGCATAAATGCCAAAACCAACAACTAGACCGAATGCAATCTTTCGTATGATATACATAAAAAACGGTATTTCCATTAACTTAAAAATACCACAGCTCAAGCGGTCTGACAATGCCACTCAAAAAATAAAAAGGGCTGATTTAGTTAAAAATCAGCATAATTTCATACTTCTAAAAAGAAATATGATTTTTAATCAGATAAAGGTCTGATTGAATTTATCAGGTCTATCCGAAGGAGTAAATCCTTCTATCGGTGTAAAACTTACTGAACTCACGTTTCCAATAACACCAAATTGAGAATCACCAGTAGTCTGATTTTGTTCCGCCGAAGCAGCAACACAGACGCATCCCAGTAAGACAACCATCAAAATTATAGCTATTAAAATTTTCTTTATACTACACCTCTTTTTGTACTTTCGCACATTATTCTAACCATCGTTAGATTAGAACCAAATCATTCTACTAGATAAACGATTATTTATCAAGAGTTACAAAAATAAAAAAGGCTGATTTTTCAATCAGCACTAAATAGATTTAATTTCTCCAATATTTCCATATATCTGGAGTAAATTATTTATCTGCGGCATCAACTCTGCATATTTTGACTTCTTTGAAATCAATATATAAAACAGCTCTTTGCCGATGACAACATTTTTAATATCCTTGAAGTCTGGATTGCTCTTAATTACTTTTTCTCCAGCAACCAAAGAGTATAAGAATATGTCATTCTTCTTATTGATCAATGAAGCAAATGCTTGCTCGGGAGTCTCATAGGAGCTAACTCTCAGTTGCCCCTTATTATCTCTCAGGAAATTATCTATTTCCTGTCCATAGCTATCCCCACTTGTTACTGCAATGTTTTTACCAAGCAGATCATTGGGACTGCTATAGGTAAAGTCACTTACCATAAATGCCGAAATATTATCAGTCAGGTAAGGATTAGAATAAAGGAAAAATCTTTCCCTATCTTCCGTCTTATATGCAGCAACAATAACATCCAGCCTGCCCTCTGCTCCAAGAGCCTGAACCTGATCCCAAGATCCAACATAGCTACAATTCACTGGAAGGCTTAGATCCTTAAACACTTTAGCAACAATATCTGGTGCGTCACCAACAATACTGTCGCCACTCCGATACATTGTCGGAGCCCAATCAGGATGTCCCGAAGCCTTAACCGTCTCAGTGTGTGCACTTGCAAGCGGAATAATGATTGAAGCCAGCAAGAGAATAACCATTATCTTCATTATCTTCATTTTTTTCACCAATGTACAAACCCTATAACACTTTCAATTAGGGCAAACAAATAATAAGATAAAATCACCAATTTGTCAAAAAAATTAAAGATTATTTTTAAATAAAAAACTGATTTAAAAAAATCAGTATATTTGTTACTTATATCTCCCTAAGGGAATACAAGAAAATCAACTTCTTTTTCATGAAGAGATACAATTGCTCCTTGTGGCGTATCGTTAATGTGGATATTCTGGCCGACACCAACTCCAGGCGGAATCGTATTCATCCCAGACACAATTCCAATATCATTACCAGCATATCTATATCCATCATACAATTCGTTTTGATGATCAGATACCACTGTCAATGCAGCAACATTTCCAGTCATAACACAGAGCATAAAAGCTACAATTATTACGATTCTTAACTTAATTTTTACACCCTCTCTTTATGTTTCAATGAGCTCCCCAACCAGTGATTGATTAGGACTATTCATTCATAATCCAATAATAAATATTTGTCAATAAATAAAAATTTTTTACTTCTTCTACTGTTTTCACATTTATTTTAATAAAAAAACTGGTCTTAAAATTCTTTAAGAACCAGTATGTTCGCGATAATCAGGACCTTGAGATTGTCGGAGCCTTTCCGATGAAAGCATTGCTTTCTCCAGAGAAAAGCGCTCGCAGCATCTCTGCCTCATTACCATACACGTTAACGTTTGCACCAACGTGATGTTGCAGGTAATCAGCTAAGCCGACATCCGTTACAGCGATCTCCTGACCAACATATTGGAATCCGTTGTATTCAACCGGCACCACAGGTGCGAAAAAGTTGTACCCGTCATACGTCGGTGCCTGATGCACTTTCAGTATGACTTGCGTTTCTGCATTCGCAATTCCAGCGATTCCAGCAATCAATAAGATTGCCATACACAGACATGTGATTGTTTTCATTTTTTACCACCTTCAATTAGGTAACTAGATAATACTATAATTATTAATATTTGTCAATACCTATAAAATAAAAAGAGCTGATTTAGTTAAAAATCAGCATATTATTATGGAAGCACTAAGGCATCCACCTCTCCTTTTGCGAGAGAAATCAGTGCGTTCTGAGGTGTATCATAGACCGTGACAGTGATATCACCAACAACGGCACCAGGCGGAATTAGGTTCATGTTGTGTACAATACCCAGATCATGTCCTACATAGCGATATCCATCATATGACGGAGAATGATGTGCAGTGACCACTGTAGAAGCAGCAACTGTTCCAATCATCCCAACAAGCATTAAAGCTATCATTAAGACAAATACAATTTTCATTTTTTACTCACCTTCAATTAGGTAACTACATAATACAATAATTATTGATATTTGTCAATATGACTCAAAAATAAAAAAGCTGGTTTTAAATTTTTAAAACCAGATTAATGCGGAATGAGCCGCAATGTTTTATTTGCTCAGTTCAAAACTTCTGATACCCCTAAACTCTTTAGAGCTATTTATAATTTCTGTCCCCATAGAGGAAGAATATATAAAGGCATCATTTTCCCCCGTCGCCAAGGATTTGAATGCTTTTTGAGGGCTATCATAAATTCTGACATTTACATTGGGCAATGACTGCAGATGATTAGTAGGCATTACCGTAGCAAAGTCGTTGCCAATATATGTATATCCATCATATGACGGAGAATTGTGGGCTGTATAGACCGACACGCCTTGTGAAGGAACAACCACACTACTAGCCATCATACAAGGGACTACTAATGCAACCACGAGCAATAAAATTGTTAACGTTTTCATTTGTACACCAAGGTTCTACTTTAATGATGATACAATAGAAAATATTTGTCAATTTACTTATAACCAAAAACAGGGCAAGGCCCTGTTTTAATATTATTTAGCTGTTGGTGTAATCTTTGGCTGAGAAGTAGTTGGAGTCGTTGTCTTTCCTCCTTCTTCAGTTGTTGCCTTTCCCTCTTCTGTAGGTGTCGTTGCTTCAACCTTAGGGTTTACTTTTTCGTCCAATGCCTTAAGCTTCAAGTCCTCAACTGTGTTATCAGCCTTTAAGCTGTCAAGTCTTTGTTCAATTGTAGTAATCTTTTCTTCTAATTGAATAAATTTATCTTTATTAGATTGCTGTTGCGCAAAAACAACATAGCTAACGATCAATCCAATTAAAATTACCAACACATATTCAACTATTCTAGAAGTATTTTCGTTCATTTTTTGTTTTTATTATTTATTATATTAATTATTATATACCAAAATTAAAAACACGTAAAATCAAAAAACTAATATCCAACCAAAAATTTAAAAACAATTTCTATTACATTACTCAACCATCCCGTCCCAGGATAAACAAATAAGAAAAATATGAAAATAAAAGTCCCATAACTGATCATAAACTTTTTAAATTCAATTGTAGAATCAGGTAGTAAATTAAACAACACATGAGAGCCATCAAGAGGAAAAATTGGAATAAGATTAAATAAAGCTAAACTAAGATTCACAACAGCAATTGTCGCAAAAACAGACATCATCTCAGGAAATACAGAAAATCTAATAAAAAGGCAAAATACTAAAGCGAGAGAAAAATTCACCACCGGTCCTGCAATTGCAACTTTCAACTCACCCCACCTATCATTAAGATTAAAAAAATTAACTGGCACTGGTTTTGCCCATCCAAACAGTATTGGCGAAGAAGTTAAAACTAAAGCAAGTGGAATCAAAATGGAACCAAAAAGATCAATGTGAACCAATGGGTTCAAGCTTAATCTTCCCTCCTGTTCAGCGGTATCATCTCCCAAGCTATTAGCCACTGCCCCATGTGCAATTTCGTGGATAACAACCGAAAAAATTAAAATTACTAAACCTAATATAAAAGATAACTCAATCATAAATTTTATTTTTTATAAATTCATTTTACCATATATATTCCTCAAAATGAAGCAATTTATTTGTTCTTTTTCTTCAATTGTCATTGCGAGTCAATGAAGCAATCTATTTCCTTTGTCATTCCCACTCCCTCGCCATAGCCCCAAGACATGGGGCGGGCTTTGCCTCGCCGAAGCCTTGGCGTAGGCGGGTCATTCCCGACTTGATCGGGAATCTAATAAGATGCCTTCAAGTTTGCCGAAAGGCAAACTATTTATCTCGTCGTAGCCTTTGGCGAAGGCGGACAAAGTACTAATTACTAGTCACCAGTTACCAAGTAGCAACACACGACAAACTTAAAACACTATCTTTAATAGTGTTTTAGGCTGCTGGGAATTCTTTCAAGAAATTTTGGTAAATTTCTTTCAAGCCTGGGTTTAA
>Ga0265297_10002623_pt1 | contig 35703 bp, 34 predicted proteins | sample Munlanlwell13791_FD_192502 | JGI IMG/M metagenome (GOLD analysis project Ga0265297, IMG submission 192502) | Leachate microbial communities from a municipal landfill in Southern Ontario, Canada - Leachate well 137-91 | ecosystem: Engineered > Solid waste > Landfill > Unclassified | place... | reverse complement strand
TTCATTTTAACTATTTTTTTTCCACCAGCCCGGGATTATTTTTTCTACCAACTCTAAATCATTGGTATTTCTGACTTCAAGCGAAGAACAGGGGTCATCTATCTCGACAAATCCGACCTTATCTCCCAGCCGCCTTCCTTCCCTGATAAAAACAGGGTGCGTAATACAAGCCAGCCCTACTGTCCCCAGATAAAGCGGTTCTTTTACTGAACGCGGCATAAAACCATCATCTATCCTGCTTATATGATTATCCTTATTTATCCAGCATGACCTGTATTCGGGTTTAACCGGGACTACGCTGTCTAATCCTTTTTCTATGAGCTGTTCAATCATGCTATCAATCAGGCCCTTTTTTCTAAACGGGTAGGTTACTTCCAATACCACCAGGATATCGGGAAAAATTCCAAGCTTTTCTATCGACTCCAGGGAAAATTGTAAAACTTTTTCTAAATCCACAAATTCGCTGGAAAGTTCTTTTGGCCTTAAGAAAGGTGCTTCTGCTCCCAGGGTCTTTGTCAGCTCTGCAAGTTGGGAATTATCCGTAGAGATAAAAGTGCGCTTGACATATTTTGATTGTTTGCACCTTTCAATGGTATATTCGATAAGCGGACGGTCATTAAGATACTGTATATTGCCTTTCACAGGAATCAACGCAACTACATTCATATTCTGTATATCCAGCTTATTTTCTCTTGGCGATAATGACTCCAGGATTTTTACTACATTATAGCAACGCTTGGGATTATTATTCTGGTGGACACCGTGATAATGATACACGCTTGCTTCCGGCTCATAAATAATTTTATACCCGCGCTTTAAAACCTCTGCTGCCCAAACCCTATCTTCTATATTGGTGACTTTTTCATCAAATGGCACCTTCTCCCATATATCGCGCTTAATCATGCTGTTGGCATTATGGAAGAAGCTGTCTCTTATCTGTATTTTTTTATCCAACCCAAATAGATTTAACAGGTCGCGTTTATCCACATCGCTGGTAGAAGACATAGGCTCCTGGCGCCCGTATACACCTGCTGCCTGCTCATCGTTAAAATTCCTCATCAAATTAGTAAGCCAGGAATTATCCACCGGTATGCAGTGCCCCGATAAAAAACATAGAAACTTTCCTTGTGAATGAGATATGCCTATATTTAAGGCCCTCCCGGGCAGATATTCTTCGATATTTACAATTTTTACATTAAATGCCTTGGCCTTGGCAACTGTGGCATCAGTGCTTTTGTTATCAACGATGATAACTTCAAAATCCTTGTAATCCTGGTTAAATATTGCTTTCAGGCACAAAGAAATCCATCTTTCTTCGTTTTTAGTCCTTACTATTATAGAAACCATTTTAATTTGTATATAACGGCGAGATACTCTGCCATTTACTTAAAAGCCATTTTTTATGCTTAAGGTACCAAGACACAGTAATCCTTAAGCCTTCTTCAAAATTCATTTTAGGGCGCCAGTTAAATCCCCGAATAACTTTCCGGGAATTCAGGCAATATCTTAAATCATGCCCCGGCCTGTCCTTGACAAAACTGATTAAACCCTCTTCTTTCTTGAGGGTTTTTAAAATCTTTCTTACAACGTCTTTATTACGCAATTCCTGGCGGCTGCCTAAATTATAAATCTCTCCCGGCCTGCCTTTCTCCATAATTTTAAGAAGCCCCTCTGCGGCATCCGCCACAAAAATCCATTCTCTTGAATTTTTGCCCCTGCCATAAACAGGGATCTTTTCATTCCGCAGTATCTTTAAAATTGAAAGGGGGATAAGTTTCTCCGGGTACTGCCATGGCCCATAATTGTTACAGGGCCTGGCTATGAGAGCAGGAAACCCGTAGGTCCTGACATAAGAACCGATAAGCAAATCAGCGCTAGCCTTAGTAGCGGCATAGGGGCTGTTTGGCTTTAAGGGGGAATCCTCCCTGAAACTGCCCCGCGTTATTTCTCCATATACCTCATCAGTAGATATTTGAAGGAATTTTTTTACCTTATGTTTTCTTGATGCCTCCAGTAAAACCTGTGTGCCCCTCACATTGGCCTCAATAAAACTGGAGCATTGACGGATACTCCTATCTACGTGAGTCTCGGCTGCAAAATTCACAATAATCTCCGGTTTCTCTTTATTAAAGACTCTCTGTATTTTTGCTTCGTTGCATATGTCTATTTTATAAAAAACATACCTCCCCCTTATATCCGCTAACCTCTTAAGGTCTCCGGCATAACTGAGTTTATCCAAGACTATAACTCTGTAGCCTTTCATCACGGCCTGCCTGACAAATTCACTGCCGATAAATCCTGCGCCGCCTGTAACTAATATTTTACATATTCTTTTACGCATTCTTCCAGGATATCCTTTATGTCTCTTACCTTAAAACCGGTATCTTCCAATTTTTTTGTTGAGAGGACGATATTTGTTCTTATTAAATTCAATTTATTAAAATCGATGGTCTGGTATTCAAAATCCGGGACATATTTTTTATAAGCTTCCATCAAATCCGGGTAAGACAAGGGATTTTTATTAACTACGTTATAAATGCCCTGCGCCTCTATCTTTATTAAATGCTTTAACGCCTGAATAAAATCAGGAATATAAGTACAGGAATTAGGCAAAGTAATAACTTTTTTAGTTGCGATTAATTTTGTCAGAAGGTTTTTAGTGTTTGGCCGGTTATCAAGCGGGACACGGGGCCTCAGAATAAGAATATGGCATTTTTTTGATAAAAATTTTAAGACCTGTTCAGCGTATATCTTAGTACGGCTATAATAAAGCTCAAAAAAGTCCGGTTCTTTTTCTTCATCAATGGGAGAATCTTTTGCGTAGTCATAATGATAAATGCATCCTGTACTTATATGAATAAGCCTTATTTTATTGCGTAAGCACACTTCGCCTAAAATAACAGGAAGGAACGCATTTGCAAAAAGTGCCTTCTCTTTATTTATTTCACAATCATCGACATTGCGTCCGATGAACCCAATGCAATTTATAATAACTTTAGGCCGGTACTTCTTTACTTCTTCCTCTGCATCAACCAGGGAAGAAATTTTCTTCTTGGAAACTTCAATGCCTAAACCTTCTTTGATGCGGCTGCCGAAATACCCTTTTCCAAAGATTAAAATTTCATTTTTCATCTAAACAAACCCTCTTTAGGTATTCTCCGTAATCTGTATTTATGCCTTTTGCCAATTTTTCCAATTGTTTTTTGTTGATATAACCTGACCTATAAGCAATCTCTTCGATGCAACCGATCTTTAACCCCTGGCGTTCCTCTACGGTCTTTATAAATATTGAGGCATCTATCAAGGCATCATGGGTCCCGGTATCTAGCCATGCATATCCGCGGCCAAGCAGGTTAACCTTTAATTTATTCTTTTTTAAATATACCTTATTCACATCGGTAATCTCAAGCTCTCCCCGCTTTGAGGGTTTTAAGCCCCTGGCAATCTTGACTACCTGATTATCATAAAAATAAAGCCCGCAAACTACAAAATTTGATTTAGGGTTTTTGGGTTTTTCTTCGATGGAAATAACATTGCAGCATTTATCAAACTCTATCACGCCGTATCTCTGCGGGTCTTTCACATAGTAGCCAAAAATCACCCCTCCTTCTGTCAGCGTGGAGGCATTCTTTAAAAACTCACCCATATTATGCCCATAGAATATGTTATCCCCCAGAATTAAGGCAACGCTATCTTTACCGATAAACTTCTCTGCGATCAGGAAAGATTCTGCTATCCCCTTCGGTTCTTTTTGTATGGCAAAGGAGAGTTTTAAACCCAGCTCTTTTCCGTTACCTAAGAGCTGCTTGAATCTCGGTATGTCTACGGCGGTAGAGATCAAAAGAATTTCTTTAATCCCTGCGAGCATTAAAACCGACAAGGGATAATAAACCATCGGCTTGTCATATACGGGCAATAACTGTTTACAGATGCCCTTTGTAACAGGATATAATCTGGTTGCCTTGCCACCCGCCAAAATTATGCCTTTCATAGTTAACTATTCTCCTTTTCTGTTACTGTCTCAATAAAAGGCGCCTCTTTTTTTAAAGACTCTATTTCTTCCTTGAGCTTTTCATATTCCTGTAATTTCCAAATGAAAAATTTGTGGGTGAGTTCGAGTTTTATTTTTATGCCGGCAGGCGTAAGCAGGTACATGTAGGCGAGCTTGTTTTTGGAATTTTTGAAGTTTTTTATCTCGATTATGCCTTTATTTATCAGGGCGTTAAGAAGGAAATTTATCTTACCCAGGCTGATCTCTAACTTTTGGGCAAGGTCGCGCTGGGTTATCTGAGGATTACGCTCTATTTCCCTGAGCACGTCAAGTGTTTTCTCTGAATCAAAGATTTTTGTTTGTTTGTCCATAAGGATGGTGTGTTCAGGTGTTGAACAAATACAGTTAAGGAATTATCATAACACAAGTTAGAATAAAATCAAGACTTTTTTAGGGTAGTTCTACGTTTCAGGAGAGAGCAAAAATTCTGAAAATAAATGGGTTATGTAAAAAAGGGGCATGTCTTTTATAAAAGACATGCCCCTTTTTTAACCAGAATTACCTTTATAACCCTTTCTTTACTATATACTCTGCCAAATCCACTACTCGACGCGAATACGCCCATTCATTATCATACCAACCCATAATTTTTACTAATCTGGATCCTGTGGCCTTGGTTAATGCAGCATCAAATATGCAGGAATAATTAGAGCCGTAGAAATCACGGGAAACTAACGGCTCAGTAAGATACTGCAGTATATCTTTAAGGTTGGTTTCGGATGCCTTTTTGAATGCCTCGTTTATCGATTCAACCGTGACATCTTTCTCTACAATGCAGGTTAAATCTGTAATAGATACATCAGGCGTAGGAACCCGGATAGCAAGGCCATCCATCTTACCTTTTAACTCAGGCAAGACTTCCCCTATTGCCTTTGCAGCTCCGGTAGAAGTAGGTATCATTGATACTGCTGCTGCGCGGGCGCGGCGCAGGTCTTTGTGCGGTAAATCCAGAATCCTCTGGTCATTGGTGTAAGAATGAATAGTAGTCATTAACCCGCTCTTTATGCCAAAATTATCCAGCAATACTTTTGCCATCGGCGCAAGACAATTTGTGGTACAAGAGGCGTTAGAAATGATGTTGTGAATCTTCGGATCATACTTGTCATCGTTAACGCCCATGACGATAGTGATATCCTGACCCTTGGCAGGCGCGCTGATTATAATCTTTTTTGCCCCGCCATTGGTAATATGACCGATACATTTTTCCTTGTCCGTAAAAACGCCGGAAGATTCTATAACTAACTCTACGCCAAAATCTTTCCAGGGAATTTCGGCCGGTGACTTTGCACTTAACACTTTGATGGTCTTGCCGTTTACTATTAAGGCATCCTCTTTGCTTTCCACATTGAAATTCAAAGTGCCGAAATTAGAATCGTATTTCAATAGGTGTGCCAGCGTCTTTGTGCCGACCGGCAAATCGTTTACTGCTACAAACTCCAGGTCTTTTGTGCCTTTCAGCAATGCTGCCCGGTATACAAGCCTGCCAATCCTGCCAAAACCATTGATACCTACTTTTACTGCCATGGTTAAAACACCTCCTTAAGTGAGGCCACAACTTATGGAATAACAACGAACATAAGTTGTACGGCCGAACCTACACATAAACTTACACTATGATAGTGTTTGTAAGTTTATGTGTTCATTTGTCCCTTAAATATGTGGCGGCTAATTCAGGTGGGGTAGATACAATATAAAAACCCGAACCCCATTCAAAGCCAGCTACGCGGGTTAATTTTGGCATAAATTCTATGTGCCAGTGATAGCCTTCTATCCCCCCATCTCCATTAATCGGAGAGGAATGAATAATAAAATTATAACAAAGGTTGGGGAATACGCTTTTTAATCTTGCGATGGTATCTTTTAATATCGCTGCCAGCGACGGTATCTCCTCCGCAGGCATATGACAAAAATAGCTATTATGTTTCTTGGGGATTATCCAGATTTCAAAAGGGAAGCGGGATACAAACGGGCAAAAGGCAAGAAAATGTCTATTCTCTAAAATTATTCTTTCTTTTTCCTGCGTCTCCTGCCTGATCATGTCGCAAAATATGCAGCGCTCACGGTATTCAAAGTAATTATGCGCGCCCTTTATCTCCTCCATCACATTTTTAGGCACCATGGGAAGGGCAACAATCTGGGTATGCGGATGCTCTAATGAGGCGCCGGCAGCCGCGCCAAAGTTCTTGAAAACCAGGATATATTTAAATCGTTTATCTTTTATGAGATCAAGTGCCCTTCGGCAATACATAGAAATAAAATTCTCGATTTCGGAATTCAATAAATCAGAGATATCTTTTCCGTGATACGGCGTCTCAATTAGCACCTCGTGCGCACCTACGCCGTTAGACATATCATATATACCGATGCCGCGCCTATCCAGTTCGCCTTCTATCTGCAGCGCAGGAAATTTATTCGGTACCACCCTTACCTGCCAGCCAGAAGTATTGGGGCGGGTATCAGGATCCCTGATTGCTTCTATTTCAGGCGGAGTCATAGCTTCATTCCCGTAACAGAAAGGGCAGGTGCCCCCGCGCAGAGAATGCGGGTCGTATTCGAAATCTTCAGGCTTGTTGGGATGGTCTGTATCTACTATAACCCATCTTCCGCCGATAGGGTCTCTTCTTAAATCTGACATGAACGAACACCTCGTTAACAGCTACTTTTGTAAGTTGGAGTCTAAATTTATGTTTACTGTCGTTGGCATAAATTTAGACTCCACTTATATCTCTTAAAAACTTTGCCGCGTCTTCAGGAGGCAAAGGGCAAATATAAAAACCCGTGCCCCATTCAAAACCTGCCACACGCGTCAGGCGCGGGATAATCTCAATATGCCAGTGATAATCATGGTCAATTGTTTTCCAGTATCCTATTTTTTGTCTTCTAAAAGGGGCCGTGTGAAAAACATAGTTATAGGATGGGTCGTTTAAACCTTTTTTCAGTTTCGCCAGAACCGTCTTTAAGGTACGCGCCAAGTCTAATCGTTCGTTAATACCCAGGCTTGTAAAGTCAGGAGAATGCTTTTTAGGTAAAATCCATACCTCAAAAGGAAACCTTGCTGCAAAGGGTGTAATGGCGATAAAGCCGTCTATGTCAGTTATCAGCCTGTCTTTTGATGCCAACTCTTGTTTGATAAGGTCGCAGAATATGCATCTTTCATGATAATCGTAATAAGCCCGCGCGCCTGCTAATTCTTCTTTAACACGCTTAAGATTAACCGGCATGGCAATTAACTGCGACCTGGAATGTTTAATCCTTCCCGCTCCTGCTGTCCATCCATAATTTTTAAATATTAAAACATACTTAAAGCGGTGGTCTTTTTCTAAATCATTAAGCCTGTCTATATAACAAGCAATAACCTTCGATATCTGATCTTCGCTTAAATCCGCCATATTGGCGATATGTTGATTTGTTTCGATGACAATCTCGTGGGCCCCGATACCGTTCATCAGATCGTATAAACCCTTGCCCCTGCGCTCAAGTTCTCCTTCTATTCTTAAAAAGGGAGCGATACTCGGCACAACTCTTAACTCCCAACCAGGGGTGTTGGAAACGGTATTCCTATGCCTTACAGCGTAAATCTCAGGCGGAGTCGCCTGTTCGCTACCTTCGCAGAACGGGCATTCCTTCTCTGCGTTACCCTGCTGTTGTCCGCTGAATTGGTCGGGCCTTTTTGCGCGGTCAGTAGCGATAATTACCCATCTACCTATAATCGGATCTTTTCTTAATTCTGGCATATTCGTAAATTATATCAGAAGTTTATTTCTTATGCAAATATTTTTTATTTTAGTATCTGGCCAGCCTCAATCTTATGCCCTAAGATAAACTCACTGCTCTCCATCTTTCTCCTGCCTTCTAACTGTAATTCCTGGATGATTAAACTATCTTTTCCTGTAGCTACGATTATGCCGTCTTTATTAACTTGCGTGACGCTTCCAGGTGAAGACTGAGGCATGACGGGTGGGGATTGAAAAACTTTTGCTTTATATATCTTTAATATTTTGCCTTTATAATGCGTGCAAGCGCCCGGCCAATTTAAACACCCCCTAATGAGATTGGAAATATCCCGGGCTGATTTATGCCAATAAATCAAGCCATCTTCTTTTTTTAACTTGGGGGCAAATGTGGCTTTTTTTTCATCCTGTTGCGTCAAGGTGTAATTATTATTTTCTATTGCAGCAAGCGCCTGGAGCAATAAGTCTTTGGCTATCCTGGATAATTTTTCTTCCAAACTCAAGGCATCATCATCTTCTTTGATCTCTACAGTTTTGTGCCCGATTATCGGCCCTGCATCCATCTTTTCAGTCATTTTGATAATTGTTACGCCGGTGTTTTTTTCTCCGTTAATAATTGCCCAGTTTATCGGAGCCGCCCCTCTTAGCTTCGGCAGGCTAGAGGCATGGGCATTGATAGCGAATATTCCCGGTATGCTTAAAACCTTTGAAGATAATATCTGTCCATAGGCAATCACTACAAATAAATCCGGCTTTAAATCTTTGAGGAATTCTACCGCCTCTTCAGTATTAATGCGCTGCGGCTGATAAATTCGTAAGCCCTTTTTTATAGCCAATGCCTTAACAAAGGTGGCCTCTACATGCAAGCCCCTGCCCTTTTGTTTATCAGGCTGGGTAACTACGCAAGAAACGCTGTGTTTTGTAGTTAGCAATCCTTCCAGGGAAGGAACAGCAAATTCAGAACTGCCGAAAAATACTATATTCATATTTTTTATAAGGGGTCCACATCCACTGTTACTATTAAACCGGAGTGGCTAAACCCTTTTAGCTGCGGCTTCAAGAATTCATTCATCTTTTTTACATTTTTTGCAGTAATTAATATTTGCCAATAAAAATTACCTCGCAGTTTAGACGGCTGGCCAGGATTGACAGAAACAACCTCAATCTCTTTATTTCTATTGGCTTCTTTCAGTTTTTCAAACAAAACATGGCTTGTAAGCCTGGCTTTTTCTTCTTTTTTTGAACGTAATTTAACCAGGGCCATATGCCGCAAAGGCGGAAAGTTTAGCTGCTTTCTTTGTTTTAATTCTTCGTCGTAGAAACTATTAATATCATTATTCAATATCGCCTCGAAACAATGATGCCTGGGCAGCCTCGTCTGAATTACCATTTTATCTTTAGTTATGCCTAATAAGCCGACGAGCAAGGAAAATGCCTTTTCGCTGGAACGCAAGTCAATACGGTTAAGAGAATTGTCTATGGCTATCACTCCTACAAGGTCAAAATTAATCCCGCCTGCCTGCTGCCCGCCTGCCGGACGGGCAGGGTCAGGCAGGGCTGCATGTTTGATTATTGCACTGGTAGATACAAATATATCGCCATTATTAATGTCTGTATATTCCGGCTTGTCTAATCGCTTGATTCTGGCCTGCACGAATATCCTGGATAATTCGCTCTCCAATTTTTGCGTGCCTGCTCCGGCAAGCTTAATATAACCAGAATTACAGCTTGGGCAGATTTTAGGCAATTCCATTTTAAAGCTACAGTAATGACAAGTCAATATGCTTTCTTCAAAATCATATACTAAATTGATATTGCAACGCTGGCACTTTAAGGCCAGCCCGCAATTATGGCAATAAGAAAATGTGGCGAAACCCTTGCGGTTCAAAAACAGAAGCGCCTTGCCTCCTGTATTAAGGGTAGAAAGAATTGCGTCAAGTAAGTATTTGGAAAAAAAATGTTCTTTCTTCTTGAAACCGCCCTCTGTTTTCATATCGATAATTTTTATTTCAGGGCGCCGCTTGCCATCAACCCTGGGCGTACTCAAAGGGCTGATTTTATTTTTCTTTACGAGATAAAAACTTTCTAAGGAAGGCGAACTACTGCTTAAAATAAGCCTGGCGGCTTCTCTTTTTATGCGCATAAACGCGACTTGCCTTGCGTGATAATGCGGCACCTGGTCCTGTTTATAAACTGTATCTTGCTCCTCATCAATGATAATTAACCCCAGATTCCTAAGGGGTGCAAATATAGCTGAGCGCGTGCCAATCACTAAGCTGATTTGTCCGCTCTTTATCTTTAGCCACTCCTGTAATCCTTTAGGCTGTTTTCTATAAAGAATCCCGATGGGAAAATTAAACCTTGAAGCTATTAGTTCTTTGGCGGCTAAACAAGAGTTTATATCTGCAAATAATATAATTGCGGATTGATTATTTTCATGAACTTCTTTGATTTGCTCAAAGTATACATCCCACCTCTCTTGTCCCTGCGGGTCGTGCATAAGAAAGGCCTTGGCTTTTTTCCCAGCCTTTATACTTGGATGGCCCTGCATAAATGCAACAGGCCTGCCTTTTCTTAGTTCCTGCGGCAGCATGGTTTCTATTGCCTCACCCCAGGAACAGGCGTAATAATCAGATACATCTTTGGCCAGGGAGAGTAGATTCTTGTCCAACAGCGGATAATTATCAATTACTTCCAATATTTTTTTTAAATTTTCAATTTCGCTTCTTTGGGAGAGGGCTACTACATATCCGACAATCTTACGCGTACCAAAACTCACCCAAACCCGTAAGCCCACCTTTATCCTGTCCTCCAAATTTAACGGGACGATGTAATCAAAAGGTCCCTCAACCGGCAGCCCGAGGACTACCTTGGCATACAACATTGCATATCTCCTTCGTAGCATAAGGTTTCTTTGCCCTTCTAATATTCGCAATCACGATATCTAATCTATCCCGGTGGTCTCTGAAATCTAACACTGCATTTTTTATCTCTCCGATGCTGCAGGGGTTTATTCCGACCCCGTATTTTCTCAGTACTTCTAAATTCCCTGTCTCCTGCCCGGGTATGGCGGATATAAATATAGGAGGTAAATCCATATTTAAGATTTCTGAAATCGAAACCCCGCCGGGCTTTGTGATAATCATATCGCAAACAGCCATCAATTCCTCTACATTATCTATGAAGCCGAATATTTTGACGTTCGGCAGATTTTCCTGCTTTAGCCTCGTATATAATCTTTTATTTGACGCGCAGATAACCAGAACCTGAATATCTTTGTATAGTGCATGCACTATCTTCTCAAGCGGACCCACTCCGAAAGACCCGGTCATAACCAATACGCTGAATTTATCTTTATTTATGCCGAGCTTCTCGCAGAGGATTTTTTTATCATATTCTTTTGAGAACTTTGTATCTACCGGTATGCCGAATGCCTCTATGCTGCCGGCCTCTATCCCCTCCAGCAAAAGTTCTTCTTTGGTAAATTCAGAGGCTACTATGTATTTATCAGTTGCCTTGCAGATCCAAAATGGATGCACGGAGAAATCGGTGATTACCGTAAACAATCTGGATTTTATTTTTTGCTTACCCTTTAAAAAAGTAACTAATTCCGAAGCTAAAAAATGGGTAGAAATAATCACATCTGCATTCTCTTTAACCAGGTATCTGGAAAAACCTTTCATATTTATAATGTTAAAACAGGAGGATATTCTTCTGGTTAAAGGGCGCAAGGGCTTGGTGTAAGTAATCCAAAATGCTAAGCGCCATAAAAGAGGGAGGTATCTAACCAGTATTGAATAGCTAAGGATGTAGGAATTCCGGAATAAACTGCCGGACTTCTTGAGGGCATCGACTAATTCAACTTCCTGGGCCGGGCATTTTTCTTTTATGTAATTGTATAGCGCTTGCGCTGCTCTAAAATGCCCTGCGCCGGCACATACATAGGTAATAATTATTTTCACTGGTTTCCCTTATTTAGAGAGAATTAATTCTGCTGCTTCTAATAGGTTGCGGCACGTAAAATCTGGAAGGTATTGCCAGCTGCTTTTATTTTCTGGCTTTTCTTTGCCTGAAAATACAAGGATTGTCCTAAGGCCTGCTGCCTTACCTGTCTCTACATCCCTGATGGTATCTCCTACAAAAAAGCTCTTTGAAAATTCTATTGCCTCTCCCTGTTTTTCTGCTGCTGCCTGGGCCTGCCTGATAAGGCCGGTACCTGGTTTACGGCAGGAACAATTATCTTGGGGCAGATGTATACAATAAAATACTCCCGATATATGAATATCCTCTTTTTCAAGTTCATTTAGCATGTTTTCTGTAATTAAATCCAGCTCTTTTTTAGAATAACCCCCCCTAGAAACTCCAGCCTGGTTTGAAATAATAAAAACTTTATACCCATTCTCATTGAATTTCTTAAGGGCATTTTTTGTATCAGGCAAAAAATGGAATTCTTCCCAGGACTTTACATACTCGGTATCGCCGGGATATTTATTGATTACTCCGTCACGGTCAAGAAAAATAGCTTTCATTATCCTTTATCCACTCCGTGAGTTTCTTTATGCCTTCTTTAACCGGAGTCTTTATCTTCCAATTAAGCATATTTTCTAATTTAGAGGTATCAGAGACATACACTTTTTGGTCAGAGGGCCGCCAATCGGAAAATTTAACCTTCGGGTTTTTGCCTGTAAGCGCCTTTAATTCTTCCAAAAATTCAAGCAGAGAAATAGTATTATCCGGTCCTCCTCCGATATTAAAAAGGCTGCTTTTTAAGTCAGAGTTGATAAACCGGTTAAAAGCATCAACCAGGTCATCGGCATAAAGCATATCGCGCACCTGCTTGCCGTTGCCGTAAATAGTAACCGGCTTATTAAAAAGCGTAGCGATAATAAACCATGCCACCCATCCCTGGTCTTCAAAGCCAAACTGGCGTGTCCCGTATGTACAGGACATGCGGAATACAGCGGTTTTCATCTTATAGATGTGGCTATACTCCTGGATATATAAATCGCCTACCAGTTTAGAGACGCCGTAAGGTGTATGACCGGTAAAGTCAACAGACATGTTTTCCGATACGCCCGCTTGGCCATTAAAGACGTATCTTTTCTCCTGCTCCAGCAAAGGAATTTTATCTACATTTTCTCCGTATACCTTATTTGTCGAGCAGTAGATTACGATTGTATCCCTGGATTTTTTACGCGCTCCCTCTAAAACATTCAGCGTGCCGAATGCGTTAATGCTGAAATCTTCTTTTGGCATTCTTACGCTGGATGGCACACCCGGCTGGCCGGCGGTATGAATCAGAACATCAACACCCCTGCCTATGGCCCTGGCTACATCTTTCTCGTTGCGCACGTCTCCTTTAATCCGTTCAATATTCTTGAATCTCTTTAAATAATTCCAGTTAAATTCTACCGATGCCTTATCGTAACCGAAAATTTCCGAACGCATCAGGTTATCCAGGACAATAACTTTGTTTTTAGGATTGTTCAGTGCGAAGAATTCTGCACAGTGGCTTCCTACCAAGCCAGCACCACCGGTGATAAGTATCTTCATCTAATTTCTCTCCTTCCTTAAGATGAGCTCTCTATATTTTAAATAACTAATAAATTGATAAAGGCTGGCATAAAAGGCAACTGCAAAACCTATATAGCCGTCTTTGTAGCCCCGCCGGCCTATGTATGTGCGCAGGAACCTATCGATACTCCGGTAGATAAACCTGGGCAAACGCATCGGTTTATTCTGGTTAAACCATTTTTGCGCCTCACGTGTCGTCTGATTGTTTAACTTAGAGAGAAAATCCTCTAAATCCCTATAAGAATAATGTATGATGTCGGACTTCAAATGCCCGCAGGGGTCATCCATAAAGGCGCGCGGGTGCACCCCGACTTCTTCATAGCGAAATTTGTCCTTTCTAAAAAGCTTCAACTGCGGGCTAGGATACCATCCGCCATGCCTAACCCAGTAATCTCCGATAAAATTACGCCTAGGGATAGTAAAGCCGTTATATTTAGTATTGTCCGTTAATACTTCCTTAATTTCTTTTTTTAATTCACTGGTCAGCCGTTCATCCGCATCCAGGCTTAGAACCCACAAATTTCGTGCCTTTGCATAGGCAAAATTCCTTTGCCTGCCTTCTACATCCATCTTTCTGATTATTATCTTATTTGTAAATTCCTTGGCAATATCAACTGTTCTGTCGCTGCTCTCGTCGTCTACAAGTATTATTTCATCTGCGTAGCCTTTGACGCTATCAAGGCAGCCTCTGATATTCCTCTCTTCGTTTTTTGTAATAACTACTGCCGAAAGGCCGCTCATCTTAAAAATTCCTCAATTGAACTGATAATGTAATCCATTTCCTCTTTGGTCAAATCAGGATATACGGGTATTGCCAGAGTCTCAATAGATGCTTTTTCTGATTCCGGAAAATCCCCTTTCTTGTATCCAAGGTACGCGAAACATTCCTGAAGGTGCAGCGGCACCGGATAATATACCCGTGTATCTATCCCTTTTTTTCTTAAATGCTCTATTAATCCTGAACTTGGGATATTTAAACGTAATACATACTGATGGTAAATGTGAGTAGAATATTTGGCTACCAAAGGCGTTCTAATGCCTAAGCCCTCTAAATTCCGGTCAAAATATCTGGCATTCTCCTGCCTCTTTTTATTCCAGGCATCAAGATATTTCAGCTTAACCTGCAGTATAGCGGCCTGAATAGTATCCATACGGTGATTATACCCAAGTAATACGTGTTGATACTTTTCTTTATTGCCCTGGTTTCTAAGAATGTCGAGCCTCTCGGCAAGGGATTGGCTATTTGTAAGCACCATTCCGGCATCGCCAAAGGCGCCTAAGTTTTTCCCCGGGTAAAAACTAACGGCACCGCACTCGGCAATCGTGCCTGCTTTTTCCCCTTTGTATTCTGCTCCGAAAGCCTGTGCAGTATCTTCAATTACTTTCAAACCGTAATTTTGCGCTAATTTAACGATATTATCTATATCGGCGCACTGCCCATAAAGATGGACTGGAATAATAGCTTTCAGGTTTATATTTTTGTTTCTTTTAACTGCCTCTTCAATCTTTGGCGCTGATATATTATAAGTATCCGGCTCAATATCCACAAAAACAGGCACTGCGCCCATCGTTGCTATGCTGGAAGCAGTGGCATAATAAGTGAAGTTGGGACAAAGCACCCCTTCGCCTGGCTTAATACCCAATGCAACCAATGCAAGTTTTATCGCATCGGTTCCGTTAGAAACGCCTAGCGCATATTTTACCCGACAATATTTTTTTACGCTTTCTTCAAAATTTCTAACCTCTTCACCCAGTATAAAGTTTGTATTGTCTATGACTTTTTTTATTGCTGCATCTAATTCTCCCCGAATAGGCCCGATCTGTTTCTTAAGGTCTATAATGGGTATTTTTATCATTTTTTAAGCTCCTCTCCTGTTGACAGTAAATTCGAAACGGCCTCCAGCGCCTGCTCAATATCTATTTTTTCTAAACAATCCCTGTTTTCAATACACTTATTCAGACGAAAATCCCTGTAGCAGGGGCTGCATTCCAAATTCCTCCTCAAAACAATATGGCGCTTTTCATTTGAAGGATAAGGCCCATAAACCTTTGGGTCTACCGGGCCAAAAAATGAGACTGTTTTTTTATTTAATGCGGCAGCCATATGCAGGGGGCCTCCGTCATTGGCAATAAGAACCTCTAAATTATCGATAATTGCAATCAATTCAGATAATTTGGTTTTTCCGGCTAAATCTACAGCCTCGTTACGCATTCCCCTTGCTATCTCCTGCGCAATGAGCCTTTCTGAAGCATCTCCTAAAATCAATATTTTGGCACCGTAACTCTCAATGAGCTTGTCTGCTAAACCTGCAAAGTGCCGCCCAGGCCAATGTTTTAATGAAGCGTCAATCCCCCAGCTTGCGCCTGCCCCCGGTGCAATACCTATTAAGAGGTCTCCATCATTAACACCGCAGCCGGCAAGGATTTTTCGCGCAGCTGCCTTTTCGCCATCTGATGCCTTAAGTTGCAAGGCAAATTTCTTCGGGGTTATATTAATAAGCCTTAAGAGGTCTAAATAATATTCCACTACATGCTTATCGCTGTAGCCTGTCAAATCAGCCTTATCCGTCAGAAATCTTCCACGGTTTCTATAATTAAAACCGATGCGCCTTTTGACCCCCGCAAATTTTGCTGTCAGGCTATAGCGATGGTCTAAAGAATAATCCAGCGAAACATCAAATCTCTCTTTTTTGAGCCGGAAATATAAACTTATTGAGCCTGCGAACCCTTGCAGCCAGGATTTACGGTAAATTTTTTTAATATCCCCCCTTGAGAGCGCAAAGATTTTATTTATATGCGGATTATTCGCAATAATATCCTCTACCCTTTCATTGCACCAATAGCCAATAAAGCTATCAGGATAGGCAAACTTAATATTTTCTATAACCGGGGTTGTAAAAAGTACATCCCCTATCCCAAATGGGTTAACGATAAGAAATCTTTCCAAATTTATTTTTTAAAACTCCTGCGCCCTAAAAGCTGGACGAGCTTTTTGACTTCCTGGGCCCTAACTTTGGGGCAAATTAAAACAGCATCTCTTGTCTCTATAACAATCATATTTTTCAAGCCTAATGTACCTACAACCTTATTCTCTGACCAGACAAAAGTATTAGTACTGCCGATATCTACGCAATTACCCATAAATATATTTCCATTCCGGTCTTTTTTCAATATTTCCGACATTGCCTGTAGGCTACCTAAATCTTTCCATCCGCAATCAGCTATCAATACTATTATTCTTTTAGTTTTCTCCATAATCGCATAATCTATGGATACTGCCGGCAACTTATGCCATAATTTTTTAAGATTGTTTTTAGAGTTGATGCTTTCGATTATTTTATGGGCCTGGGGTAGAAAATGCATAATCTCATCCATCATGACAGAAGACCTAAATATAAAAATACCTCCGTTCCAATAATATCTTTTATCTTTGATAAGCTTTTTTGCGGCTTCAAGAGACGGTTTCTCAACAAATTTATCCCCCCTATAACCTTTTATTTCTTTTGGCCTGATTTCTTTTTTTAAAGATTTTATTCTAATATAGCCGTAACCGGTTTCCGCAGCCTCAGGTGGAATGCCGAGAGTGACAATCTCGCCCTGCCTTGCGTAATCCTGCGCCTGCTTTAATAGCTTTAAAAATAACTTACGCTCACTGATGATATGGTCGCAAGGTAATACCGTAATAATTGCATCGGGATCTATGCTATTAATTTTATCCGATAAAATGCCTATCGGTGCAAATGTATTTCTGCCTTGCGGTTCAAATAAAATATTCTTCCCTGGCAGACCAAATGCCTCAGTAATTCTACTGATTTCTCGAGAATATAGTTTATTAGTGGCTATATAGATATTTTCCTTCTTGAATAAACCCCCGATTCTTGCGATTGTCTCTTCTATCATAGACCTTCCTGAATAGAGACTCAAGAATTGCTTCGGCTTAGAAGAGCTGCTTAAGGGCCAAAAACGGCTGCCTACGCCCCCGGCCAGAATAATAGCATAATTCATCTCTCTAATACCTCCTTTGCCCTATCAAATACCTCGTCTATGAGGATATCGGATATATTAGGTTTTTTGATTACGGCGCTTCCCTTGCTTACCGGCCCCCATCTAACCGCACTCTTTGCCGGTAAATCGCTTCTAAATATTGCTACCGTAGGAATTCCTACACATGAGGCCAAATGCACCGGTCCGCTATCTCCGGAAATAAGCAATCTGCATTTCTTAAGAATCGCTGCTAACTGCCTGAGGTTAGTCTTATTTATCATATTGACTAAACTGTCATCTACATCGCTTATGAATCCTTCCTGTTTAGAAACTTCTTCCGTAGCTCCGATGATGATAACCTTTACATTCAATTCCATTGTTAATCTCTTAATCAGCTGAACGAAATAATGCTTGGGCCACTGTTTTACGGGGTCACTTGTCAAAGGGTGCACTGCCACCAGCCTGTCAGAATCTTTTATGCCGAGCTCTTTACATAAATTATTAATTATATCATCACCTATCTCTAAGGACAACTTTTTATCTTTTGTCCCGGCGCCAACCAGACTTACTAAATCAAGGTTGTATTCTATCTCGTGTTTCAAACCCAGGTATTTTTCATCCTTCATCTTATGGGTAAGCAGAATCCCCAGTTTACGCGCATAACCTAGCCGAATGGGAATTCCAGCGAGAAAACTTATAATATTAAATTCTTTGGAGGGGTTGAAGATAACACAAAGGTCGAATTTTCCTTTTCCCAATTCAGTGCTAAATCTTAAAATTTCGCCAAATTTATGCCTGCGATTTTTCCAGGTAATTACCTCATCAGTAACTGCTATACATTCTGCCAGCTCTTTGACATAAGGGTCGACAACCAGCGTTATTCTTGCCTTTGGATATTTCTCTTTCAATGCCCGCAAAGCAGGGATAATCAATAGAAACTCTCCAAAACGGTCTGTCCTGACCGCAAGTATCTTTTTTATATCGCGCATGGTTCCCTAAACAGTCGCCTGCTCCTTTGCAATAGTAAACTTCCTTAACGATAAAATCAGGCCGCAGATATACCAAAATACTATTGCTACCCTTGAATGGAAAAGACTGCTTTCCGCAAGGCCATTAACCAAAAATGAAATTAAGCACGCTATCAAAGAAAGCGCGATTACCTTTAAATACTCATCCTTTAATAAATAATAAATATTTTTTGATTCTACAAATAATTTGTAGAGCAACCAGATAAAAACTCCTAATCCAATTAATCCCAGTTCTCCTGCCATATGGAGAAAATTGTTATGGGCATATACCGTATCAGAAGTAACTACATTGCGGTATTCCGGAGATTCTTTGTAGGTTTTATAATTTTTCATAAAAGTATTTGCGCCTACTCCTATTACAGGATGCTGCCTGATCATGTTCAGGGAATTGCGGTATATTGCAATTCTATCGTCATTGCACATAAATCTTACAGGATTATAATCAACCTGTTTTGCCCAATCCTTAACAGATTTGGGCGCTATAAACGGAGCGATAAGCATAAAAATAATTAAAAGAGAAATCAGCACCTTATCCCTTCTGGCTATGCCTAAGAAAAACAATGCCGTATAAATTGCCAGCAATGTGGGCCTTGAATAAGTAAGTATTATTCCGGTCAATGTAAGCACGCTTACGAATATGAACAATATCTTTTCTTTATGCTTAAAATAATACCCGGTGAGTCCGAATATAAGAGGCGCGAATGCGCTTAAATAAATCCCTAAGTTATTAGAATCTTTAAAAGAGGCTGTGGCGCGTACCAGGCCGATATTAACCACAGGCGCATACCCCCTGATAAAATCATGTCCGGTTATTACCTGCCATACGCTATCAAGCGACGCTAAGATTAACCCCGCAGTTATAGAAAAAATGATCCGCTTTAAATGTTTTCTGTCCCTTACGCTTTCAGCCAGGGCAAAAAGGATAAAGATATACTGAAGCAATCTTAAGGCTCCTCCTTTAAAACTGTCCTTTAAACTAACAGAATTAAATATCGATAAGATTGTGACTAAGAAAAATAAAAGCAGCGAAAGGTTTATTGCAGTCTTGCCAAACAGCCTTTCTTTTCTTAAATACCTCGCCACTAAAAAACCCGCAATTAAAAACCCCATAAAAATATTTACTGGCGCAGGCGCAATCGCTATAAAGAAAGGAATAATGATTATTAACCAGTAAATAATCCGGTCTAAATAAGTCAATAATAATTTAACCATGGGTTATCTATAGAAAACGGTATTTAAACATATAAAACATCGCCCAGAGCCCGTCTCTCCATCTTATTTTTTTGCCTTCCTTGTAAGTCCTGGGGCTATAGGATACGGGAATTTCGCAAATGCTCTTATTTTGCTTTAGTGCCTTACAGACAATCTCCACGTCCATATCAAATCCCTTTGCGGCCAGGTTCAACTCAATAAAGGTATTTTTCCTGGCAAGCTTGAAACAAGTGGCATAGTCAGCTATATGCGATTTAAAGAGCAAATTTAATAATGCGGTTAAGGTCTTATTCCCCAGGCGGTGCATAAATAAACCCTTGTAACCTTTCTGAAACCTCTTGCCAAAAACTATATCTACTCCAGAGCTCTTTATCCCTTCAATTAACCGGCGATAATCATTCGGGTCATATTCTAAGTCTGCATCCTGAATGATTACAAATTCTCCTTCTGCCTGCGATAGCCCGGTTAGAAAGGCTGCGCCCTTTCCCCTGTTACTGCTATGGTGTATCACTTTAAGGTTATTATATTTTACTTCCCTTAAAATCTTAGCGGTGTCGTCGGTAGAACCGTCATCCACAACGATTATCTCCTTATCTGTGGCTTCGGAATTTATCTTTTCTAAAATTCCCCTTATTGTCTTTGACTCGTTATAAACCGGGATGATTACCGAAAGTAATGGCATAAGGTTTAGCCGGTTAAGCGCTTAAAAATTGCCCAGAGGTAAAGCTTAAGATAATTGGGCAGCAGTCTGAGCATTTTAAAACTGGATTTACCTTTCTCTCTTTCTTTCCATATTGTAGGCACTTCTGTTATCTTAAACCCTAGATAATACGCCTTCAGCGCCAACTCCATTGATATTTCAAAACCTTTTGATTTAACGTCGATTGCTTTAATGACTTCACTTTTATACATTTTGAAGGCATTAGCGATATCATGGGTAGGTAGCCCCAGGAGAAAGAAAAGCGACCAGCCCACAAAACAGGAGAAAAAACCTTTTATTTTTGAACCGCCCAAGCGCAAGCCTCCCTTTATGTAGCGGCAGCCGCAGACCACATCATAGCCGGCATCAATTTTATCAAGCATTATCTTAACCGTAGATAAATCATCGCAAAGGTCTGCCATTATCGGGACAAGCGCTTGGCCGCTGGCATTATAAAAGCCTGTTTTTATGGCATTGGCAAACCCTTTGCTTAACTTATTTTCACATAATGTAATATTATTATATTGTTTAGAGAGGGCATCCAAAAGCTTAGCCGTAGCATCAGCGGAGTGGTCATTGACTATTACTAATTCATGAGGAAAATCTATAGATTGCTCAATTTTATTTACAACTTCTATTATATTTTCCTCTTCATTATGCGCTGGAATGACGATGGATAATTTCATATATGCGTATAGTGCTGTTTGTGAACACCAATTTGAATCTATCGGGGTTCTCCTTTGCCCATCTATCCTCAATGGGAAATTCTATATCCTTGGTTTGATGCAATGAATAAACAAATAAATAATCGGTCATATGCGAGATTAAATTGTTTAGCCAGACAGAATAATCCGCATCGGCTCTATAATTGCCTTTTTCTTCTAAGTTTGCGTGAAGAGTAGAAAAATCATACCCCCAGTGGTAACGGCTATCTGGGAAATAATGCAATTTCGCCGGCTCTTGTTTATTTAGAGAAACATAATAAACATTATTCTTAAAATTTGTCCCGTATAAAGGAAACGGTACCGGCCTGCCGACATAAGCAATATTATTGCCTTCTGTATTTTTATTTAACCATTCCCAGGCACGGGTTGCATCTGGCCAGAAGCCGGAGTATTTTACCATTTTTATATAAGCAGGATACTCATTTAGCTGATAAAATTTTACCGCCAGGGAGAAAAAACATAAAAATAGGTACAAAAATGGAAAAATAAACAACGGGCTTTTTATAAGCCCTTTTTTCCTTATATACTTTATTGCTGGCAAAAGGCCAAGGAAAAGTAAAACTGTCAATATTATTGCCGCCGCCAATTCCTGGCGTTTTGCTAATTCCGGCACCGAGGCCAACACGCAGATAGCTGTCAAAATGTTCAATAAGGTGCGGGGTATTCCTAAAATCTTAGCCAGAAAGATACCTGTAATAGTGCCTATACCTAAAAGCGGATAGAGGTATCTTGTATTTGCCAAAGGTATTATGTATCTATACACCAGATAAAGAAACAGGGGTAGGATTAAAAAATATACTAAGTTAAAATTGAAAGATTTTCTTTTTTTAAATAAAGCGGCCGGTAATGCTAAAAATACTGCCGGTAGGACAAAGATTGTAGTCTGCAACCCCAATCCTTCGTGAAAGAGTATTTTCGCTAAAGAATAGTCTTCTCTTTTAAAATGGGCTTTATAAACGCCTGTTTCCATTGCGCCCCTGAAGATAGTATTGCCGAACAATTTAAGGTCCAAGGGATATAGGGGGTTACCTGTAATAAAAAAATTTCTTATGTAGCTAAAACCTCCGAGTAAGATAATAATTAGAATTGGGAATGCTAAAAAATGCAGCTTAGAGAAATTTCTTAATGATAAGTACAGAAATGGGACAAATAATAAAAAACAATAAGGCAAGGCAACTGTTTTTGTGCCCAAAAGTAACCCTAAGGCCATACTGTAAATCAACAGATTAGCGGATGAAAACTTTCTATTTAATAAAAAAAGATAATTTATACAGACTAAAAACAGGGCCGCAACCATCACATCAACATAGGCAATCTGTAATTGTTTGAAAAAATTCGGTATCAGCATGAATAATGCAGCTGCATAAAAGGAAAGATCTTTTTCCAGGCCTAACTTTCGTGAAATCCCATATGCTGCCAGAAATGCCAAAAGGAAAAATGGGACCTGCCCTAAATCAGCTAAGATGGCACTTTTAAAGGGAAAAATCAGCCATAAAAAAAACAGGCTCCCGTTTATCGGATAATAGCTTGGGCTGGGATCATCAAATATAGTGATTGGCGTATCTAAATTTCCGTGTTTAAGCCATTCAACAGGAAAAGTAAAATGGTAGTTCAGGTTATCCCATCCAAAAGGCGGATTGACAAAATTGATAAGGACTTTAACCAGGCCGAATCCTAAGATTACGCAGAAAGAAAATAATATTACTTTATTTTTCAGCAGTTTCTCCCCCTCGCTATTCTTCGGTAAGATTGGCAAAGTGGGCTGTTTATTATGAGAAGCAAGCCATACGGTTAAAAGTATTGCCAGATTCAGTAAAAATATATTTTTAAGATAAAGAATGCCTAGCATGCCTAATAAAAGTTCACTTAAAATAATCTGTGATAAATAAAAAATAGATAAAACAATGAAAAAATCGATAAAAGTATTAATTTTTAAAATCTTCGACGCAATCAAGAATGCAGAAGTTATTACTATGAAATTCATTAATAAAAATAAGGTCATTTTATCTGGACTAATTTAGCATTTATTAATGCACCCGCTGTAAATACCCTGATTATAACCGGGATATTCTCTTTATCGCTTAATAATTCTATTGTAATCTTTGATTTATGATATGGGTTCTTGTCCCGCCTGCTTATGTCTGCATTAATAATATATGCTTTATAAGTTTTATTATTAACCAGGATTTCCCTAGGCGTAACCTTGCCTTTTAAGGCATAATTCTTCTGGTTGGTATTAATATTCATGTCTAAATCTGTAACCTTGCTTAAATCCATTTTCCTGAGATTAAATATGACCGAGAGGAAATCCTGGGTATTGGGTAGTATTGAACGCTCTACCCCCGCTATCGACATAATGCCATTTTTTTGGTCATAGGTTATTTCCTTTACCACATCCGGCTTGCCTGAGATTTTTATTCTCTGTTTAAATAGCAGCGGGTTATTATCCTGCATATCTATATATGAACTTAAAACTACGCTGGCGCTAAAAAAAACGGAAGGAATATTTATGGTTTTGGCATCAGCCCTCAAATAGTAAACTTTTTTTCCTTCATATTCCTGGACTTCTTTATTAAAAAAGACTGCTTCTCCTACCGGGAAAATACTAAAGAGGCTGACCCTGTAAACCAAATCCCCTTCTTTTATTTCATTTTTATTCGTCAGTTTAAAGACAACAAGGTTAAGGTTGCTATTATTCTGATAAATTGCACCTAAGCATAAAATTATTAATACAATTGTAATGGGCAATATTTTTTTCACTTCTTGGCTCCTTTTTATTTTTTTAGAATAAAGTATATATAAACGGCGCTACTGCTGAACTCTGGGTAAAGAAAATCAAGGCCCCCAACAACAAAAGCACTATAATTATTGGCGCCAGCCACCATTTCTTCCTTACCCGCAAGAAATCCCAGAATTCTTTTAATATGGAAAGCTTTCCCATATTTCCTGCCCCGTCTTAAAACTGCCTCTCGTAATCTAAGGCAAAAAGTTGTTTCTTATCTTTTTTCCGCCAGTAAGACCCCTTGCGCTTCTCTATTTTTCTATCCAATAAATCTATCCCAAACAATCTCATCCCAAGGCCCATAGGCGTAAAAACCGTATAAAACAATATGCTTAAGATTAGCCTTGTATTTACCCAGCTCAATATAAAAGCCAGTTTCATCCAGAATATATATACTGGCTTTAACATGGAGGGAATAAATAATGCGGATATAAAGAAACTCCCGGAAACGCAAGCTACAGGCAGGATGTTATTTTTATTCTTGAGCAGAATAAAAAGTGCAATTGCCAGAAAAGCTGCACCCATGATTATCCCAAACTTCCTTAAATTATTTTTACTTAAATTTAGTTTTTCCATTAAATCCTAATTACTACCTACTACATACTGTCATTTAATCCAGCTCAAATACTTCCTGCCATTTTATATCATTCTGCATGGGCTTTTGCTCTTTTTTATTTAGCAAAAAAGGGCCCATAATCAGGTAATCCATTTCCGTGCGCATAAAACATTTAAAGGCGTCCTTGGGGCTGCATACCAACGGTTCTCCTCTCACATTGAAAGAAGTATTTATTATAACAGGGCAACCCGTATTTTTAAAGAATAGATTAATCATATCATAATAAAGCGGATTGTCCTTTCTTTTTATTGTCTGTATTCGCGCTGAATAGTCTACATGAGTCACTGCCGGGATTAATGAACGATTTGCCTTCAATTTATCAAATCCCATGAGTTCTTCCCAATTCTTAGAATCCGACCTTTTATCAATTCTAACCGGAGCAACTAAGAGCATATACGGGCTTTCCCTGTCCAAATCAAACCATTCAGAAACCTCTTCTTTTAAAACTGTGGGCGCAAAGGGGCGGAATGATTCCCGGAATTTGATTTTTAAGTTCATCCTTGATTGCATCTTGGGGTCACGCGCATCTCCTATTATGCTCCTTGCCCCTAATGCCCGCGGCCCGAACTCTAACCTTCCTTCAAACCAACCGATGACTTTACCCTGTGTAATTAAATCTGAAACCGCTTGCGGTATCTGCGAATATAATAATTTCTTATATGGTGCGCCTTCCTTTATAAGGAAGTTCTCTATAGCATCATCGTCATAATGGGGGCCTAATAATGAGGCCTTTTGTTTATCATTCTTTTCATCGCTAATACGTTTATTACCCAAATATCTATGCCAAACTAAAAGGGCTGCTCCTAACGCTGCGCCGGCATCCCCGCTTGCAGGCTGAATCCAAATCTTTTTAAAAGGGCCTTCGCGCAAAATGCGGCCATTCCCCACGCAGTTCAGGGCAACCCCTCCGGCAAGGCAAAGATTATCCTGCCCTGTAACCTTATATACATGCCTGGCCATCCTGAGCATTATTTCTTCTGTTACCCATTGAATGGATGCCGCGATATCCATATCTTTTTGAGTTATCCTTGTTTCTGGTTTTCTGGGGGGACCGCCGAACAATCTCTCAAAACGCCGATTAGTCATCCGCAGGCCGTTACAAAACCCAAAATATTTCATATTTAGCTTAAAAGAGCCGTCTTCTTTTAAATCTATCAGATTTTCAATAATCAAATCCGCATACTTCGCCTTGCCGTAAGGCGCTAATCCCATAAGTTTATACTCACCGGAATTTACCTTAAAGCCGGTATAATACGTAAACGCAGAATACAATAGGCCTAAGGAATGCGGAAATCTCAAATAATACTGCAGTTCTAAATCATTGCCTTTACCCACCCCGAAACTGGCGGTCTCCCATTCACCTACGCCATCCATGGTTAAAAACGCTGCTTCGTTAAACGGAGAAGGGTAAAATGCGCTGGCAGCATGGGATTCGTGGTGTTCCGTAAAAAGAATTTTGCCTTCATAATTTAATTCTTTACGGATTAACTCTGGAATCCAGAGTTTCTGTTTTAACCACAGAGGCAGGGCCTGAACAAATTGCCTTATTCCAGAAGGCGCGAAACTTAGCGCCGTTTCTAAAATCCTTTCAAACTTAATGAAGGGTTTATCGTAAAATACGATAAAATCCAAATCCTTGGCAGTAATCTGCCCTTCCCTTAGGCACCAATTTATCGAATTAACAGGGAAATTGAAATCGTGTTTATTACGCGTAAAACGTTCTTCCTGAACCGCCCCGATTATTTCACCGTCGCGTACCAAACAAGCAGCACTGTCATGATAAAAACAGGATATTCCTAAGATATTCATTTTTCTTCTAATTCCGGCCTTATCGGCTGGGTGATTACTTCATAGACATCAATCGGCCCGGTTTTCTGGATACACACTATACCTTTTTGAGTACATTCTTGAGCCGGGAAAGTTTTAATTAATTTAAGGTCAGGATTTTTTGGTATCTTATCTAACTCATTTCTGTCTTCAATCAGCTCAGTATTCAAATAATCCTGTTTATGCACTAATATATACCTCGCCCCCATCCATTTCAATATCCCCGTTGTTTTAGGGGCAGATAATTTGATGATGGCCTGAGCAACTTTATTCGCATAAGTGCCGGGAGTAGTCCCGTTAATAATTTTCTTTTCGTGTGCCGTCTGATAAAATTTATACATCTCATTTGCACCGTTAATATCCAACGGATACTCGGCAATAGTAAAATCTCCCGGCTGCCCCTTTAACCAGTAATAAACGCCGGGGACCCCGGAAACATCTATAACCTTATAAGGAGGATAATTCCAGAATTCAAATAGGACCAAGCTGCAGAAAAAAGCAGTTATTGCAAATTTGGCTTTTTGGGTCTTGAATCTTCCCAAAATAAACTCAAGCCCTGCGCCCGCCAAAACAGCTACAGCCAACATCACTACAACGCCGAATCTGCAATATGCCCTAAACATAGGGGCGAGCCTATACATAAAGAATGACGGCATGTATAACTTTAATCCAAAGATGCTCCACCACGGCGGCTGAGAAAAAAGCCAAGCCGCAATTACCAAAAAAATAAAAAAACTAAGATAAAAATTTCCCGTCTTTGAATCACTGGCATTGGCATGACTCAGGTTAGCCCTAGAAAGTAACTTTTTAACTGCTAAAAATGCTAATAAAAGCGGAATCCACCCCAGGTAAAGAGTATGTTCCGTAAAACTTCCTCCGTATAACGCGGTGCCGATAAAATTCTCCGTGAATTTGCCGAAAACCGGATGAACGCTGGCAGGCAATAAATAACTTAGCGGCCTGGCGGATTGAGCGAATAAATCTTCAAAGGGCCTGACATACCCGTAAACGCCATGGGCGATATTAGATTTCTGTGCCCCGAACATAAATTTTATTACCTGATACAAATCAAATGATTCAATCGCTAATACAACTATGCCAGCAATCAATATCGATTTAATTAATATAAAAGTCTCTTTTAAATTGCGGTAATAAAAATAATAAAAAATAATAAACAAAATAGTAGCTATGAACATAAAATAAGCATAGTAGAGGTCAAAGCCCATTACCAAAGAAAAGGATAAGGCAGCAAATAAAATATTCCGCATGATTTTATCCTTCTTCAAGAGTAAAAGCGAGAGTATATACAACGGCATCCATTGGATAAAAGACAGGCCCAAATGCTGCCAGCTGCGTACGGAATGGTAGGGACAAAAAGCAAAAATTATAGCGGAGAATAAAGCTGCAAAATTGCTCTTAAAAATATAAAGAGATAAAGCATAGGTAATTATTCCCGTGAGCACGAAACTGGCTAATACTTGAATATTATAAGTAAAAATCTGATTGGTAATTAGCGTCGATAGCTTATTGATACTATGCCAATATACATACGCGGAGTGAATAATCTGGCCAAAAGGCGCAGCAATAATTTCCGTATTTGCGCTATTTAAATGGTTAACCAGGGCATATTTCATCCACCAAAAATGCCATAGCGCTCCATAGGGTTCATCTGTCGAAGAAAAACCCGGTATATAACTGTTGAGCCTTAAAGCAAGAGGGAAAGTAAATACAAACGTAAGCAAGATAAGCAATAATATTACCGTAATGATGCTTTTCAATTATCCGCCTCCCGTATCCAAAGAAAATAATGAAACGAAGGCTCTGTCAAAAATATTATTCCAATCATACCTGGAAGCAAACTCAATAGCGTTTTTTCTATACTCATTATACAATTGCTCATTTGTAAGCAGTGATTTAACCGCTGCCGTTAAATCATTTTTATTGTAGCCGATAACAATCCCCGCGCCATTTTCTTGGATTTGCACCGCATTAGGAGGGACATCAGTGATTATTATTGGCAGCCCGCAGGAAGCATAAGTCTTGGGCTTTGTTGGCTCGGTAAATCTCTTATTGGAAGAGGAATCATCCATATAAGGCGCTAAACCCAGCGCAGATTTGCAAAGCACGCCTTCTACCTCCTTATCAGAAATAAGCCCCTTAAATTCTACGTGTTCTTCTAAACGACATTCTGCTATCCAGGACTTTACCTTTTTCTCCAAGGGGCCGGATCCTATTATGATTAATTTAACCAAAGGCACTGCTTTAAGTATATCCGGCATTGCCTCCATAATAAGATTGATTCCCTGATGCTCTGCTAAATGGCCCAGATAAACAATAGTGTTTTTAGAAATTTCTTCTAAGGGAAGCCGTTTTATACTCCGGAAATCTACCCCCACAGGCACAACAGACTGTGAAGATATTTTCTTCTTTGGCAGCCCCTTCTTGTTGCGGGTATCAATTATAGCCTGCGAAAGGCACCACGTATAATCTGAATGGCAGACGGCAAATTTATCTAACAGGTGGAATATAAAATTAAATAGAGGATTAGTAAACCTTTGCGCTCCGTAATCAAAGTTAAAATATATAACCTTATCAATTAAGCCAATCTTTGCCAGAAATACCCCTACTGATGCGTTCAGGGCCTCCACTCCTACAAATATATCAAAGCGCTCCCGGGATAATAAGGCAAAATATATTACCGAAAAGATATCCCGTATTTTTAACAAAAGATAGATTAAAGAGATGGCCTTACCCCTTCCAAACGGCCAATCAAGAACCGGCAAAATCTTTACTTCAACAAGCTGTTGCTTATTAAAAACCTCTGCTCTAACTGAGAGCGTATCGGAAAGGGGCATGGGTTGCCAGACACACACCAGCTTCTTGGCCCTGCTCTTGAGATAATTGCATAAGGCAAGTCCCGGCCCTGCAATGGTAGTAGGAAGGCCGTTGTGAAGATGAGTATAGCTTGCTAATATTACTTTTTTCTCAGATAAGAAACCGGCAGCAGCACTCATCTATAGCCCTGAATAAGCTGAATTAAATTTAGCGCACAAATAAATAACTCCTCTGGCAAAAAGAGAAGGCCTAAGATTAGCCAGGGCCAGCCAGAAGCCATAGGAAAATATCGATAAAACTCTCTCGGCATTACCCGTACCTAAATGTATCCAATATTTCTTTTTGATTATCTTAAAATACTTTCTCACGAAATCATCATTTTGACGTAAGGTAGGAAAATGCAAATGATAGTGCGGGGCAAATGCTGTACCGTCAATTCCCCTGCCAAACATCACTTTAAACCTGTGCAGGATTGTGCATTCATTTGGCAAAGAAAGCAAAACTACTCCCCCATCACTAAGCAGATTGGAGATTTGCTGGATTAGTCTTTCCGGGTCTTTCATATGCTCTAAGACTTCCATGGCAATAATAACATCAAACTCCTTGCTCTTAAAGGAGAGCGGCTGATTTTCAATATCCAATTTACAGACCTTAACACCCCTCTCCTGGGCAATCTTTAACGCTTTTTCATCGTTGTCTACTCCATAATAATCAGTAGTTACAGGCAAGATTTTAAACAAATCACCCGTATAAACACCGATATCCAGGATTTTTGTTGCCTTCTTTAGGTACGGTTTTATAAGTCCCAATGCTGTTTCTAATCTGGCCTTAGAGTATTTATCCTCTAAAATATTTTTATATTCCAACTCTGAAATCTGCAAATTATTTCTCCTTTTTATATTTTTTGGCTATTATCAATAACCCGCCTCCGATATCTGTATCCGTATGATAATATTTGACTGAATACCTGCCAAGCAATGAGTTTATTCCTGCGCGAAGTTTCTTTATTGGCAGAATATACCTTGATATAAACACAAGGATTGCCAGAAAATCCCAGGCAAAAGTTGCTTCTTTGCTCATATAGTAATCGTAACTGAGGAGATTAAAACCGCTTTCTTCCAAGATCTGCCTCCATTGCATATGGTCATAACAATGGAAATGATTTAACAGCTGGTTCCTTTTTCTCCCATACCAGCGCGAGAGTTTTTTAAGACCTATTTTATCAAAGACAATGCTAAAAAAAAGAAAGTCTGCAAATTTATGGCTGGGCACAGTAAAGATTAATAAGCCCTGTTCTTTCAGGACTCTCTCTGTTTCACTTAATACGCCCTTAAGGTCATGGATATGCTCAATTACACAATTACTGAATACGCTGGAGAATACCCTTTCTTTGTAAGGCATTTTGCAGGCATCTGCTAAGATAAGTGCTTTGTAAGTTTGTGGACGGTGATTTTGACTTAAAAGTTCCCAGCAATTGTCCAGGCCAATGAGTTTCTGTCCGTTGAAAAGAATACCGGCAATCTTGCCTTCAGCGCAACCCAGGTCCAGAATGGGCTCTTTAAGCGGGAGAGCCTTTAGTGCGTTATGGATATGTCTTAATTCTACCGCCCTCCACAGGGCTATTGCAGGGTGCTCAAATTCGTTATTAACTGCTTCCAACCAATCGTTTCTATTAGCCTCTGGCAAAGCGTCACTCCTTGCACAATCTTTGCGACTCACTGAAACCTGCGAAGGTACCGATGATTCCCATTAACCAATCCGGGTTCCTGCTTTGTAGAAACTTATAACACCAGTAAAGATTTATAAATACGATATTGCAGCTAAAGCGGATTAGCTTCTGCAGGGTGTTTGGTTTAATCCAGCGCATATAAAAAAAGATAAAATTTTTACTGCGCTCATAGCTATTTGTCCTGGCTTTAAATACTCCTGCCTGGCTGATATAGTGATAAGTAACTGCTTTAGGGTTAAAAATTAACCTGTATCCTGCGGCCCTGGCCTTAAAGGAGAAATCCGGTTCATTCCATTCCCCTGTGCCCTCATATATATAATCGAACCCATTAAGTTCATCCAGCAATTTACGCCTAAAACACATATGGCATGCCTCTAAATAATCAACCTCAACCGGCCCGGCTAAATCAAGGCAGGTTTTATAATTTGAGCCGGGGCTAAAGGCGCCGCTTCTTAAAATCTTTCCTACTTCATTCATTTTATTTTCCAAAATTATACTAAGGTAGATTTTCCCAAGAAACTTCAATAGGGCATTTCCGGAATGAGTGAATTTATCTAAAAGCAATGCCAGGTCGCGATTCTTTTGTCTTTCCAGAGGTATTATTGTAGGCCCGCTCACCCCTGCGATCTTCTCATCCGATAAGAATGTTTCTTTGATATGCGTAAGCCAATCAGGGGTAACTACTAAATCATCATCGATAAAGCATACTACATCTGCCTTTGAATGCAACCAGCCTAAATTGCGCGCCTCAACGATTCCCTTTCTATTTTGACTGATAATCTTAATCCTTAAATCGCCGAATTTCTCTGCAATGCGCCTTACACCTTCCGGCCCTGCGCCGTTACTTATTATTACCTCAAAATCATGAAAGGTCTGTTTTCTTAGGGCATCTAAACAGCGCGATAAATCATCATTACGGTTAAAAGTGGAAATTGCTACGCTGAAAGTTAATGGGTTTAACATCTCGGCTTAAAGACAGAGGCAATGATTCCGCAGAAGGTCGCTAATCCTTTGATGCCGTAAAGGACAAAGAGCCCCAAAAATAAAAATGGCTGTTTTAGTGCGCGTAAAGTAAAATAGGTGCGGCGCGGCGCGCTATGATGTATCACGAGGTTCGGAAAGCGCTTTAGCGCAGGAATATAATAAAAGCCATAGCGAAAAAATTTCCTGGCTACCTGGGCAAATGTAAAGGTTTCATAGTGGTATATGTAAGCATTGACGAATTTTATTTTAGCTCCCATTTTATTCATCTTCAAATTAATGATTGCCAGTTCAAAGGTTATGGGTGGATTATCCAAAAAATCTATTTTTTTCACTAAATCTGCCCTGAAAAACCGCGGCTCGGCTGTGCCGTAAATCGGGTCGTCGTCTTCCTCGGAATGGAATATCCATTTATCATAATTTATCAAACGCTCAACCAGTGTATTTTTGTAAATCTTGGAGCGTTCAAAGTGCGTCACGCCATCGAATCCGGCCTCATCACAGGCCTTAACGCTAAGCTCTATAGTGTCGGGGTTGATAATCTGGTCTGAGTCTAAAAATAATATGTATTTGCCTTTTGCCAATTCTACGCCTTTTTTACGGGCAAGCGCCAAAGATTCAGCATCAATGATTATATCGGTAAAATTCCTGGCGATCTCTTTAGTCCTGTCTTTGCTGAATGAATCCGTAATTATAATTTCAATATTAGGATAATGCTGGCTGGTTAATGCACTTAAGCATTCCCGGAGCGTACGCTCTGAATTATAGGTTGGTATAATCACGCTGACTAAAGGGCTCACTTTATTCCTTTAAATATCTTATGAAATATTGAAATGATAAAATCCAAGTCGCTTTTTTTAAGATACTGGTGGCAGCCGATATAAAACCCGTTTGCGCCGATGTATTCTGCGTTAGGAAGCTTACCCTTATATTTTTCCTTCAAATATGCATATGCGGGCTGCTGAGTAGGTATGCATCCAAACAATGGCCTGGTCTCGATTCCGGACTCTTCTAGCTTTTGCCTTAAAACCCTGCGGGAAATAACCCCCGGATCCTTAATCACTAACGGATAAGCCAGGTAACTGATATCCTGTGAATATTTCGGCAACTGCAATATATTACTAAAAGGCGTAAGGCCCTGATTAAGATAAGCAACATTGGCCTTACGCTTCTTTAATATATTCTCGACATTTTCAAGCTGCACCAACCCTAAAGCCGCCTGAAATTCCATTGCCTTGAAATTAAAACCGACTATATCGTGATAAAAACGCGGGTCAAAATCTTCCTCGCCCTTATACGCATTCAGGCGTGGACATTTGCTTTCTGACCTCGTACATACCGGGCAATCGCACATCCTGCCATGGGCCTTTATTTTTTTTATCAGTTTATAAACTTCGTAATTATCGGTAACTACCGCACCCATTTCTCCTGCCTGGACATTATGCGCAATGTAAAAAGAAAAACAAGCAAGCATGGAATATGTCCCTAATTTCTTGTTTTTATAAAATGTACCGTGCGCCTGCGCAGCATCTTCCATAACCAGTAAATTATATCTTTTTGCAATTTCATTTATCCGGGCCATATCTGCTGGATAGCCCATTAAATGCACTGGTAAAATAATTGCTGCCTCGTCTTCCTTTCTTGCTATCCTCTCTATATCTTCTGGCTTAATCACAAAGGTTTCTCTGTCTACGTCCGCAAACAAAGGCTGGAGGCCGGAAGTAACAATGGCATTTACAGTAGCTATAAATGTTAGCGGTGAAGTGATTACCTTTGCTTTATCCTTTATCTTAAATAAATACTTTAAAGCATGCAACCCGGCAATTAAGGCTGAGGTGCCTGAATTTACAACTACGCAATATTTTGTGCCGATAAATTCCGCCCATTTCTCTTCAAACTCTCTTACCTTGACACCCTCAGACAGCCGCCCGATATCAAGGACATGCTTGATAATATTTTCTTCTTTTTTGCCTAATTTAAAATCTCCTACCCTAATCCTTAGCATCGCATATATCCTTTTTCATGTTTTTAAATCTTTCTAAATCAGCATTGACCATCATGGTTACCAGTTCTTTAAAATTAACTTTAGGTTTCCAGCCAAATTTCTTTTCTGCCTTACTATAATCTCCTTTTAGTATAAAAACTTCCGCCGGACGGTAAAGGATATCATCAACTATAACATATTTTTTCCAATCAAGCCCTACGGTATCAAAAGCCAGTTCTATAAATTCTTTTACCGAATGAGTTTCTCCGGTTGCAATTACATAATCATCCGGGGCATCCTGTTGCAGCATCATCCACATTGCCTCAACATAATCTCCGGCAAAACCCCAGTCTCTCTTGGCATCCAGGTTCCCTAACCTCAACTCAGCTTTAAGGCCTAGCTTAATCTCTGCCGCTGCATTAGTTATCTTGCGGGTAACAAATTCAAAACCTCGCCTCGGTGACTCATGGTTAAAGAGCAGGCCGCTGCAGGCAAATAGCCCATATGCCTCGCGATAGTTCTGTGTAAGGTGAAAACCGGCGACTTTGGATATGCCGTATGGCGAACGCGGATGAAAAGGCGTATTTTCATTTTGAGGCGACTCTTTTGCCATCCCGAACTGTTCGCTGGAGGCAGCAAAATAGAATTTGCATTTCGGCACCTTCTCTTTTATTGCCGAGAGAACAAAATGCGTTCCGTTAATATTAGTATTAATCGTAGAGAATTCATCTTCAAAGGAATAGCTTACAAAACTCTGGGCAGCCAGGTGGTAGCACTCGTCTGGTTTTACCTGCTCCACTACCTTAAAAATGCTTGGGTAACTCTCTAAAGAAGCTGCATGGAGTTTGACCTTATCTAAAATGTGTTTTATCCGCCAAAGATGGTGTTCGGGGTCCTCCAGGGAGACGCGCCTTACCATGCCATGCACCTCGTAACCTTTATTTAATAGAAACTCCGACAAATATGAACCATCCTGCCCGTCAATCCCGGTAATAAATACTTTCTTACTCATCTCTTCCTCCCGTAATTAAAATAAAAACACAATAGGACTATCAGACTGAACAAAGTCACGCTGTTTGCGGTAATTATAATTATATTTCTTAAATGCAACCCATAGGCAATCCATAATGAAACACCCAAGCTCAGTTGCAGTAATGTGAAAAGGCTTACGTCTTTGGCAGATTTTGTTTTTACGACCTTTATAATCTGCGGGATAAAGGAAAACATGGTTAAAATAGCTGCGCTTGAACCGATAAACCGCCAGAACATCTGTCTTCTCCTTAAAACGGCACAGTAATCCCCATTTCAATACCGGGCTGTTCTTTAAGTTTCTTCAGCCGTAAAAATGCCTGCGCATCGAAATTGCGTAAAAATTTATGTGTAAAAGTAACGGAAATCCCCAAAGGCTCTTTTTTCTCATTGATCAGGGAAAAAATGATTTCGTCTTTCTTAGAAAAATGGATATTAGCTCCGAATTCAATACTCTTAAGCCTGTTTCGGCCGTAATCCATCTGGAAAATCAGCCCTAATCTGCGCGAAAATTTCCATTGCCCGTAAAGCGAAATCACTTCAGGGGCATAAGCTCCATCTTTCTTCACGCCAACACCGATGCGGTATTTTATCATTGATTCGTAAGGATAAAGGTTCGGGCTTTCTAATTGGCAGCGGAAGTTAAATCGGGACAGGCAACTTTGCTCCAGGATATAGGCGAGCCGGTTTCTACTGTCAATCTGCCAATAACCTTTAAATGTCAAAACCTGGGAAATTTTTGTTTTTCTTTTCAAATCTGTCTTTTCAAAAACATAGGTAATCTGCTGGTTCTTATTTATCTGCCAAATACCCTTAAGGGTAAGAATATCAGGGGTGGTTTTTTTCTGAACATTAAAAATAATCCTGTTGTGCTCGTCACTTGACCACATTCCTGATAAGTTCAGCAGTTGAATA
>Ga0265297_10002622_pt1 | contig 35704 bp, 51 predicted proteins | sample Munlanlwell13791_FD_192502 | JGI IMG/M metagenome (GOLD analysis project Ga0265297, IMG submission 192502) | Leachate microbial communities from a municipal landfill in Southern Ontario, Canada - Leachate well 137-91 | ecosystem: Engineered > Solid waste > Landfill > Unclassified | place... | reverse complement strand
CTCAATATCTGCTTCTGTTGGTTTTTTAACTGCGGGCAAGTCTTTGAATGGGTTAATAATGGGTTTAATAATTAGTGGCTCAATTATCTTTTTGAAGTCAGTATTTTTTACCCACTCCTCCGCCTGAATCCTGTCGTCGTTTTGGCTTCGGATGTTATCCACTTCAAACTTTTTTGTTAGTGGGTTGTACTCATGCCCGTTGCAGATTTCAGGGTTAAGTTTGTAGTGTTTGATGATGTGGTCGTGGCTATCTAACCCATCATCTTTTAAGTGCGCCTTTCTATATTTCCAATCAAAGTAAAATCTCTCTCCCCCATGTCCTTCTGGTTCGGTTACAAAACTGAAAAATTTGCACATTTTTTATTCTCCTTTAATTTCTTCTAATACTAATTTCACTTTATATTTATCTGAATACCAGCCAGATTTTATATCATAGACATTTGGGTAAAGGTATTCCGCTTTTGAAACATTCCGAAGTTTCCAGGCGATTCCATCCCAATTATACCAATAGCCATTTTCGTCTTTCTTGGGTTGGCTGTCATCATACCATCCTTTTGCTAATTTTTCTGCAAACTTATTTGCCTGCTTTTCAGAATTGGCAACTATATAGATTTCTTGGAGATATTCCTGTTCTCCATTTAATTCTTCAATTTGGGCAAGATAGATTTCGGGTTTAGTCATTTTTATTCTCCTTTTCTACTAATTCTGCTATTAACCAATGTACTGCAATTTCAATACCAGTAAAGAAGTTTGGATGTTTATATGCGTCATCTGAAAGAGATTGCATTATATATTTTCCTTTGTAGATAACAATTTCATCCGAATTTCTGTGTTCTGATATATAGTAGCAAATACGACTTCCATCCCATATTGTAATTCCTTGTTCTCTTCCATTTTGATATGCATCTATATACCATATATGTTTGTCAAACATTATCCTTTCCTCTGATTGCAATATAGTGGCTATACTTAATGCTCTTGCAAACGAACTTGTAAGTTTTACCATTTTATTCTCCTTTCTTTAAATTTATTTCCATGAATTTGTTATATTCTTCGTCTGTTTTAAATACATCTAAATATTTTCCAAATATCCAAGATCGCCCACAAATTAAACAAATATGAAGGAATTTAGTATTTTTTAGATGTTTGTGTGCGGGATTGCATTTCCAGCAACTTCGTAATATCGGTTCACCTACTCCATATACATAATTACCATAAGATTTGCGTATCATTTTGTTTCTCCTTTCTTAATCAGTTGAAATATTTTAGCGGATACTTCATTCAATTCTTCTGCTTTCAGGGGCAAGAATTCATCGGGTATCCACAATGCGACTTCATATTCCCATATTGCCTGTGCGTGCCATTTTAGGATCGCTTTATAGGCAAGTTTGGCTATTTTATCCAAGTCTTTGTTTATTTTCATTAAAACTCCTTTTGGTATCTTCTCCTTTATGTAATTTGATAAACTCCTTTACATTTTCAATCGGCATATATCCATAAACAGTTGTTCTTGGTGGGGGTAGTATCATTCTGGTAAATTCTCTTCTGTAAGTTCTAAAATAATCGGATGGTTGTGTTGCCCATTCACTTACTATGTTGCATGCTCGAATAAATCGTTTTATTCTTTCTATTATGGAAACATTCCATTGTTCTGCAAAAGGTCTCCAACTAACAGGCGGAATTACAGATGGAAAGCCACATTCTACTTCATACCACTTACCATAATTATATCTTGGTGAACAATAATGAGAACAACTTGCCTGTACTGAAACATATGCACCATCTTTGCAGTAAACAGCACCAATAACGGCTGGGCGGTATTTCTTTGTTTTAATCTTTTCAATATATTTAGGGTATGTTGAATCTGCTACGGGTGTATTTATTATCCAATTTAGATATTTCATTTATTCCTCCATTTCTTCTTCATAGTCTTGATAGGGTAATTTGTCCCATTGCCATGCTTTATCTTCAATAAGACTTTTGATAGTATCCAGGCGTTCCATTCGGCTCATGCTGGTATCCTCTGCGGTGGTATATATTTCGGCAATTAGTTCTTCCATTTTATTCGCCTCTTTCTGAATTATGGCACGCTATAATAGTCATAATTACAGGAGCATAACAGGATATTTGCTGATACTTCTTTCCATTGTCGCTAAACCATTTCCTTAACTTTTCTTCGGAGTCAAATTCCATTTTAAAGTAATTTCCGTCAAAATCAAATCCGTCTGCACTAAAATCTGTTTTGTGTGTCATTTCTATTCTCCTTTCTATTGTGGATATTCACCATACGATTTTATACAACTTTCTTCAATCGGATCATCATATTCTTCTGCTGTATCCCATACTTCTTCATATAATCTTGCACATCCGTATTCTTTTACAAAATCTTTGAAAATTCGTTTTGCTACTTTGAGGTCGTCTTCCCATTCGTCTCTATTATCAGTAAAAATATGATAGATTGTTTTTAGCATTGTTTATTCTCCTTTCATTTGTATATTGCGGTGTGTGCGAATTTAAAACCTATTTCATTATTATCTTGTCTATAATATACTAATAGTGACTTAAATTCGGTAATATTGTCGAGATACCATTCATCATCACAATTATTGTGTGCAAATTCTTCGGCTATTTCTGTTGCTTGTTTTACTGAATCTGCTTGTATGTATATATCGTGTCTGGAATCTCTATCATCAATAAAATTAGCGTTATATATCATTTTATTCTCCTTTCATTTCTATAATCCATTTTTTAATAGTATATACCAGGTCAAGTTTGCTTAAGTTTCGGCTGATAGTCAATAAGGGTATATTTCGTTCTCGGCATTTCCCCTTTATGCGATCCATAACAATTCGTGTGCGCTTGTTCGGCTGTTTGCTATGTGGCATATCGTTTTTGAATATAATCCCTGCTGTGGCGTATCTTGCTGGTTGTGGCAGGAATACAAGGGCAGGTATCATCCAATTTTCTCGTTTATCCTGCTGTTCGGGATTAATATTTGCGATTTTCTTATACTCTATGCCTATTTCGTCAAGTGCAAGCCATAAGCGTTTATCGTCTGCTGTGGGATAATTTTTTCGTTGGTCTTCGGTGTATCTCATTTTACATTAAATCCTATAAGTTTGTGCTATGCGTTTGCATTTTAAATTTCCAAATATATCAATATAATTAACTAATATATTTGCGGCAATCTCTACGAAAGATACATCATATCCTAATTGTTCCGCTAATTTTTCTGCCACTTTGTTTGCTTCTTGTGCATTTTTGGCTTGTATATAATGTTCGGTTAATTCTCCTGTTTCATCTTCCATTACTGCTTTATATAAAATCATATTATCCTCCAAATTCAAATTGTTCTATGTAATTTCCGTCATCTGCCCAATATGCTAATTCTCCGTTGTCAAATTGATGGGGGATAAATAACTCGCATTTTCCCGAAAATCTTGCATATTGAGCCACGCATTCACATTCGTTCTTGTATCGAATATAAATTTCTTTGGCTCTTTCCAGGTTATCTATGACAATGGTTTCTTTGGTTTCTCCTGCGGTAAAATCAAAATCGCCATTTCGTTTACGCTTGTTAATAAAGTATCTAATCTTGTAGATTGTCATTTTATTTTACTCCTTTTCTATTTTAGATTTATTGTATCATAATTTTCTAATTCGTGCAGGGTGATTTTTTGGTCTTTCTGTCCGTTGCTATAAAAGCAGTACCAGTTGGATTTTGGTTTGCTTGGGTGTGTGGAATAGTCATAATCTTGGCATACATCTTTTGATCGCTGGTATATTTCTTCGTCAATTTTGAGATATTTCGGGAATAATTTATTAACCTGTTTTTTCTCGGCTTTGTATTTGTCGTATTCGTCTAGTTCGGATTCTGTGTTCCATTTATATATTCCAGCGATTAATCCTGATTTCAAGGTAATGGTTTCTTCGGGATATTCGGCTATCTTTGAATTCGGTGGGAATTCATCTATTGGGAATGGCTGTTTAAAGTAGAATAGTGAATTGGCATTTGACAATACAAGGTATGTCCCTTCAATCAAGGTGTCTTTCCAGGTATATTCTTTGCCATAAGTTTCGTGATTAACGGGTTCGGTCTTATAATCCTTTTGGTAATGAGCCATTTCAAAATAGGTTTCTTCATTTTGGTCAAGGCGTTTAAGCAGGTCGGCTGTTGGTTGGGCAGGTAAAATCCCTTCTACATCTGTTTCGTCTGTGTCGGGAATAGTTATGATAAAATAATGTTCCAGGTTTGTCGTTGCGATTGTGAGATTTCCGAAATCAATTTTGAATAGTGCATATTTTAGGATTGGTAGGGATTTATCACTTTTCCAGGATAGTGCATATTTGCTGGCGTGGGTCATTATCTCGGTCAAGGTTTTCGTATTCATTTATTTATTTTCCTTTGCTGTGTGTGTTTTTTAGAATTCTTACCACTTCTTTATTTTGTGGATTTTCTGTATCGTAGTGTTTTGCTATGTTGTCTGCAAGTTCCTGATAAGTATAATAATCAGCTTGCATTAAATATCCATAATTAAATATGGCGTAGCGTAGTATATCTTTTTCATATTGGGCTGATTTTAGTTGAGTCATTTTATAATCCTTCTTAATCAATCCAAAACATATTACAATGGGGACAATGTGTTCCACAAGGATATTCGTTTAAATAAAATGTGTCTCTGTGTCGTTTCATGTCCATGTCTCCGTATGTGCAGCTCCCTGCTTTAAAAGTCTCGTTATATTGCTTTTCAATTTCCAGGTGTTGTTGTGTGGCGGTCTTTTCTGTTGATGGCGGTTTTTGATTTTCCACTTTGAGGAATTTTACCTGCGTGCTGTCGCACCAGGCGGAGGTCATCCCGCATACTTCATAAGTATAATTATACTTAATCAGTTTATCTATAAATACCTTTTTAGGGTCGTATGGTAGGGTGATAGTAAAATCCATTAATTTAGTATCGCTTCCGCTTCCATTCCATAAGTCAATTAATGCGATTGTGGGATTCTTAAATTCAATCGTGTTAAATTCGCTGGTTTCTATCATTTTTTGGGGGTCATCCCTGAAGTAGATTACCAGGTTTCCGCCATAATAGGCATTAACAACGAGTTCGTATAATTCTTTATTGTATTTGTCTTTTGGTAGGTTTAAGAATTTTCGGATTTCTTCCGTATTCTCGTCAATATTATCACTCCAGGATATATCGAAATTCAATTCGTAAAACATTACGGGATCGGCTGTATTTCTTAACAGGTCTTTTATGGGGGTGCTATCATCCCTTTTATATAATTCGTCTTCTATCTCTTGGCGGTTTTCCTCTATGAATTCATCAATTTGGTCTTGGGTGAAGTTTTGATTAAGCAGTTCTGGGATTATATTTTCCTTAATAATATAGTCAATGCTTTCCCATTGTCCCTCGAAGTACCAGGATTGGTCGAATACTTGGTCGTTAATCGGCTGATAGTCTTGGGCGGTGATTGCGTCTTGTATGGGCTGTAGGTTTTCGTCAAAACTATCTCTATAATCAATGTAGGTTAAGGTATAGGTTTTGTCCATTAAGTCGGTGAAGTGCTTTAGGGTTAATTTTTTGGTGGTCATTTTATATTCCTTTCTTTTTGTGTGAATTCATTATATCACTATTTATAATTTTCTGTGCATTTCATTATAATGCTTTAATTGGAATTCCAGGATTGTTTTTAATTGGTCGGTGGTGGGGTGTTGTAATTTTGGAATTCTCATTAAATTTGCCTGTTGGGTTTCAATTGCTTTGATGGCTGATTTTAGTTGTGCTTTGTTTAATGTGCTGATTATGTAAAATACTATCTCTTGGGTGCTGTTTTCATCTATCATTTTATTTTTCTCCTATTAAGTATCGGTTTCTTTCTTGGGCTATACTTGCAAGGTTGGGCGGTCTCCCTGCAAGTATAGCATTTGGTTTAATTAATCCTGGTATATTTCGTTTATAATCTCGGTGTCGGTTTTATATTTCCAGGATTTAGTTAAGCGATTAAATTCTCGGATTGGTAGGTCTTTTTCATGGATAATAAAATCTCGGTTTTCGGGGCGGGTATAACAATTTCTTAATTCTGTTAGTTTTATCCTTAAATTTGAAGGATAATCAATTAATGCGGTGATCGTCTTTTCGGTGTCAAGATTAAAGGCATCTACGGCATGATAACGATTTCCGTATATATCGGCTTTACTGCTGTATGTTGTGAATATTGCTTTTATATTCATTTTGTTATTTCCTTATAAGTTTATAATTATATTGTCATTAAATAGGGTTGGGGGGTTGGTATTAATATACCATATAAAATCCTTTTGATATACTTCTATGGGTATATTAAATTGCTTGCATGCTTGGTTAATTCGGCTCTTGGTTGTTTGGGTGTTCCACCCTCCTGAATTTAGTATTAACTTTTTATCTGTAGGATTATATTTAAATACTGCTGTTGTATGATATATAACATTTATATATCCTTCGTCATCTGTGAATACTGCGGTTCTATGTGTTCCGATTTGGTTTGTCTGTGTCATTTTATTTATCTCCTATTTGATTTTAAATTGATTTGAATTACATTTACATACCAGGATTTTTAGAGTTTTCCCTGATGGCGTGGTGATGGTTTTCCAGGTAGCGGTATTGATGGATCGGGCGCATTTGGGGCAGGTTGGTTTGTGTTTCATTTTATATCATCCTTTCTCTTTAATTATGTGTTGTGTTAGTGTGTTGTCATCTGTTGCGGTGTGTATGCTTTGCAAGTCTGATATTTGCTCTTGTAGATTATCAATCATAAAAAGCGTTTGTAATATCCATCCTATTAATTTATTTTCTGCGTGGGTAGTAGTGTTTGTTAATAATAGGGCGTTAATTTCACCTTGTACCTTGTTAATATCTATCATTTTATAATCCTTTCTCTTCGTGTAGTTCTAAATGCCATGCGAGGAAGTCGGTACAGGACCATGTTTTCATTTGCATTAGTGTATTGATGTCAATTACATGCGTTTCAATTTCATTTATTATAATGCTTGGGGCGTTAACTTGTATTGCTCTTTCAACTGCATAATTCCTGATGATGGTTTCATTCATTATATTATTCTCCTATATAGTATTTTCTTCTTCCAATAAATCTTTATTATTTAATGATAATAAGTATTGTGCTTCTCCGAGTGCTTTAGATATTCTACCAGCAACACTTGGATATATTGCGTTAATGGTATCAAATGTTTCCTGGTCAAATTCCTGAAGTGTATCACTTATTTCACTCATACGATCTAATGTGTCATTATTAAGTTTGTGTTTCATTATATTATTCTCCTATGCTATAAATTATATAGGTTATTATTGTTTTGTCAAGTACCAATTTATTATGACTTACTTAACTATATAGTATGCTTAATAGTTAAGCTGTCTTATATGTTTGTGGATCGCTGTGTGTCGGGATGTATAACCTGTGCTGGGTTTTGGTGTCTCGTTTCTCCCGCATACCACCATCATCTGATTGCTTTCGATAACTACACTTATCGCAACCATATACCGCTATGGGTGGGGGGAGAGGGGGGGGGGGTTGGGGGGGGGTAGGGGGTCTTGTGCCTTTACGGAAGCAACCGCTTTGCCTTTGGGTTTGTAGGGGTAGGGTTCTCGTGCGGTTGCTCTTTGTTGGTATCTTTAGGTGTAAACTCCTACCTTGTCGCAAACGCCTTTACATATACCCTTGACTTTTCTGCTTGAATGTGATATAATTAGGTTTATGAATATAAGACAAATTCCTGCTAAGGACACTTATCCTTGGCTACTTTCTATTCATTATGCCCATCGCATTCCGAGCGTTTCCTTTGCTTTTGGTTTATGGAGTGATGATAATTGGTTGGGAATAGTTACCTATGGAACTCCTCCGTCCTCTCCTTTGAAGAGAGGAATAGCGGGAGATAAATGGTACAGTCATGTATTGGAATTAAACCGTCTTGTGATAAAGGAAAATTCTCCTAAGAACTCCGCCTCGTTTTTAGTGGGCAGATCGCTTCGATTACTTCCCGTGCCTTCTATTGTTGTATCTTATGCTGATACTGCCATGACTCATATTGGATATGTTTATCAGGCAACTAATTTTATCTATACTGGTTTATCTGCTAAAAGAACAAATTGGGTTGTATCTGGTTTAGAGGGTAAACATTCTTATACCATAGCAGATATGAGCAGGGGAAAGGAAAATAGAGCCCAGTATATGCGAGATACATATGGAGATAAGTTTGAATTAGTTCCAAGAAGTCGTAAACATCGGTATGTATATATTGTAGGAGATAAGGAAATAAAGAAAGAAATATTACAAGATTTAAAGTATCCAATTCTTCCTTATCCAAAAGGGGACACCTTAAGATATTCTGTTCCTAATTTATCTGATATTGTATCTGTCCCTTGACTTTTGTTGTCATCTATGGTATAATTATATGTGGAGACTTGGGGACGCCCTTGTCTTCTGAAAGGGATAGTGTGTAGTGTAGTAGATAGCACGGGAGTCATGCCCAGGCTCAGGTGCAAATCCTGACCACTATCTTGGGGACTCCCCTCTTTTGTGGGTGTAGCCGTTTGATTGGAATAGCTTAAGGTTTCACGACCGTCCGCGAATACCAATCTTGGGAACTGACACGCCTCTTAACAATGCGTACCGAGTGCGGGTAAAATGCCCGCCGCCCACCCCAGCCGATTCCGAAAAGGGGCGTAGACCCCGCAGTACGAATAACGGCGCAAGCCAGTCCGATACGAGTCGCATAGCGTCTCAAAGCGGGCTGGTTTTGTTTTACAACCATACTCACTTCAGTTAGCAAATGAGTACAGTTGTATTGTTATAAGAAACATTTTTCGCAAAATGTCACTAAAATCAAAATGGTGACGTTTTACGAATCTCTTGACAATAGGGAGCAAGTGTGATATAATAGGGCAATATTAGAGAAATGGAGGCTTAAATGATTTGGGATACTATCTGTGAGTTTATGGTGGGTTTGGGTGCGCTATTTTTTCTTGCAGTTATATTATCTCTTGTTGTATGGGTTTGTATGGAGGCAGATGAATTTATTAAGAGCAAAAAATGGGAAGCTATAGAAAATCTTGGTGATGCTCTTGGCGTACTGTTTTTACTTGGTGTAGTGATAGCGGGTTGTATATTGTTTGGACAAGAAGTTTGTGCTCGAATAGGATGGTGCGGATATTAAATGAAAATAGAGTTTGATGAAACTGTACATAAGTGTCCGTGCTGCGGGGGGAAGAAACAGTTGCTTTTCTGGATGGGACAGGATACTTTGTATGGGACGGCATTGGAGTATGTTGCTTGTCCCGTGTGTGGGGTGCGATATTTAAAAGAGCGGATGTCAGAAGAAGCAATCCGAAAATTTTATGGGGAAGCGTACAGGTCGGAATATGTGAAAAGTCTGACGGGCTATTCAGAGGAGTGGGATACAAGACGACAAAACGCCCGCTATGAACTTATGCTGAAAGCATTGAAACAAGCAAAGCCCGATTTTGTTCCTTCCACTTGTATGGATATTGGATGTGATACGGGCTTGTTTGCAAAAGCCATACAAAAGGAATGGAAGGACTGCCGTTGCTATGGTATGGAGTGGAATGAAGAACATTCATTAATTGCTCTACGGCAGGGTGTATATACGGTAAATAGTTGGGAGGCGGTATCTACTATCCGTTTTGATTTGGTGACTCTATCTCATGTCCTTGAACATATGAACGATCCGTTAAAGGAACTAAAGAAAATTATTAAGGGAATGGCAAAGGGCGGGATATTAATAATAGAAGTTCCAAATGCGGAAACTTATCAGAGTGCCTATGCGCCCGTACATCCTATTGCGTTTACAAATGAGGCATTACAGGCGTTGATAACAAAAGCGGGCTTCAAAGTCGTTACCGCTTTTACACATCCAGGACTTATGCAATTTCCGATTGGATATTATTTGGGCGTTATAGCTGAGAAGGAGGAATAATTTGGCAAAGAAATATTGTGGTAAAGTAAAGGTGGGGTCAAGTATCTATAAGATATTCAAGAAGAGTGGCTTGGTGACAGAAGATGGAACAGGCGCACTTGGAAAAGCCCGTCATCTGGAAGGTAGAATTTTGTTAAGTAAGGGATACAACATCGCCCGAACTTATAAGGTATTTTGGCACGAACTTATACATTGTATAGAATGTGAACGCGGGTTGGATTTGGAGGAGCGCGAGGTGGATCAAGTAGCGTTGGGCTTGGTGGAGTTACTTCAAGATAATCCGCAACTGTTGGAAATGATAAAGCAACGAAGGTTTATTGAAGAATCTAAATTTAGTGATGAAGTTCTCGGCAGATTAATAAAGGACTTTTATCCTCCTCCTCCTGTTCCTCAAACAAAGGCAGAGCAAGAGGTTACAAGTGCTCTTGAGGAGATAGTTAATGGAAAGAAGGATAAAGTTGACAAGAAGTAGGGAAGTGTGATATAATTAATGCAAACTAAATTAGGAGTAAATACATGACAGATGAGGTCTGCCCCGCCTGCAAAGGTGCTGGTCGTTGTGCGTCGCAAAGAAACTATAATCGGGTAAGTGGAGGAGTAGCGGAAGAAACGGTGTGTTGGATGTGTGGAGGGTCAGGTCGCATCTTGAAGCAGGAAACTAATCATCAGTTTATTCATAAGTATTGGTCAAGCGGAGGTAAAGATGCCATACAAGATTCGCAAGGTCGGCAAGAAATGGAAAGTAATTAGTGAGAAGGGGAAAGTAAAGGGCACACATCCCACAAAGAAGGCGGCTACAGAACAGCTAAAGGCTTTGTATGCTAATGTTCCAGATGCGCGGAGGTAACAATGGATAGCTCTCTTGATTATTCAGACGACAAATTTGGATATGATGATGAGACGGAAGATTTACCTATCAAAGAGGATGTTCCTTATGAAGATGAGGACGCTCCCTTTGATTCGTGGGAAGACGGAAGTATCGCGGGCTTATGAGCACCAGGATTCGCAGAACAGTAGAGGGGACATATATTGTATATGACACCGAAGACGATTTTGAATATGATGAATTTTATTCCTACAGGGAAGCCAAAGACCTTGTGGATGATTTGGAGGAAATAAGCAATGATTCCACTTGGGCAGACACAACAGGATGGGGTATCGGCGCATGACCTTCTACAAATCCTTACTGTGCCTATCTGTATGAAACTTAATGGGCACAGAGAGATGAATTATATGATAGAGATTTGCGGCAAGGATCGCGCCTATATTTCATCTATCTTAAGCGATTGGTATAAGGCAGATGGCGAGCCTATTATTATTCATTTGAATTGAGCGGGAATGGATACAGATACATTAGACGACCCCATAGAAGAATATATGGACAATTGCTTTTCATTTGAGGAGGGAAAGATGGTGGATTTGGATACAACTATTATGTCGGAGGATTTATATGTTACGAGTTCTGATTGAAAATCTTTCCGATGTTCGCGACGAAGAACCAGAACTTCTTGGGTCAATTCATATAAATACGATTGATAAATCTTCGGAACAATTCGGAAGCTATCAGTATATAATTGATAGTAATTTTGAAAAGAGTGGCAGAATAGACCACCACTTTTTATCAAACAGTTTATGGAAATTGGTCTACAAAATTTTACAACAGGAGTTTGGTGATGGCAGTTAAAGAGTTAAGTGGCATAGTTAGTGGGAAATATATTGGTAATATTCAGTTAGGTTTGTGGTATGATTTGAATATGTTACACCCACAGGATTTTGGTGTGGCAGAGCTGAATGCGGAAGTGGACAGGATTCGCCCCCTGATTTACAAAGGCGGATTTAATTATCTTCCTACATTAGGTTTGCTGGAAAAGCAATGGATGAACATAAGCAATGATTATCGTAAGATTCTTGCATCCAAAACGCACGTCCTTCTGTATAAATCAGGATGGTTGCCCGACCAAGAATACCCAAAGTTGGATGAATATACGGATGTGGATATTGTTTGTGTTCCCGCTGGAACAGGCGGAGAGGCATCTTGGAAATGCTATACAAAATGGGACGACAATGCTTTTGCCTTCCGCTTTGTGAAATTGGCAAATCCACCTACGATTGACCCACCTGATGAAGAGCCGCCTGTAGAAGAACCACCCACAGAAGAGCCCGACGAGACTCCTCCTGTTTTGGTTGGTGGGGCTATTCATATGATATGTCCGCATTGCAAGAAATTGATTTTCTAAAGTAACCGTTACCTTGAGGGGCTAAATGCCCCTCTAATTTTGCACATTAATTTATATGATTTTTACTATAAATATTTGACAAATTGTTAATAGTATGGTATAATTAATATTCATTGTGGCAAAATTTTCGATGGACTTTTTGTCGTGGGTTGACCACCCCGACTATGGATTTTATGTAGCCCAGTATTGGGACAACGACGCTCAAGAGATGAAATCAAACGGGCGTTTATATTTATTTGATTGGCAGAGACGCATCCTCGCCCATATACTGCAACAGGATGATGCGGGTAGATTTCCATATACTACTGTAGTTTGGTCGGACATCAAGAAGACAGGCAAGAGCACGCTGGTTGCAGCAATAAATGCGTGGATGATTGAATGCGGACCATCAAATAGCGAAACCTATATCTGTGCAAATTCAGAAGCACAGTCCGAGCGTATCATATTCCATGATATTTGTTATCACTTTAAGCACAGAGGGGATTCGCGGGTACTTAAGGAAGAAGTACAATATCTACCAAAAGAATCTGTTATCCGCACCTTAACTAAAAGTTATACATCTTCTGCTGGTGGGCGGCATATGGCAAGTACGTGGGATGAACTCCACGGGGCAACGAGCGAAGATGACCGCCGCCGTTGGGATGAAATGATGCCTGTTCCAACTTGTCCTCATTCTCTGCGGTTAGTATCATCTTATGCGGGATTCTTTGATGAATCTCATTTATTGTATGACCTTTATCTCGCGGGCGTGGATAAGGACGAGGATATGAACGGCAGGGGGGAGAAAGTTGCGGGATTGGAAGATTTGTCCTGCTACGCAAATGGCGACCTGTTTGTGCATTGGGGACACGAGCCGATGATGCCGTGGCAGGGACAAGAATATTATGACAAGGCTTTCCTTACCGAAAGACCCGCCGCCTACTTGCGTTTGCACGAGAATAGATGGGTTACTTCCAATGAACAATTTATTCCAATAGAATGGTGGGACAATGATGCTTCCACCCATTTTCCCCAAAGTGCTGATATTTGGTTAGAACATCCGTATCGGCATAATCCTGTTTATGTTGGAGTGGATACGGGAATCAAACACGACTGTACGGCAGTCATAGGAGTTACAGGTGATTCGTCTACTGGTAAAGTTATTATTGTATTTCATAAAATTTGGACACCCGTCGAAGGCGATCCACTAAATTTGGAAGTGGTTGAAAAGTACATCCTTGACCAATGTAATAAATACAAAGTGATGGAAATTGCGTGCGACCCCTCCCAAATGTTGCAGACAATGACCCGCCTGCGTTCTATGGGCAAGAATGTATACGAGTTTGCCCAAAGCGGAAATGCAATGGTGCAGGCTTCCCAATGTATGTATGACCTTATGCACAATCATAATCTATGGGGCTATCCGAGTGATGAAATTCGGGAACACCTGATGAATGTGGTGGCACAGCATACCAGCGCGGGCTTCCGTATTGTAAAGGACAAGACGAATTATCGCCTTGCTAAAAAGAAAATTGATTTGGCGGTTGCATTGGCTATGGCGTGTGACCGCTGTGTGCAGACAATGGGAGTGGATAGTCAAGTTCCAATCAGAATTGAATCGCCTTTCTCTCATTGCTCTGCGTGGAAAACAAAGGATTTATCTGACCAATCGTGGCTTCCAAGAGAACTGCGGACTGATATAAATTAGGAGTTATTATGGCACGAGCACAAAAGAGTTCCGACCCTCTGAATGATGTAAGACGGAATATTCAACAGGCGAAAGATTTTACGGCGGGTTGGCATCGCAATGTTGTTAAGTGGCGCAGGTTGTATGATAATGACCATTATACCGAACAAGCTAAACCAGGTGAAGAACGCTATATTGACCCTACCTACACCAATACCGTTGATTTGGCTGTGGGTATTTTATTGTCTAATGAAATGATTTGGCGGGCTTCTGGTTGGAAACCGTCCCCATCCGAAACAGCTTCTTCCAGCCAAGCAGAAAAGTTTGTATCGGCTGTAATTGATATGAATTCAGACCGCAAACAAATGAATTTGAAGTACGAGGCGGCATTGAATTTTGTGCGCGATGGTGGTGCGTGTTCCTTAAGTTTGTGGGATTCTTCCGAACACAATCCAGAAGAGGCACAGATTATTGATGACGATGGAACAGCACAAGCTATACAATTATTTAGGAATCTTCCATTAAGAACCGAATTGATTGACCCCCTACAAATCTTTATGTTGCCAGGCGGAAAGAAACGGTGGCTTGTCGTTGTACGTATGGAAGAGATGAAAGTCTATGATGTTGAGCAATTATATGATGTGGAGTTGTCAGAGTATAAGGATAAGACTCCCACAGAGAAGTTAGAGGAGAAGGGCAAGCTTTATGATTATTGGGAATGGACAGTTGAGAATGTAGCCGACTCTAAAAAGAAGCGTTGGTTTGTCCGCAACGCTATTTTATTTGAAGACGAATTCGTGCGTTCTTTGGAAGAGAAGGAAGGATACACCGACCTGCCTTATACGATAGCCCTGTTTAATCCCACCAGTATGGAGGATAGCTCTCGTTGGCATAGTATGTTAAGTCCGCTTGAGCATCCCGTTACAGAGTTGGAACATCTAACCAATGACCGCAAGCGTCTGATTAATATGTACAGCGCAATGCCTTTGTTTGTGAGAACCAAAGATGGCAGACCGATTGCGCTTGACCCCGCGTTAGGAACAGCCATATCCTTGAAAGAAGGGGAGGATGCGGGCTTTCCAAAGTGGGAAGGCACGCCACCCGACTTTGATAAGCAGATGGATATGTACCGCGCCCGTATTCAGCAATCGGGATTTAGTGATGTGATGTTCGGTTCAGGTCCGAGTGCCGTGTCTGGATATGCTGTATCTCAAATGAACGACCAGAATCGTCTGCGGTTGGTAACTCCCATAGAACATCTGGAAGATTTTTGGACGTGGAGTGCACGCAAATGGATTGAGATGGCAAAGGAATTTGCGACAGGCAGTTACATTTCCGTTTATGGACATTTGCGGGATAAGGATTTCTCTGAAGCATTGGAAGTTGACCAAATGACGGACATTACTGTTCGCTGTGAAATCAGACCTGAATTTCCAAATGACCAAGTACGCAAGCACGCGATGGCTACACAGGCTGCTCCCTTCCTTGCCAAGCAAAATATTGTGGAAGATTATCTTGGTTATCAGCAACCCGATGAAGTACGCGAACGGCAGATGTATGAGCTGGCTCAAGACAACCCAATGGCTCTGCAATACTCGATGATGATTTATTTGAAGAAGATGGCAGATAAGGGGGATGAGGTGGCGAAAGCGATGCTGGCGGCTCAAATGGCACAACTGGCTCAACAGGCAAATCCGATTGATGAAGGTGGACGACCCAAAGAGCCGAGTAATCCAGAACAGCCGTTAGGTTTGCAATCGCCGAATGGTCAGGCATCTCCGTCAGCAACAGAATTTTCTGGTGCGAATGAAATGCGCAATATTCAAAATCAGGCTACGGCTGCTCCTCAAATGACGGGAGAGGTTATGTAATGAATAATCCATTGGAGTCTATGTCTAATACTGCCAGCAATGCAATGAAGGGTTGGAATAAGGTATTGATGGGCGATATAGATACAGACCTTGATTTGTACAATTCGCTTTCTACAGATAATCTAACAGCGATAATGAAAGAGTACGGGGTTCGGGACACGGTGGATTATATACAGGCGATGGAGAGCAGAAAGATGAGAGGTAACTATGTCTAATTGGATTTTTGGTGGTGCGTCTGAACCAAAGACCGACCCATATAAGAAAGTTGCTAAAGTACCCCCAAGCAAAACTATTCCTGTTCCAAAATATTATATAGATACGCCGAATGGTATTGCCGTAAAATTTCCAGGCGGGATTCCAAGAGAACCAACCACAACAAATGATAATTGGCGCGGTCCATTGGGCACATATAATATATTAGGAACTCCCACATCTCCATCATCGGGGGGCGGATACAGTCAAAGTGGTGGAGGCGGGGGTAAATCTGTGCCTGCTCCCAAACCGACGTGGAGCACGACATATACTTCTCCTTATGCCCCGTCTTGGTGGTTAGGTAAGACACCTTCCATTATGGATGATAAGTCAAAGTATGCTGCACTATTAAATGCTCTAATCCCATATCTCTCACCCGAAGACCAACGGACTTATGCTTCAAATTTGTATCGTAATTATGCGGAGGCGTTTCCTGAATACGATCCTGAATTGATGCAATACCCCATTCCGCCTGGAGAAGTGACCACCGAGATAAAGCAACGCTTTACTGAAAAGGAGCGGGCAGAACAGGCATTAGCCACGCTGTCGCAGGTAGCAGGTATCACAGGACAGACGGATGAAAAGATGGGAACTGGCTATAAGTTTCTGCGGAATTTGCTGTCGGTATTAAAAGATTTTGGTGGGGAGTCAGCAGAAAATCAACAGACCCGTCAGCAGTATTTACAACAGATGGGGGCACTTGACCCACTATTAGCGGAAGGAAAGTCATCCGAGTTATCCCCTTATTCTTCAATAGCTCAATCCCTTGCGAGCCCGTATTTTACAGCAGGACAGGCTGTTCCCATCCAAAAAACGTCCGATGGAAGATACATTTTCGGACAAGCTAACAGACAATTATTTTAGGAGGCGGTTATGTATACAGTAGAAAGTTGTGCAAATTCATCTATGGAAATTAGGAATAAGATATTGAAGATAGAAGGAAAGGGACTGGAAATAGAACATATAATTCCTTATCCCGCTTTCACTTTGTTCGTATGCAAAGAAAGGGTTTCTTCGCGAGTGGGGCGACCTCCAAAGACATCTTTTCAATCCGAAGAAATCAACGATACTCCAAACGCATAATTTATGGCTAAATCAAATGTAGGTACGGGTGTCTTTACTGATACAGATAAAGCACCTGCACCTGTTAAAACAACTTCCAATTCCGCTAAGTTAGCGGCATCTATTAGTGCATCTTTCGGGGGAGTCGGAAAGACGGCAGTTAATGCCCCTATTTGGAAGACAAAGGAATTTACCGACAAGGTAAAAGCGATTGTGCAGGGAATGCCCGCAGTCGGAGCACGGACTCAACAGGAAGATGCCGCAGGAATTTCAGTAGCAGGAAAGCAAGCGAAGCCCGTCAAAGGGTTACTTCAAATTGGATGGGGAACGGCAGACGAATCTGAATTTGAAAAAGCCCTTGCCTATGACATCAATGGAGCATCCACTCTTTTGAAGGCAAAGGGGGATACAATTAGAGAACTGTATGCACAGCTCCCTAAAAATATAGAGACAGGGAAAATTCCAGGATTTGCTGATGGTCTGTCAATTGGCACAAACCAATTATATTTAGATGATAAGAATATGGAATTGACAACCCAGCCTAAAACGGAATATACTCCCCTCTATTTCTTATCCCAAACGAACAAAACCCTTACAGACCAGCCTACCGATTTCCCCGCATTTTTGACCCCCGATTACGCCAAGCAATTATTTTCCGCTTATAACATTACAATCCGCGAAGCCTCTACATTGATTGCAGGAATAAAGGCGGATGCTGTGCCCCCCGAAGAGATTACAGGTGAACGGATAAAGGCATTAGAGGAGCTCGTAGATGTCCCTAAAGCAGGGGCAGATACTTCCTTATATGGAGAGATTGGAAAGACCTATGCCATTTATCTTGATTATGACCCACGAACAGGTGAGGGCAAAAATCCTGTTAATGTTACTATTGAAGATAAAGGGGCGCGGGTAATTTCACAGAGATTCGGTGAGTATTGGATGCTACAGCACGGAGGTTCTTCTGCTAAGAAAGACCCAACAAGCGCCATCGCATTAGGAGGCGTGTCCTTTATCTTTCGTGCCGTATCTGATTTTGTGCATACATTATGGGATGAAGTTATATCTTCTGGTTTCAATTGGAAGCAGTGGCAGGCGGAGGGTGGACGACGCAAGATTACTGACATTGAACGAGATGAGCAGAGAGCCCTTACCACAGAATCAATTGCCCGCAAAGAGGAGTTACAGCGTTCCCTTAATTCTGGAATAAAGCATATTCAAAGTTTGTTAGGCAGAAAGAAAAAGTTTGTATCAGGCGCGCGCGAAAAGGAAATTTATACTGCCGCGTATCAAAATGTAGCGGATATGCAAAATGAGGCAATGCTGTTATGGCATTCTCGCCCACGGGACGATACAGCAGAATCTGCAGACACCCGCTTTGAATTACAAAAGACCTGTCTGGATAGACTTGTTGAATCTTATAAGTTAAATTCTTTAATTGGCATGCGGGATGTTCGGGCAACTTGGACGTGGATAGCCGACCCCGAAAAGCAATTACAGGCTTATTATGCGGAAGCGATGGTGCAACTGCAAAAGGGTGAGCCTCTTACAGAGTTGGAACGTCTGCAAGTATATGAACATTTGGTAGACCCAACAGCCGAATTTGTGGGTGGGGCGATATTTGACTTTTCGGTTGGATTAAATCTTCCCTTTGATAAAACGATTGGTAAAGTTATAGATGCGGATGCTTTAGCTAAATGGGCTAAATACAATCCTGCAATCCTCCAAGAAGGCACAGATATTGGTGGGGCAATAGGCGGTACTGTATTTAAGATTTTCAAGGATGTAGTTAAGTACGATGTTGCAGCCATAAAAGGATTTCCAACTGCTGTTAAACTTATAGCAGAAACGGATGAGAAGGTTGTAGAGGAAACCCTTGCGGCTCTCCTTAAAACGAATGAAGTATATGATGCCACTATTCCGTGGTCGGTGCGACAAACAGGCAAGAAGTTATATTCAGACACTTATAACATTGTTTCAAATCTCTTTGGAAAGCCGACGGATGTAATAGCAGGAGCAAAGGGTGGAAAGTTCATAGATATGCTGGGAAATCTCGGCGACGAGATAGCCACACTTAAATCTGCGGGCAAATCTGCCGATGAAATAATGGAAATTATCCGAACTTCGGGCAAATATCCTACAACATTAACCACTCCTTTCAATTTGAACGTTCTTGTCCGTGAGATGTCTAATCACGTAGACCCAAGCCAATGGCGAAAACTATCCAGTTCCCTGTTGGTGAAGGATATAAATGACAGAGCCACCTATATGCTATCCAAATATGGTGTCAATGTTCATTTATATGCCAATGGTAAGATTGCAACAACAGGTAGCACAGAAATTGATAATTTAATTACAGCTACAGTAGACAAATTAGCATCAAAAGGAGTTAATGATACAGATAAAATAAACTCTGCCATTTCAAAAGTGGTTGCAGACTTCGCAAATTCCTATGCAAACGAGCATACTACTGCTGATTTCCTCGCAAAACGCTTTGCGGGACTGATTTCTGGTGAATTTCACGACAAAAATAGGGCGTGGAGGGGCTCTATGCTAATGAAAGACCAGCTTACGGGCTGGTTAGGGGCTAAAATATTTGGAACAGGACCAGAAGGCAAAAATCTTTACAAAATATTGGCAGATACGTGGAGTTTTACTTATCAAAAGATGTTTTCTTGGTGGGTAAATAACATCCTCACCCTTTCCCCCCGCTTTGGACTAATCTATCAGCCCGCCGAACAGCTACTTACGGCATCCTTCTATGGAAATGGTAAGCCTTTTGGAAATTTGATGTCAATTTTGCGTAATGATCCAAAGATGATAAGTGAAGCTCTGGATTTGCCATTGGAATTTCGGCAGGGCTTTATTTCAATGGTGTCTGATGTAGTACCTATAGATGAAATAAAGATGATAGAGTTTTGGAAGGATAATCCAGATGCGTGGAGGAACTTTATCCGTTCCCTTCCTTACTATTATGGTTCTAATTATTCAGATGAAGCGGTAAAAGTATTAGATGACCTCTTGGAAAGCAAGGGAGTTTCTAATGATATAGATAAGTTTGATTTAATGCGCAAAGCGGCAGAGGCAAAGAGCAATAAACTTGGCATTGGACGGGTGGAAGTAACCCCATCTCTTCCTACTAAAATCACAGATGCAATGAAGAAGGACTTATACAACAAAGGCTACAGTCATATTCAAGTCAGAACAATGAAGGTATCTGAAGCATGGAAAATTCTTGATGAAGACCCCAAATATCTACCTCAAGCCAAATCCACCCTTATGACCTTGTTTGGTGTCCCTATACAAAACGCCAAAATCAAAGACTTTGAATTTCCATTTCCCTTGAAACGCGCATTAGCTGGACGAGCTTCTGCTATTGAGGCGTCCAAGCTATTTGTAAATAGCAATGAAACGTATGTTAGATTATGGATAGCTACACAGAAGAAAATCACCAATCACGCTCTTGTCAACAATCTTGTATTAGATGATGCGCTTAAGATATGGGAGCAGGAGTTGAAAGGTGCGGGTCTTTCAAAGAAGGCTTTGAAGGAAGGCAAGAAGATAATTAGCGATGCATGGAAGTTTGCGGACGGGGATGTCACCGATTTTGTGAAAGCATTAGATGAAAGCGCTATTGCGAAAGAAACGGTTGTTTCCCGCGTTCCAATTCCCGAAGAACTGTCAGGCGTGGCTCATGGCTTGGATGAGGTTGAGTTCAGCACGATGACCAACAAGGTCAATCGAAACTTGAATGATATGCTCACATCAAAGCGTGCCAATAAAGCAAAAGTTGCTGATGCTGATATAGACGATTTCTTTAACTCTTGGAAGAAAGAGATAAAGGATGTTTTAGAAGAATCTCTTGACCCTGCTGGTGTAATTGGTAAGCAGATTGGAATTGACCCAAATAAAGCGAAAGTTCCACATATTAATAAATTTCCTGTCGGCTTTGAAAACAGTAAAGTAGTAGATGAAGCAGGCAAGCCTTTAGTTGTTTATCACGGGACTACTAAAGATTTTAATGAATTTGATGTAAGTAAAAGCCGCGACATTGGAATCCACTTTGGTACACAAGAACAGGCACGAATACGAACACTTATAGAGCCAGGTGGAAATATTCGCCCTGTTTATCTAAACATACAAAATCCATTAGAGCTATATGACATAGAATGGTCTCCAATGGAAATAATAAAACAGGCAGGGGACAAAGTACGCTTTTCAGATGAAACGCTTAGATTAGCAAGAATCGAAGCTAATTGGGATATGAGTGTAAAAACCAAGGAATCTGGACAGGCATTATGGAAAGCTGCCGAAGATGCGTTGAAGTCAATAGTTTCTGATATTAAAGCATCTGGTTATGATGGAGTAAAATACTTAAATAGAATAGAGGGCAAAGGGTACTCTTGGATAGTATTTGATAAATCCCAAATTAAATCCGTGTTTGAAAATCCTAATATTTCAATTGCAACAGATGGAACAATTCATATCACCAAAACTCCCGAAGAAGTGAAGGCATCTATTGATAAGGCAGTTACCGACGGAGTTCCGCTTCATACCCGCTCAACTGTTTATAAGGAGGAATTAGATAATATCTGGTTTGAGCGGAGCAAGATAAAGATAGATACCCACAGCAAGTTTGTTGAGGGCGAAGAAACAATGGCGGACGTTTGGGAAAAGAGATTAGCTGCCGTTCCTGTTAGTGATGTTACCCAGCGAACCCTTTTAATTAACGAGAAGAACTTTGAATATGCAAGTGGGGAAACACAGGGCATATTAGCCAATCTACGCAAACAGGGTGTAGAAGGAAATGCCGATGCTTCCAAGTTGGCGGGTAAGTTGGATGAGTTTGTGCATAATCGCGAGCAAATTGTCAATCGGATGATAGACGCGAATACGGGCTTTTTGAGTACCAAATATCCAGGATATGTCAATACAAAATACAGCGAGGGAATATTATCTGCAACAGGGAAAGAAATTAAAGAGGCACGGCAAAATGGAACTATCCGTATGTATCAGGAGTTGGGAGATATTATACGTACTGTAAATGCGGAACTCAAGGCTGGCAATGTTGAGATATTAGATTTGATTAAACATCAAGATATAATGAAAGCTTTAGGCTTTGAGCCCATAATTCAAGGTAAAGAAGTTACAGCAATTATATTTAAAGAAGCTCCATATACTGCTCCATTAACCTTTGAAAAAGGTTCACAGCAGTACAATGACTTTATGGAATTGAATACCAGCTTTGGTTTACGTACGCCCGAAGCGTGGGATGCTCCCATATCTCTAACCCGCGAAGAGATTTTAGATTTGAAGTTAGGCAAGCAGGTTGCCACTCCTATTATCCAAAATGTTACCGACCCTGTTTTGGAACGTAAGGCATATTGGGATGTACTTAAGAAGACCGAATTTGTAAGTGGCAAATCTCACCAAGAATTGTTAGAACCGATTGTTGCTCCATATCTGAAGACAGGACAGAAGTTTGATGAACTTACAGCCGATGAAGTTTTGACTGCATTAAAGAAGGCGGTTAAAGCAGGAGCTAAAAATGAAGCTGTATCTCTGGAAGAAACCGTTGCTTATCTGCAATCTGTGGTTGATTATCACAACCACGTATATATTTTAGGGGATATGAATTATGGTATGCCGTGGCATCCGCGAATGCTACCCGACGATGCAAAACAATGGGTGACACATCAAGTCACAACTACATCAAAATCTGCTGGTATGCGCAATCTACTGGATGAATGGAATAAGATAGCCAAGAAACAACTTGCCGATGGAACATTGTTTCAGAAACCTGTTGCCGAATTATCGGGCGACGCTGTAAAATCAGCCAATCACAAAGTTGCTCAAGCAATGGCAGATATGTATGAGAAAGTTATGTATGGCGGGAAAGTTGCTGGCTATGATTTAGAGGGTGCAATTCCTTATATGAAGTACGCAATGCGCGTGCCAACCGAAACCGTCTATGACCAATTCATAAAGACCGTCGTTCCTTTCTGGGGGTTCGCGTCTCGCGGCTCTGCCACTTGGGTACGCATTGTTGCCGAACATCCACGCGTGGCTATCTATTACAACAAGTTCAAGAACTTCAGTCGCGCGCAGGCATACAAGCACGGAGCAGTAGATAGTAAGGGCAGACAATTACAATCCACCAAAGGCAAATTTATGATACCGATTGGAAATACACAGGTGTGGATTGACCCAATGTCAGTATCGCCTTTCCTGCGTTATTTCTTCCCCTCAGGCAACACTCAATACGATGCCGATGTGGAAGACATGAATTCGGTTGGTCAATTTGTGACGTGGTTCAAAAGTTACGGACAGCAATTTGGAATGAGAACCAGCCCGATATTTGATATTGGGATGGCTATGTTACCTGGGACACCAGAAGACCCATACACATCACAAACTTGGCTACAAAAAGTAGGTAGCTTTGGTGCAGCATTGGCTGTGCCGCCTGACATAATTCCACCATTCTTTTGGAACTGGGTAGATGCAGTTGGGACGAAATATTTTGCAATGGATTTGGCAGACACTAACCGACCGCAGGCAGAATGGTTTGATTACATTGTTGAAAATGAAATATTGAAATCTGCCCTATCTCGAATGAAAGCTGAATCCGATGTAGAAGCTAAATTGGCTATTTATAAGGAAGCGGAACAGGCAATACGCGAGCGGGAGCAGAATCCCCTGTATAAGAAGACGTTAGATGCGGTACGCTTATCCGACTACTACAAGCAACTTTCTGGTTGGGCAGTTGGCATTTATGGAAAGCCGTTCACACCTGGTGATGTTGAGCTGTATGCTCTGCGGGATGAATATAATCGTTATGTGTCGGCGATGAATGATGATGCAAAGATGACCCTGCTGTTTCCAAAGAAAGGTCCAACCGAACTATACAATCTTTATACAGATAAACGCTATAACTCTCCTGAAGGGAAGCTGTGGACTGCTCGCAATGCTTTCAGTTGGGTAGTGGATGAGAATGGCAACTCTATTACAGGACAAGCACGTCGAGATGAAATCAACATCAAGATGCAAACTGAAACGCTTTCTGCCCAATACTTTGCCGCCCAATCCGACCTGTATGATTTGTATGATATAAAGGAACGTGCGCTTCCTGTTGGTACTCCCTACGACGATCCACGCAGAGTTGAGAACCGTAATAAACTTTGGACGGCTCTTACTGAATTAGAGAACCAAAAGATTTATGAGCCCGCACAAAAGGCATGGACAATCGGATATAAGCCACAAAATCTGGTATACGAACATTATCAAAATCTGTGGTGGCAAATGCTGTACGCCACATATCCGCAATGGGATACCGAGAACAACCAAAAATGGACAGAGCATCAAATAGAAGTACGGGCGTGGTTTGAATCCTTGCCAAAGTTGGCTAAAGAGATGAAGCCCATCTTCAATTTGAATGTCATTGCTACAATGTCAAAGCCACTTCAAGAACAGGACGTGTTGGGCATACTTCCACAACTGATGAGCCAAACAGATGAGAAAGGGTTTCTTGCTTGGCAGATGGGTAAGGATTCTCCTATTGAAGCAGTTATGCGTGCGTGGGAATCTTTGTATTCTGAACCGTACTTTGCGGCGGTAGATGGGCTAAAAGGATACATTCGGACAAAGACGGAAAATGATTGGTTACGAGCTCATCCAAAACCAACTACCGAACAGTTAATAGCTGAAGTAATCCGTATGTATGGCGCTAAATTTACACCAGAAGAATTAGCGTTAGCTATATCTCAACAGCCCGCAGACCAGATGCCGACGGAAGGTGTGTCAGAAGTTCCAGAACAGGCAGTCGGTGAGAAACGAGGCGTTCTTGGTCTGGAGGAATCACAAGTTCTTGGGCAGGATAAGCAAGAGAAAGTATATGATAAGATTTATGAATTATATGGATGGCTTACGCCCGACAGAAAATCCGAATTCTACGATACCTTTGCTATCCTCAATGGAAATACAGATGACCTAAACACCTTCTTTAATGGTATAAATGGTGGTTCTTTGACCCAAGAGGCTTTGGAAGAATTGTATGTGGATGTCCTGCGCACTATATCCAATATGGGAATCAACGAGCCCACCGCCGAGCAGTTGACTGTTTTGGCTGCTGCCCAAAATAAGAATGAGCAGTTCTTGGCTATGATGGCAGAAGAATTCGGAGAAGGCTGGCAAGATATTCTTAATCATTATCAAGGTCTGACCTCCTCTCTTAAGAAGAAGTGGCGCAAAGCAAATCCAGAGCAGGCAGAAATAATTGATGCTTATTATGAAATGCGCAAACAGTTTGGAATTCAAAATCCCGATTGGGCAAGTGTTTATCTTGCCAAGTCCTCTTCTGGTGCTTCCTATTATGGAGGCAGTTACTCAAGCGGAGGCGGAGGACGAAGTGGAAAAGCTTTAGTGCAAAGCGGAACAGGCGCGATAGTGCCTGTCGGATTCCGTTCATCCCGTGAAGTTCGCGACCTGCTTGCCCCCAATAAATTAGGGTCTGCGGGTGTTCCTAAAATGCCTAAATGGTATACCGAATTAGCGGGCGTAACTACCCTATCCCCTGCATTAGAATCCGAACTCGCCAACATTATTGCACAGGGCGGACCTATATCAGATGCAACCCGCCAATACTTACTACGTTTAGCGGAAAGATACCCCCAATATGCCGAGCAAATAAACGCCTTTCTTGCTCAATATGTATGAATTTTATGATAAATATTTGACAAATCTACCAAAATGTGTTATAATTAAATATTAGTTAATGGGAGGAATTTAGTAATGTTAGTAACTGACACAGATACCAACGAGGTTGCGGATGCGACGCCCGTTGGTGAAGGGTTGGAGCAAGAACAGCCGACGCCAGAAACGGGTCAGGAAGAGGTAAAGGAAGGACAACCCGAAATTGAGGAGCTCCGCAAGAAATATGAGGAACTTCTTGAGAAGTCTGAAAAGGACATATCGGGATTGAAGAGCTCGCTTCAAAAGCGCGAGTCTGAAATTACCAAAGAGTTTCGTGACAAGGAACGCAAGTATCAAGAACAAATTGAGGAATTGCGCCGAGCCACACTAAGTGAGAAAGACCGAGATGCGTATGAGAAAGACCTTTCGCTGAACCGACTCAAAGAGTTGGAGGAACAGACGAAGGCAGCGGAACAGGAAAAGCAACAACTTTCGCAATATTATTACTATCTCGATTATTTCACCAATGAGCTGGGCGTTTCCCGCAAAGACCTTGCGTTAGATGAAGGAGTTGAAAAACTCTTTGCGAGTGGAATGGTTGCCGTCTCCAAGAAATTGAAAGAGGCTACCGTTGCCCCAGCGCCCGCGAAACCTGTAAGTAAAGCAAAGACTCCGCCTGAAGTTGCCCAGCCTGGTACTGGTACGGTCGGGGGTGGAATGACCCTCAAAGAACTCGCCAAGAAAAAGGTTGGGGGAGACTCAATCTACGACATAGACAAACTTTTCAAACTTATTGAATCGGGACAACTTCCCGCTGACCTCCTTAACGAAGTTTTAGCAAAACAAAAATAGAACCTAAAGGAGGTTCGTAATGGCGTATAACGTTAATGCTACCAATATGGCTGATGCTATAAAGGTAATGTATGAAAAACGTTTACTGTCCCGCGCTCTGCCCCGTTTGGTGCACGGGCGATGGGGACGCCCCGCCACCCTGAACAAATTTGGTTCGATGGAAATTCGCAAGTATTCCGCTTTGAGTGCAATTTCAAGCACTCTCGCGGAAGGGACAACTCCCACAGAGCAATCTGCACCTTCGATTTCCACCGTGACCTTAGACCCCAATTGGTATGGAGCTTGGATCGGGATAACCGACCAAGTGCAATTAGAGTCAATGGACCCGCTCGTATTAGAAACGAGCGCAATCCTTGGGGAACAGGCGGGTTTGAGTGCTGATACGCTGGTCAGAAACGCATTGATTTCGGGTGCTACCGCTGCCTATACAGGCGGCGTGTCGGCTACCACAAGTCTGGATGCGCCTGACTGCAACATTGGTTATGCTGATGTTGTGAAAGCGATTGGCACGTTGGAAGCGGCTAATGCCCGTCCTGTGGACGGCGGACGCTTCGTATTGATTCTGCATCCACACAGTTATGCTTCACTTATGCAAGACGCAACCTTTGTGAACTTGTTTGTGAATGAGACCGAGCCGAATGCACTACGCACAGGCAAAATGGGCTATCTGCTAAACTGTGACATCTATATCTCATCCAACGCGTATGAAGCGGCTGATGGTGGCGTGAGCAATGATGACATCTATGGCGCGATTTACATTGGCGCAGATTCATTTGCTGTGGCTGGTATGGCTGGCTTGGACGTGAAGAATGTGGATATGGCGGGAACTGATGAATACACCATGACGGGCAAATCTGTTCGTCCCGTGGACATCATCGTGAAACCCGTTGATAGTGGTGGTGCAGAGAACCCGTTGAATCAACGCGGTTCAATCGGGTGGAAGATGACTCACGACTGTGAGATACTCGACTCCACTTGGATTTTGAATCAGTACCACACTAACGTATTCTCAGCTGATTAAGGAGTAAAATAAATGGCTATAGATATTCCTGGTGTTGGTGAATCGTTAGGTCGTTTCAGTAAAATTATGACCTTTGGCGCGTCAGGCGAAAGCCCCGATGTGACCATTGGTTCGGGTACTGGTACGACTGCGTTAATCAACATCAATGAAGCAAATGTGTTTGTTGAAAATCTGGAGTCGCAAGTTGTCCTAAAAGTCTGTACCGCTGGTACTGGAGCCGTCTCCATGACCATTGGTGACGGAACTGATGTGGACGGCTTCTGGACAGATACCCTGCTCAACGTGGCGGCAACCTCTGGTGTGTTTGCTAATATGGCAACCACTGTTGCATTTTCACAGGGCAAACTGTATACATCCAGCGACACCATTGATTTGGTGAAAGCGGCAGCTCTTGCCTCTGCGGGCAAAGTTCGCCTGCGCATAACCTATCGTCGCGGGACTGACACTAACCTGAATCCCGCTACCTCTTCATAAGGATGGAGGTAAATAATGGCGAGCGCTAAAGACATTAGACTTCCGCCTGAATATGCCCCTGGGCATCTCGTGGCGAGAGCGTTAAAACACGGCACATACTCTGCCTTTTCAGAGACAGTAAGTGCCTCAAGCGATACTTCGCCCCAGTCCCTATTCAAAGTCCCACCGAATGTATGGATTGAAGACCTCATCATTACGATGGGAACTGGATACGATGGAAATTACGTCATACTTGGAACAACTGGCGATAGTGACTGCTTTATATCAGACACCCAAGTTGCGAATAACGGTACTCACTCAATGAAGAACGGCTTAAATGCCGCAATCTACAGAGGTGGTTATTTAACAACCACAACCGTCACCATTCGCGCGGGCTATGATGGCAGTGCGGGAAGTTTTAGTGCAAGAATAATTTACTCCCCGTTTGCGGATGAAAATTACATTGCACCATAGTTAGATTTGGGGGAGAGCGGGTCAAACTGCTCTCCCTACTTTATTATTGCGGAGGCAATATTTTGGCTAAGGAAAGAAACGGTTTCGTACGCAAGAATGACATTGCGGCTGTTGTAGGATTTGCAACAGCAACGCGGGGACAAGCCCCGTGGAATAATCCTAAGATTGACCTCTTTGGATTAAATGAGGAGTATTCTTGGTCAGATACTCCCGACAATCCTGAAACAGATTTAAATAAGCGTTGGTGGAAAGCTAAGATGGAGAATGTGGCTGGCTGGTATCAACTCCATCCGTACGCTACTTTCACGCGAGAATCTAATCATAATGACCCAAAGCACTGGGAATGGTTACAGAAGAAGCACCCTTTCCCTATCTTTATGCAGGACAAATATCCTGAAGTTCCGTCCAGCGTAAAACTCCCTATAGAAGATATTTATAATGAATTTTTGACCCCAGACGGCAGACGATATTTTACGTCCAGCATAGCTCTGATAATGGGTCATCTGTATCTGCTCGGCTACAAGCGAATCGAATTATACGGATTTGAAATGGCGAGCAATACCGAATATTATCTACAACGCCCTTGTGCGAGTTGGATGGGTGGTAGGTTACGCGCGCGTGGAATTGATTTATATGTGCCCCCGTCGGGCAGTTTCCTTTCTGGTCCTGTGTACGCCTATGAAGATATATGGATAGGTTGGCGACAGGATATGGAAGTGAATATGGTAAAGCTCATTTCCAAGAACAAGGAGCTCAAGGAACAGATTGAATTGGATAGAGGGGCATTGCAGGTTTATACAGAATTGGTTAAGATACATCCCGAAATTCGGGAGGAGGCAGATAAATTCTATAAGGAATTGGTGGACAAGGAAGATACTTACGAGCTTCAAAAAGGTCGTGTGCAGGGTATGAACTTTGCCATAAAATATCACGACATATTTTTGAACTTCACTCCTGTTGGAGAAGTGCCAAGTAATGAAGTACCAATGGAGCAGATTGAAAATGAATAACGAACAATTAATAGAAGCACGTAAGAATAAACGCACAGTCGCTCTTGTTGGTTTTGCGGCAACTACCCGCGACCTGACTCCGTGGGACGATCCTAATGTAGAAATATGGGGATTGAATAAAGCCCACGAACACGAGTGGATGAAGCGTGCGGATAGATGGTTTCAGCTCCATGCCCTTTCTTATCTTAAGAAATGTCGCGGACAGACTGAAAGTGATAGGAAGCATTGGGATTGGTTATGTGAGAAACACAACTTTCCTATTTACTGTGCCGAAAAGTATCCAGAATTTCCATCATCTGTTCGCTATCCTATAGAGGAAGCGCGTGCCAAATTCGGTAACTTTTATACCAGCACCTTTGCCTATCAAGCGGCAATGGCTATGCTGTTGGGATTTGAACGCGTAGAAGCGTATGGTTTTGAAATGGATGCAGGAACGGAATATCGCTACCAGCGGGACAGCGCAGAATACTTTTTGGGTTATATGCAAGATAAAGGGATAGAGATTTATCTTCCAGAAAAGTGTCCCCTGCTTAAGGGCAAGCTGTATGCTTTCGATAATGTTGATATTGGATTGCGACAATTATATGAGTTTCGCGAAGCGGAATTGAAGCGACAATTCGATACTGAAATTACAAACTACAATTTCCTGCGTGGCTGTCGGGACAAGGTAATGGAATTGGTAGACAAGTATGAAGAGCTCAAGCCCAAAGTGGATGAGTATAAAGATAAGGTCATCAAGCAGGGAGATTTATTGCAGGTAATAAATGGGAGCATACACGAGAACAAACAATCAGTAATTATTTTTGATGAGTATTATGAGAGGGGGGCGGAGGCAACAAGATGACGGATACAGACGACAAGGGTTTACACTCTGAAGCTGAACAAGCGGAAATCTTGAATAAGGAAGTTCGCTTGGATGGTGTAGGTGAAGACCCCGTAATTCAGGGATTGGTAAGTGATGAATTTGTAGATATGCCCGACCAAGAGGCGGCAGATATTGGGCAAGCCCTGCGTGATTTGATACGCGGACAAGCCGAACTGCTCAAGAATCAACAGCGTCAAGATGAAGATATGCGCAAGATGCGGGCGTGGATGCAGGAACGCGAGGAAACCGCCCAGCAATTCAGGGAAGACCCTGTAAAATTTGCACAAGATATAAATGCTCGTGCTGAGAACTTGAGGGTTACGGGAGTAGCAAAGGACAAGATTCAGGCAAAGTTTGCGAATGATAGAATAGCATATGCCCGCGAAATGAAGGCAAAAGCTGATATGAAGACTGCCATTGAATTGCAGGAGTTTAGGGACAAGATTAGTAAAGCACCAAAAGTAACGGTTTACTCTTCAGGTAAACAGCAACGCTTGCGGGTGGGAGATTCTTTTGTTACCAAGCCAATCGCTGAAACAATAGATGTAGCATTTGGAGGAAAGACTTTCCGTTGGACATTACCGCCAGGCAAGCCCACGCAAGTGCCCGACTTCATTGCACGAGATTACTATTCTCGTAAAGAAATGGATGTCGAACGGGATAAGTTGAAAGATGCTTTAGGTGTTGGGGATGGGGGTTCAATGCGGAACTTCGCCGAAGTTGCTGCGAAATTCCCAGAACTTGACATTAATAGACGACCAGATAATATTATTGAAATGGGAGGGCAAAATGCCTAATATGAACGGACCGAAACTGTATGCTAATACACAGCGTATTACTGCTACAGTAACCCCATCTACCACAGGATATGCTTCGGGGGATATTATAGGAAGCCTGATAACATTTTCAAATGTGTTAGGCAGAGATGCTGGTGGGGGCATAATTAAGAGCGCAATGTTGGTGGATATGGCTAAGCAGGTCAAGAAAGCTACCCTGCTCTTATTCAAAGAAGCGTTGGCTACGGGTGGAATTACTGCCGACAATTCTGCATTAGATTTAGCAGATACCGATATTCCAAACATCACAGGACGGATAGTTTTTGGCACAGGAAGTTATGTTTCACTCGCCGATAATGCCGTTGCTTTCAGCACCGACAAAGATGTTGCATTTGAATTAGAAGATGGCAACGATTTGTATGGTTTACTGCTATCAGGTGGAACTGGCACATATACATCAGGTGAAGACCTGACAGTTATTTTGGAGATACAGACAGACTAACGGAGGTTAGCGTATGGCTAAACCCACAACTTCGCGGACTACCTTGCGCCGCGCCATTGCGATGGACTTGGCAATGCCCTTTTTCCAGCGCTATGAAACGTCATTAACTGCCGATTCAGGAAGTTCTGCAAGTAAAATTGTAGACGCGTCTTTGACGCAGGATGATGATTTCTGGAAGAACTCTTGGCTGTACATATCCAGCGACACGGCGACGGGTAATGTTGGAGCAGTACGGCAGATAGTAAGATTTTCAGAAACGGACAATGCGCTGTTTCCTGAATATAATCTGACAGCCGCCGCTTCTACAGGAACTTCATTTGAACTGCACACAATATTCAGTCCACACGAAATTCATCGTGCCATAAATCGCTCAATTCAGGAGGGCTTCCCTGCCTTCTATGACATAGTGGTAGACGAATCAATGATTGTAGAAGAGGATAAGCTGGAATATGACATATCCAACTTAACTTATGACCCATGGATATTTGCCTCTGTGCTTATTGAGCAGGGGGATGATGTAAAATCAGGACAGGTAACTGCAGCTTCCAGCACCTACTTTGATGATACTACTTCCAGCTTCTCATCTGTTGATACAGATTGGAAGGTATCTATCTATGATGGAACAGGCAAAGGACAACTGCGGGATGTGATAAGTGCAACCTCTACGCGCGTCACCATTTCAACGGGTGGGGGAAGTTCTGATGATTTCACCACCAATCCCGACACGACCAGCAAATACAAATTGTGGGATACAGCCGAACAGGAAAGTGACTGGTATAGAATGACGGCTATTCGTTTTGACAAACCTGAATTTCCAAGCAAGATGTATCTTACCAAGAATCCGACAGGCGCGTATGGTATGCGCTTCCGATTAATTTATGCTACCCAACCAGCCGAATTAACTGCCGATTCCGATGAAACTGTTGTGCCAAAAGAGTATATCATCAATCGTGCGATTGAGATTTTGGCGGCTTCCAGAATCGCCAGCACGCGGGCTGACCGCGATAAATACGCGGCAATGGAACAGATGGGTAGGATAAAGGCTGACCAGTATCGGGAGAAAAATTCATTCCGTATGCCAACTACAATTTGGCAGGAGCGCGACCCTAACGGACCGCGAGCAGAATCAGAGGAGAATCCCTTACAGTGGAATTAATACCGAGAATTATTGAAGCCTATAATAAGGCAAAGGAACATCAAAAGGAATTGGGGGCTATCTATAAACCCAGCCCGATGTGGAAAACATTTCTACTCCTGCGCAAACCTTTGACAGACGCACTATCTGCTCGTGATGAAAAGGCTGTAGAAGAGTTGCTGTCAAATTTATGGCATAACGGCTGTTCATGCTTTATTGCTCCCCAAGAATTTGCGGAAGGGATAGACACAAAGGATGAGGAAGTTATCCAACGAATGTATGACCGAATCCTGCAAGAAGTGCGGGCATGGAAACATTATACGGACGGGGAAAGGAATCTAAAAGACCTACAGATTCCGAAGATTGGAAAACCGTACGGGGTAATAGTAAACAACATACCTATTGTACCTGGAACGCCACGCTATCATTATTATAGTCGAAAGATAAAGGCGTTATTGGATGGAATTGAAAATCCCGTTGTGGCAGAAATAGGCGGCGGCATCGGCTTACTCGCCTACTTCCTGACCCGCGATTCAAACATTCAATATATTGAATTTGATTTGCCTGAAGTCTTGGTTGTCAGCCAATATTTTCTAATGAAAGCCTTTCCAGAGAAACGGTTTCTTTTGTACGGAGAGGATAGAACAGATGAGCCGTATGATTATATTCTAATGCCTCATTTTGAGATAAGAAATTTGGTAGACAATTCAGTAGATGTATTCGTTAATTTCCATAGCATATCTGAAATGAATCTGGACACCATTACAGAATATATGGGGCACATTGCACGAGCCACAAAAGAGTATTTCTATCACGAAAATTCGGGCTATGGTCTAATCGTATTAGGGTCTGAACCAGATGAAACAGCAGGACAGAATTTTGTTGTACCAGATTCAAAGTTGATTCGGCTGTCAATGACACCTGCAATTTTTGGTGAAAATGTTTATCGGGAGTTCTTATATAAAAGGCGCAAGTAAGTATATCCTTATTTACCTGATATTATTAGGTAGTATTATGCCACAGATACCCTACATAAAACCGCTTCCAAAAAGTGATGATAAGAAGCCTATTGCTGCTGGTAAGGCAGGGATTGGTGCACCTCCTGTTATGCCCCCACGAATAAGTGGAGTAGCCCGAACAGGCAAATCTGCTCCACCTCTGCCACAGCCCGCAATGCTATATCAATACGGCGGTAAAGATTATCACAAGGATAAAGAGAAGTTTAATGCACACCTGAAACAAGTTCGGACTAATGCGAGTCAAAATAAAGATACCCTGTTAGGGTGGTATGACCAATCTTATGACGAATTTTATAGTCGTGGAATAAGCACAACACAACACGAACAGGCACACAGATTTGATATACAGGTTCTTGGAAATCCAAGCATAGATGGAGATTTTGCAGAAGAGGCAAGTAAAATACCAAGCATACAAGATATTTTTTCTAAATTAAAGATGCAATATCCAGTTTCTATTGAATTTCGTAGAGAACTATATGCTACTTTATGGGAAATAGCCAAAGGAGACATTGAGAACATACCAGCTTCCTTACGGAAGTTCTACACGAATGAATGGAGTATGAAGTAATGGAACGCGGCGATGTAAAGATTAACGGACAAGATGCTCCTTCTGGTATTTATGAAATTGTAAATAAGAGTAATGGACACAGATATATTGGAAGTGCTAAGAATCTCATTAAAAGATGGGCGACCCATAAATGGGCACTTACCAGAAATAGACATCATTCTATCTATTTTCAAAATGCTTGGAATAAATATGGAAGAGATGCATTTGAATTTAATGTTCTTGCGATTTGTCCTATAGATTTACTTATATATTATGAGCAGCAATTTATTAACCAGATGAACCCTGAATATAATATTGCACCTGTAGCAGGTTCTTCTTTAGGAATTAAAGCTACAGATGAAACCAAACGCAAAATGAGTGTCGCTCGCAGGGGAAATAAATACGCGTTAGGATTCAAACACACGGATGAGACACGTAGAAAGATAAGTGAAGGTGGGAAAGGGAAAGTACCTTGGATTAAAGGCAAACATCATTCGGAGGAAACTAAAGCTAAGATAAGAGCTTCTCTTATTGGAATAAAACGCTCAGATGAAACTAAACTTAAACATCATTTTGCAAGTTTGGGAAATAAAAGTAATACAGGTCGCAAATTCACAGAGGAAGAAAGACGACAAATAAGCATACTCAAAATGGGAAATACCAATTGGTTAGGACGCAAACATACCGAAGAAACTAAAGAGAAAATGAGAATAGCTCAAGCACTCCGTAGAAGTAAAGAGAAGGAGTATAGTTAATTATGGATAGGGGAGATGTCAAAATTAATGGCAAGTATTACAGAATTAATGTCCCCTCGTATCGCAGTAAGGACGTAACGGACTTTTCGCCTAAAGCCACAGCAGCGGGCGGGGCGGTTGTCCACTCCGAACTTATGCTGTATCAGCCGTACTTACAAACAGATTGGCGACACGGCTTTGGTGGAATGTGGTACGACGATGCCAGCCGTTATATGTACACTACAGGACAGGTGGATACCCGCCATCCTGATATAGCAATGTTATTTACATCTGCTACTTCATCTGAAACAAATAACAATGCCAAAGAGGGGTTTTGTACGTGGAACAGTGCTGTATGGTCATGGGGTGCGGCTGGTCTGCGTAAGTATTCCAGTTCTGCTTGGGCATCTGCATATTCTACGGCGGCGGTAAACTTTGCATTTCCTGCGGGAGATTATCTCTTTTATTGCCCCGATGGATTGCGCATCCAAAAGGTTTCAACTTCTGATGTACATACTGATGCAGGGAATGATGCTTCTTCTATTGATTATAAATGGA